>Ga0335071_10003161_pt1 | contig 17449 bp, 15 predicted proteins | sample Lox_Sample_15_FD_206724 | JGI IMG/M metagenome (GOLD analysis project Ga0335071, IMG submission 206724) | Soil microbial communities from Loxahatchee National Wildlife Refuge, Florida, United States - Lox_Sample_1.5 | ecosystem: Environmental > Terrestrial > Soil > Wetlands | place: USA... | reverse complement strand
TCTGCTCACGCGGGCCGCAATCGCACGAACTAGATATGATTCGGATGATTTGGCGAGGATTGGCCGTCGGTAAGAACGCCCATCAAGGAAGCTCCAAGAACGCACAAACGAAGTGCCGACGACCTTTATACACTTCGACTCCCAATGGTGGATTCTATGCCAATCTTCTCGAAGAAGCGGCCGTGTCCCGATCGGAATCGGGATGGCACGATCGAGCTGGGCGAGGATTGCTTCGACGAGTACCTTCTGCAGAACTCGAAGGTGGTCCTGATGTTCTACAGCCCGACCTGCCGTCATTCGCTAGCGATGGAGCCTTTGTATGCCGGGCTTCGGTCGGAGATGGGTGCGCAAATCCAGTTCTGCAAGGTCAGCACGACCAACGCCCAACTCACGAAGAAGTACAACGTCCGCGGAACGCCGACGTTCTTTTTCGTCAGGGAAGGTGCTGTGATCTCATCGGTCTCGGGCGAGGCGAGAATGGAAGCGCTGAAAGCCGAGGCTGTGAAGCTGCTCGCAGAAGGCTCTCGCTAGAATCAATTGATGGCCAAAATCGATGAACAGGATTGAGAATAAAGAAAAGATTGAGGGGAAGGTCCCTTAGAACCTGTCCCGCTTCGGCTTGTGCTTCTGGTAGCAGTCCTTACAGTAGACCGGCCTTCCCTCGGTCGGCTTGAAGGGCACCTGAGTCTGGGCTCCACAGTCGGAGCACGTCACATCGTGCATCTCTCGCGGTCTGTCGTCACGCCTGCCGTAACCACCACTTCTTGGTTTTCCGTACATTACCAATACCCTATAGACTATATTCCCGACGAAGCCCAGACAGGCATCGATGGGAATGTTCTGTGATATCTCCTCATCCTATATAAATAGATGCCAAAGGGCAATGCAATCGACCTCGGACTTGCGAGGGTTCTCCGAATGACGGTCGGGAATCGCAAAGCTATTTACGTGGATGTACGTCTGAGTCGCTGTCTCGGCGAGCGCGAAGATCGGTCAAACGGAGAGAGCAGATGCAGAACCACCCAAGGACCAAAGACAATGAAGTGGAGCGGGTGTTGTTCAAGCGACATCTCGATGAACTTCAAGCGAAGCTCGGCTATTCTTTCGGCCACCCTGAGCTGCTGAGGACAGCCTTGACGCATTCCTCGTACGTGCAGGAAGATCCTCGAGCCGAGTCCTACGAACGCCTCGAGTTTCTGGGCGACAGAGTGATCGAACTGACGACATGCAAATGGCTCTATTGCCGCTATCGAGACGCGGACGAGGGTTTGCTGAGCAAGCACCTAGCCTGGATCGGCGATGAGGACAACCTCGCGCGCCTCGCGGAAAGGCTCGGACTCAAGGATATGATACGGGTCGGCAGTAGCATGAACGGACAGCGAGAACACGTGAGCCAGAGCATGCTCGCGGACGCGATCGAATCCGTCATGGGCGCGATATATCTGGACGGTGGTCACGCGGCGGCGGAGAGAGTGGTGCTCAGCGTCGTCCTCGAGGGCGACGACAAGGACGTCATCCCTGCGGACTTCCTGTCGAAGAACTCGCTGCAGGAGTACTGTCAGGGCAAGGACATCGCTCCTCCCTCGTTCGTGCACGTCGAGAGCGGCCCCGATCATGACAAGAAGTTCACCTGCACGGTCGCGGTCAAGGGCCTGAAAGCAGTGGGGATCGGAAGCAGCAAGAAAGAGGCGGAGCGCAGGGCAGCGGCCGAGGTCCTTGAAATGCTCCGCAAGAACGACCCATAGCGGCCAGAAGTCGAGGCTTCTCCTTTAAATATGGCCGAACCACTCCCCTGTTCCACTCAGGTCCGTACTGGGGTATGCGAATGGCAGCGAAGAAGGCGAAGGCGAAGAAGAGCGAGGCGAAGAAGACCACCGAGGAGCCGTGCGCAGAGGAGCACGAGCACGACGAGAGCTGCGGATGCGCCCCAGAGGAGGAGCTGTTCGCCAAGAACGCCAACCGTTCGTTCGCGCTCTTCGAGCTTTGGTACGAGGATCTGAACAAGTCGGTCGAGGAGCAGGTCGCGCCAGATGTGAAGAAGCGCGAGATGCTGTTCCTCACCCTCTCCAACGCGATGATGGACATGGTCATGGACATCCTCCCGGAGGACCTCGCCGCGGTCGTCGCGGAGAACATCGACGATTATCTCGCCGTCACGCTCGTGAACAAGAAATACGGCATCGACCTCCTCAAGAAGTTCCAGGAGGAGTTCATCGCGAAGCAGGGGGACAAGTTCGAGGACCAGGAGAAGCTTGAGAAAGCGCTGAACGAGTTCCAAGAGAAGTATTGGACGACGAAGCGAAAGGATCTCAAGAACAAGACCCCGAACCAGGCAGTCGAAGAGGCTCTCTCCGAGTACGAGCTCTGAGCTTATCCTCGGAGAGGCGCAAGCCTGATACCCGACCAAGGCTTTCTTGCCGACGTGAAGGGCGTATTGGCCATCACCTCGGCTCCAGGCAAGGTGATCCTGCTCGGAGAGCATGCCGTGGTCTTCGGACAGCCTGCGATCGCGGCGGCGGTCAACCTCAGGCTTCATTGTCGGGTGGCAACTGCCAGTACGACGACGCTGAACGGAGCGGGGCTCTCGCCCTCAGCGCATCCCTACGTCCATCACATCGTCCAGGCTTGCGGACTACGCGAGAACCTAGCGATCGATACTCGTTCCGAGATCCCCTCAGGTTCTGGGCTCGGCTCCTCGGCGGCGGTCTGCGTCGCTCTCGTGTCTGCCCTCGTTTCGCGCGCTCACGCCATCGATCCCCAGGAGGTCGCCGCCAAGGCCTATCTTACTGAGGCAGAGGTGCAAGGGAGGGCGAGCCCGACGGATACCTCCGTCAGCACCCACGGGCAGGGGATCCTGGTGGACAGGAGCGAGAAGGCGGACCTCCTTTGGTCGATATCCCGGGGAGGGCAGCAATGGTTCATCCATCACTGCCCGATGCCGAAGCTGTCGCTCGTGGTCGGCTACACCGGAGTGAACGCCCCCACCGGGCCGCTCGTCGCCAAGGTCAAGCGCTTCTACGACCGGACGGTGTTCGCGCGCGACATCGTGCGCGAGATAGGACAGCTGACCGAGGAGGGCCTGACGAGACTCAAGGCCAATGATGCCGTCGGGCTCGGCCAGCTGATGACCAAGGACCATCGGCTGCTCGCCGTTCTGGGCGTCTCGTCAAAGGAGCTCGACCGCCTGGTGGAGGGATGCCTTCCATTTTCGTACGGCGCGAAGCTCACTGGCGCAGGGGGCGGCGGGAGCATGATCGCCCTCACCGATTCGCCGGACAAGGTCAGCGAGGTCATCAAGCGGCGGGGCGGCATTCCCTACAAGGTCAAACTGGGTGAGCCTGGAGTGAGGCTCGAGAAGGAATGAACAACAAGGGCGGGAAGAGGTTTCGACCGGCTCAGATGAACTCCTCGAACTCCTTGACGAGGTCCGGGAGCCTCTCCTTCAAGGCCGCGAGAAGGTTGTAGACGTTCATCTTCGAGATGTTGCTCTTGGATAGCACGTCGATGACGTCGTCGAGCGTCTCGTCTGGAAGGGTGATGAGCTTCTCCTTCACCATCCAGTTGCGCCAGAGCTTGTTCTCCAGCTCGTCCCGCCAGAGCTTCTCGTACTTCTGCAGAGCGGCGGCGCTGAAGTCGCCCGACTGCGCGAGCTCTCCCAGAACCTGACCGGCGAACCTCCCTTGGATGGTGCCGTTCGAGATGCCTCCGCCGGTGATCGGGTCGATGACCCTCGCCGCGTCGCCCACGAGCAGCAGCCCGTCCGCGGTGACCTTGTCAAGGGGAGCAGAGACCGAGACCGCCGCGCCGACCGCCTCGAGCGGCTGCCCGTTCTTGAGCCGGGGATCCTTCTTGATGAACCTGTCCAGGTATTCCTTGACCTCGCCCGTCTTCTTGAGCTTGGTTCCGAGAACTCCCAGACCGACGTTCGCCATGTCCCCGCCCTTCGGGAAGATCCAGGCATATCCGCCCGGAGCGACCGAGCCCAGAAGGAACTCGCAGAAGTCCTCCTCGATGTCGATGTTGGTCATTCTGTACTGGAAGCAGGAGGTGATGTCGTTCGGCTTGAGGGATGTGTCGATCCCGCCCCAGCGCCCGACCTGTGACTCGTACCCGTCCGCCCCGACGACGCATTTCGCGGTGGCCTTGAACGGCTCCCCGTAGCTTGTGCCAACGATCCCGGTGATCTTGCCGTTCTCCTTCGTGAGTCCGGTCGCCGAGGTCTTGAGCATGATCGTGGTGCCCGCTCTGGCTGCTTCCGCCGCGAGCGCTTTGTCAAAGAGGTGGCGGTTGAGCACCAATCCGACCTCGTTGCCCGCGTTCCTCTCATCAAGTCTCAGAAGGTTGCCGTGGGGGGAGACCAGCTTCGCACCCGCGATCTTCGCCGACACCCAAGTCTTATCGACGGTGATGCCCGCCTTGTTCAGGCCCTCCTGCGAGATGCCCTCGGCGCAGCGCAGCGAAGCCCCGATCTCCTGACGCTTCTCGATCATCAGGACCGAAGCCCCCTGCTTGGCGGCGTGATAGGCGGTCCAGCTGCCCGCCGGACCGGCCCCCACGACGATGATGTCGTAGTCGGGCTTCATGCCTTGGCCTCCATCGTGATCGCGCCCACCGGGCACATCTTGACGCAGCGCTTGCATCGATTGCAGGCGTCGCTGAACTCCACCATGACCTCCGCCAGGTAAATGGCGTTCTGGGGGCAGGAGCCGACGCAGGCCCCGCAGTGCATGCACCTCTCCACGTTCACCTTCATCCAGTCCGCCTTCCTCATGTGAACTCCGTCCCTCTGGTCTTACGCCAATCCTCGATCGGAACGGAGAACTTCTTCTCGACCTCGGTGCGGTATGTCGGCCCGCCGTTGTAGGCGCAGAACGGGATGATGCGGTCGTCCGGGGTGGTGTAGTGGATAGCGCAGCGCTTCACCCTCTCGATGTCGTAGTTGTAGTTGTCCTGGAAGTGCATTCCGCCGATGAACATCATGTCCCAAGAGAACTCCGCCAGGCTCTTCTTGTCGGAGTCGCCCAGCACCGCGTTCAGCATGCGCAGGAACTTGATCGTGTCCATGCCTTCGGGCGCGCGCTCCTGGTGCGTGTACTTCCTCAGGAGGTTGTACGCCTTCACCTTCTGCGGGAACTTGACCTTCGACTTGTCCGCCTTCTCCGCGAGCTCGAACATCTCCTTGAACAGCGGCTCGACGTCCACGAAGCGCGTCAGCGGCACGATGTGCTCCTGGTCCTTCACGAACATGTAGGTCGCGAGGCCGCAGTGCGGATGGGTGGTGAACGTGACCTTGTTCTCGCCGAGCAGGGCGGAAACGAGCGAGGAGACCGGCACGACCGACGGCACAGGGAAGAAGTCGCTCTTCGCGAGCCTTCCATTCGTCTGCGCGACCAGGTCGTTCACGAGGTCGGGCAGCGTGTATCTTTGCTTGCTCCGTTCCTCCTGATCGATGCGTCCTGTGAACGCGACGGGCTGGAAGTTGATCCCCCGGACCACGTCGATGTTGTCGACAGCATAGCGGAAGATCTCGCCGACCTGGTCGTTGTTGATGCCCTTCACGACCGTCGGAACGAAGACGATCGATGGCTTCCTGCCTTCGAGCTTGCGCACGTTCTCGATCACCTTCTTCTTGATCTCGACCAGCGGCACTCCCCTCGACGCCATGTAGATCTCGTCGCGGAGGCCGTCGAACTGCAGGTAGATGGTGTTCAGCCCAGCATCCCTCGCCGCCACAAGCAGCTCGGGCTCCTTCGCGAATTTGATGCCGTTCGTCGCCACCTGGATCTGGGAGAACCCGAGCTCCTTGGCTTTCGCGATCGTCTCGATGAACTTCGGATAGATCGTAGGCTCGCCGCCGGAGAACTGCACCGCGGGCGTGGCGACCGGCCTCTGACTGCGCAGATTCTTGAGCATGCGCACCACGACGTTGAACGAGGGCTCGTAGACGTAGCCGGCCTGGTTCGCGTTCGCGAAGCAGATCGGGCAGCGGAGGTTGCAGCGGTTGGTGAGGTCGACGTTCGCGAGCGCGGTGTGCGAGGTGTGCAACTGGCAAAGCCCGCATTCGTTCGGGCACACCTTGGCGTGGGGGATGAGAGGTTTCTCGACGCCCACCCCGTCGTACGCGTACTTCTCCGCCTTTAGGTACATTTCCGCGTCGGACCAGTACACGTCTGAGAACCTTCCGTGCTCCGGGCATTCCTTCTCTATCATCACCTTTCCGTCCTTCTCGAACAGGTTGGCCGTGATGATCTTGGTGCATTCGGGACAGAGGGACTCCGTCTGCTTCGGAAGCCCCGTCTTGAGACCGCTCTTCTTTGCGATCATGATCAGAACCTAGGGCCGTTGTAGGCCTACACACAATTTAATACTATTGTCGCTCTGGTCGCTACAAGTGGTGGTTTTGAACCTCATAGACGTCCTCAACCTGGATTTGGGCTCGATAGAAGAAGAGTATCACAGAGTTGCCGCTTCCCTTGCTAAGATTGGACTTTCCGACTACGAGTCGAAGTCCTACGTCGCGATGATCGCGAAAGGGCATGCGACCGCGGAGGAGGTCGCGGAGCTCGCTCGCGTCCCGCGCACCTCCGCCTATAAGGCCCTGCAGTCCCTGAAGGAGAAGGGGTTCGTTTCCTTGGCAGGAGGGAGACCAGCGCTCTACCACGCTGTCCCGCTAGAGGAGACAAGGGACAAGGTCGTGGGGGAGATCAGGGAGGCGTTCGACAAGCTGCAGCTCGTCCAAGGGATACTGAGCGAACGAGGAACCCCTCAGCTCGTCTACACGATATCGGGAAGGAAGGGCGTGATGGCCAAGATCGGCGAGATGATCGACGCGGCCCGGTCCAGCATCGTCCTGTCATCTCCGTCGATGTCCGAAATCCGATCCGAGCACGGTCAGCGGATCAGGGACGCCTTCAAGCGCGGGGTCAACGTTCTGATCGTCGCCGAGCCCTCGGTCAAGGTTCCAGAGGCGACGAACCTTGTCCGCAAGAGAAACCTGTCCGCGACCGATGTCATCATCGATGGCTCCGTCGCCCTCATCGCCTCGCCCGACCTCGGCCTGTGCGGATACTCCGAGAACCCCTTCATCGCCACCCACCTGGAGAATTTCGTGAAGGCGGCCCTGGAATCGAGAACTGAAGAACACGAGAACGATTGAATCCGCACGCCTCCTTCTTCCGTAGGCTGCACTTAGCTCTAGCCCGAATAAGGCGGCCGGGCGGTGCAATGGCCATGTTCCGTCCGGGCCGCAGTCCGTTTGTCCTCAGGGATATTGAGCGTTCGCGTTCTGGCCAGATGTCGTTTTCGGTGGCGGCAGTGGTGCTGCTCCTGGTCGCCGGCGCGGGTGCGGCGATGATCTCGGGTATGGAGAGCGCAAACCAGCAGAGTGGGGCGGTGACGGCTTTCACGGGAGAGATGGTGCGGGTGGCGAACAGCGAAGTGGAATCGATCCGACGGCAAGCGTATTCCGCGGCCCTGAGCGTGATCGAATCGGACCCCCAAGCGAACGAGACCGCGATCGCCGCGAAGTTCGCGTCCGCCTGGAACGCTTCCCTCGCTTCCAGCTATCCCAAGATCTCATCCTCGTTCAAGCTTCGGGTGGAGAGATCGGATGTCGCACTGCAATTCCTCAGGCTCGGATCTGACCAGCTCTCGATTTGGGGGGAGGAGGGTCCGACCGGCGGGACCGCCTTCTCGAACGTGAGCGTACCCGCCTACTTCACTCTAGCAGGAGGTGTGATCCTCAACGTGAGCTGCGCGATCGGCTCGATCTCCAGCGAGGCGGTGGTCGATCAGGGCCTCTATCTTCCGTTCCCGCTGCTGCAGAACCGGCTGGCGGCGTTCTCAGCACAATTCGCCGGAGGAAGCAATCACTTCGAGAATGTCGTTCGATACGAACTCTCCCTGCTCCTCGAACTGAGGGCCCTCTCGAGCGGCTCAGCCCTTCCGAGGACAGACCTGGAGCTCCTCGACCGGGTAGATGTTGCTAGAGCGGTGGGCCTGGCTGCCCTCATCGAGCAGGCGCGAATGCTGCGAAGTCTCGACCGGCCATCGGTGGAGGCGGTCGCCGATCTCTTCCCGCCTGAAGGTGGAGGAGCCGACTTCATCTGGAACACGCTGAGCGGCGAGGGGACGGTCGATCCCGCCGATCTTTTCTTGAGGATGTGTTGCGAATCCGAAATCGACGTCAGGAGTGTCATCGCCCAGAGCGTGTACGCCGCGGCCGACGCCATGGGGCTGAAGTGGCTGGACTATTTCCAGGTCATCGATCTCCTGAAGGTCCTCGAGGGCACCGCCCAGACCGTTGAGCTGACGGTCCGAGGGGCGCTCGACTGGGTGTTCGGCACCGATTCAGAAGGAGAGAGCATCAGGAACTGGATGAGAGAGAGGTTCGAGGCGGCGGGCATCCAGGAGGACGAGTATCGCTGGTTCGGTCGCGATTCTCCCGACCTTTCCATCCACCTGCCGGGCAATTCCATCGTTGTCAAGAACTCGAACGGAGAGGAGGTGCGCCTCGACTTGGGCGGAACGGAATCGATCGAGTTCCCCACCATCAACGTCCTGGATTCCCCCGACTGGCGAACGTTCTACGTCGACTACAAGACCCGGACCTTCGAGACCGGTCAGATGCTGCAGGATTTCGTCAAGGCGATCTCAGCCGGGGTCGCGAGCAGCCTCGATGTTGGGGTCGTGACTTTGTCCCTCGATCCGAGCGATGGGAAGCCCTTCATCGAGGAACTTGCCGACACCTTGCAGGATTCCATTGCAAAGTGCGAGCCCGTCGTACGTTCCTCGCTCTTGAGCTCACCCGTGCAGGGAATAAGGGACCACATGGCCGATGCCCTACTGGCGTTCGTCCAGGGATGCTGGCCCGATATCCTCGACCGGGAGGCCTCGGTGAGGTCAGCGCTTGCCGCCCTCGCGAGGAGCGTGGTGTTGGAGGGCGTAGGAACAGACCCGGGCTTCGACCGCTACTCGATCGATGATGCGGTCTCGCAGGTCTATCAGAGCATGACATCGGACAGCAGCTGGGGTGTTGTGGACGCAGTGCGAGAGGCATTCGAGCAGAAGGTGAATTCATACCTCGACCTTTTCCGCGAGGCCTTCACCAACGTGAGCGTCGGCGGAGAACAGCTGAAGCTTGCCAAGGTCGTGCAGTCGCTGGCGGGCGGGTCGATCTCGGGTATCCCTGGCCTCGCAAGCGTTGTTGAGCGTGTCGCCACCCGGATGGTGACGGACATACGTCAGAGCGACAAGTTGCGGGGCGATCAGGTCGTAGTGAAGTTGCACGGTCTCGGTTCGTTCTCGCTCTTGCTTGAGAAAGGATTGAGCGTGAGAGAGTGCCTATGCTCTAGCCTCGATCCCTCCTTCATCAGAGGGGGCTCGACTGGTGCCGTCATCGTCTATCCGCACGAGTATCCGACTTCCGCCGAGGACTATCCCAACCATCACGTGACCGATCTCGGCAATTTGACGATGATGCCGTTCCAGAGTCAGTTCGGGGTCACGGTATCGGGCGGGCTAAAGGTCACGGTCACTTGTCAAGGGGAGCTCTCGAACCGCTCTTGTCGCTCATTGCCTTCAATAGGCGTATTCGTCCCTTATCAGACCAGCTTCAATCTAGTCACCAGCACCGGCGGCCCGATCGATCCCGTCGAGTACCGGCCGACGATGACGTTGGTCAAGCAGATCGAGCAGGTCTTCCAGGCGATCTGGGACGGCATCGTCGGGGCGCTGGAATGGATCTGGAACGGGCTTTGCTCGGTCTTCTCGTTCCTTGGCTCGGTCCTCTCCTCGGCTATCTCCTACGCGATCAAAGCGGTGGAGGCGGTCAGCGAGCTTCTAACCCAGATGGTCCAGGCCCTGAGCGATCTGGTCAAGGGCGCCCTCGGCGGGTTCATCCAGTGGCTGGGCGAGACGATATCCGCGTCTGCGGGAACGGTCTCCATCTCTTTCTCCCTCTTTGGTATCTCATTCGTGATCGAAACGGATGCGAACGACATCCCCTACGGCAAGAGCAGGGATTATATTCGCATCATCGGCACGTTGGACATCGGGGGCAGCGTGCTCAGCATAGGCGTCCGGTTGGCTCAGATCTACAAGAAGGGGGCGGACGTCCTGGTGAACGGCTCCCTCGTCGGCGAAGGGTGGGCCTTGAAAGGCAGCCTCGATCCCCTGATGTTCGTGAGCGATCACTTCTTCCAGCTCACCGGGGAGTTCGCGGATTGGGTGCTGGAACTGGTGATGCCGAAGATCGTCCAGTACGACAGACTGAGCCTGGTGCTCTCCGACGTCCCGGGCATAGGAGCGTTCCTCTCGCGCATTCCCACTCCCGTTCCGGGCATGACGGCCCGCATCGACGCCGGCTTCGAGCTGAAGTACAACCGCCCGGTGGACGATCACATAGTCATCAACGAGGTCGAGCTGAACCCGCCCGGTGCGGACGCGGGGAGAGAGTGGGTCGAGCTCTACAATCCACTGAATCATGCCGTCGACCTCACGGACTGGCGGTTCGAGACCTCCCACGGCTCGCAAGAAGTGCAGTCGATCGAAGGCTCTGTGATCGGGCCGAAATCGCATCTCGTGCACGTCTTTCCGCGCTTGATGCTCGACAACGGCGGGGAGACAGGCACTCCTCTGGGCGAGAGCGTCAGACTCCTCGACGCCGATGGACAGGTCGTCGACACGACCCCATACCTAACGGACTACTACAATGACGACAACACCTGGCAGCGCCGGAGCGACGGGGCGGAAAGCTGGGTCTTCAAAACTGCGACGAGAGGCTCGCCCAACAGCTTCCAAGCCGTGGTGATGAATGACCGGGAACTGCTCATTCGCTCGCTGGAGAACGCGGCGTTGAAAGCGTTCGCGAAGGCGGGAGAGGGCGATCTGAGCGTGGATTCGCTCGCGAGCCTGATCGAGGCCTGCATCGCCGAGGTAGTGGAGACGCTGATCGACACTCTCACCGACTCGATCGAGGAGATGTCGCTCTTCGTCGAGCTGGGATTCCAGGACTATTCGCAAAGCATGGGGGCAGGGCTTCGCCTCTCTCTTTCCGTGACAGGCGATTTCGTGCGCGAGGGATTGGAATGGATGGCCCAAGCGACACGCACGGTGCTTGGTTCTATTCTCAACCCGACCGCCTGCATCCCTCAGGCCCACACGCTCGACGAGCTCCTCGCTCACATCTACATACGATTCGGAGGGTATGTGGAAGCAGGCCTACCACGCATACTTGGGCACGGGGAGGGGAGGTTCCGCTGCGGGGGCCAGGTCCAGGTGAACCTCGCTACTTTCGTTTCGTCCCGAAGCGGTCCGCGGGAGTGGGGAGTCGAGCTTGGCGTCCTGTTCGAGGGCGTGCAGGGGCGCTACCTCTCGACGATGTTCGCGGTGGATGCGGACAAGCTGGTGGACGTTTGGGTGGTCTGGATCTCGATCCACGCCAGAAACGCGAACGGGGGTTCGATCACATGACTTGACGCGCGGCGCTTCTGCCCAAATGATATAATATCGGGTGCAAATACGACAGGACATGACGACCTGGGGATGGCTGCTACCGCTGGCCACGGACTACCAGTGGCTGGCGGACTGGGGATGGGCGGTCCTGTTGTTCGTAGGGCTGTTCGTCGTCGCCCTCTACCTCTGGTCGTACATAACGAAGAACCTGATCAAGCTGAAAACCAAGGAGGCGGGCTATCTCGACGCGGACGTCGCGAGCTTCATTGGCAGGATGGTGCAGGCGGTCCTCATAATTCTGATAGTCTTCGTTGGCCTGTACGTTCTCGCCCAGGTCTCGGATTGGTTCGACACGGAGATCTGGCAGAAGTACCTGGATTCCATCGTGAAGGTCATCAGCATCTTCCTCGTGCTCCTGGTAGCGATGTTGCTGGTGCGCGTCCTCAGGCGGATCTCGAGGATGGCGCGAGCGAGCTCGCCGGAGGCGCACGGGTTCCGCGGAAGCACGGTCGAGTTCACATCGCTTCTCGTCAGCTACGTCATCTACATCGCCGCGGCGGTCATCGTGCTCGTCATCCTCTTGTCGTTCGTGCACGGAATCGAGCCGTCAACGGTCCTGAACGACTTCCTCAACCAGAATGGCACCAAGGTCGGCACGGCGGTCGTCTTCATGGTCGCGATCGTGGCCGTCGCCAAGCTGGCAAGCGCGATATTCGAGGACTACAAGTTCCGCACGAAGAAGTTCAACCCTCAGGTCGTCGACATGATCTCCGACCTGGTGCGCTACGTGCTGTACATAATCGCCTTCCTCGTCGGCATCTTCATGCTCTTCTCGATCATCGGCTTCGAGTCGGTGGGGTTCCTCCTCGTGGTGCTCACCCTCATGTTCATCTTCCTCGGGATCGCGATGTCCTATGGAACGATCAGGAACGTCGTTTCCGGACTCGCGCTAATGAACACCGACCCGTTCGAGGTGGGCGACCGGGTGAGACTGGGCGATGCCTTCGTGTGCGAGGTGGTTGAGAAGAACCTGGTGTTCACGCGCGTGCGCACCGAGGAGGGCGAGACGGTCGAGGTCCCCAACAGCGAGATCCTCGGCGGGCGCATCCTGAACTACAGGCGCTCTGGAGTGCACGGGGTCTCGATTTCCTTGACGGTACCAGCGACGATCTCTCACGAGGAGATCGAAACGGTCGTTAACCGCGCGTTGTCCCGGATCGAGGGTATCACCAAGGACCCGAAACCCGAGCTCTACGCTCGCGACTTCAAAGGCGAGAGGATAGCCTACGAGATGGTCGTCTACGTTCTCGACCCGCTGCGTGCGAAGCGCACGAAGTCGGACATAATCATGCGTATCCAAGACGAGTTCATGTCGACGGGAAGGTTCATCCTGTCGGAATGACGTCTTCGCCTCACCCCGCCGATCGGTCTTTGGTCGTCTGGCAACATCATCGTGCTCGTCAAGTCCATCAAGAAGTATTGTCGGTGGCGTGCTCGACAGGTCCTACTGCCGTTACGTGTGATCAAAGGAAAACTGTTTATGCGTTGATGGGCGCTGCCGTGCTCCATGTTCCCAACGGGCACGATATCTGCAGAACCCGTCATACCCATCGCGATAGGCCTTTTCGCGATACTCGCGCTCGTTCTGGTCCTTCCATTCAAGCTCAAGATCGTCGAGAAGAACCTTGAGGTCTTCTTCCTTCTGATGGGCTTAGGCGCGATGACGATTTCGGGGCTTTGGAGCCTCGACGTAATCGGGGAGGCTCTGACGGCGCCGGTGATGATCAGCGGCATCCCGATTGGCATCTTCCAGATCGTCCTCGTAGCAGGTCTCGCGATCTTCTACTTCAAGAAGCAGTTCTACGGCGCGATTGATCGATTGTCGAGGAGACTCGGCCCGAAGGGGTTCATCTTCACGCTAATCGCCCTACTAGGTTTGTTCTCGAGCGTGATTTCCGTCATAGTGGCCTCTGTGATACTCGCAGAGGTCATCGTGGCCAGCCCATACCCGCGCAAGTACAAGATCGACCTGGTGATCGTAACCTGCTTCGCCCTCGGCCTCGGCGCGGCTCTGACCCCCCTGGGAGAGCCCCTTTCGACCATCGCGATCAGCAAGTTGTCGGGCGCGCCATACTTCGCCGGTTTCACCTTCCTAATCGACACCATTGGCATTGAGGTCATAGTCGGGGTACTCGCTCTCGCAGTCTTCGGAGCGTTCTGGATCGGAAGACGAATAGAGAGGGACAACGATGGCGGCAGCGAGCACGACCCGACCTCCAATCAGACCGCACAGAAGGACGGCGCCAATGTGGGCGCGGCAGGGACCGAACAGCCAAGAGAATCGCTCAAGGGCGTCCTTCTGAGGGCCGCAAGGGTGTTCATCTTCGTGTCCGCCCTGATCTTCCTCGGGACCGGGCTTTCACCCCTGATCATTTGGTTCTTCACGCAGATACCAGCATACGGATTGTACTGGGTCAATTCCGTATCAGCGGTCGTCGACAACGCGACATTAACGGCGGCGGAAATTGGGCCAGTCCTTTCCCTAGCCCAGATCAAGGGTGCGCTCCTTGGGCTCCTGATCTCTGGCGGAATGCTGATTCCAGGCAACATCCCCAACATCGTTGCTGCCGGCCGACTGGGGATCACGAGCAAGGAGTGGGCCAACAGAGGGGTGATTCTTGGCATCGTGATCATGGTGATCTACTTCGCCTTGATGTTGCCTTCGATGCTCTGAACAATGCGAATGGTCCGGAAGGAGGGCGCGGCGTCCGGCAGGCTACTCAATCACTTCCTGTCCCGCCAGGTAAGGCCGCAGCACCTCGGGAATCGTGACGGTCCCGTCGGCATTCTGATAGTTCTCAAGCACCGCGACCATCGTCCTAGGCAGGGCCACCCCCGAACCGTTCAGGGTGTGGATGAACTCCGACTTAAGGTGTGGCTCTGGGCGGTACTTGATCCTTGCTCGGCGCGCCTGGAAGTCCGTGAAGCACGAGCACGACGAGCACTCCAGCCACTGCTTGCTGCCGGGCGCGTTCACTTCGATGTCGTAGGTCTTGGCGCTCGCGAAACCGGTGTCCCCGGAACAGAGCTGCATTATTCGATACGGGAGACCGAGGTATCTGATCACGTCCTCGGCATCGCAGGTGAGTGATTCCAGCTCCTCAAACGAATGGTCCGGGAGAACGAACTTCACCAGCTCGACCTTGTTGAACTCGTGAACTCTGATTATGCCTTTCATCTCAGCCGAGCGACCGGCTTCGCGGCGGAAAGAGGGAAGGTATGCGGTGTAGAATATCGGCAGCTGGGCCTTGTCGAAGATCTCATCCTGGAAGAGGTTCGTGACCGGGACCTCGGCCGTAGGGTTGAGCCAGAGGTCGTCCCGTTCGCACCAATACATGTCCTCCTTCATTTTCGGGTACTGGCCTGTGCCGATCACCGCGGCCTTGTTGATGACGACTGGCGGGAACACCTCGGTGTACCCCTGGTGCCGGTGCAGGTCGAGGAAGAAGTTTATCATCGCCCGTTCCAGGCGTGCGCCGTCGCCTTTGAGCACGTAGAAACCGCTCCCCGCGACCTTCGCCCCGCGCTTGAAGTCGATGATGTCCAGCTCTTCGCCGATCGCGATGTGGTCCTTCGGCTCGAATTCGAATTGCCGGGGCTCACCGCCGCAACGGACCTGCACGTTGTCGGCGCTCGCCTTCCCGACGGGAACGCTCTCGTGAAGCATGTTCGGAAGGTTCAGCAGGACCTCGTTCCTCGAGATCTCCAACTCGGCGACTCTCTTCTCGCCATCGGCGATCTTGCTCGCGACCGCCTTCATCTCCTTGATCTTGGCCTGCTTCTCCTCGGCCTTCAGCTTCGGGATCTGCTCGGAAACGTTATTGCGAAGGCGTCTCAGCTGGTTCCCCTCTTCGATGAGTTTGCGCCACTCTCCGTCGACAGACAGGAACGCATCGAGCGCGTCCTCGGGGTAGTTGCGCGCCTGCAGCATTTCTCGGACCCGCTCCGGGTTCTCGCGTATGAGGTCGATGTCTAGCATGTTTCCTGACCCCTCAGCATGGACCGCCTTTGGCGGCCAAAATCCTTTCGTCGCAGAGGAGGATGGTGTTGCCCCTGACCTCGACGACCTTCGCCCCTGAGCGGCGCGCGAGCTCCTCCGCCAGCTCCTTCTTCTCCTGAGATGATGACGCGAGCACCTTGATCTTGACGAGCTTATTCGCTTTGACCTGGATCTTGACCTCCTCCACGATCCCCTCGGTCAGGCCGCCCTTGCCGACGTGGATCGTCGGCTTGATGGCGGTGCCTTCGCCCTTAAGCTCCTTCTTGCTTCGTGCTTCCCGCATTCGATACCCTCCTTTCTTTGCGATATGGGTGTCGCTGCAAACCCTCGCAGCTTAGGCAGCGCGTCACCACTCTTTTGGATCTCAGCCTGACCCTGCAGTTCCTTCCGGGAACCAAGGGAGTGAGGCATTGCTGACAGTAAAGGAACCAGTCCGGCATCGATGTGCTCGTGCGCTCGCTGATGCGCAGCGCCATTTCGAGGTACCTCCGGCTGCGTTCCAGGCTTCCGCGCATGGCCTCGTGCTCGGCCATGTCCAAGAGGATATCCATCCTCTCCTGGGCGATGCCTTTCAGTTCTCGGTTCGAGATCCTCTTCCGGCTCATCGCTCTCCCTGCCACTCAGGCCAATCTTGCCGTACACGGTGGTTGGTGAAATACCTTGCCCCATTGCAGAGTGATGCACAAAGGCGATGCGACAACGCGAGAATCATTGCCGACTGGCTTGGGCGACAACAGCCCGCCACACCTGCCTTCGTCGTCCACCATTGTTATATACCCCAATCCTAATTAGGCATCCCTCAGTTGACCGTTGGTGATTTGAATGGCAAGGAAGCCAGCAAGGATGTACACACAGATTCGGGGTCAAGCTTACACGCGCAAGGAGTACATGGGAGGAGTCCCGGCTCCGCGCATCAACCAGTTCGATCAGGGGAACCCCAACGGGGACTTCCCGATCGAGTTCACGTTGCGCGTGAAGGAAGCGTGCCAGATCCGTCACACGGCACTTGAGGCGGCGCGTATCTCCGCCAACCGACTGCTCACCAAGAATGCGGGCGCGACCAACTTCTACCTCAAGATCAGGACCTATCCGCACAACGTCCTGCGCGAGAACAAGCTCGCCACCGGCGCCGGCGCGGACCGTGTCTCCAGCGGAATGCGAGCAGCGTTCGGCAAGGCGGTCGGCACCGCGGCCAGGGTGACCCCGGGCCAGCCGATCATCACCGTGCGCGTACCGGTGAGCGCGGCCACGGCCGCGAAGGAAGCGCTTTGGTCGGCGTCGCTGAAGCTCCCCACCCCCTGCTTCGTCAAGGTCGAGAAGGGCGGAGAGCTCCTGGCCTAAGCAAACCATTTAACCACTCTCTTCTACTTCCTTTCCACGATGTACGATTTCCACCTCGCCGATGTGGCGGCCTTCATTCTCGAGCGGCAAGCCAAGCTCGTCGCGCTGCAGTTCCCCGAGGGTCTGGTAACTCACGTACAAGAGGTCATCGACGAGCTGCAAAGGCGCACCGGGGCAAGCTTCGTGGTGCTCGCTGACCCGTGCTTCGGAGCATGCGACGTGAACCTTTCCTACCGAGAATACGCGGACGCTCTCATCCATTTCGGCCACGCGGAGATGCCTGCTCTCAAAGCGGACCCTGGCGTCATGTTCGTTGAGGTCAGCGCGGACTACGATGTGATCGATCTGGTCCCGACGGCGGCTGAAAGGCTTTGCGCGCGCGTCGGCTTGGTCACCACCGCGCAGCATCTCAACAAGCTCGAGGCGGTGAAGCATTCACTGGAGAAGCAGGGCAAGAAGGTATTCGTCGGCATCGGGGACAAGCGCATAAAATACCCGGGGCAGGTCCTCGGCTGCAACGCGTCGGCGGCGACCGCGGTCGCATCGAGCGTTGATTGCTTCTTGTACGTCGGCAGCGGGGACTTCCATCCCCTC
>Ga0335071_10003160_pt1 | contig 17455 bp, 18 predicted proteins | sample Lox_Sample_15_FD_206724 | JGI IMG/M metagenome (GOLD analysis project Ga0335071, IMG submission 206724) | Soil microbial communities from Loxahatchee National Wildlife Refuge, Florida, United States - Lox_Sample_1.5 | ecosystem: Environmental > Terrestrial > Soil > Wetlands | place: USA... | reverse complement strand
AAAGCAGTTGCATAAGATTCGATCCCGTTCTTTCGCCCGCCGACAAAAAAGCCATTTCCCAAAAGGACGTTGGGCAGCTCGTATCTGCCCCATCCAAGGAACCAGGACAGGCCCTTGGGCAATGAGGCGGCCGACGTCGCCCGATTATGATCCTTCATCGAAGCCGTCTTGACGGATATCGTCGGGAATCCCATATAAGGGAGCAGGTATTCCGTCGGCAGATCGCCCCCAAAAAGGGCGAACAACCAGACGAACTTATCGAAATCCGCGGCCGACGTGAAAAAAACGTTCATCGGATTCGCGCCGCCGTTCATGGGACGCGGGACGTGCCCTTCAAAGCGATCTTCCCACCCGAAACTCGATCTCGGCATGCCAGAAGGCTCGAAGACCATGGCTTTCGCCAAGTCATGGAACGGCCGCCCCGAAATCGATTCCAGAACGGGATAGAGCAAAGAATAGGCGTCCTCCGAATAGCCGAAAGAGTCGCCGGGAGTCGTCTCGAGGCGGAGCCGTCGATCCGGCATCGCCTGCCTCGAAAACGCCAGCCCGCTCTGGTGGCTCAGAACGAGCCGGGCCGTCAATCGCCGGGCGCGTTCGTCCGTGAGGATCGAAGCCCAATCGGAATCCCCCGGAAGAGGAGTACCAAGATATCGGTAGAGGGGCCGATCGAGATCGATCTGACCGACGGCCGCAAGTTTCAAGACCATATAAGCGACAATCGGCTCGCCTAAACTTCCGGCAGGGAAGACTGTCAAACTGTCAATCGGCTTTCCGGTGTCCGGATTCTCCATGCCCAAATCAAGAGAATACGATATTGGCCGTTCGCTGTAGGACGTCCCCTGCTTGATATGCAAAGAAATTCCTGAGAGGCCGCCCTCTTTCATCGCCCTGAGGAGCGAGTCGCGAATACCCTCGAAATTCCGAGGTTCCCCCGTTTTCGCCTGCCATGACCAATGCGAACGATCGGCCGCTTCGGGCGGTTCGGCACTTCGGGCCCCGGCCGAGGAAACGGGCGGCTTCGCCCGGGAACAGCCCGAGGACACGACAAGCCATAAGCAAAGCATCCCCCCCGCGAGCCGGGCAATCCCTCCTCGGGTTCGAAACGAGGACACGCTTATCATCACATTGACTCGGCGAGGAGCGCGACCCAGTAAATGAATCTTCCCTTCAAGCCTTTGACGGTAGGGACGTAGGGCGCCCCGATCAGAATCGGGTCCGCCGATCTGAGTCTGATTGTCTGATCCAAGAATGCGGAAGATACAGCTTGGTCGGTCGGGATGTCGGCCTTAGCCGATAAGATCCAGCCGTCCGGGGCGCGCAAAATGAGGTCGAGATTCAAGCCGGGCGCCGCTTCCAATAGGGTATGCGGCTCATCGCTTGACGGCAGGGGCGGGCCGTTCTTTTCGAGATGGCCGTCGGCCACGGTGTATACCACCTTCCCCAGGAAGACGGCGCTCAATTTTTGTTTCAACTTGTCCCCGATTCGAAGGGTAAAATTCCGGCCGATAGCATCCAGAATCGCCATCTCATCGAAGCCCGCCGGCCCGCCCAGCTTGAGGAGAACGGTCGCCTCGGGAAACTGGGAAGTAAGCGAAGCGGCATACACTCCGCTGGCGATCCCTCCCTTCCCGTCGGGACTTCCGTATACGCCGCCGACGACCTCCGGCGTCGTCTGGAGGATCAGCGCCGTGATTCGTACAGGGCCTTGACCCCCCGCCTGAGCCGGCGCAAAAAATACAAGAAAGGAAGCGGCAAGCGCCATAATAGCCTTGAAACTCATTGCTCCCCCCGTCGAGGATCATATGTGTCTCTATTTTATAGAGCAAGATTCGGGCCGGACCTAAGAGAGAACCTGTGATTCATATTATATTTATTATCAGTGAATTATCGAGACAGCGGGGGGAGACACAGCCGCCTGCCTTGTAAAGAAATTTCCATCCCGCCCGGCGGTTAATCGGGATTCCGAAAGACGCGCGAGGAAAGCACCGAGCGCAGCGTCCGCGCCCTTCCGCAGCCTGTGATAAAATAGCCCCATGAACGGCCGACACCAACCCCTCCCCCTGGACGACATCCGGAAGCTGCGCAAGCCTCTGCGCAATGTCAACGACGCCCATCGGGAGAACCTGACCCGGCTGGAGCGCTTCGCCCTCTGGATCACCCAGCACATCGGCAGCATGGGCTTCTTCCTGATCATCTTGGTCTGGACGGTCCTGTGGCTGACCTGGAACACGCTCGGGCCGCGGAGCCTGCGCTTCGATCCCCACCCCGCCTTCGTCCTGTGGTTGTTCATTTCCAACATGATCCAGATCTTCCTCATGCCCCTGATCATGATCGGCCAGAACCTGCAGGGTCGCCACACCGAGATGCGGGCCGAGGCCGATTACGAGGTCAACACCCGGGCGGAACGGGAGATCGAGACCGTCCTCGAGCACCTCGAGAACCAGAACGAGATGATCCTCAAGATCCTCCAGCGGCTCGAGGGAAAATAAGAGCGACAGGGGATCTGAGCCCCGGGCGAAGGGGGACGGTCCGCGGAACGCCCTTCAGTCGGGATTCCGGAAGACGCGCGAGGAGAGGACCGAGCGCAGCGTCCGCGCCCAGCGCGCCGGCGCCCGGCCGCCTTCGGCCGCGGCCCTGGCGAACGAGGCGGCCAGAGCCTTGGCGCTCGTCTCCCACGTGAAAAGCCGCGCCCGGACCGGCCCCGCCTCCGCCAGGCGCCGCTCGAGCGCGGCGTCCGTCAGCACGCTCAGCATGCCCTTGGCGATGTCCTCGGGCAGGAGCGGATCGACGTCCACCACCGCGTCGCCTCCGACCTCGGCCAGCGCCCCGCGCGACGAGGTGACGACGGGCGCGCCGCAGGCCATGGCTTCGAGGACGGGCATGCCGAAGCCCTCGTAGAGCGACGGCAGGACGAAGAGCGCGGCCTCGCGCATCAGGGGCGCGCGATCCTCCTCGTCGATGTAGCCCAGGAAGCGGATCTGCGCCTCGAGCCCCAGGCCCCTGATCGTCGTGAAGACGTCCTCGTTTTTCCAGCCCTTGCCGCCCGCGACGACGAGGGGGGTGACCGCCCGGACCGACGCGGGCAGCAGGGCGTAGGCCTGGATGAGGCGGGGGAAGTTCTTGCGCGGCTCGACCGTGCTCAGGGAGAAGATGAAGTCGCCCTCGAGGCCGTGCTTGCGCCGGACGTGCTCGCGCACCGGCCAGGGGATGTCGCGGCGGAAGGCCGCATGGTCGATGGCCGGGTAGACGACGTCGATCTTCTCGGCCGGAACGCCGAAGAATTGCATCAGCTCGATCTTGATGCTCTCCGAGATGACCACCACCCGGGTCGCCTGGCGGATCGTGGGTGGCAGGTAGCGGCGCATGTAATCGACGCTTTTGGCCTTGAGAATATGGGGGTATCGCAGATAGGAGAAGTCATAGATGACCGGGACGCTCGGCGATTGGCAGAGCGGCGGCCCGACGTAGTTGGGGTAGAAGAAGACCCGCGTTCCCGGCTCGTCGAAGATGTCGACCGGTAGCGGATGGCGGAGATTGCTCTCCCGGAGGCGCGCGTCGAGGGCGCTCGGGGTCAGCTTAGTCAGGGGGTCGACCGGATAACCGGTTGCCTCGGAGACCCGCGCGAGATGAATGTCGGCCGGCCCCTGCCACGGCTTCAGAACCCAGCGCGAGCCGAGGATCCGGATCGGGAAGTGGTCCGGAAACGCCTCGTAGCGGCGGAGGAGCTCGCGCGTGTAGTAGCCCACCCCGCTCAGGGGCGGGAACAAGGCGCTCGGCTCGACCACGAGCGCGGGCGCATGGCGGGGGGTCATCGCCGCCCCTGCCGAGCCGCGGGCCCGCGCTGCCCGCGGCGTCCGGTTCGGACCGCGCAGGCGGCCCCGAAATCCGCGAGGATCTTGCCCACGATCTCCGTGCTCGAATGGCCCTTGATGTACGGGACGCGGACCACCTTGCCCCCGGCGGCCTCGACCTCGGCCCGGCCCACGATCTCGCCCGGGCCCCAGTCGCCGCCCTTGACCAGGACGTCGGGCAGGAGGCCGGCGATGATCTCGCGGGGCGTGTCCTCGGTGAACCAGGTCACGTAGTCGATGTCGGAGATCGCGGCCAGGATCTCGCACCGCTCCCGCAGGGGGAAGACCGGCCGCGACGGGCCCTTGAGGCGCCGGATCGAGGCGTCGGAGTTCAGGGCCACGATCAGGACGTCCCCGAGCCGCTTCGCCCGCCGGAAGAGGCCGATGTGGCCGCCGTGGACGAGGTCGAAGCAGCCGTTGGTGAAGACGACGGTCCTCCCGGAGCGGCGCAGCCGGGCGCGGATGGGAACGAGGTCCGCGAGCGATCGGATCTTGGGGTTCCTCATCGTGACCGGGGTGGGTGCCGCCCGCCGCGCCTCCCTAGCGGATCTTCTTGTCCGGCGGCCCGAACGCGACGGCGGGCGAGAACTCCCAGGTGTGCGGGAGCCGCGCCACGCCGACGTCCTTGTGGGCCGCGGACGAAACCAGGAACGAGTACATGTTCTGGTGGTAGTCATAGGGGTAGCCGTCGCGCTTGTGGACGGCCACGTCCAGGTAATAAGTGCCGTTGATGAGGTTCAGCCGCTCGATCCGGCAGACGACCTTCCCCTCGCCCCGCAGCAGCTTGGGCTCGTAGTCCTCGAGCTGGGTGTTGGTCCCGTAGCACGACGTCCCGAGCGAGTTGAAGACGCCGATGCCGAAGACGAAGTCCTCGACCGGGGCGGCCGCCGCCACGTCGATCTCGATGGACAACCCTTCCTCGGGATGGAAGACGTGCTTCTCCGTCCCGTCCAAGCCGCGGAGGGTGACCTTGCGGATCTCGACCTCGCGCCGGCCCCAGCGGTTCTCGCGGCGGCCTTCCTCGGGCGGCGGGGGCGGGGCGGACTCGATCGCTTGCGACGCGACCGCCGCCGCGACGGTCGAGGCGGCGGCCCGCTCCTGGAACTCCGCCTCCTGCTTGGCCGTGATGTCCTGGAGATAGGCGTCCACGGTCCGCTTCGGGTCGCCGAGCATCCGGATCTTCCCGTCCTTGATCCAGGCCACGCGGTCGCAGATCTTCTTGACCGTGTCGAGGTCGTGGCTGACGAAGACGATGGTCTTGCGCCGGCGGCGGAAGTCGTCGATCTTGTCCAAGCACTTGGGGACGAAGGCCGCGTCGCCGACCGACAGGACCTCGTCGGTGAGCAGGATGTCGGGGTTGACGTTGATGGCCACCGAGAAGCCGAGGCGCATGTACATGCCCGACGAATAGGTCTTGACCGGGGCGTCGATGAACTCCTCGAGCTCGGCGAAGCGGACGATCTCGTCGAACTTGCGGGCGATCTCCTTCTTGGACAGGCCGAGCATGATCCCGTTGATGAAGACGTTCTCCCGGCCCGAGATCTCGGGGTGGAAGCCCGCCCCGAGCTCGATGAGGGCCGAGATCTTCCCCTCGGTCCGGAGCCGTCCGGACGTCGGCTTGGCGATCCCGGCGATGAGCTTGAGGAGGGTGCTCTTGCCCGAGCCGTTCTCCCCGATCAGGCCGAACGTCTCGCCCCTCTCCACCTTGAAGCTGACGCCGTCCACGGCGGTCACGAGCTCGCTGGCCTGGAGCGAGCGGAAGATGTCCCCCCGGACGAGGGCGCTCTTGAAGGTCTGGAAGCGGTGCCGGGACGAGTACTTCTGGTAGACCCGGCCGACGCCCTCGAGCTCGATGGCGGGCATCAGACTTCCTCCGGGAAGGAGTCGCGCAGGCGGTCGAACACGGCGTAGCCGATGACGAAGAGGACGAGCCCGGCGAGGAAGGTGATCCCCAGCCGCTTCCAGTGCGGGGCGGCCCCGTAGAAGAGGCAGGTGTGGTAGCCCTCGATGATGTGGGTCATCGGGTTGAGGTTCAGCAGCGTGCTGAGGAAGGAGGATTCCTGGATCGACTTGAAGCTCAGGGGGTAGATGATCGGCGTGGAGAAGAACCAGAGCGTCAGGAGGTTGGCCAGGATGTCGCGGATGTCCCGGAAGTGGACGGTCAGCGAGGAGATGAGCAGGCCGAAGCCGAGGGAGAAGGTCATCTGGACGAGCATGACCGCGGGCAGGAACAGGGCCCAGAACGTCAACCCCTTGCCGAAGACGAGGAGGAAGACGAAGAGGATGGGCAGGCCGAGGCTGAAGTGGACGAGGTTGCTCAGGACCGTGACCACGGGCAGGACCTCGGCCGGGAAGAGGATCTTCTTGATGAGGTTGCCGTTGATCATCAGGCAGTTGGCCGACTCGAGCGAGGAGGACGAGAACCAGGTCCAGGGCAGCATCCCGGTGAACAGGAACACGGCGTAAAGCGTGGGCGAATCCCCGAATTCGACCCGGCCCCCCTTGAGGATGAGGCCAAAGACCATCGTGTAGACGAGCATCAGCAGGAGGGGGTTGAAGAACGACCAGAGGAACCCGAGGACGGTCCCGCGGTAGCGGGCCTTGAGCTCGCGGCTGACCAGGTTCTGGATGAGGACCCGGTACTTGTAGAGCTCCTTCAGGTTACCGAACAGCCGCCTCAACGTCCCTCCCTTCGAAGATCGCCCGCGCTTCGTCCGTATGCCCGCCGTCCGGGCCGAACAGGACGAGCGGAGCGAGGATTCGCGCCGCGTCCGGGCCGAAGCCCAGCTCGACCAGGATGTGCCCGGGGCGAGCGCCGGCGCGCGGATGGACCTGACGCAGGGCGTGGATCCGCAGCCCGGCCGTGCCGGCCGCGGCCTCGAGGTCGGCCCGGCGCCCGCCGGGGTAGACGATATAAGCCCTCCCCTGCGGCTTCAGCACCCGGGCGGCCGCGCGCAGAACGTCTAATATATCGCACGTTACCTCGTGCTTTGCAACGGTTTTTTCCTCGGAAAGGCTCGGGAAACCGGCCGATTTCGGGATGTAAGGCGGGTTGGAGAAGGCGGCGTCGAACACCCGCCCCGGAGCGTAGCGGCGGAGGTCGGCCTCGACGATCTCGACCCGGCCGGCGAGTCCGTTCAGGAGGACGTTCCGCCGGGCCAGGTCGGCCAGGGCCGGCTGGATCTCGACCCCGACGAGGCGGCGGAACGGCCGGCGGGAGACGAGGAGGGCGACGATGCCGTGGCCCGCGCCCAGGTCGACGGCGTCCTCGGCCGGCCCGAGCCGGACGAAATCGGCCAGGAGGGCGGCGTCGAGGGAGAAGCGGTAGCCCCGCTTCTTCTGGAGGACCTTGACCCGGCCGCGGAGGAACGAATCGAGGGTCTCGTCCTCGCGGAGGAGGGCGTCGATCGAAAGGCCGGTCATACGCGGGTGAAAACGAGGACCCGGTCGCCCCGGATCTCGGCGTAGCCGCCCCGGATGGCGTGCTCCTCGGCCTCGCCGGCGGCGCGGTAGGTCAGCAGGCCCTCGCCCAAGGCGGCCACCATCGGCCGATGGCCGGGCAGGATCCCGATCTGGCCGTCCAGGCCGGGCAGCGCGATCTCGTCGGCGTCCGCCTCGCACAGGATGCGGTTCGGCGTGATGACCTTGAGGTGGATCGTGGCCGCCGGACTCACAGGTTCTTCAGCTCCTCGGACCGGGCGATGACATCTTCGATGCCGCCCATCATATAGAAGGCCTGCTCGGGCTTGTCGTCGTGGAGGCCGCCGCAGATCTCCTTGAATCCGCGGACCGTGTCGCCGACCGTGACGTATTTGCCCGGCCGGCCGGTGAACTCCTCGGCCACGTGGAACGGCTGGGAGAGGAAGCGCTGGATCTTGCGGGCCCGGGCGACGACGAGCTTGTCCTCGTCGGACAGCTCCTCGATGCCCAGGATGGCGATGATGTCCTGGAGCTCTTTGTAGCGCTGGAGGATCTCCTTGACCCGGCGGGCGACGCGGTAGTGCTCCTCGCCGATGATGGCCGGGTCGAGGATGCGCGAGTAGGAGGCCAGGGCGTCGACCGCGGGGTAGATGCCCATGTCGGTCAGGGCCCGGGAGAGCTGGGTCGAGGCGTCCAGGTGGGAGAACGTCGTCGCCGGCGCCGGGTCGGTGAAGTCGTCGGCCGGCACGTAGATCGCCTGGACCGAAGTGATCGAGCCCTTCTTGGTCGAGGTGATCCGCTCCTCCAACTCGCCCAGCTCCGTGGCCAGGTTGGGCTGGTAGCCGACGGCCGAGGGCATCCGGCCGAGCAGGGCCGAGACCTCGGAGCCGGCCTGGGTAAAGCGGAAGATGTTGTCGATGAAGAGGAGGAGGTCCTGGTTCATCTCGTCGCGGAAGTATTCGGCCACGGACAGGGCGGTCAGGCCGACGCGGAGGCGCGCGCCGGGCGGCTCGGTCATCTGCCCGTAGACGAGCGCCGTCTTGCCGATGACCTTGGACTGCTTCATCTCGATCCAGAGGTCGTTGCCCTCGCGCGTCCGCTCGCCGACGCCGGCGAAGACCGAGAAGCCGCCGTGCTTCAGGGCCACGTTGTGGATGAGCTCCTGGATGATGACGGTCTTGCCCACGCCCGCGCCGCCGAACAGGCCGATCTTGCCGCCCTTGAGGAACGGCTGGATGAGGTCGATGACCTTGATCCCCGTCTCGAACATCTCGAGCTGGGTGCTCTGCTCCTCGAGGCTGGGCGGGACGCGGTGGATGGGGTACTTCTTGGCCGCGGCGATCGGGCCCAGGTGGTCCACGGGCTCGCCGATGACGTTCATCACCCGGCCGAGCGTCGCCTCGCCCACCGGGACCTCGATCGGCCCGCCGAGGTCGAAGGCCTTCATCCCGCGGGCCAGCCCGTCGGTCGGATGCATGGACACGCAGCGGACGGTGTCCTCGCCCAGGTGCTGCTCGACCTCGACCATGATCTCGACCGGCAGGGGCGTGTCGAAGCCCTCGCTCGTGATCCGGACGGCGGAGTAGATCTCGGGGAGCTCCATCCCGCGAAAGGCGATGTCGACGACGGGCCCGATGACCTGGACGACGGTCCCGACGCGCTGTCGGCGTTCGTTCGCTGCGGCTGCGTTCATGGCGTACTCCAGCGCCCCGGGGCGCTCATTGTTTGATCGCTTCGACGGCGGAAATGATCTCGAGGAGCTCCTTGGTGATGCTCGCCTGGCGGATCTTGTTCAGGACGAGGACCAGGTCGCCGATGAGCTCCTCGGCGTTCTTCGAGGCGTTGTCCATGGCCATCATCCGGGCCGCCTCCTCGGCCGCCCGCGACTCGCCGTAGCAGTGGCGGAGCTGGTCCTCGAGATAGCGCGGGACGAGGGCGGCAAGCAGCCAGGGAGCGGCCGGCTCCCAATCGGGCCCGGCCGCGTCCGCCTCGCCGCCCGGCCCGCCGGCCTCGAGGATGACGGGCAGGACGCGGACGGCGGTGATCCGCGGGGCGAGGACGGACTTGAACTCGTTGTAGACGACGTAGACCGCGTCCGTCTCCTGGAAGGTGAAGGCCCGGCCCAGGCCGGCGGCGAGCTCGGCGAAGTCCGCCTCGGCCATCTTGTCCGTCTTGTCCGCATAGGCCTTCTCGACGGCGTAGGGCTGCTTGGCGAAGAAGCGGGCGGCTTTTTTGCCGATCACGATCGTCCGGACCTCCGCCCCGGCCGCCTTGCCCCGGATGAACTCCAGCGCCCGGGCGAGGAGGTTCGAATTGAAGGCCCCGCACAGGCCCTTGTCCGAGGTGAGGACGAGGACGTGGACCCTCTTCTCGGGCCGGACGGCGAACAGGGGATGGGCGCCGGCGCCCGCCCAGGCGGCGAGGCGCCCCAGGACGGCGGGCGTCTCGTGCCAATGGGGACGGCCCTCGAGGACGGCCCGCTGGGCCTTCTTGAACTTGGCCGTCGAGACGGTCTTCATCGCCCTGGTGATCTGCTGCGTGTTATTCACGCTCTTGATCCGGCGGCGAAGATCGATGAGGTTGGGCATCAGGCGGCGTCCTTGGCGAACCGGGCCGTGAACTCCTTCATGGCCTCCGTGATGGCCTCCTCGAGGCCGGCGTCGATCTGCCTGCGCTCGCGGAGAAGGACCAGGATGTCGGGCTTCTCCTTCTCGAAATAGGCATAGAGCGCTTTCTCATAGGCCTCGATCCGGGGGACCGGGATCTCGTCCAGGTGGCCCCGGTTGCCGGCGAAGATGATCAGGACCTGCTTCTCGAACGGCAGCGGCGCGTATTGGACCTGCTTGAGGATCTCGGTCAGCCGCTCGCCGCGGTCGAGCTGGGCCTGGCTGATCTTGTCGAGCTCGGTCCCGAACTGGGCGAAGGTCAGGAGCTCGCGATATTGCTGGAGGTCGCCCCGGAGCTTGCCCGCGACCTGCTTCATGGCTTTCGTCTGGGCATGGCCGCCGACCCGGGAGACCGAGATGCCGACGTTGATCGCCGGCCGGATCCCGGCGTTGAAGAGCTCGGGTTCGAGGTAGATCTGGCCGTCGGTGATCGAGATGACGTTGGTCGGGATGTAGCCCGAAACGTCGCCCGCCTGGGTCTCGATGATCGGCAGCGCGGTCAGCGAGCCGCCGCCCAGGGCGTCGCTCATCTTGGCCGCCCGCTCGAGGAGGCGGGAGTGGAGGTAGAAGACGTCCCCGGGGTAGGCCTCGCGGCCGGGCGGCCGGCGGAGGAGGAGCGAGATCTCGCGGTAGGCCGCCGCGTGCTTGGACAGGTCGTCGTAGATGACCAGGGCGTGGCGGCCGCCGTCGCGGAAATATTCGCCCATGGCGCAGCCGGCGTAGGGCGCGAGATACTGGAGCGTGGACGCGTCGCTGGCCGAGGCCGCGACCACGATCGAGTACTCCATCGCCCCGAAATCCTCCAGGGTCTTGATGACCTGGGCGATGGTCGAGTTCTTCTGGCCGATGGCCACATAGATGCAGATGACGCCCGTGCCCTTCTGGCTGAGGATCGTGTCCAGGATGACCGCCGACTTACCGGTCTGCCGGTCGCCGATGATCAGCTCCCGCTGGCCGCGGCCGATGGGGATCATGGCGTCGATGGCCTTGATCCCGGTTTGGAGAGGCTCGCGGACCGGCTGGCGGTCGACGACGCCCGGGGCCAGGCGCTCGACGGGCTGGAAGCAGTCGGTTTGGACCGGCCCCTTGCCGTCGAGCGGGTGGCCGAGGGGATCGACCACGCGGCCGACGAGGGCCGCGCCGGCCGGGACCTCCATGATGCGGTGGGTCCGCTTGACCAGGTCGGATTCCCTGATGAGATGGCTTTCGCCGAGGAGCACGGCCCCGACGCCGTCCTCCTCGAGATTGAGGGCGATGCCCGAGACATCGTGCGGGAACTCGAGCAGCTCGTTGTACATGACCCGGTCGAGCCCGTAGATGCGGGCGATGCCGTCCCCGACCGAGATGACCGTCCCGACCTCCTTGACGTCGACGCCGGTCTCGTAGCCTTCGATCCGGCTCTGGATGATCTTGCTGATTTCGTCGGCTTTCATCGGCATGGCGTGCTACCTTTCTCGGATGGTGTCCTTCAGCCGCTCGAGCTGGCCCTTCAGGGACGCGTCGTAGACCATGTTCCCCTTCCGGACGACGAGGCCGCCCACGATCGCCGGATCGAGGGCGTAGACGCAGCTGACCGGCCGCCGCTCGAGCGTCCGGAGCGTGTCCTCGAGGCGGGCCCGCTGGCCGTCCTTCAGCGGGACGACCGACCGGACCTCGAACGTGACGACGCCCTGACGGGCCTTCCAGAGCGCGGGCAGCGCCCGGACGATGTCGCCCAGGATGTCGAGCCGCCCGCGCTGGGCGAGGAGGAGGACGAGGCGCCGGGTCTTGTCGCGATAGGCCTGGCGGGCGAGTACGTCTTCGAGGATCTCGGCCTTGCGGGCGGACGGGACGAACGGCCGGAGCAGGGTCGCCCGGAGCAGCTCGTGGCTCTCGAGCAGGCCGGCGAACTCGCCGAGCTCGGCCGAGACGGCCGCGTATTCCTCCTCGGTGCGGAGGGCGCCGGCCAGCCCTTCCGCGTAGCGGCTAATCAGGACGTCGTTCTTCATGGAACTTCGCGAGGTCGTCGATGGATTTGTCGATCAGGCCGGCCTGGTCCCCGGCGGAGAGGCGGGCCTTCAACCGGGTCTCGGCCAGCGAGGCGGCCAGGCCGGCGGTGTATTCCTTCAGCTCCTGGATCCCGGCCTTGAGCTGGAGGTCGATCTCCTGCTGGGTGAACGTCTGGATGCGTTCGGCTTCTTTCGAGGCCAGGGCCTTGATCCGCTCCGTCTCCGCCCGGCCGTCGGCCTCGGCCTGGGCCCGGAGCCGGGCCAAATCGCCCTCGAGGGCCGCGAGCTTGGCCCGCGCGTCCTCCAATTTGGACTCGGCCCGGAGCCGCCCGTCCCGGGCCTCGTCGAGCGAGGCCTGGATGTCGCGCGTCCGCTTCTCGAGGAAGGCGCGGGCCGGCTTGTAAAGGGCGAAGACCAGCCCGCCGAACAGGAGGACGAAGTTGAGGACCTTGCCCAGCATGCCGGCCGACGCCCCCCCGTGCGATTCGCCCTCGGCGGACATGAAGAGGAGGAACGGGACGAGGAGGAGGACGGCCGGGGCGGCCTTGCGGTCGGGCATCAGCCGAGGAGCCTCTTCTCGATGTCGACGGCCAGCCGCTCGGCGTCGCCGGCGAGCTCGGCGCGGAGGCGGCCGATCTCGTCCCGGACCTCGGCCCGCGCCTTCTCGAGCCGGTCCTTCGACGCGGCGCCGATCTCGGCCAGGAGGCGCGCCTTTTCGCGCAGGGCCTCGGCTTCGAGGTCCTCCCGGGCCTTGTCCGCCGCGCTCTTGGCCGCTTTCACGGCCGCGGCGACGTCCTGAAGGGATTTCTCGTACTCGTCATCGCCCCGGCGCGACGCCTCGCGGTCCGCGGCCAGGCGCGCCTCGCGCTCGGCCGTCGTCCGGGTCATGGGCTTCCAGAAGATCTTGGTCAGGACGAAGACGAGGATCCAGACCGTGAAAAAGGTCACCAGGACGGACGCGTCGATCTGCAGCATGAAGGTCTTCGGTCGGCCTCGTTTTGACGAGACAAAATATCATTTCTAGGCCGAAAATTCAAGGATAGGGACCGGCCCTTGCGAGCCTGTCCCTCCCCCGCGTTCCGCGCGTCCGGACGCCTTGACAGGCCCCCGGGGGGCGCATATGCTTGCCGCCATGGGAAGCCTCGCCGTCCTCATCAACATCATCCTGGCCGTGGTCACGTTCTGGCTCTACGTCAAGGCGGGCGGCCGATTCTACCGCCGCGAGGAGCCGTTCCTGGGCCTTCTCGCCGCGGCCGTCGTGTTCGACGTCATCACCGCCTTCCTGGCCTCGTTCAAGATCACGCCGACGACCGTCCTCTCGGGGCCGCGCCTCCCGCCCTGGGGCAGCCCGGTCTTCCTCCTCCACATCACCACCTCGACGATCGGGATGTTCGGCTACATCGCCGTGCTGCTCGCCCTCCTCATCAAGGGCAAGGACAAGCCCTGGGACCGGATGCGCAAGTTCCAGTTCCGCGTCCTGCTGCCCTGCTGGGTGATCGGCGAGATCATCGCCCTGACCAATTCGATCGTGAAGCTCCTCTTCCACGTCCGGATCTACGATCACGTCCGCTTCTAAGCCAGCTTCAGCCGCTTGAATTCCCCCACGAGGAAGAGCGAGCCGGTGACCACGACCGCGCCCGTCGGTCCCGCCGCGGCCCGCGCCAGGGCGACGGCCTTCCTCAAGGACGGCTCGATCGCGATCTTGTCGCGGTAGGCGCGCGCCCGCCGCAGGATCTCGGCGGGCGCCGCGTCCCGCGGGTAGGCGATCGTCGTGACCACGATCCGGTCCGCGACGGGGAAGAGAAGCCCCGCCACGCGGCCGATCGCCTTGTCCCGCATCATGGTGAAGACCAGCACCAGCGGCCGCGGCGCGGAGCCGTCGAGGTAGGCCCGCAGCGCCGCCGCCCCGGCCTCGTTGTGCGCGCCGTCGAGCAGGACGAGCGGCCGGCGGCCGACCGGCTCGAGCCGGCCCGCCCAGCGCGCGCGGGCCACGCCGCGCTCGATCGCCGCCGCCGGAATCGGACGCCACGCTTTCCCCAGGACGAGGGCCGCGGCCGCGGCGACGGCCGCGTTCCGGCCCTGGTGCCCGCCCAGGAGCGCGGGCGACAAGCGAAGCGCCCGGCCGTCGGCGCCGTATCGGAAGGCCGGACGACCGCCCCCCTTGGGCGCGGGGAGGGCGTCGAGCCGCCGCCCGGGGCCGAAGACGTCCGTGAAGGGAGCGCCGAGCTTGGCCGCCCGGGCCCGGACGACCCGGACCGCGGCCCGCGACTCGGCCCCGCAGACAACGGGCACGCCCCGCTTGACGATCCCGGCCTTCTCGAAGGCGATCCCGGCCAGCGTCCGCCCCAGGTGCTCCTGGTGGTCGCGGGAGACGCTCGTGATGACCGAGGCCAGCGGCCTGACGACGTTCGTCGCGTCGAAGCGGCCGCCCATCCCGACCTCGATCACCGCGACGTCGACGCCGGCGTCCCGGAAGTGAAGGAAGGCGATGAGCGTCAGGACCTCGAAGAACGTGGGCGGCGCAGCCAGCTCGCCGGAGGCGCGGAGCTTGTCGATCCTCGCCTTGACCGCGCCGGCGAGGCGGCGGAAGTCGCGCGGCGGGATCGTCCGGCCGCCGACCCGGATCCGCTCCTCGACCCGGACGAGGTGCGGCGACGTGTAGAGCCCGACGCGCAAGCCGCGGCCCGCGAGGATCTCGGCCAGCATGGCGCAGACCGAGCCCTTGCCGTTGGTCCCGGCCACGTGGACGGAAGGATAGGCCCGGTGGGGGTCTCCGAACGAGGCCAGCACCGTCCGCATCGTGGCCAGACCGAGCTTGATGCCGAACGTCTGGAGGTCCCGGAGATACGCCCGGCACCGGGAGGGGGTCATTGCGGGCGGTTGAGGAGGAGGCGCAGGACGCGGATGAGGTAGGCCCTCAGGTTCTTCCGGGGGACGACGTCGTCCACCATCCCCTGCTTGAGGAGGAACTCCGAGCGCTGGAAGCCCTTGGGCAGCTTCTCCCGGATCGTCTGCTCGATGACCCGGGGGCCGGCGAAGCCGATCAGGGCGTTCGGCTCGGCGATGTTGAGATCGCCCAGCATGGCGAAGCTCGCCGTGACGCCGCCCGTGGTGGGATCGGCCAGGACCGAGACGAAGGGGATCGCCGCCTCGTCGAGGCGGGCCAGGGCGCCGCTCGTCTTGGCCATCTGCATGAGCGACAGGACGCCTTCCTGCATCCGGGCGCCGCCGGAGACGGAGATGACGATCAGGGGGATGCGCTCGCGGAGGGACCGCTCCGCGGCCCGGGTGATCTTCTCGCCGACCACCGAGCCCATGCTCCCGCCCATGAAGGCGAATTCAAGGGCCGAGATGACGACCCGGATCCCGCCCAGCGTCCCGACGCCGGTGAGGGCCGCTTCGGGCAGCGACGTCTTGCGCCGGCCCGTCTCGAGGCGGGTCGCATAGCTCTGGCTGTCGACGAACTTCAGGGGATCGAGGGAAAGCAGGCCGTGGTCCACGACCTCGAATTGGCCCTCGTCGAAGAGCATGGTCAGGCGCTCGACCCCGGAGAGCCGGAAATGGAAGCCGCAGGCCGGGCAGACGGAGTGGTTCTCGAGGATGTCCTCTTTGTAGAGGATCCTCTGGCAGTTGTTGCAGCGGGTCCAGAGGTTGTCGGCCATGGGCAACGGCAGTCTAGCAGCAATCGTCGGAGGGTGTCAAACGGCGGGAGGGGCCCTTCAGTCGTCCTTCTTCAGCTGCTCGGTCAGGTAGGAGATCACGGCCTCGGGCCGGGGGAGGTCGAGGCCGGGCTCCTCTTTCTCCTTGAGGAGATCCAGCACCGTCCGGACGAGCTTCGCGGCGTCGTAGGGCTTCTCGAAATACTCCGCCGCGCCGAGAGCCGTGAGGGCCTCGTGCCGGTAATGAGGGCCGCGATAGAGGCCGGTCACGAACACGACCGAGGCCAGGCCATCGGATTCGGCGATGATCCGCTTGGCCAGATCGAAGCCGTGGAGCCGGGGGAGGATGGCCTCGAGCAGGACGACGTCCGGCCGTTCGATCTTGAAGAGATCGTAGGCCGCCAGGCCGTCGGAGGCCGTGAGGATTTCGATACCGCGCGGCCGGAACAGGCCGGCGAGCGCTTCGCGACTGGGGGCGTCGTAGTCGACGATGAGGATCTTGTGGCCGGGCATCAGCCGTATTATACGGCTTTCGGGACGTCGACGTAAGCCGGCGGGCCCTCCCGGTTCCTGTCGTCGACGGCGCATATGCCGAAGCGGTAGGAGGTGTCGCGCCGGACGGGCTTGTAGAGGTAGGTCCCGACGCCGGTCTTCACTTCTCCGATCGTGGTCCGGCCGTTCTTGCCGTCGACGAGCGACAGGCGGAGCTTCACCGTGGCCGAGGCCAGGCGGTTCTCCTTCCAGCTGAAGCGGACGACGTCGCCGCCGACCAGGTCGTAAACGCCGCCGAGGCGCTCCGCCTTGAAATCGGTCGGCGAGGGGAGCGCGCCGTTCTGGACGACGAGCTGGACGGGGACGAGGAACGGCGTGTTGGAGGCGCCGGCCGCGCTGATGCTGATCGTCCCGTCGTAGGTGCCCTCGGCCATGCCCTTGGAGGAGAGGGTGATCTTGAGCTCCGCCCAGGCGCCCGCCGAGGTCCCGCTGGCGGGCGAGACGCTGATCCAATCCTGGAGGGGTTGGGCGGTGAACTTCAGGCTGCTGCCGCCCACGTTGCGGATCCGGATGGTCTCGGACGGAATGGCCGCGGTCTTCGACGACGTCTGGAAGATGAACGACGTCTTGTCCACGGCGATGATCGGCTCGGGATTGGCCAGGACAACGGTCGCCAGGACGGCGTTGAGGGGCGAGGCGAGGGCGATGTTCGTGTTGACCGCCCGGTACACGGGAACGTAGTCGTACTGGGCCTGGTCCTTGGTGACGGTCAGCCGGGTGTAGCCCGACGGCCCGTAGAAATCGGGCGGCACCTTGTTGTAGCTGCCGTAGTGCTTCTGCCAGTAGGATTCCTGCCACCAGCTGATCTCGCCCAGGGCCTTGGCCGAGCCGGCGCACACGCCTTGCAGGTCGTAATACGCCTTGCCGTCGCCGATCCGCGTCGCCTTGAAGATGTGGTCGTGGCCGTAGATGAGGCCCCGCACCCGGCTCGTCCGGGCCAGGTCGGTCACCTGGATCTGTTCGATCTTCGTCACGTCCCCGTAGCCCGTGTAGTCCTTGGCCGTGAAGAGATTGCCCCGGCCGTAGGCGATCGGCCGGGGATCGCTTTCCTCGGGCGCGGCGGGCCATCCCCCGAGGACGTGGTGCTGGCAGGTGAAGCTCCACTCGTGGGTGTCGTCCGCGAGGACGCCCTCGAGCCACTGGCGCTGGCCGGGGCCGAGCGTCCATTCCTCGGGCTTCTGGGGCAGGGCGGCCATGGCGCCCATCACGTCGAGGACGATGAACTGGACGCCGTCCTGGTTCTTCCCGTCGGCGCCCAGCGTCAGGGCGTAGTAGCTGCCGTTGGGATGCCCGCCCTCCGGATACGTCGTGGCGTCGGG
>Ga0335071_10003159_pt1 | contig 17457 bp, 19 predicted proteins | sample Lox_Sample_15_FD_206724 | JGI IMG/M metagenome (GOLD analysis project Ga0335071, IMG submission 206724) | Soil microbial communities from Loxahatchee National Wildlife Refuge, Florida, United States - Lox_Sample_1.5 | ecosystem: Environmental > Terrestrial > Soil > Wetlands | place: USA... | reverse complement strand
GCAGGTGACCGGTCCGCGCTACTCCGACGCCTGGCTGCTCGACATCGCAGCCCGCTGGGAGGAGGCGTTCCCGTGGCCGCGGGTGGCGCCGGGCTACACCGAGTTCCGTCTCTGACCCGGGGAGGTAGAGCGGCTCTGCCGACGGCCAGCGGGAGCCGAACGGGTGCACCCGGGCTCCCACGATCGGCCCTGGCCGGGCGCCGAAACGGCTCCTAGACTCGGGCCCGAGGGGGGCCGAAGCGCTCGACAGGGGCCGCCGTGGCCGAACCCAGCTACCCGTACGCGTTCCACGTCGCCCTCGACGGCAGCGGCCTGAACGGGCTCGAGGGACGCGCCGGCGTCTGCATCCTGCGCTACGACCCGGCCGGGGAGCGCTACGCCTACAAGGTCGCCTACTTCCCGGGCGCCGCGGGTGGCCACGCGGTCTCGGTGAGCCCGCAGACCTCGGTGGGGTTCCTCGGCAACACCGGCCAGCACCTGCTCTTCTACGACCCCGCCTCCCTGGAGGAGGCCGAGCGCATCTCCACGATGCGCTTCGAGGTCACCGACCACTCCCTCAAGGCCAGCACCCACCTCGTGTGGCTGGACGACGTGGAGTTCGTCACCGCGATCGGCGAGCACTTCTGGAAGTTCGACGTCAACCGGCTCAGCAAGGCCGAGCGCATCGGACCTCACCAGCTCAAGCTCCCGCACGCCATGAAGCGCACCGCGTCCGGCCGCTACGTGGTGTACGGGGGCATGGACCACCCTGACCGCGGCGAGGCCCGCGAGGTCGGCGTGCTCGACCTGGTGACCGGGGAGTCGCGCCGCATCGGTCTGCCCACGACGTGCTGGCACGTGGCCTGCCATCCCAGCGAGGACCTCTTCTACGCCCTGTCCTTCCGGGTGCTCCCCCAGGAGGGCAGCGACTGGCAGGAGTGGGGGATGGCGTACTTCAAGGAGTACGTCTACGAGATCGACGCCGAGAGCGGCCAGGTCGTGCGGCACTGGGCCGCGGGGCGGGAGATCCCGGCCCACATCAACTCCGACGTGACCATCTCGGACCGCGAGCTCATCTTCTGCGCGGGCGGGAGCCAGAGCATCGTCTTCATCGACCTGGAGAGCTTCGCCGACTTCCGGGTCCTCGACGAGCGCCCCGACGTCGCGACGCAGCTCCAGCACGGGCGAACGGCCGTGACCCAGGTCGTCGACGCCTTCACCCGCGGGTCGCTGGTCCCCAGCAGCAAGCACTACGTCAGCGCGCTGCGGGTCACCCGCGGGTCGTTGCTCGACTCCGTGTACGCCTGCCAGCTCTCCGCCGACCAGTCGCTGCTGTTCACCGCGAACCGCGGACTCAACTCCATCACCGTCTACGACTACCCCAGCCTGGACGTGCGGCTGCACGTCCCGATGCCCGAGCTGCAGGAGTACGACCCCGGCCTGTCGGCGTGGTCCGACCCTCGGCTGGGCTTCCACCACAGCTGTCTCGTCAGCCCGTCGCACGAGCCGGCGCCCGAGGAGCACGAGGTAGGCCGATGACGACGTACACCTTCGACGTCAACAACGCAGGAACCGTCGGGATCGACTCCGACGTCACCATCGAGGGGCTCGACGACATCTCGGTGGACACCAAGGTGACCCTGGAGCCGGTCACCACGTCGTCCACCATCGCCGTCGAGCCGCTCAGCTCCACCCTCACCTCCGCCTCGACGGTGAGCTCCACCTCGTCGGTGGACCTCGAGCCGGTCACGGTCGACAGCTGCGTGCGGGTGGAGCTCGCGCCGCTGCCCCCGACGCGGCTGCGCACGCCGTGGGAGCAACGGATCGGGCTGAGCGTGCTGGGCGTCGAGCTGCTCGCCTGGACCTGGCGGGGGGAGACCCGAAGCTACGTCGAGCCGGCGCCCAAGCAGCCGCTCGTGGTGGAGGGCGCCGTCGCGCGCGAGTGGGCGGACCGCGACGACCACGGCCACGGGCACGGCGCCCACGGCCACAGGGCCCGTGACGGCCACGGCCTCGTCGTGCGGGTGGAGCCGTGAGCGAGGGCAGCGCCGGCGTCCGGGTCCGGCCCGGCGCCGAGGGCCCGCTGGTGCTGACCGGCCCGCCCACGGCCTTGCGCGGACGGGTGCGGCTGGGCAACGACGGCGAGCACCGGGCCACGGTCCGTGGCCTCTCGGTGCACGGCGAGCGCATCGACATCCCGGCCCCAGGCCCGCTCCTCGCCCGCCTCGACCCCGGGACGACGAAAGAGGTGGAGGTACGGCTTCGAGCCGGGGCGGGCACTCCGCCGGGTGACTACCCGGTGCGGCTCGAGATCGGCGGCCAGGAGCTGGAGGCGATCCTGAGGGTGCAGGCCGCCCCGCGGCTGACAGTGGCCCCCGCAATCGTGACCGCGGCCCCAGGGATCACGGCCGTGGAGGTGCAGGTCACCAACATGGGCAACGTGGTGGCCGACCTGGCGGCGACCGCACGGGCACGCCTGCTCGTCGACGCCGACGTACCCGGCCCGTTCCTCGGCCCCGGAGCCGCCGGTACCCCCACCGAGCTCGACGCGGTGCTGCGCCTGCCCGCTCCCGTGAGCCTGCCGCCCGGCAGTGCCGAGACGCTCGCCGCGACGGTCGAGATCCCGGCGGGGCTGGACGCCGAGCGTCGGTACGTCGCGTCGCTGCCGGTCTGCACCGCCACCGTGCACGTCGTCGTGGTCCCGAGGACCGCGACACCGGTCAAACGAGCCCCGTCCGGCCCGAGGAGGAGCCATGCGTGAGAGATGGAGCACGTCCCCGGCGAGCGTCACCGAGTCCGTCCAGCGGCTCGTCGACGACAGCCTCGCCGCCTGGGAGCCGTTGTTCTCCGCGCTCGACGACACGATCCGGGCGTGGGATCGGGGCTGGGGCCCTGCGCCGGGATCGAGCCGCCAACGGCGCGACCACGCCGGACGGGACCACCACCGCCACCATGGCGGTTGCGCCGGCTGCCGGGACCGAGGCCACGGCGGCTGCGACGGCTGCCGCGACCGCTGCAGCTGCCGTGGCGGCTGCAGCGATGCCGACGTCCTGGTGATCGCCCGTCCGGGAGAACGTCGCGTCGTCCCGCTCGAGATCCGCAACCCGCGCCACCGCGACGTCACCGTCTCGGTCGACGTCGGGCCGTGGACGTCCTGCGAGGGCGACGAGGTCGCGATCGAGGCCGTGGTGCAGCCCTCGGGCGAGCTGACGGTCCCGGCCTGCTCCTCCCGCGAGGTGCTGCTCGTCCTCCAGGTGGCCGGCAAGGCGGGCCTTCCGGACGAGCAGCGCGGAGCGGGCCTGCGCTGCTGCGCGACGCTGACCAGCGACATCCGGATCAACGGGTGCGGCACCACGCTGAGGGTTGCCGTGGACGTGCTGCCGCTGGACTGCGCTTCGATCGAAGTCACCTGCTGCGGCTGCTGCTGCTGAGTGAGAGGGACGGTCCATGACGAGTCCGAGGAGCACCACGGCCACGGTCTGGCAGCAGGTGCAAGAGCTCGTGTCGGAGTCGGCGCGCACCCAGCTGCGACTGGCCAAGCAGTACGTCGAGGTCACCCAGCGCATGGCCAAGTGGCCGGACTCCGACGCGCTGGGCCGGCTGCGCAGCGAGGGCGAGCGCTACCTGCGCGAGCTGGCCGACCTGAACCTCGGCTACGCCCGCATGGTGCAAGACCTCGCCCGCGAGTCGGGGGAACGCCTCGTCGAGGCGGCGACCGGTGAGCGCCCACGCGAGGACGTACGGTCCGGCGTCCGGCTGGCCCTCGACCTCAGCGGACCCAGGGGGGGTCAAGCGGCCGGAGGATTCACCGTGGCGAACACGCGGGCCGAGACGGCGCGGGTCAGCCTCGAGGCGAGCGCCTTCCGCCCGGCCGGCGGAGGGCGGGCCGTGCGGCTCCCAGTGACCTTCGACCCCGCGGGGTTCGACCTCGCACCCGGCGCCGAGACCGACGTGCGGATCGCGGTGGGCCTCGGCGAGGAGCAGGTGGAGGCCGGCCGGACCTACCACGGGGAGGTGCGCGTGCTCGGGGGCGTCGACGTGGTCCTCGAGGTCACCCTGCACGTGCTCGCGCCGAAGCCGGCCGCGCCACGCGCGGCGGGCGCCCGGACGACGTCCCCGCGGAAGGCGACGAAGCGGTCAGCGTCCGCGCGGCGTACACCTCCTCCGCCAGCGTGAGGCTCTCCCGCACGAGCCGCGGCACGTGCGGGCTGGTGACCAGCCAGGCGAGTGCCCCGGCCACGGCGGCGCGAGCCGAGCCCGGTCGGTAGCCGAGCGCTCGCGCCTTGTCCGAGGAGTACCAGTACCAGCGGCCCAGCGTCCGTGCCTCGTCGCGCGTCGCCAGCGGCTCCGACCCGAGGAGGTGGGCGGCGGCCTCGAGCGCCGACGCGGCGAGCCAGGCCGAGGTCATGCTCGCGGCGAGGTGCGGCCCGTCGATGCCGGCCAGCTCCGAGACGAGGGCGTGCAACGTACGCCAGGAGACGTTCTCGCCCCCGAGGAGATAGGCCTCCCCCGGCACGCCCTGCTCGACGAGGAGCACGTGCCCACGGGCCACGTCGTCGACGGCCACGACGTTGCAACCTCCGTCGAAGGTGGTCCGGGTCGGGTCGCACAGGTAACGCACGATGACCGCGTTGCTGGGAACCAGGCGCCAGCTCGGGCCGCCGAGGACCAGGGTGGGACAGGCGAGGACCAGCTCGAGGCCCACCCGGTCGGCCTCGGCACGCGCGACGTCGGCCTGCCGCGACTTGGCGCGGAAGTAGGCCGGCACCCACTCGGCCCCGATCGAGCCCGTCTCGTCACGGACCTGCGGGCCGGGACTCGACCCGAAGACGACCGACGACGAGGTCAGCACCAACCGTCGTACGCCGGCATCGGCGGCAGACCGGACGACCTGCGTGGTCACCTCGTCGTGAGAGGCGGTGAGCCGCTCCTCGTCGCCCTGGCGGTAGGAGAAGAGCGCGGCGCAATGCACCACGCACTGCGCGCCTCGGACCGCTCTCGCGATGCTGTCGGGGCGGCGCAGGTCCGCGTACCCGACCGGCGCCGCGAGGCCGGTGAGGCCGCGCAGGTCCGCACCGCGACGCACGACCGCGACCGGCTCGTGACCACTGTCCGCCAGCGCCTTGACCACACGCGCGCCGATCAGGCCGTTGGCCCCGGTCACCGCCACTCTCATCGGGGCTCCTCAGCGTCCGCGGCCACCGTCGGCCTCGATGACCTCGACCAGCTCCTCCTGCCAGGACCGCAGCGCCGCGACCCAGCCCGGTTCCCGGACGGGCTGGGTCGGGACGACCGAGAAGTGCCGGAAGCCGTTGGCGTCCACGAGGTCCGGCTCCGGCCGGCCCTGCTCGCGCAGCCGGCGGCCGAGCTCGGCGAGCGGGTCCTCCGGGAGAGCGGCCTTGGCGAGCTGCACGAGCTGCCCGATCGTGTCCGCCCAGGAGAGCGTGGCGCCGGGCTCCGACCCGGTCCGGTGGTCGCGTCCCTCGAACGCCGCCTCCACGTTGTCGAGGGTGGCGGTGAAGAACCGGCGGTAGGACTCCTCGACGAGGGCATCCTTGACCGGTCCGGTGAGCCACGGCTCGGCCGCCGCCCACAGGGGCGGCAGCGTGAACAGCTGCAGGCCGCAGACGGCCACCCTGGTCCGGGTGGCGTCCACCCGCTCGAAGGCGATGGACCCGTCGTCGTGGACCGCTGAGCCGTTCGGGCTCGCGATCGTGCGCCACGAGATCCGGCATGAGTCCTCGGCGTGGTGGAGCCGCTCGAGCTTGCAGACGTCGATGTACTGGCCCCCGGAGAAGGCCATCCAGTTCGGCTGCGGCAGGTAGAGGTTGCGCTCCGCCTGCCGCTCGATGCGTCCGGCGCTGTCGCGCGAGACGACGTATGTGCTTCCCCCGATGTAGTCGTTCATCAGCCGGATGCCGCCGGCGATGTCCACACGTTCGACCAGCTCGTCGTAGCCCGCGTTGAGGATGCGCTCGTGCCGGAAGAGCACCGACTCGCCCTCGTAGCGCCAGCGCAGGCCGGAGCGGGTCGCCGGTGCCTGCGCCGCCACCTGCTCGAAGCCCGCGACATAGGGGACGACCTCGTCATAGGCCTCGAGCGAGAAGGCGTGCGGGTCGAAGCCGAGAGGTACGTCGCGTCGCGTGAGCCGTCCCTTGGCGAAGACGACGTTCCAGGCCTCCTCGAAGCCGAGTGGCGCGTCCACATCCCCAAGGATGCCGCGCTCCCCCACCTCGGCAAACCTCGGCGGGCGCACGCCACCCGCTCGGCGGCCTGCTCAGTCCGGCCGCAGTCCGCGAGCCCGCAGAGCGGCTTCGGTGCGGTCGGCCGCGTGCAGCTTGTCCAGGATGCGCGAGACATGGTTCTGCACGGTCTTGAGGGACAGGCCCAGCGTGCGGGCGATCTGGGCGTTGCTCGCGCCGGTCCCGATGAGCTCGAGGATCTCGCGCTCCCGCGGAGTGAGCTCCCCGCCGGGTGTCTCGATCGCTGCGGCCGGCCCCTTGGGGGCGCGAGCGCCGGCGAGGATGCGCTGGGCGATCCCTGCACCGAACACGGCGCCGCCGGCCGCGGCGGTGCTGATCGCCGCGGTGATCTCCTCGGCGGGGGCACCCTTGAGGACGTACCCGCGGGCGCCGGCACTCAGCGCCGCGAAGACCGTGTCGTCGTCGTCGACCATCGTCACGACGAGGACGGCGGTCCGGGGCGCGAAGCCGAGGATCGCCTTGGTCGCCTCCACGCCGGAGGTGTCCGGCAGGTTGAGGTCCATGAGGACCACGTCGGGACCCTCGTCGCGCACCAGGGCGAGCGCCTCGGCGGCGGTGCCGGCGGAACCGACGAGGTCGACCTCGGGCAGCGTGGCCAGCAGGCCGGCCAGCCCGGATCGGAACACCGGGTGGTCGTCCACGATGACGACCGTGGTCACAGCGTCGCCTCCCACAGCTGGGCACGGGCGGCTGAGGGGTCGAGGGGAAGCTCCGCGCGTACGAGCAGGCCCGAACCCGGCGAGTCGACGTACAGCCGCCCGCCGAGCTCCTCGGCGCGCTCGCGCATGGTCGACATGCCGTTGCCGTCGCCTCGTCCGTCGCGCCCGGCTCCGTCGTCACGGACGCTGACCTCCAGCACCGCACCGTCCGAACGAAGTCCTACCAGCATCTGGGTGGCGCCCGCATGCCGGACCACGTTCGTCGCCGCCTCCTGCACGATGCGGAAGGCCGCGACTTCGAGCGCGGCCGGCAGCGGCGGCAGCGGCTCGGCCTCGACCGACGCGTGCACCGCCGTTCCCCCGGTGAGCCTGGCGACGGCCTGGGTGCAGGCCCCGACCAGGCCGAGCTCGTCCAGCGAGGGCGGCCGAAGGCCCTCGACGACCCGCCGCACGTCGACGACGGTGGCCCTGATCTCCTCGACGAGAGAGGCCAGCTGCGCCGAGGCCGCCGTCGCGTCCGGCGGGAGGAGCGATCGCGCGGCCTCCGCCTTGAGGGTCAGTCCGGCGAGCGCGGGGCCGATCCCGTCGTGCAGGTCGCGCCGCAGACGCCGGCGTTCCTCCTCGCGGCTGAGCACGAGCCGCTCGCGGGTGGCCTGGAGGTCGGCCAGCAGGCCGCGTACGTGCAACGCGTCACCGAGCGGCTGAGCGAGATCGCGGACGAGCCTCAGCTCGGCCGGGCTGAGCTCGCGGTCCGCGGAGTCGAAGGCCAGGGTCCCGACCGGGACTCCGTAGGCCGCCAGCGATACGGCCATGGCCCCGCGGTCGGCGGTCCCGGCCACCAGGGCGCCCCGGGCGTCACGCACCGAGACCGAGGTCAGGTCGAGCTCTGCCTCGAGGTCGGACACCACCTCGGCCAGGAGCTGGTCGAGGTCGGCCACGGCAGCCAGACGCTGGCCGAGGCCGGACAACAGCTCGTACGGCTGGTCCCACCGGCCGTACACCACCCGCGCGACGACGCGCTGGAGGCGCTCCCGCAAGGGAATCAGCACGAGCGCGGCGCCGAGGGCGGCCAGCGCCGAGGGCCACAGCGCCTGCCGGTCGGGTGCGAGCGCCGTGGCGACGACGACGATGACGACGTACACGGCTGCCGTGGACACCGTCAGGAGCAGCGCGAGCAGGGCGCGGTTGGCCGCGCGCCTGAGGTCGTACAGGCCGTGGGTGAGGGTGGCGGCCGCGATCGCCAGCGGCACCGGCAGCCCGCTCAGCGAGAACACCCAGCGCGGTGGTGAGGCCGGTGACACGACGACGTCGACGAGGACGAAGGCGAGGAAGGCCGTGACCGCGGCGACGGCGACGATGAACAGCAGCAGCTGCTGGCGCTCCACGGGGTCGCCTCGCCGCCAGCGGCGGACCAGACCGGCGACCGCGCCGACCGCGGCGGCGAGCGCGAGCACGGTACCGAGGAGGTTGATGGCCCCGAGCGCGGTGTTCGCCGGGTCGACGGGAGTCAGCGGGCCGCGCCAGTCGTTGCCCAGCCGGGTCTCGATCGGGGCCAGCAGGCACGCCAGGGTCTGCACGGCGAGGGCAGCGAGGATCAGGGTGCGCAGCCATCGCCAGGCGGGGTCGGGCAGGCGGCCGTCGGGGAAGAGGGCCGGGACGGCCACGAAGGCGACCGTCCACGACAGCGTCCGGGCGGTGACGCCGAGCATCACCAGCCAGGCCGAGGCGGGCACCGAGCCCGGGTGCGTGAGCTCGCCCCGGATCCCCAGCTCGGTCATCGCCTCCCCGGACCCGCTGAGGACGGCGCCGGCGAGCACCAGCCAGCCGATCCGGTTCCCGGGGACCGACAGGGCGACGACCGCACCGACGACGGCCGTCACCGAGATCACGAGTGCGGTGACCACCTCGCTGCCGCGGTAGGCGACGACCGAGGAGTCGACCCACGCGGCCACGACGGATCCACCGATGGCGAGGGCGAGGCCCAGGCCGACCGCCACCGAGGTTCGGCGGCGGTCGGCCCGGATCTCGTGGAGCACGGCCCCATCGTGCACGGTCTCGCTGCTCCCGTCGCCGGGTCGGCTCAGGAGACCCGCGCCGTCGCCGAGCGGCGCCGCGCCAGCACGCCGACCGACGTGACGAGGCCGGCGAGGGTCGTGACGGCGTACGCGATCTGCCACACGCGGTCGAAGGTCGAGTAGTGCCGCCACGTCGGGAATGCCAGGAGGATGAACAGGCACAGCAGGCCGGAGACGATGGCCCCAGCGGTGACGCGACCGGAGCGCAGGAGCAGCCACGACACGAACCACGGCACCGCGAAGACCGCCTGCATCACGGGCGCGGAGTTGGGCGTGTGCTCCACGACCGTGAAGACCGCGGTGAGCAGCTCCGCGATGCCGAGGACGGCGGTGAGGATGGTCAGGGTGCGGACGTTCATGGCTTCCTCCTGAGACGGTGGTGGTGAGGTGCCACCACCATCGGGGCGAGGCCTTCCCGCCCGGAACGGGCGCCTTCCCGCTCCGACCGGGAAGTTCTCCCGCCGGCACTCCGGGGCCACGGTGACCGGCGTGGGTCCCTCGACAAGTTGTTAGGCGTTGGTCGGTCGATAGACCGACCAACGCCTAACAACGTTCAGGTGGGTCGGGTGCCGGTGGGTCGGACGCCTACAGCGAGCGCTGGTAGGAGCCGAAGGCGCGCGTAGCGACGTACGCCATCCCGAGCGCCAGGGCACCCAGCAGGCCCAGCCGGATCAGCACCGCCGCCCAGTCCGTCCCCGCCTGCAGCGCCTCGCGCGAGGCCACGACGGCCCAGTCCACCGGGTTGACCCGGGCGACGCCGCGCAGCCACGCCGCGGCGAGAGCCAGGTCCATCAGCGCCGAGGACACGAACTGCAGCGGCAGCACCACGAACTGGCTGATGCCGATGAGCGCCTCCTGCTGGCGCAGCAGCAGGGCGAGGGCGTTCGACAGCGACGCGATGATGACGCTGATCAGCACGGCGGCGAGGAACGTCACCCCGACGCCGGCCGGGCTGAAGCGCGCCCCCGCCACCACGGCGATGAGGAACACCACCGCGGTCTGCACGACAGTGGTGATCGCCTGGTAGGCGAGCGTCCCGACCATCATCGCGCCGCGGCTGACGGGCGACGCCAGGAAGCGGTCCATCACGCCGCGCTTCATGTCGTCGATGTACACGGTGCCGGCCCAGCCGCTGGAGAACAGCGCCGTCATGATGATGACGCCCGGCGTGATGAACTCGAGGTAGGAGGTCGACCCCGCGGCGAAGCCGGGGATGTCGACTACGGACTTGAACAGCTGGCCGAAGAGCAGCAGCCAGATGACCGGCTGGACCAGCGTCGCAATCGCGAACGCCGGGACCCGCCACAGCGTCCGGAGCGAGCGGACGGTCAGGTACGCCGAGTGCCGGACGAACCTCCACCGCGGCCGCTCGGCCGCCACCGGGACGAGCGTGGCCACGACCGCGGTCATGCCGACACCTCCATCGCCCGCCCGACGTGACGCAGGTACACGTCGTCCAGAGAGGGTCGCGCCACGCTCACCGCGGTGACCGTCAGTCCGGCGGCCTCGAGAGCAGCGAGCACTGCCGGGACCGCCGTCGCCGGCCGGTCGGCGCGAGCACGTACGCGGCTGCCCTCGACCGCCGCCTCACGCAGGCCCGCCGTCGCCAGTGCCTGCGTCGCCGACGTCGCCGCCTCCGGCGAGGAGAGCTCGACCTGCACGGTGTCGCCGTGCAGCTCGCTCTTGAGCTGTTCCGGCGGGCCCTCGACGACGATCCGTCCGCGGTCGACGATCGCGACCCGGTCGGCCAAGCGATCGGCCTCGTCGAGGTAGTGCGTGGTGAGCAGGATCGTCACGCCGTCGCCGGTGAGCCGGCCGATCTCGCGCCACAGCTGGGCGCGTGCCTGCGGGTCCAGCCCGGTGGTCGGCTCGTCGAGGAACAGCACGCGCGGGTGGTGCACGAGACCGATGGCGACGTCGAGCTTGCGCGCCATGCCGCCGGAGTAGGTCCGGGCGAGACGGTCGGCGTCTGCGGTGAGGTCGAAGCGCGTCAGCAGCTCGCGAGCCCTCGCGCGCGCGGCAGCGGTGGAGGCGCCCTGGATCCGCGCGGCGAGCTCGAGATTCTCCCGGCCGGTCGCCATGGGGTCGCTCGAGGCCTTCTGCCACACCGCACCGATGGTGCGCCGGACGGCGTCGGGGTGGGCGAGGACGTCGATGCCGGAGACGTACGCCGTCCCGCTGTCCGGACGGCTCAGCGTGGTGAGCACGCGCACCGTCGTGGACTTGCCGGCGCCGTTGGGTCCGAGCAGCGCGAGGACGCTGCCGGGTGCGGCCTCGACGGTCAGCCCGTCGAGGGCACGGACGCGGGGCTTGCCGCGCCCGCGGGGGTAGGTCTTGACGAGGTCGACCGCCGTGACGGCCGCCATGGAGGACGTGGGCACTGCTGCTCCCTGGTGATCGGGAGTCGCGGCCGCCGCCTCCTATCCTTGGAGTGCGCCTCGTGGACGGATCGAGCGTCCGGACTCGGGTGTGGAGCCCCTGGCCGGTGTTGGCGCACCGGCCAGGGGTCTTGCTGTGCTGGGGTCCCGCCTATCGCGGGGGATGCGGCTGGAAGACGCGGCCCTCCTCCCCGAAGAACGACTGGGGGTCCTGGGTGATCTCCTCGAGCGAGATGCCCTGGGCCATCAGCTCCTGCATGCGCCGCCAGCCCGCGACGCCGCCCAGGGTCCCTTCGCTGATCCGATGGGCGAGGTCGACGACGAAGTCCAGCTCGGCGACCAGCAGGGCACGGCGATAGCTGCCCTCGACGAGGAACACCTCCGGCAGCTGCATGTCGCCGGCCACCGCGGCCGATGCGTCCAGAGCGCGCAGCTCCATCCGCAGCCGGTCCGCCCGGCCGGCGAGCAGGCGCGCGACCTCGTCGGGGCCGAGCAGCGGCATGAACGACAGGCCGGCCTCGAGAGAGGTGTACTCGCGGACCGGCGTGGAGAGCAGCTCCGCGAGCCAGTCCTCGCACTCCGTGGCGCCGGCCTCGGTGATCTCGTAGACGGTCCGCTCGGGCCGACGCCCCTGCCGGACGGTCTCCTTTGCTCGGATCAGCCCGTGCCGCTCGAGGGCCTCGACGACGGAGTAGAGCGAGCCGTAGTTGAGCTTGACGGACAGCTCCTTGCCGCGGCTGCGCAGGGTCGACGAGATCTCGTACGGGTGCATGGGGCGCTCGGACAGGCAGGCCAGGACGGCCAGCGCGAGCGGATTGGCGACCTTCCGACGGGTCATGCTGACTGCTCCTCTGCGATTACTCGATTCAGAGTAGTCGTCACCGTGCATTCGATGTCAAGTGCCAGAAGTGTGCGGTCACGATGGGGCCACGGCGACCGGTATCGCGCGCCGGGCGTCCTACGCTGAGGCCCGGGGACCGGAGGACGCCATGACCGCCACCGCCCAGCCCGCGACCAGCGTGCGGCGCCGGGCGCGCCGACGCGTCGCGCTGTGCCTCGGCCTCCTCGCCGTCGTCGCGGCGATCGCCGGTGTGGGGGTGCTCGCGACCCGCGCCGGGGAGACGCCGCCGATCGACTGGAGCCAGGTCGGGGTCTGCGTCCAGCACACTGGCTCGATCTCGCCCCCGCGGGTCACGACCGCGCTGCCGGCCTCGGGAGTCTGCGCGACGGGAACGTTGCGGGTGGACGACCCGGCCCGGGCGCAGCACGTACCGGGCCGGGTCGTCTTGTCCTTCCTCGTCATCGGGTCGCCTCAGAGGCTGCCCAAGGCCACCGACGTCCTCGTGGACACCGGCCGGCGCAGCATGAGCGTGCGCTCGGCCGATGCCTCCCACGTCCCGGTGTCGGGCGACGAGAACGCCCTCGGCCTCGGTTACCTCGTCTTCGTGTCGGTTCCGCGCAATGCCCTTCCCACGGCGCCGTTCACCCTCGTCGACGGGGGCGGCACGACCACCGTGGCGAGCCTGCCCGAGTCCTGACGGATCCGGGCCGCAGGACCCTTGCGCCCCGCCGCGTCGCGCGCTGATGCTCGCGAGAGGTAACCCACTCCACCCCCGGGAGGTCATCGTGCCCACGACGTCTGCCAATGGGATCGAGATGTACTACGAGGTCCAGGGCGAGGGGGCACCGATCGTCCTCATCCCCTACCTGGCGGCGGACCAGGCGTGCTACGCCTTCCAGGTCGCCGACTACGCCAAGCACTTCACGTGCTACACCGTGGACCTGCGCGGCGCCGGGCTGTCGGGCAAGCCCGAGGGGACGTACACGACCGAGCTGCTCGCCGACGACGTAGCGGCACTCATGGCGGCCATCGGCATCGAGCGGGCGCACATCTTCGGGCTGTCGCTGGGCGCCGCGACCGGGATGTGGCTGGCCGCGAAGTACCCCGACCGCGTACGGACCCTGTCCCTGCACAGCGCCTGGGCGCGCACCGACCCGTTCCTGCGGGTGGTCGTCGAGGGCTGGCAGATCATGGCGAACGCGCTGGACAGCGTCACGGACATGGTCATCAAGGGCATCTTCCCGTGGTGCTTCACCCCTGAGCTGTACGCAGCGAAGCCTGAGTACATCGACTCCCTCGCCGACTTCGTACGCAGCCGCCCGATGCCGCCGGTGGACGCGTTCATGCGCCAGTCCGGGGCGGTGCTGTCCCACGACGCCACCTCCGTGCTCGGGGACATCGCGGCGCCGACGCTGGTGACCTTCGGACGGCACGACCTGTGCACGTCGACCCGCTTCGCTGAGACGCTGGTCACCGGCATCAAGGACGCCGAGCTCGCCGTCTTCGAGGGCTGCGCCCACGCACCCATCTACGAGGACGTCGAGGGCTTCAACGCCCGGACGCTGGCCTTCCTGCAGTCCCACTCCGACTGACCGCTGCCCGCACCGCCGTACCGACCCGTCATTCGTCCGGCAAAGGATCCTCTGCAGGACGCATGACACGGGTCGGCGGGCGGCGGCCCTCCTCGAGGTAGGTGAGACGGCGCGGGTGCCTGAGCGCCGCCTTGACCCGGCGCCGGATCGGCTTGCTCAGCAGGGCCACGGCGTCCTGGGGGTCGAGGAGGCGGTACTCGGAGATCTCCTCCGCCTGGACGACCAGGCCTTGGAGTACGTCGGGGCCGAACTGACCGCAGTCGAAGAGGAAGCGCACCCCGCCGGGACGGCCCGGCCGCGGCCGCAGGAAGTCGACGCACACCAGGCGCCCGAACTCGACGTCGAGCCCGGTCTCCTCACGGGTCTCCCGGCGGCACGCCTCCCACGGCGACTCACCGTCCGCCTCGACCACGCCGCCCGGGATCGTCCAGCCGGACTTGTACGTCGGCTTGAGGATCAGCAGTCGCCCCTCGTCGTCGCGTACCAGAGCGCCCGCCGACGCCGGGATCCGAGGCGGCCAGGTCCCGCCACCAACCCCGTCGTCCGGCACGACAGCATTCTCCACCGACTTGTTAGGCGTTGGTCGGCCTATCGGCCGACCAACGCCTAACAAGCCACAGCTGCGGGCCCATGGTGGGCGACCGCGGCACGGAGCATGCTGGACCGCGGCACCCGCACCCCGCGGACCTGGACGCAAGGGGGCCACGCCATGGCCACGATGGAGCGAGACCTCGGCATCCTGGCGCTGCTGATCGTCCTCGGCGTGCTGTGGTCGCTGTACAGCCTGCTCACCCGGCGGGGCAAGCGCCGCCAGGAACGTGAGACCGCGCGACGCCAGGCCGAGGCGCAGGCCCGCCTGGCCGCCGAGCAGGCGCCGCTCGCCGGGCTGGCCGCGTACGCCGCCGCGCACGGCTGGAGCGCGCTCGGCACCGACCCGCACCTCGACGAGACGACCGAGTCCTACGTCCACCGGATGATCCGCCACCTCTGGCACGTGGAGGAGCCGACCGGCACCACGGTCACGCCGGTCCGCGCGACCACCTACGCCGACGTCGTGACCGGCGGGACGGCGCCGTACACGTGGGTCGCCGCCAACGCGTGGATCCCGATCGACTCAGGCGAGGCCCTGATCTCGCGGACGCACGCCCTCACCGCAGGCGTGTGCGTCGTGCAGCTCGGCGAGGCCCTGCCACCGCTGTTCGTGAGCCCGCGCCACGCCCGGCCGTTCATGACCATGTTCCTCAAGGAGGTCAGCCTCGAGAGCGAGGACTTCGACCGGCGCTTCCGCGTGCTCGCGCTGGACCGCAAGTACGCGATGGACGTCATGAACCCGCGGGCCATGGAGCTCGTGATGTCCCGCGACCACTGGGCGTTCTTCCTCGAGATGTCCAAGGTGGTCTGCGTCAGCAAGGGCGCCTCGAACACCCCGGAGGACGTCGCGGGCCTGGTCGACGCGGTCAGCCGTTTCGTGGGGCTGATCCCCTCATTCGTCTCCGACGACAAGTCGCTGAAGCTGCCGGCCCTGCCCGACGGCACACCGTTCGACCCGATGGACCCGGCGGCGCGGCAGCGCCTGGAGGAGGCGTTCGAGGCCATGACCCCCGAGCAGCAGCAGGCGGCCGCCGCCTCGATGCAGGTCGAGGGCGCGCGGTTCCTGGCCGGGATGTTCGGCCACGACCTGTCCCCCGAGCAGGCCGACGAGGTCGTCCGGCGCGCCCAAGAGCGCGAGGAGCGCCACAAGCACTGACCGCGGCCGCCCGTACGTCGCCGCGGCCGCCCGTACGTCGCCGCGGCCGCCCGTACGTCGCCGCGGCCTCCCACCGACTTGTTAGGCGTTGGTCGGCCGATCGGCCGACCAACGCCTAACAACCCACAGCTGATCAGCCCTTGGACTCGCAATAGTCCTTGAAGCTGGCGAACTGCTTGGGGAAGTCCTTGCGGATCGCCGGCCCCATCAGTGGCAGCAGCACCGTCATGAGCCCGTGTGGCCGGAAGTCGAAGTCCCCTTTGATCAGCGTCGCACCGTCGGACTCCGTGAAGTCCAACGCGCCCACGATGCGGAGCTGCGCGTTGCTCACCTCGTAGGCGAGGCGGTGCGGCCGCTCGTACGTGGTGATCACCGCGGTGTAGGACCGCCCCCGGTTGACGGTCGTGAACCGGCTGCCCTGCCCGATCGGCTCGCCGGTATCCAGCGTGCTGGAGGAGACCTGGGAGTTCCAGCTCGGCTCGTTTCGAGTGTCGGCCATCGCGTCGAAGACCTCGTCGATGGGCCGAGCCACGCTCACGGAGACGTCGACCTTCATGCCACGGACCTTACGGCCGGGGGCGGCTCGCCGGGGAGGGGTACGTCGGGCCCGCGACGGCGTACCGCACACTTGTCGAGACCGCGGCGGGCATGAGCAGGCGGCGAACCAGGGCGGATGCCCGAGACGGGGACGAGGAGGGACGCTCGTGCGGCTGCTCCTCGTCGCGGCGGTCGTGGTCGCCGCCGGCGCGACGCTCGCCGCCACCGCGCTCGCCGGCTCGGGCCGTCCGTCCTCGGCGCCGGTCCCGCCAGCCTCGGTCTCCGCATCGTCGGTGCCGTCCGTATCGAGGTCGGCCTCGCCGTCGACTTCGGCCGCGAAGGCCCATGGGGCCGAAACGCCCGTCACGGCGCTTCCCTACCGGGTGGCCACCTGCGGGGACACCTCCGGCCGTGTGCTGATCACCGTCGACGACTACCCGTACCGGGACCCGAAGCTCGTCTACCAGCTGGCCTACCGCGCCACCCGCGACTGGCACATCGGGATGATCGGCTTCCCGATCAGCAAGTTCACCCGCTCCTATCGCGCGAAGACCGGCGTCGACCTGGTGAAGCGGGCGCGCCACTACGGCATGTGGATGGGCAACCACACCTACGACCACAAGCTGCTGACGACGCTGACGACGGCGCAGATCCGCCGCGAGATCAGCGGTGGGGTCGCCAGCACGTTGCTGCGACCACCGTACGGCGCCTACGACGCGACCGTCACGAAGGTCGCGACGAGCCTCGGCTACCGCCTGTGCACCTGGAACATCGACCCGCTGGACTGGCAGCCGGGACGGGGCGGGCACCGCTACCGCAGCGTGGCGAGCATCAGGTACGTGATCCGGCACGAGCTCGCGGAGTACCACCTTCGGCCGGGGCGCTCGATCGTCATCGACGGCCACTACATGACCAACTTCCCGAAGGCGATCCCGGGCATCATCGTGGACCTGCGGGCGCGGGGCTACCGCATCTGCCGCCCGCCCAGGGGGCCGACTACGCGGACCATCCCCGACCCGCTCCCCTGCTGACCCGCGTTCCCGGCCTGCCGCGCGATCCCGGCTTTCCCGACATCGGCCCGCGGGGAACTGGCGCGGACGTCGGGTAACTCGCGGCCCTCGGGGATCCCGGCGCACTAGATTCGTGCCGCGAGAGGTGGGTGGGCCGTGGTCTGCTCCAGCTGCGGCACGGACAACGACGCCGCGCGCAAGTTCTGCCGCGAGTGCGGCCAGCGGCTGGCCATCGCGTGCCCCGCCTGCTCGGCCGCGAACAGCGCGGACGACAAGTTCTGCGGGGAGTGCGGTACGCCGCTCGCGGCCGCGCCGTCCCCGGCCCCCGCCGGGCCGGCCGGCGCCGGCGGCCCGCACGAGCCCGGCCACGGGCCGA
>Ga0335071_10003158_pt1 | contig 17466 bp, 8 predicted proteins | sample Lox_Sample_15_FD_206724 | JGI IMG/M metagenome (GOLD analysis project Ga0335071, IMG submission 206724) | Soil microbial communities from Loxahatchee National Wildlife Refuge, Florida, United States - Lox_Sample_1.5 | ecosystem: Environmental > Terrestrial > Soil > Wetlands | place: USA: Florida... | reverse complement strand
GCGGTGCCGCTGCTGACGGCCACCACATGCCGTACGCCCAGAAACCGCGCAAACTCCGACTCGAAGGCTTCCACCTCGCGCTGCAGTTCCACGCCGTAATAGCGAAACAGCGACCGGCTGCGCACCACCCGTGTGGCCGCCTCCACCTCTTCCGTCCCCATGTGATGCACCCCGGGAAACTCCAAAGGCAACGGCGACGTCCGCACCGGCGTTCCCCCTTCCAAAGCCAAACGGCTGAGTGCTGCGGCATTCCCGATTGCAGATCCTGCATCCTCTTGCATTGGGTTAACTCCTTCGGGATGGTCGACAAGGAAGCCAGGGGTAATCAGCGCAAGGCGTTCTGTCGCGAGGGGCTGGCGTCAGCAGCCCAACACCCACGCCACGTCGCCACTTGAGCACACGATAGCCGGATAGCACCCGTTGATCCTAATTGTGAAATAAATACAGGAAAGAATCGCGACTGTCAAGGATATTTAATGCTTTTGTGAAATAATACTTCAGAGGGTGATTGAGGTCTTTGGGGGCCGGCAAGCGGACCGGAATGTGCTTTGGCTGGGGCAGTTTGCGCAGATCGACAAGGACGGAGATAGACACCTGGTCGATGTCAATTTCCGCAACGGTTTTCAGTAACGCTCTCAGATTCGAGCTTGCATAGCACACCGGCAAGCCGATTCCAGAGCGTCAGCCGGCCACCATGTCGCCTTGCGCCGCTACCACCACATCGCTCCGCTTTGAGCGAACCTCCGTCGCAGCCGTGGCAGGATGCGGTGCCGCATTCGGCGACCAGTGCAGGTACAAATCGTCGAGAATCCTCTCTGCGATCAATCTCGCCGCTCCCAGCGCGCTGGCTTCGCCACCGAGCGCCGAAACTCTCAATTCCACCTCCTGCGCCGATCTCTCCAGCGACCGCTGCTTGATGATGCGCCGCAGCGGATCAGCCAAGAGCTGTGGAACTCCGCGAAAGAGCGCGCCGCCGAAGATCATGACCCTGGGATTCATCAGATTCACCAGGTTCGCCAGCGCAATTCCAATATAGGATGCCGACTTCTGCAGCACGCGAAAGGCGAGGCTGTCGTCTTGTGCCGCGGCCTGGGCAATGAGTTCAATGCTGATTTTGTCGAGATCGCCGCCTGCGAGTTCACGGATCTTCGAATCGATTCCGCTCTCCATGGCCACCTTGACGGCCTGAATGATCGCAGCGCATGACGACAACGTCTCCAGGCAACCGTTGTTCCCGCATGAGCAAAGCGGCCCGTCTTCGTTCACCGTGATGTGCCCGAACTCGCCCGCCTTTCCTCCGGCGCCGCGATACAACTTGCCGTCAAGAAAGATTCCGGCGCCAATCCCCATACCCGCATCGATATAGATGAAGTTGTCCAGATCCTTCCCCGCGCCGAAGCGTTTCTCCGCAACTGTCGCCGTGCGCACGCCATCTTCGAGCAGGCAAGGCAGACCGAATTCATCCTGAAAGATTGCGCGCAGCGGGACGTTTTTCCATCCCGCCATCTGTCCGGGTCTGGGATAAGAAAGCACGAGCCCAGCTTCGCTGTCGATCACGCCGGAATGCGCAATGCCGATGCCTTTGAGTGCCTTCGATGGAATACTCGACTCCCGGATCGCCTGGTGTACCGCAAGGAAGGTTCTCTCGAGAACCCGCTCGCGCCCTGCCCACATCTCAGTTTGTGTTTTCGAGCGGTAGACAATCTCACCGTTGACATCGGTGACCACAATGCGAAGAAAAAACGATCCAAGATCTACGCCAACGAGATAGGCGGCGTCGTTCCGGATTTGCAGAGGAACCGGTCTGCGGCCAAGTTGCGAGGTCGCCGGCTCGGACTCAATCACGAGTCCCTTCTTGATCAGACGCTTCACGATCGCGGTGATGGAAGATGGGCTCAAATCGGCTTGTCTGGCCAATTCGAGGCGAGAGTGATTCATTCCGGAATGGATCAATTGCAGAATATTGAGCTCGCGCTGCTCGAGCTTTTCGAGGGTTTCTGACGTGCGGCCTCTTATTTTACTCATACACTCCATTTTAGTATTATCCTGAATTGTTTGAGTTAGATTGGCAGCCTTTATTTCACAAATAGTTACTTCGGGCTGAGGAAGGAAGCGCATTCATAGGGGGTTGGCCTTGTCATCGAACTTTTGCAGCCATGACGTGAGGCCCCTTCGCCTGCCCCGGCTGATCCCTCTTCTGTTCGTGACAGCGATGGTTTTCTTCGCGGCGAGGCCTTCGGCTTCGGCGTCCTCGGCCCAGGAGTCTGCAACCAGGAACTCTGCCGGCGCAGACGATCTGGGGAAAGCGGAAGAGCTTCTCAATCATGGTCATCCCCAGCAGGCCATCGCGGTCCTGAAAACCCTGGCAGCCGTCGCGCCTCCGATCATGGGCGTGCAACACGAATTGGGAACGGCCTACTACAGCATCGGCGAACTGCCGGAGGCCAAAGCCGCTTTTGCGAAGGCGATCGAGGAGGATGCGTCCGATCAGGATTCGGTACAGATGGAGGGTCTGATCCTTTACCGGCTCGGACAGCCGAGCGCCGCCATTCCTTACCTGCAACGCGCGGTGCAGGGTGCGCCGAATGCCAATGCCGACGCGCAGACGGTGTTGGGCCTTTGCTTTGTCAGTGTGAGACGTTTCGACGATGCGCGAGTCACATACGCGAGGCTCTTTGGCGAGCCTCCTGAATCTGCCGCCGCTTACCTTCTGCTGGCCTCCATGCTTCGCCACATGGATCTTTCGGAGCCGGCTGCGGTTCAGGCACAGAAAGCGCTGGATATTTCACGCGACCTTCCCCTGGCGCATTTCATGCTGGGCGAAATCGCCCTGGAGAAATCGAATTTCGATGAGGCCGCCCGGCAGTTTGAGGCGGAGCGCGGCATCAATCCCGATTATGCCCTCAACTACGAGCGCCTGGGGGATGCGTACATGCATTTGGATAAGCTACCCGAGGCGCAGACGGCTCTGACAAAGGCTCTCACCCTCGATACGACCCTGACCAGCGCGTTTGTGAAAGTGGGGATGGTTCTCATGCGCCTCCAGGACGTTCAGACGGCCATCATGTATCTGCAACACGCAGAACAGCTGGCGCCCGACGATTTCGAAACGCACCAGTTTCTTGCTCAGGCCTATCACCGCGTGGGGCAAGAAGACGATGCGAAGCGCGAGAACGAAATCGCTAACCGGATTCAGCACGATAGCCGAACCGATCTGCAGACCGGGAAATAGCCCGGTCCTCATCGGCCGGATGATCTTCTCCTCGAGCGACGCCCGCCTGTGAGGCCCCTTTTATCTTCTTCGCTAGAATTTGGCCGAAGCCGCCTGCCCCGAGTAGTGGATCGTCTTGTCGGGCGTGGGCGTCGCGTCGCCACCGACGCCGTGGCCGGCGGAGACAATCACAATGTTGAATTCGTGGCCGGCAGGCATCCCGGGGAAACTACCCTGGCGGGTGCCAATGGTCAGCGTATGCGTCGCATCGTCCCAGTGAAGGGGAATGATGGACCGGGCGCCCTGCTGATAGCTGGGGTTGTCTCCCTGGTCTTCGTAGAGGCTGAAGTCCGCGTCGGCGCCGGGATAAACGCGCAGCTCGATGGGATCGGTGGCCTGACCGGCGTATTCAATGGCGGGTCCGAGCGGCAGGATGGAGCCGGCGCGAACGGAGAGTGGAATGCGATCGACCGGCGCCGATGCCGTTATATTGGCGCCGCCGGTGGCGAGTTTGCCGGTCCAGAAGTCGTACCAGGACGCGCCTGCGGGGAGGTAAAGCGAACGCGAAGTGGCGTGCGCAGTTAAGACCGGGCTGACCAGAAGGTCGGGACCGAACATGAACTGATCTCCGATCTCCCAGGTTGCCGGATCGCTCCGGAAGTCCATCACAAGGGGGCGCTGGATGGTGTAGTCGTCGCTGGTGACGCTCCACGCGAGCGAGTAGACGTAGGGCATGAGCCGGTAGCGGAGGCGATCGACCGCCACCAGCGCGGGATAGACCGTGTCGTAGCTCCAGAGTTCGTTGGCGTCGCGATGGCCGTGCGTGCGAAAGATGGGACAAAATGCACCGTATTCGAACCATCGCGCATAGAGTTCCTGGTATGCTGGCGGATCAGATTCGATCGGCGCGGGGTGGTAGCCGCCGATGTCGGTGGTCCAGTAGGGAAAACCGGAGAGCGCAAAGTTGAGACCAGCAGGAACCTGGCGGCGCAGCGCCCACCAGTTGCTGTAGATATCGGCCGACCAGACTGCCGCGCTGTTGCGCTGTTCGCCAAGAAACGCCGAGCGTGTGAGAATGAACACCCGCTTGTCAGGCTCGGTCTGCCGCCAGTGCGCTGCGACTCCGCCGGTGTGCATCAAAGGAAAGACATTGGTGTACTCGAGACCGGGACCGATGTGGAGCTGCTTATCGCGCAGGACCGCATCGCCAACATACGGCCACGCTTCCTCCGGTTCGGAGCTGTCGAGCCAGAAGGCATCCCAACCCTGCGCCAGAAGCTTGCCGATGAAGTTGTTCCAGTAGAAATCCACCGCCGCCGGATTCGTAGGGTCGTAGATTTGCGCCGCGGGGATATCGAAACCGCGCTGGGCAATCTCTTTGAAATTCTCGGCAGTGGCGTCCATCATGGCCCAGGCCGAGATCATCGCGTGAACGTGCTCGTCATGGAGCGTCTTCAGCTCGCCCGGCACATCGGGGTAATTTGGATTGAAAATGGGATCGCCCTTGCCGCCCTGGTTCCACCATTTCCAATCCTGCACGAGAGCATCCATCGGGATGTGGCGCGAGCGATACCCGGCAGCGATCGACAGCATCTCTTCCTGGGATTTGTAGAAGTCCCTGGATTGGAAAAACCCGTAGGCCCACTCGGGAAAGAGCGGCACGTGCCCTGTAAGCGAGCGGTACTGATGAACGATGGCGTCGAATTCCGGACCATAGACGATATAGAAATCGATCTGCGGCGCGGCCATCGACTCGATGTTCAACTCCCGCGGAAACCGGTTGTCGACGTAACTGTACGATGCGGTGTTCCAGAGAATTGCATAGCCCTGGCTGGAGAGAAGCACCGGAATGGCGATGTCAGTATTGTTATGCGCGAGTTCGACAACCGCCCCGCGGTAGTTGAACATGCCGTTCTGGTGCTGGCCGAGGCCATAGAGGGCTTCACTCGCATCGGGGCCGAAGCGATCTTCAATATGGAAAAGGCCGTGTGCTTCCGACGGGAGGTAAGTGCGCGGCACATTCGGCCGCTCATGAAGCAGCGGCTCGCCGGCGGCTGTCTTGAAAGCGAGATTGCCGTTCTGAATCGAGAGCGAGACAGCAATCCGCGAGGTGGCGATCGTGGCTTCGGTGTCGGCTTGGCTAAAGTGAGAGGCGGCGCCGGGGCATCCCTCGGCGGAGGGAAGCATCCATGGCTGCGCCTCAGATGGAACGGGCGCGTCGATGGGCCGCGCGGTGATGTGCAGGAGCGAGTCGTTGCAAACAACAATCGAGAGCTGTTCGTGATCGTTGTGCGCCGTGAAGCCGGTGGCAGACTGAGCGACCTGCATGGGAGCGGGCCGCGGCAACGCCGTCTGGGCCGATGCGGAAAAGGAAATAGCAGCGCAAACCAAGACGAGAGAAAACCCACCAGGAATACACACGAACCGGGCCACGAAACACCTCGAATCTATGTCGATCTGCACCGCTCCGCGGACTGCGCTTGGTTCACGTAGTGACGCGGTTGCGCAGCTAACTTAGCTCCAAGTGTACGATTTCGGCCGCATGCAGGGTTGGAATCACGGTGGTCACGTATCCGTTCTCCATCCTGAAGGGCGCCGTTTGCGTAGCTCGCACCAGGTGAACCGCCTTGACCGTCCGTCCCTCGGGCGGCAGGATGCGCACGGTCACGTTGCTCAAATGCGCAAACTCCTGCCTCATTCGTCCGTCCGATGCATCTTTGAATCCCACGTTCGCCAGCACCCAAAGCACTCGATCTCCAGTGGAGGTTTGCCGCAGAACGCCATAGACTCCCCGCGGGGCGTCCGTCGCAAAGAGAGGCTGCGCGTCACGGGCCAGGTACCTGACTGCTGAAGCAAGCACTCGGCGCAACGACGCGACCCGGCTGGAGATGTAGTGGGCTTCCAGGCTGCCGGCGATATAGACGGTCCGCCCCTTGCCCAGTTCGTTGACGATGATCGCGGGACCGCGAACCACATCGAGGCCCAGGTTCCAGCAATCGGCGATCACGCGGCCACTTCCTGTTGCTGCCACAGGAATCAGTTGCGTATCGCCCATGAAACGATCGCCCGGCTTATATCCGCCGAGAGCCGGATGCACCTCCGTCGGCCGGTAATACATCTCCGGCAAAGCGCCTGGCGCACCGCCTTTCATTTCCACTCCCAGCACATCGCGCAGCATCCCTCCCGGCTTTACCTCTCCCACTTCGTTGTAGAGGCCGGTATCGTAGGTTGCCAGCAGGCTGCCGCCATCGCGAACCCAGTCACCCAGCATCTTGGCCTGCTGCTCGGAGACGCCAGAAGCGCCGCACAGCGCGACGACTCGCTGCCGGCTCAGCCATTCCCGGGTCATTTCGGTGCTCGGCTGCACCTCAAGGCTCAGGTGCTCATCGAGCATGGCGAGAACGAACCCCTGGCTCATATCCACATTGAACGTCTCTTTGCCAGTGCGCCAACCTTGCAAGGCCTCCCAGCTCATCACCACTGAAACATCGGGAATAGGCACGCTGTCTTTGATGAGCGGCTCGGCGCGCTGCATCACGCTGTAGATCTCGCGAACATACTTGTCGCTGCCGCTGCCTATGCCGTAATACATGCGATTGAGCGCAACGTAGAGCGGAAGATTGCCGCAGGCGAGATTGGTGAATCCCTCCATCAGGATCTCTTCGCTGTCTTCGAGGTTCGTGCAGTGAACTGAAAACGGCTTGTTATGCGGCGGCTGGTTGAAGTTCGATACGCAGTAGCTACCCAGATACATTTGCGCGACTTTTCCATACGGTCTGGCCATCGAAGCGCCCATGAGACCTCGCGTGAGCCGCTCGTAAATCTGCGTGCTGTGCTCGACCATGAAGCCGTCAGGAACACGGTATTCGGTCCTCATCGAAACCGGACGCCATGCCCCGCCGTTATGGCACATCATGAACTTGCCGTTGCCGTGCAGAATCGCGCGACAGGCCTCCAGATCTTCGAGGCTTATCTGGTTCCACCAGCGGAACCATGCGATCCTGGCCTCCAGATCGTCCTTGTTCTGGAGCCGATTCAGATCCATATTGGTGGCTGTGTGGAAGCCCCGCTTGCACGATTCGCAGTAACAAATGCCGGTGTATTCAAATGCGTTCGGAGCGTCGAAATAGACGCCATCGATATCGTGCTCGCTGAGCTCGCGGACCATTTGCCGCAGAGCCGCGCGGTATGCATCGCTGGTCGAGCAGACCCTCATGCTGGGGCCATAGCCATAACCCATCAGCGGATCGTTGTCGAGTTTTCCGTCGGGACCGCGCAGCGCCCAGTCCGCAAATTCCGGGTGCTCTTCAATCCACTTCGGCGACATCGTGCTGCCGGCAAACTTCCAATAGCAGTAAAGATGGATGCCGGTCCTGCGGCAGACCGCTGAAACCTCATTGATCAGGTCGCGGCCGTGCAGCTCGGGAACTTCGGGCAGGACTTTGCTGGGATAAAAAGCAAGCTCGCTGAGCGGCTGGAAGCGCAGCGTGTTGCCTCCCACCTCTTGCACGATGGCGACGAGGCGTTCCGCGTCGAAGTCCCGCACCTGCGGGAAGACGGGGGCTGTATAGCCTTCGAAATATACAGGGCGCGAATAATGGAGCCAGCCAGGCACCGCGAATCCATCGTTCGCGGGCTGGCCTTCCGGCAGGCTATCGGAGCCGGAACTCGCAAATGCTGCCGCAGGCGAAACCGGAAGCGCTGCCGATGCAGCGACAACCGCCGAGGTCTTCAAGAAATCCCGTCGATCCATGATTCCTCCCAGAAAATTCAAGCGCGATCTCGAAGATTTGCCCGCATTTTGAAGGCCGGCAACTCGCGATGCAGGCTGGATTCGCCCGTCATCGCGCCAGATCAGGCTGCGTGCTGAAACCGCGGTCGGGCAACGCTTCGGTGGCCTTCACGACCAGCGAGCCAGTGAGCGGCAAGTGGTCAGAGGCGCTGCCGACCATCACATCGAATGTCCCAGGCGCGACTCTCCAGTGCATATCGCGGTCGAGCAACATCAAATCGACCGGCCGGATGCTGATCGTCACAGCCTTCGACTGTCCGGGATCGAGGGTCACCCGCTCGAAGCCCCGGAGCTGCCTCACCGGAACTGAAACCGGGGCATACTTCTCGTGGAGATACATCTGCACGGTCTCTGTGCCGGCGCGCTGGCCCACGTTGGCGACATCAACCGTCACCTTCGCCACCCCACCTGCTGAAATCTCTCCTGGATCTACGCGCAGGTTGCTGTAACGGAATTGGGTGTAGCTTAACCCATAGCCGAAGGCATAGAGCGGAGTTCCCGGCATGTCGACATATCCACCGTCGTGCGACCATCCCTTCTGAATCCAGTACTCCTTCGAGGGTTTGTAGTTATAGTAGGCGGGCAACTGGCCCGAACTGCGCGGAACAGTAATCGCAAGCCGGCCGCTGGGGTTGTAGTCGCCAAACAGCACATCGGCAACCGCCTCGCCACCCAGTTCGCCTGGCTCCCATGCTTCCACGATCGCCGGCACGTGCTCCGCCTCCCACGGAATGGAAAGGGGCCGTCCGTTCACGAGCACCAGGACGACCGGTTTTCCCGTTGCCTGAATGGCACGAACCAGATCTTCCTGCGCTCCAGTCATGTTCAGGCTGGCGACGTCATGCGCCTCGCCATCCGTGGCCGGCACATCGCCTTTGCCTGCGTTATCGGGATTCTCGCCGACTACGACCACGGCGACATCAGCATGTTTGGCCGTTTCGACGGCCTCTGCAAAATCTGCTTTGCCGCCGATTACATCGCACCCTTTCGCGTAGAGGATCTTGGTTTGTGACGCGACTTTGGCCTTGATGCCGTCGAGGATGGTCGTGAGCTTGAAGGGAATCGCGGAAGGCGAGTAGTCGCCCAACTGCGCCCAGCCGTTGTCGGCGTCCGGGCCAATCACGGCGATGGCTCCCAGGTCCTTTCGCAGCGGGAGCGTGCTGTTTTCGTTCTTGAGCAGGACAATCCCCTCGCGCGCCGTCTCCAGCGCCAACTGCTGGTGCTCCTGGGAGTGCACCACGCGCTGCGCATGCGCGAGATCGGCGTAGGGGTGTTCGAAAAGCCCCAGTTGGAATTTGAGTTCCAGCACGCGTCGCACCGCGCGATCGACCAGCGATTCAGGAATCTCGCCGCTTTCGACGCTCTCCACCAGCAGCTTCATGTACGCCGGTTCGTAGGTGATGTTTACATCCACTCCGGCTTGCAGTGCCATCTGCCCGGCCTGCTTCTGGTCGCGCGCAACGTCTTCGTAAACGATGGAGTCGAAGCCGTAGCCTTCGCTTTCAACGATTCCCTTGAAACCCAATTCATGGCGGAGAATATCTGTATTCCACTTCTGCGACGAATGCTCGGGCTCATCGTCGATCTCCGGGTATCCAGCCATCACTCCCAGCGCGCCGGCATTGAACGCTGAAACCCAGGGCGCAAGAAAGTTCTCTCGCAAGGTGCGCTCGGAGAGCTCAATCGCGCCGCGTTCCATCCCGCTGACGGGCTCGCTCTGGGTCGGAAAATCGGTAAAGACGGTGCCCACCTTGTCGGGTGCTGCGACGTTGTCTCCCTGCGCGCCGTCGACAATGTTGCGCGCAACCTGCGCGTAGAGATACGGATCCTCAGAATAGGCTTCCATGTTCCGGCCCATGCGCGGGTCGCGATCGAGTTCGGCTACAAGCGTGGAAAGAAGATGGATGCCGATCGCCCGCGCTTCTTGCGCCGATGCTGCGTAAATTCGCTTCACCAGCGGCATGTCGAATGTGCTGCCGATCGCGAGCCCCTCAGGAAACACTGTCCCGCCAGGCAGCATCACTCCGTGCGTTCCCTCCTCGTCTTCGAGCACGGGAATGCCTAAGCGGGTTTCTGTGGTGGCGATCTTCTGCAGCTCGTTCAGGTAGTTCACCTGCGCGGCAAGATCCTTTTGCCCGATGGTGTTGATCAGTGTGAAGAAGCCCGCTCCCGGCCCGATGTCATCGGTATACGTTCCGGCAATGAACTTGCGCCCCGCCGCTACCTTTTCCTCGGGCGTCTTTCCCAGATCATCCACGTAAGCACAGGGAAGATTGAGCTGTCCGATCTTCTCCTTCAGCGTCATGCGCTTCATCAGATCGTCGACGCGGGCGTCAACCGGCTGCGAAGCATCCATATATATGGGTCTGACCTGGGCACCCTGGGCGGCGGCGAAAGGCGATGCGGGAAACACAATCGCGGCGGCACAGGCGCCGGCGATCACCATCTGGACGGCCAACCGTAATTTGCCCGGCCCGCCCGCAGACGCGGTGTGTAACCAGCCGCGAATCGTGCAACCCGAAAAGCGCAAGGAAATAGTTCGAGAAATCGTCTTCGTCATCATCCACTTCTCTTCCTGTCAAGCACTGGTGGCAGTCGTTCACCCCTCGCACCGTTGAGGGCCGGTCGGGCTCGTTATGAGGGCTCCAGATGAAGCTGCTTGCAGAGGAATTCGAATGTCCCCTTACCGTTGATGGTGTGCGGTCCTTCGAAGTATTCAATGGCCAGGCGGTCCGCTATGCCCATGCGCTCGTAGAAATGCTGCACCAGAGCAAACTGACCGCCAATGGACTCGTTGGTCTTCACCGGATCGCCCCCATCCTCCCATCCATGCTCAGCCATGTACGGGCGCGGAGCCATCAGGCAGGCCATCTCGGAGTAATTGATCACGTTCACGGCATTGAATTCATACAGATCGTAGCTGTCATCGAACGGGAAGACTCCACGCGAATCGACATCTGTCATGCTCCACAAGAGATCGTTGAAGTCCCCCGAACAGATATCGAGGGCGTAGCGATCGAGGAGCGGCGGGACCCGCATCGCCGTCTTGCCCCCGTACGACATTCCGTAAAAACCGATGCGTTCGGGATCGATGTACGGCTCCCGGGTCAGCCAGTTCAGCAACTGTTGATGCTGGCCGAGCACAAACGAGAACATCTGCAGCTTCAGCGGATGCCCCAGGTGATAGATAGCCCGAAACCGTTCCGCGCCGAAGAAAGGGTTCTGAGGGGAGTACGTCACGAACCCCAAATTGGCAAGGCTCACGCCCCACTGGCGATAGAACTGGCTGTCGAATCCGGGGTCGGCCACCTCCTGAGCGCGAGCCTCGAGGCCGTGCTGGCAGACAACGCACGGGCGGCGCTCGCCGGGCTTCAAATTCTTGGGTAGAAGCAGAATGCCGTAGTTGTTTACACCCGGCCAGACGTCCATCCACACTTCGTAGCCGAGAAACTTCGGAGTGTCGTAAACCAGGCGAGTCCGTACGTTGGGCGGAATGCTCGGGTCGGGCAGGCGGCCAAAGATCTCGCTCCATATCTCGTCGCGCAGCGGTCTGGTGGATTCAAACCAGCGCTGCTGCGATGAACTATCGGCCCTCGACCAGAACTCGGCGCGGCGCTCGGACGCCCTCTTCGCCACGCCCTGCGTGAACGACACCATCTGGTCGAACTGAGAGTGCAAACGCGACTGCGGGTCCGTGCCTTCGCGGACTCGCTGCGGAGAGTTGCCCGAGGCGGCCAATGGGCCCTGCGCGCCGAGAGCAACGAGAAAGGCAGCAATCGTCTCTTCGCCTCCGGGAAGGCCGGCGCCACCGTCTCGTTCGATCAGTTGAAAACGGGGATTTGAGCCGTATTTCCAGGCGCCATTTACGAGCTCACCGACGCCGAATGGGCCAAAGATCTCCCGCGTGCGCGCCGCTTCGCGGCGCACTGATTCGATTGGCGGCGTGCTCAAGCGTCCAACCGGGCATGCCATGTTCGAGCGTCCGTTCGCCGCGGCCGGCGGGCCATTCACTTCGGGCCCGCGGCACGCTTCTACGATCAGCGTCCGAGGCGCAATCAGGCTTGCGATCTCGGCGTCTCCAAATTCGCGCAGCAATCCCCAGACGTTGCGGTAAATTGGCTCAGCCGAAACATTTTCGCGCTCGTCGAAGTACCCGCTGACGACCGCGGCGCTGATGCGGGAATCGAAAGCAGCCGCATAGAACGCGATCAGGCCCCCTTCCCCATACCCCATCACGCCGATCCGGCCATGAGGGTCGCGACTTGCAAACCAGTCAACCGCCGCCAGCACCTTCTGCACCTCATAGCCGATGATGTGCCGGCCCAATTCGTAGGCAATGCGGTAGACAAACTCGCGATGCGGCTCATTGGTCATCCTGATTTCAGGGTTTCCTGAGAAGGTATCACCCCGGTTGATCAGCATGGGGATGAGTACCTGGCAGCCGTTTTCTGCGAGGCGCCGCGCAAACTGTGCCTTCGCGGGCACGCCGTCAACCAGCCCGATCAGCATTTCGGGCGTCCAATCGGCATCAGGAATTGCGACCACACGCGCCTTTACTGGACCAGCCGGCTCGAGGAGCAATCCCTCCGCCTGCATGCCGCATTGCCCAAAGTCTGCCGGTTCGAAGACGCGCCAGCGAACCTCCAGCACCTTATAGTTCTGTGCGCGGGCGATTTCGGCCGCCTCTTCAGGGTCGGCGATCATCTCGAGCGCCGCAGGCGAAACGCGCGGGTCAACTGCGCCGGTGATCGTACGAAGGCGCTCCCGGTGCGGCGCGACTGATTGTTCGTAGGTGGCAGTCGAGTAGTAATCCCAATGCCACAACTGCGCTCGCTCTCGCGGGACCTCCTGGGTGCGCTTCTTGAGGAACGCGACGATTCCGTCTTCCATTTCGAATACGAGGTCGGCCGTGTCGGTCAACGGCGCAGTTCCTGGCAGAACTTTCTCCGGCGGCGCAGGTGAAGTTTCGCTCGCCGACAACGCGCCAGCTTTCGCCGCCCATGCATATCTACCCATCAGGCCGGCGGCGGCAAGCGACTTGACAGATCGAGCTAGAAAATCCCTACGAATCATCGCCTTCTCCTCATCGCCGGCATGGTCTGTCGCAGACCCTACTTGCCTGCCAACAGCCGCCGCGCATTCCCTTCAGTGAGCGCAGCCTTCTGACTGGCGGTCAAGCCGGCTTCGCGAACCTTCAGCAAAGCCGACTCGAAATAAAAGAACGGATAGTGGGAACCGAAGACCACGCGATCGGGAGAGGTCTCCTCAATGAGCCGGGCAAGCCCGCCCACTCCCTCGTTCATCGCGATATCAAAATAGACGTTGTCGGCCTTCTTGATCTTCGCGATGTTCGGGTTCGCATCATCTGCCCAGCCGCCTCTGTTCAGCAACATCAGCCGCAAGCCAGGAAGACGTGGAAGCAAGTCCAGAAGCGGCGCCGGGTCGACGGGCTGCACCACCATGAGAGGGAATTGCGTGCGGATGTCTTCCATGGATCGCGCGATCTGCACGATCAGGTTGCGATTCGCCGCCAGCGAGAGCAGCTTCTCGCATGCAGGATCCGCGAGTGTGTAGCCATGATAGTTCGGGTACAGTCGGATTCCAGGCATGCGATGCACTTCATGACAGCGCCGCAGGTCTTCTTCCCAATCCGGCGACTTGGGGTTCACCACGCCAAAGGGGACCAGAAAATCCTTGCCCTGTTCACGGCAGGCGGCGGCCAGGCGCAGGTTAACGCCGGCGACGTCCCGGCAAAGCAGTGCTTCAAAGCTACCCGCCCAGGCTTGCGTCACTCCCTTTTGGCGAAGCCGCGCAACCAGTTCTGCCGGATCATCTCCAACCAGCCGCCGAAAGGGCCACTGAAACAAGTGCACGTTGGTGTCGATCACGATGCCAGGCCTTTCGCCTTCAAGACGGGTTCCAAAAGACGGCGCAGGTTGCCGCCAAGAATCAGCCTCTTCGCTTCATCCGGGATTTCCGCGCCGATTACCTTTGCGATTTGCGAGGCGAAACTGCGGCCACCGACATCGCTGCCATAGACTACGCGCTCGGCGCCAAGTTCACGGACAGCCATCTCTGTAAACCCGGACGTCGGGTCGGAGCCGGCGATCCCGGCCCAGACATTCTTTGAGTCTCGGATGGCCCGGATGCCCAACTCCCAATTGCCCCCGGTATGTCCGCAGATCAACTTGGCTTCAGGATGCCGCGCGGCCAGCTCGGCAACGTCGGAGGGCTTGGATTCATCCGGGCCATCTCCGAGGGTGACCGTCCAGGTGTGCTGAAGAATGGGCACGCCCATCGCTGTTGCCCGCTCGACAATGGGATCGAGCAGCGGAGAATTGCACCGCACGTCGGTTTCCAGCTCCCCGATCATCACCATCGGCCCGTCTCGAATGCAACGGTCGAATTCGTCGAGACAGGCGGCGCCATTCCTCGGATTCAGGAACAGCGACCCGTATGCCTTGGTCGGAGCGTGCTTCACGGCCCGCATGATGCGATCGTTCTCGATGCGAATCTGCTCAGGAGTAGCGTACTGTTCGTATTGACCAAACCCCTGGGAGAGTATGAGGCGCTCGATGCCCAGCCGATCCATATCCCGGACCAGAATGTCCATGCGCTCTTCGGGTGTATCGCCTGGCAGTGCCTCAAGATGACTGTGGACGTCCCAGATGCGGAAGTCCTTCTCCGCCGATGCGGAGGCTGCCGGCTCTTGTGCGCTCACCGGTATCCTGGCCGCTATCAGGCCCGCGGCCATCCCCTTCATGACATCCCGTCGATTCATAACTCGAACACTCGGGCCTTCTGCTGTCGCCCTGCGGCTTATCTTATGCTCGTTGCTTCTCTCGCCGCCGGTTAATTGCAGGCAAACGCAATGAAAGGCTCACAACCGCCGCTTGCGCGGTTATGAGCCCGTCAAGCTTTTCAGTTTTCTTGACTTGAAATCGGCTTGAGGGTAGCAGGACGCTGCCCTCAAGCCGAGGTTGGAGAATCAGAAGGTCAACTTGCCGCCTACCTGCCCGATGCGCGCACCTGCATCGCCGCCGATTTGGCCGAACGCAGACGCGTAGTTGCCGTTCACGATGCCGCCGCCGTAGAACTGCACATGGTTGAAGACGTTGAAGAACTCGCCGCGAACCTCAAACGAGATATTCTCGTGGATTTTGATGTCCTTCAGCAGCGCCATGTCCCAGTTATCCTCACCGGGGCCATGCAGGAAGCGGCGGGGCGCGTTGCCCTGGCCTCCCAGCGGCTCCTGGCTGAACAGGGAAGTGTTGATATACGAGTTTTGGTGTCTGGGATTCTTGTCGCCATAGAACGACTGGCCGGAGCCAAATTGCACGTTCGGCTCGTCCGTCGACCCGGCGAAGGTCAAGCCCGAGTTGCCCGTAAGAGACCGGTCATCTGTCTCACTAATCTCGATCGGCGTGCCGTCAGTAAAGTGCGTCTGGCCCGACAGCTTCCAGCCGCGCGTGACCTGGTTGTTCATTCTGAAGAGAAGATCGAACGGAATCTCCCACGTATAACTGGCCGCGAAGTTTTGCGGCAGATTGAAGTAGGAGGGGCTCCGGAAAGCGTTGTGGTTTCCGTACTCGAACACTTGATCGCCAAAACCCGATCCGTTGTCAATCGATTTGCTGTAGGTGTAGGAGAACAGCAGCGAAAGACGCGCTCCGGTCCTGCGAAGAGTGGCTTCGAGGGCGTTGAAGGCCGAGTTGCCGATATCGAGCTCGTCCTGGTTGTTTCCGAAGTTGGGCCCATACGGCCCGCGGGTTGAATCAATGACTCCGCCGCCGATCGGGTAATAAGTGCCACCCTCACCGTTCGGCCCGCAGGTCACGCCATCGACCGTTTCGTCAGGCTGGCTTACGCTCAGGCAGAGAGCCGGATCGCCGGGGTTGTTATCGCCGGTCACAATCAGATGATGCCCGAAAGTGCCGACGTAGGTCACATCCATAACGATGTTGGACGCTAGCTGGCGTTCAAACGAGATATCGATGTGCTCCCCGTAAGGAGTTTTCGATTTTGCAAGCGGGCTGGAGTAGCTGCTGAGTGGTTCATAGTTCGCCCAGTTAATCGACGAGGGGTCGACAGGTGGAAGCGGGAACTTCTGCCCCAAATCGACTCCACTCTGCCGGTTCAGAAAGGGCTGAGCAAATAGCACCGGGGTGCCGCTGAAGTAGAACAGGTGGGTCGGCGGAGCCGAGAAGTTGAACGTGTTCGCTCCCTCGACGTTGGTGTAGTAGATCCCATATCCGGCGCGGATACTGCTCATGCCTTCGCCGCCCAGGATCGAATGCAGGAAGCCGTCTCCGACGTGCGGAGTATAGGCAAGAGAAATACGGGGCGCGAAGTTATTGAAACGCGTAAAGGCTCCGCTGCGCCGCGCTATGCCCTTCTGGCCCGGAAAGAGGTATCCGGCGGGAGCCGTCGGGTACTCTGTAGACTGCACGCCGTACCGCACGATCGGGCTCAGGTTATGCGCATCTTCCCAGAACGGATCTACATCCCAGCGCAGACCCAGGTTCGCAGTGAGGTGCGAATTGATCCGCCAGGTATCCTGGCCGTAGATTCCCAGGTAGTAGTTGCGAAGGTTGAGGACCGACGGAGTGCCTTCGTAGAAGTAGGCCGGCGCGCCGATCAGGAAGTCGGCGAAATCGATGCCCGTCTCCGATCCACTGAAACCAAAGTCGCCGTCGCTGGCATTGTTCTGATGGCCGATGTCGAACTTGTCGGTATGAGCGGAGGCGCCGACTTTGAATGTGTGCGCCCCGACCACCTTGGAAAAGTCATCCGCGGCTCCATACAGGTTGTCGTTGTATACGAGGACTGTATTCGGCGGGCCCAAGCCGAAGCCATTGAAGCTGACACCTGGAATATTCACATACGCCGGTGCGGTGTCGAAAATGCCGTCATCGGTCGCAGCGGCAAAGCCGAACGATTGCGGGGTGGTGCCGTTGTCGGTGGGTGAGTTCAGATTGGAGTAGGCGTTCTTCGTCCAGTTGACGCTCAGAACATTCACCGCCGAGCTTCCGAAACGCGAGGTCAGGCCCACAACGTAAAGTTGAGCCTTCCCCTTCGCCTCGGCGGGAAAACCAGGAACCGAGCTCCCTCCCCATCCTGCGTACGGCTGGAGGTTCTTCCACGGATCGACGTGGTAATAACCCGAAACCGTGCCGATCTTTGTGTCGGCATCGATTCTGGCGCCGCCCTTGTTGTCGTTCAATGTCGCGGGGTAGGCGGTGGAATAGAAGTACCCTGTGTTTTCCGGGCCTTGAAATGTCTGGCCCGGGATCAGCTTAATGTAATTCGGAGCGGGCGCCGACCATGCCGACATAGGAATCGAAGCGTTGGGGAACACGCACTCCGTGTTGGTTGTGCAACCGTCAGCGTAATAGGCCTCGCCATTCGTCACCGTGTAGCCCAGTTCATTGGTGAGCAAGGAGGCAAAGTAAGGGCCGCTCAC
>Ga0335071_10003157_pt1 | contig 17471 bp, 15 predicted proteins | sample Lox_Sample_15_FD_206724 | JGI IMG/M metagenome (GOLD analysis project Ga0335071, IMG submission 206724) | Soil microbial communities from Loxahatchee National Wildlife Refuge, Florida, United States - Lox_Sample_1.5 | ecosystem: Environmental > Terrestrial > Soil > Wetlands | place: USA... | reverse complement strand
TCCAAGCCCGGCCTGTGGGAAAGAAGCGCGGATGACCCGCGACCGGACAATCCCTACCTGTTCCTCAAATCCCCCAGCGTCATGGTCGGCGCCAATGACGATGTCATCGTGCCGCGGGGGCGCGAGGAAATAGACTGGGAGTGCGAATTTGCGGTGGTCGTTGGCCGCACGGCCAAGGACGTGACGGTGGCCGATGCGCCCAATCACGTGTTCGGCTATTCGATCGAATTCGACGTGTCGGACCGGGAGAACCGGGGTGATCGCAAGATGGGCGGCGGACCGGACTGGTTCGTGCAGAAGAACCACGACACCTTCGCACCGGTCGGCCCCTTCATCGTGCCGAAGGAGTTCGTGCCGGCGCCCATGAATACGCGTCACTACTTCACGCTCAACGGCGAGGTGAAACAGGACTCCAACACGAACCACATGGAGTACAACATCTGGGAGATGCTGGCCTACGCCTCCAACGTGATGACGCTGCGGCCCGGTGACCTCATCTCCATGGGCACGCCGCCCGGCACCAACATCGAGAAGCAGAATCCGCGCTGGATGAAGCCGGGGGATCTGGGCGTGTGTGTGGTCGAAGGGGTGGGCGAACAGCGGCACCACATCGTCGCGCAGCCGTAACCTGCCGGATCGATCCTGCTAGACGAAAGCGCCCTCGGGGGAATCACCCAGCATCATGCCACCAAGACGTTCGATGACGCCGTCGTTGAGGCCCAGATGCTGGTTGATCACGATGGCATCACGCAGCAGCGATCCGAGGGGCAGGCTCTCATAGACGGCGGGCGCACCCACCGTGTCGAACAGGAGTTGGGCGACCTCGCGCGCCGTCCGGTGCGCATGGATGCGGGCCAGTCCCATGTCACGCCGTGCTTGCAGCGAGCCGTGGCCGTCTGACAGCACTTGCGCCCAATAGCGGTCGACGCTTTCGTACACTGCCGCGCGCGCGGCCGCGTAGAGCATCTGCGCGCGGGCGAGGGCGAACTTCACCCGCGGAAGGTGGCGCATCGGGGTGGGAGGGGGCGGCAGGCTGATCGACCTTTCCGCCGCGATCCCGAGCGTCACGTCGATCGCCCGACGCATGAGGCCCAGGGGCGTTCCCGCCATGGGGATGAAAAGCGTCGCCGAGCCCCGATCGGCATACAACGGACCCTCGACCGTGGCGGGGCCGGCGAACGTGAAGGTGTGGCGCTCGGGAACGAAGATATCCCTTGCCCGGTAGTGATGGCTGCCGCTGCCGGCCAGGCCCGTGGAATCCCAGGTGTCCTCGATTTCGAAGGAGGAGGCCGGGGCGAGTATGAACACCATGCCGGTGGGCGAGGACTCCTCATTCTCGAGCGTGAGACAGCCTCCCACCATCACGTCCGCGTGGGTACATCCGGAGGCGAATCCCCAGCGTCCGGTCACGCGATAGCCACCGGGCACGCGCACGGCGCGCCCATTGGGCGGCGCCTGGCCGGCGGTTGCGAAATCAATTGACGGATACAGTTCGCGCGCCGCGTCGGCTTCCAGGAAGGCGCAGATATAGCCGCTGTCGGATCCGATCTTGACCGCCCACGCCACCGAGGGGTCGCCATAGGCGAGGGTCTCCATCAGCTCCACCTGCTGCGGCAGCGGCATTTCCGGTCCGCCCCGGGATCGGGAAAACATGATGCGAAAGACGCCGGCCGAGCGCAGCGTCGCCACCAGGTCGGCGGGGATCCGGCGCGCTTTCGCGATTTCGACGGCGCGCCGCTGAATTTCCGGCGTCACGGCCCGGGCATTGGCCAGAATCTGCTCGCTCGTCATCGGCTGATCCATTCCCGCCCACTCCCTCACCGGCATTGCCTGCACTGTGCCACAACACCATTCCACCATCGATCTGAACGCCCCTTCTCACTCGCGGCGTTCAACGCCTGGATGCACGGCTCCTGGAACGCTCCGTCGGGCATTTGCCGGACCGTGCCCACGGGCCATACTATGGCCCGATCAGGAGGGCCCGATGATGACTCGAGGAATCGGCGATCGGCAGCGTGTCGGACGGTGGCTGGCCGGCGCGGCGCTCACGGTCGGTGCCGCTTTCCCGATCGCACCGGCCGCCAACGCGTTTGCCGGCTACGAGGTCAGCCCGCCCTGCGATGCCGCCTGCCTGGAAGGTTTCATGAACCGCTACCTGGAGGCGCTGCCGGCGCATGGTGGATCGGGTCTGCCTTGGGCCGACAGGGTGAAGTTCAGCGAGAACAACGTGTGGCTTCACATCGGTGACGGCCTGTGGGGAACCGCGACGGCGAGGCCCACCAGGATGCTGATTTTCACCGATCCGCAGACCGGTCAGGTCGGCGGCCTCGGTCTGGTCGAGCAGCGCGGCCAGCTGGCCTACTTTGGCGTGCGCCTGAAGATCACCGACGGCAGGATCGCTGAGGCGGAGACCCTGACAAATCAGCCGGATACGAGCAAACCCCCCTCTCCGGCTGCCGGGGATCCGAAAGTCCTGTTCCATTATCCGGAAATGGAGCGGGTGTTGCCGCCCGAGCAGCGCACCCCGCGCCTGCGGATGATCGACCTCGCCAACGGCTATTTCAGCACCCTGCAGCTCAACGACGGAAAACTCTTCACCACCTTCAGCGCCGACTGCCGGCGGCAGGAGAATGGATTCGAATCTGCCGGCAATCCGAAATTCGACCGGCCCGAGGGCAAGCTCTCCTGCGGCGATCAGTTCAAGACGGGAACCTTCATCTTCGACACCGCCGTGAGGGATCGGGCCTACATCCTGGTCGATGAGGCGCGCGGTCTGGTGCTGGCGCGGGCATTCATCGATCACAATGCCGCCTCCAGCGAGGACCATCTGGCCGACGGTTCGGTGGTCAAGTCCTATATCAGATATCCCAACAGCCTCTCGATGCTGGAGCTGTTCCATATCACGGCGGGCAGGATCGATCGAATCGAAGTCGTCCACATCGACGTTCCGTACGCGATGCCGAGCGTATGGCGCCCGGAAAAGGAGCCATGACGACGACTTCGTGTCGCAGCTCGAGCGGGTTGCTACCCTTGTCGTTTTCCAGGTGGCAGCATACCGTTCCCGTGGAGTGAAGAGGGGGGCACATGGGCCGCACATTTTCGAGTATCGGGTGCCTGATGGCACTCTGCGCCGTCGCGCTGTCCGCCTGTGCAGAGAAGGCGGCGCCGCCGGCATCGGGCCCGACCGCCTCATCGGCTTCGGCCCCGCAATCCACGCCTGCCAACGCCTATGCGGCGCTGGCCAGCTGGCCGGACTGGAGTGGCGTGTGGGACGTGACCTTCGTGCCGCCGAAACCCGGCGCCGCGCCGCCGCAACAGCCGATGTTCACGCCGGCCTACCAGAAACAGTGGGACCAGTACCAGGCGTTGAACAAGAAGCAGAAGGGCCTGAATTTCGTTTCGGCCGTGGCCAGTTGCATACCGCCCGGGGTTCCGCAGAGCATGACGGAGCCGTACCCGATCGAGTTCCTGTTCACGCCTGGACGCGTGACGATTCTGATCGAGACGTACGGGCTGACGCGGCGCATCTATGTGGATGGCAGTCCTCTGCCTGAGAACCCGGATCCCTCGTTTCAGGGCACTTCGGTCGGCCATTGGGAGGGCGACACGCTGGTCGTCGAGACCACCGGCATCCTGCCCGAAACCAGCCCGGTCAATGGCATCAACGGGCATGGTGCCCAGCTGCACGTCACCGAGCGCATCCACCTCGTAGACCCGGACACGCTCGAGATCGCGACCACGCGCACCGATCCAACCGTGTTCCTGCAGCCGTACACCACGATTGCGCACTACAAGCGGCATCGGGACTGGAAGATCATGGAATACGTGTGTGAGCAGAACAACCACGACGCCCTGGATTCCAAGGGCAACGCGGCCTTCAGCCTCAAGCACAACCCCGGAGAATAAGTCGTGAAACTCAAAGTCTGGCTGACATTCGCGGTGTGTGCCGGGGCTCCCGCTCTGATGCAGTCAGCCGCCGCGCATCATTCCACCGCGATGTTCGAGTGGGGCACGGAAGAAACACTCAGTGGTACGATCGAAAAGTACCAGTGGACGCAACCCCATACCTTCATCTGGATCGTCGTTCCCGACAAGTCGGGCAAGACGCAGGAGTGGGGTCTGGAGGGCATGAGCCCGAGCTGGCTCGGAAGACGGGGCTGGAGCCTGCACTCGCTCAATCCGGGCGACAAAGTGCGCCTGGTCTACTATCCGCTCAAGGACAAGCGACCCGGCGGCTTTTTCGTCAGGGTGGTCACCCCGGACGGCAGGACCCTGGAGGCGCTGCCGACGCGCAATCAGTGAACGCGCATCGCGCAGGAGGCAATGCGTCAGCGGAACAGCAACGGCGCGAACTGCCTGAGGTCGCGCCGCCACGTCAGCCACTCATGCGCCGTGCCCGGTGACGAGTAGAACGTATACTTCACGCCGGCCTGATCGAGCATGCTCCGGAAGGCGCCGATCGAGCGCGGAAATGGCAGGGGCTCCTCGGTGCCCATGCCCAGCCACAGCAGCTTCACGCTCTGGTTGAAGGCCGCGGCATCCTTGAAGACACCGCCGAAGGCGGTTGCCGCATCAACCGGGTCCGTGCTCAGCCCGTTCATCGTGCCGCTGAAGCCACCGAGGTAGGCGAACAGGTCCCGATGGCGCGTGCCCAGCTGCAAGGCTTCATTCGCTCCCATCGACAGGCCCGCGACGGCCCGGTGGTCGCGGTCGGCCAGCGTGCGCAGGCTGCCATCGACCATCGGCAGCACGTCCCGCACCATGACGTCCTCGAACACGCTGAAATCCACGCTGGCCCCCACCGTGGGGGGGGCCACCGGTCCGCCGCCCGGCGGCCGCGTCGCATAGCCGTTGTCCATGACGATGATCATCGGCACGGCCTTGCCCTCGGCGATCAGGTTGTCGAGGATCACATCGGCGTGGCCCTGGAAGGTCCAGCCGGTCTCGTCTTCCCCCATGCCGTGCTGCAGGTACAGAACCGGATAGCGCCGCTGCGGCTGCGAATCGTAGCCGGGCGGTGTATAGATGAAGGCGCGCCGCCACTGGCCCGTCACCGACGAGAGATAGTTGCGGATGCGCACATCGCCATGCGGCACATCGCGGGGCAGATAGAAATCCACCCCCTCTTCGGGCACCTCGATACCGCTCGCATCGATGCCGGTGCCGAAGAAAGCATGACTGCCCGGGTCATTGACGCGCAGGCCGTCGACCACGAACTGATAGTAATGAAACCCCACGACCTGAGGCGGGGTCGTCACCCGCCAGGTGCCGTCCGCACCGCGTTGCATGGCCAGGGTCCTGCCACCGATGTCCACCGCGACGGCCCGCGCAGCGGGGGCCGGTAATTCGAACGCGATGCTGTGGTCCGGCAGCACGCGCGGCGCGGTGGCGCCGGGGACGTCGGTGCTTGCCGGCGCCGCATCCTGAACCTCGGCCGCGCGAGCGCCCTGCGCCGTCCGACGCCAGGCAAAGTAGTCATCCAGTGTCTTCAGCCCGTCCTCCTGCGGTACCGGACCCATCCGCGGTGTGCCATCGAAGTGCATGACCTGCGGGTGGGCTGCGGAAAACGCCGGCCACGCCGGCACGCCGCTGCCATTCGGGTCGCCGTACTTCGCGAAGTTGGTCCAGTAGGTACCCATGGCATCCGAGATCAGCCGATCGGCAGCGCCGGGTGTCTCGTTGCGCAGGCCGTCGAGGTGCCCGAAGACGTAGGCGACCTCGCGGCCATGGGGCGCGCCGCTACCGGCCTGCGGCGAACCGGCCGGATAGTCCGGATGCTGGTCGAAGAAATACAGCCAGGCCCTGGACCTGCCGTGCCGGGATTGAAGCCGCGCCCAGGTCCAGGTCTGCCAGCCGAAGGACGCATCGCGTACGAGGTCGCGCGCACTCCGGGGCAGCGTGCCATCACCGGCGGGGTAGGCGGCGAGCAGGCGGTCCGCATAGTCGCCGTAGCGCCGATGGGTGTTGACGGCGAAGTCCGCGGAGCTGCGTTCGCGGGGGAAGCTCGCGCCCTCATCCGAGTTGTATCCGACCAGCACCGGCACGTCATTGAAGTGTCCCGACTCGTACAGGAGGTACTGGTCGGAGGGCAGAACCCAGCCGTCCACCACGGGCCAGGAAACGCCGTTGCCGCGGGCTGCGGCCAGGACCTGCGGGGCGGGGAGTGCGCGCAATGCGGCGATGGAATTCACTCCGGCACTGCGTGCGATCGCGACACCCTGACGCTCCGCATCGGCCAGCCGGCGCATGTTCTCGCCGGGCTGGCCGGTGGGACGCGGCGCGGCGAACGAACCACCGCTCTCGGAGATCGCACCGTCGAACAGTCCCCTGGCCAGCGGGGAGGCACACAGCTGGCTGACGGCAATGCCGCCGGCCGACTGCCCAAAGATCGTGACCTTTGCCGGGTCGCCGCCGAATGCGGCGATGTTGTGGCGGATCCATTTCAGGGCCGCGATCATGTCGAGCAATCCGTAGTTGCCCGATACCTTCTGCGGCGATTCCGCCGAGAGTTCCGGATGGGCGAGGAAGCCCATCGGGCCGACGCGATAGGCGATGCTGACCAGCACCACGCCCTTTCCGGCCAGCACTTCGCCACTGGTGACCGGACTTGCCGCGGAGCCGCCGGTGAAGCCGCCACCATAGATCCACACCAGCACCGGCAGGCGTTGCTCAGGCGATCTGGCGGGACTCCACACGTTCAGGTACAGGCAGTCCTCGCTCATGGCCGGTGCCGCGGCGCCCGGCGGTCCCGCCGCACCCTGCATGCACTGCGGCGCGAACTGCGCCGCCGGCCGCGTGCCGCTCCAGCGCGCGGCCGGCTGTGGGGCCCGCCAGCGCCATGCGCCCACGGGTGGCGCGGCGAACGGCACGCCGCGAAATACAGCGAGGCCGTTTTCGATCTGGCCGCGCAGCATTCCCTGCTCGACCCTGGCGAGCGTCTCGGCGGCGAGCGTGGTGGCGCAGGGCAGTGCGGCCAGCAATGCCGCAAGCAGGAATCTTCTCATTGAATCACCCTGTGGCGGCCGCGCGGCGCGAACCGGTGTGGATCAGGGAATCTTCTTCTTCTCCAGCGTCCACTGCGGATCCTTGCACAGCCCGCAGTCCTTGCCGACGAACATGGCCTTCGCCTTCGCATCGCCGCGCAGCTGCCACTGCAGCCAGGCCACGGCCACGACCGCCGCCGCGCCGCCATTGGGCTGGAAATACGTGCCGCCATGGCCGGTGTCGATATTCGCAACGGCCACGGGCACGTGGTTGATCCTCCTGAAATCATCCATGCCGTTCTTGTAGGCGATATCCTTGGGTCCGCCCAGGATGTAGATCACCGGCGTGTGGATGTCCTTGAGCGCATCCTTGCTCACGTCCATGCCAGGCATCTGGTTGGCGCCGGGATCGAAAAGACCGGTGTTCTCGAACACCGCGGTGGCGACACGCGGGTCTTTCGCGGCGGCGATGGCCTGTACTCCGCCGCAGCTGAACCCCGAAACGGCGATCTGTTTCGGATTGATGCGCCCGTGGTACGGGCTGCCGGGGCGAGCGTTTTCCTTCAGCGCCCAGTCGATGGCTTGGATGAGCTGCGCCGTCGAGGTCTTCGGAGGCGGAAACTGCCGCGGCTGGCTGCCGGCCGCCGGGCCGCCCGGCGGCGGTCCGGCGGGAGCCGCACGCGGTGGTGCGCCAGGACCGCTCAGGATCGTGCCGCTGGCGATGACGAGGTAGCCGTGGGAGGCCACTTCCAGCAGGGGAAAGCGGGTGCTCGCGGCGTCGTCGGAGCAACCGCCATTGCCCCAGGCCACCACGCCCAGTTTCTGTTTGCCCATCGCGGCGATGTCCTTCGGGCGGTACACCGTATGCTGGGGCAGCGAGGGGTCTTCCTCCTTCATCGCCGGATAGGGGCCGGTGCCCGGGGTATCCGGGCCGTCGGGCGCCCGCGGCGGTGCCTGCGCGAAAGCCGCAGTGCCCAGGATGGCGAGCAGGGAAAAGGCCGGAATGCTGCGAAGCGATAAAATCCGCATGATGACGCCCCCCGGAAATGAAAAGCGGGCGGGATTGTATACGTTCAGTACGATCAGCGGTACGCCCGGCATCAGAATGAGTGCGTCACGCTGAGTCCGTCCCCTCCCCTTAACGACGCCGAATCATCGGTACTATTTTCTGGTGGGATCCGGGGGGCACACTGGCAGCGAAGCGCAGCCCCGGAGGGATCGCATGGCCATGAAGCCCGGTGCCCGGCCTCGAGGGTGCAGTCCGCGCCTGCGGCAAGGCCGCAGGCGCTGATTTGCAGTGCTCCAGGGGTATCGAAATCAAAGGACATGCGGCCTCAGCCAGCGGGAGCACCCAGCCATGACCACCAGGACCTTTTACGCCGTCGTGCAAAGAACGGAGCGCTGGGACAAGGCGACGCCGGCACCGGAACAGCCGGGTTTCGCCGCCCACGCGGCATACATGCACGGGATGGAAGCGGAGGGCTTCATCGGGCTCGCCGGTCTGTTGCAGGAAACGGGCGATGTGGTCTTCATCTTCCATGCGGCTGAGGCGGACGAGGTCAGGAAGCGGCTGAGTCAGGATCCCTGGCAGCAGGACGGGCGTGTGCGCCTGGCGCGTGTCGAGGAGATTCACATCCGCATCGGCGCGCCGCCCAAGCGCGAACCGGCCTGATCGCATCTCACCGACATCGGAGCACAGCACATGCAGGTATTCGTCTTCGACTGGATGGCGTACGGGCAGAGTGTCGACCGGTTCCGGGTCAACGGACAGATGCCGCACCTCGGACGCGCGCAGTTCGACGCGCAGGTCGCCGTTGACACGTACTCCAATCACCTCGCGGCCTGGGTGGAGATGGAGAAGCAGGGATTCGACGGCATCGCCGTCAACGAGCATCACTCCACGCCGTTCGGCCTGAACAACTCCCCCAACCTGATCGCTGCCGCGATCTCCAGGCTCACGACGCGCCTGAAGATACTGGTCTACGCCAACCTGCTGCCTCTGCATGACCCGCTGCGGCTCGCCGAGGAGATGGCGATGCTGGACTGTCTGTCCAATGGACGGTTCATCGCCGGCGTCGCACGGGGAGCGCCGCGGGAATACAAGATCTTCAACGTTCCGATGAAGGAGTCCCGCGGACGATTCGAGGAGGCCTACGAGGTCATCCGCCGCGCCTGGGTCGATGAGAGCTTCTCATTCGACGGGCAGTTCTATCATTACAAGGACGTCTCGATCTGGCCGCGCCCCGTGCAGCGTCCGCACCCGCCGGTCTGGGTCCCCGTGACCGGTTCGCGCGAGACCGTCGAATGGGCTGCGGCCAACGACATCGTCATCACTCCCGGGGTCTTCGGCGGACCGGTGCGTGAGGACACGATCCGTCACTACGCCCAGTGCCAGGCGCGCTACGGACGCAAGGTCACCCCGAGACACCTGAACGTGATGGTCGATTGCTATGTGGCCGATTCCAAGGCCCAGGCGGTGGCGGAATACGGACCGTATCTGATGTATCTGTTCAATACGCTTCTGCCGTATGGCCAGGTCATGCAGAAGGACACCAAGGGATACTACAGTTCCACTGCCTTCGAGCACTTGCGCAACGGTTCCAAGGGCACGCTGGCCGAGGATTCCACCCTGTTCTCGGAATGGACCATGGACACCGTGCGGGCTGCGGCGGAGACCATGCCGATCGGCACGGCGGACGAAGTGACGGAACGCATCATCGCCGAATGCAATGAGGCCGGCGCCAGTTCGGTGCTGCTGGTGTGCAATCGGGCGCATCTGCCGCAGGAAATGTTCCTGAACCAGATCCGTCGCATCGGCAGGGAAGTACTGCCGCGGCTGCAGGCGCACCAGGTCCACGTGGTGCCGCACGCACAGGGAATCGCCGAAGCGCTCCGAGCCGATGATACGGGGCACCCGGCAAAGCCGCCCGTACACGCCGCCACTCCCGGCTAAGGGCAGGAGCTCAGGATCGTGGCCATCGCGCGCAGTGCAACCGAACCGACCGGCTCCGGGGTGGACGCCATCATCAAATACCCCGAACGCGCAGCAGCCGGGGGGAGGATCTGGGGCAACAAGGACTTCAACTTCGAACTCGAGGATCATCGCATGCGGATCCGCAATGCACGCCTCGAGCCGACGAGCTTCGAAGCACAAGGCTTCACACTGCTGCACCGAACACTGGATGTCGACTTCACGGACAAGCAGAGCGTGGAGCAACGCTGGCATCCGCAGGCAAAGAGGTTGATACGTGATCTGACCGGAGCCCGCGAGGTGTTTGCCTTCCTCGGCATTCTTCGCGGCGGGGAAACCGCCGAAGGCGGTGGCCCCGCGCTGATGGCGCATGTGGATTTCAATGCGCACACCTTGCGGCACTGGGTCACCACCCTCGGCGGGGAACGGGGGCCGGAGCTGGCCAAGTCGCGGCTCGTCAATATCAACCTCTGGACCCCCGTGCGGCCGGTGCAGAACAGCCCTCTTGCCGTGTGTGACGCGCTCAGTATCCAGAATGACGACATCCTGGAGATCGCGTTCGGCCGCCCGGAAACACTGCGCACCGACACATTCGCGGGCGGCTTTGATTCGGGTGGCTTCGTGCTGGCCTTCAATCCCGGGCACCGCTGGTATTACTACCCGGACATGCAGCCGGATGAAGTGCTTGCCTTCCGACTGTGTGATACCGGCGGGGACTCCGTGCATATGACCGCGCATACCGCTTTTGACGATCCAACCTCCGTCCCGGGATCGCCCAAGCGAATGAGCTACGAGCTTCGGACGATTGCAGTGCTGGACTGAGCGGCCCTGCTCCTTCCGCCCGGCCCGGAGTGCGTCACGTGACCGCAATGGGGAAAGGACAGAACCCGATGAGGAGGCCCCGAATGCAGATCAACCCGCTCCACCCACTCTTTGCGGCTGAGATCATCGGCCTGGACACGAGCGTCGAGGTAACGCCTGCGACCGTGAAGGCCGTGGAGGAGGCCATGGCGCGCTATGCGGTCTGTGTCGTCCGCGACGCGAGCCTGAATGATGAGGACCAGGTGCGTTTCAGCCGTGCCTTCGGGACCATCGAGCTGCCGCCCACGGCGGAAGCCAGCAGGCGCCCGAACGTCGCGCGGGAACTCTTCGATGTCACGAATCTCGGCCCCGACGGCGAGATCGTGCCCAACAAGATGGACCCGAAGACTCTGGAGGTACTGGAAGGCTTCCATACGGACAGTCCGTTCAATGATCTGCCGACCAAGTGGTCGCTGCTGCTCGGGCATATCGTGCCGCCGGAGGGCGCCAACACGAACTACATCGATACCCGTGCCGTCTATGACGCGCTCAGCGACGACCTCAGGCATCGTATCGAGGGCCGGGCCGCGAGGCATGACCTGTTCGAAGCCTTCGAACGTCGCGGGGTCAAGTTCGGGAACGCGGCGATGCGGGCGCAGTATCCCAGCTTCACGTATCCGCTGGTCCGAACCTCGGCGAGTGGCCGCAAGGCGCTGTACTTCGGATGGCACGCTGTCCAGGTCATCGGCCTGAGCGAAGCGGACAGCAGCGCCCTGCTGCGCGAACTGTATGAGTTCGCGACCCAGAAGCGCTTTGTCTATTCGCACAAGTGGCGGCGGGGTGATCTGGTGATGTGGGACAACCGCTGCACCATGCACGCCGCGACTCCCTATGAGCGGGACCGCTACAAGCGCGACTGTCGGCGCGTGACGATCAACGAATTCGCAGCTGCCTGAGCCGGAACCACAAGACCAGCGGCAAGGAAAGGGATAGCAGGAATGTCAAGGAATCAAGGGACGATTGTCATCGTACATGGAGCCTGGGTCGGCGGATGGCGATGGCGGGGTGTGGCGAATGAGCTGATACGGCGTGGGCATCAGGTGTTCACGCCGACGCTCACCGGCCTGGGGGAGCGCGCCCACCTGACGAGCCGGAACGTCAATCTCTACCTGCATGCCCAGGACATCGCCGCCGTATTCCGCTACGAACAGCTCACGAACGTGCTGCTGGTGGGACACTCCTATGGGGGCATGCCGATCTCCGTGGCGACCGAACTGGTCCCGGCGGGCGTCATACGCTCGATTCTGTACCTCGATGCCTTCTTCCCCGAGGACGGGGACAGCCTGAATGACCTGATTCCGGGACCGCCGCACCTGCCGGAGGATCCCAACGACTACCTGGTGCCGCCACCGAGAGTGAATCTGGTGGGCTTCAACGCCCACATGACCGCCGATGCGCGCGCGTCCTACGAGGAGCGGCGCACGCCTCAATCGGTGTTCTGCTTCAGCGAGAAGGCACGGCTGCGGGGCGCCCGGGACCGCATCCCGCAGAAGACCTACGTGGTCGCCACCGGCTACAAGAACGACACGTTTGGCCCCATGGCCGCCAAACTGCGCAAATTGCCGGATTGGCGGGTCGAGGAGATGCCCTACACCCATGACCTGCAGCACGTCGCCCCGCAGCAGACCGCCGACATGATCGAGTCGGCGCTGCCTCCGGCGTGAAGGCTCCGCGCGGTGGGCGCTGAATGAAGGCATCGGCACCCGTCGAGTCGGACTTTTCGCCGCGCAAGATCGCCATTGCGAGCGCCTGCCTGCTGGGTTCGACCTTTGTCCCCTACGTGCAGGCGACCATCAGCCCCCTGATGATGCTGCCGATGATCAGGGAGTTCGGTTGGGGACGCACCGATTACGCGCTCGCATCCACGTTCTTTTTCATATTCGGATCGGTCACGGTTCTGGTATTCGGTCGCGTCGCGGATCGGGTCGGGGTGCGCCCCGTGCTGCTGACCGGCGCCATTTTCGGCGGCGTAGTCATGGTGCTGCTGTCGTTCCAGACGGCCTCATTGTGGAGGCTGTATGCAACGTACGCGCTGCTGGGAGGATTCGGCTCCAGCGGTGTCGGCTATGCCAAGGTCATCGGCGCCTTGTTTACCCGTCATCGCGGCAAGGCACTGGCGATATTCGGCGCGGAGTCCACCGTCGCACTGGCGGCGCTTCCCGTCCTGACCAACACCTTCATCACGCACTTCGGCTGGCGCGGCACCTACGTGGCCTTTGGTCTGATCAGTTTTCTGGTCGTGCCGTTGATCTATTTCGTGATCCAGGAGCCGGGCGCGACGCCGTCGGCTGCGAGTGGCGCCGTCGGGTCAGTCGTGTCGCGCAAGCCGGCCATGCGCAGGCCGGTGCCGATGGAAGGCATGGCCGCCGCGCAGATCCGACGCGACCGCACCTTCTGGCTGATCGTGCTGTTGGCCGTCCTGAGCGGTGGCCTCAATCAGGGTCTGATCACCCATGTGGTTGCCGCCATGACCGACAAGGGCTTTTCGGCAACCATCGCCGCCGAGGTGCTGTCGATTTCGACGCTCGTGGGCATCATCGGAACTCTGGCCGGCGGAGTTGCCGTCGACTACTTCAGGACGGCGAAACCCATGGCGCTGTTCGCGTTGCTGGGTGCATCAGGCGCATTCCTGTTCGCATTCGTGAAGACATCCTTCGGCGGGCTGCCGTTGCTTATCGCGGCAATGGGGGTGCTGGGCGCCGCCAACGCGGCCATTCGGCCCATCGCGACCTATCTGCAGACGAGATTTTTCGGCCTGCGCGCCTTTGCGGAGGCCAATGCGGTCCAGATCATTTTCCAGGGCGTCGCCATGGCGATCACGCCGCCCTTGTTCGGCATGATCTATGACCGCCAGGGCTCGTACGCGCTGGTCTACTGGATACTCGTCGGGGGCGGCATCCTCGGGGCCCTGATCTACCTCGCCCTGGGGCCGTACCGGTATGCAGCCGACATCGGTGTTTACGAGGACGCTGCTGGCGCCCTGATGGGCACGTCCGGACCATCGTGACGGTCGAACCGATGCCCGCCCAGTCGCCGGATTCCACCTTCGAGGCCGTGCAATCGGGCCTTCCGAGTACGCATCCGCTGCTGGCCCGCCGCTACCGGACCTGGCTCGTGGTGGTACTGCTGGTGGTCAGTACCCTGAACTTCGCGGATCGCGCGGTGCTGTCGGTCCTGGCACAGGCGATCAAGGAGGACCTGAAGTTCACCGATGCGGACCTGGGCATGCTGCAGGGACTGGGTTTCGCGATCCTGTACTCGATTCTGGGGCTGCCGCTGGGATGGCTCGCGGAGCGCGTCAGCCGCAAGGGCGTGATTGCGGTCTGCCTTGCCGTCTGGTCGCTGATGAGCGCGGCATGCGGCTTTGCATCGAGCTTTGCGGCCATGCTGGCCTGCCGAGTCGGGGTGGGCATCGGGGAGGCCGGGTTCCAGCCGCCAGCCTATTCGCTCGTGGCGGATCACTTCAGCGCGAATCGACGCTCCTCGATCCTGGCGATCCTGGCGCTGGGTGCCCCCTTTGGTTTCCTCGTGGGTCAATCGGTGGGCGGCTGGGTCGCCGCGCACTGGAGCTGGCGGGCGGCGTTCGTGGTCGTCGGGGCCCCGGGGCTGCTCATCGCCCTCATCGTCTGGTGCACGTTGCGCGAGCCGCCGCGCGGGCTGGCCGACGGTCGCATCGACAGCGGGGCGGCGCCTGCCTTCCGGGCGGTCATGACTTCCCTGTTCTCGAAACCGAGTTTTCGCCACCTGCTCATGGGGGCGATGGTGAGTGGCTTCACCTACAACGCCGTCAGCCAGTTCGTCCTGCCGTTCTACCTGCGCGGATTCGGGTTACCACTGGCGCTCGTGGGTACCGTGTTCGGCATCGTCGGCTTCACCTCCAACGGCCTGGGCTTCATCCTGGGCGGCTTCGGCTTCGACCGGCTGTCGCGGCGTGACTCGCGCTGGCTGATGTGGGGCCAGGCCATACTCATTCTCATCGCGATGCCTCTGTATGCCGGCGCATTCATCAGCACCCGGTCGAACCTGTCCTTCTGTTTCATCTGGCTGGCCAATTTCACGATCGCCTCCTACATCGCCCCGACCTTCGCGGCCGTGCAGGCCCTTGCCGGCCCCAGAATGCGCTCCATCGCCACCGCGCTGCTGGCCGCCGCCACGGGAATCATCGGGGCGGGACTGGGGCCCACCGTCCTGGGCGTCGTCAGCGATCACCTGGCCGCGGCGGCATTTCACGCCGGCGACTTCATCGCCAGTTGCCCGGGCGGGCGGGGCCCTTCCGGTGCCGCGATGACCCTGGACGCCGCGTGTCGGGCCGCCTCGAGCCAGGGCCTGCGACGCGCCCTCATCGGGGTCCAGATCATCTATGTCTGGGCCGCGTTCCATTATGTGCTGGCGGCGCGGACGCTCAGGCGGGACCTGGCTGCTGCGGCGCCCGCTGATCGGTAGACCGGATGCCCTTCGATGTGAAGGCGGTAGCGAGGGCACGTATCCAGTACAATCGATTGCGCCCGCTCGTAGCCGTCAAATGAAACAAGCACGAGTGGAGCGCTGGGGGGCGCTCATGGCAACCAATATCGCAGAGCAGATCTATGTCGCCTCGGCCCGGGACGGGGAGTCCGCGTCACGCCTGGCGGAGGACCTGGCACGGCGCGTCGAGGACGATATCGCGGCGCTGGGCCTGATGCCGGGAGCCTCATTGGGATCGCTCAGAGTCCTTGCCGAACGATACCGGATGGGGCGCGCAGTGGTACGTGAGGCGGTCGGTCTGCTGGAGCGGCGCGGCCTCGGCCGGATGCGGCCCGGTCCGAGCGGCGGGTTCATCCTCACCAAGCCACAGTTCAGTGCGGTGGCCGCGGAGCTCGCGCGACATTTCCGCGCCTCCGGCGTCGGCCTGCGGCAACTGCTTGACGCGCGCGAGGTGGTGGATCTCACGGCCGCATGCATGGCCGCCATGGCAACGCCGCCGGACACCTGCCTGAGGTACCCTGACACCTCCCCGGATTCAGCGCCGGTTGGCGGAATGCTGCAGTTGCGGGTGGAAATTGCCCGCATGGCACGGCAGCCGGCGCTGGTCCTGATGGTGGAATGCCTGAACCGACTGACCGTGGACCTGGTCGGCGCGGAAACGATCGCTACCGCCACCGCCTCACCCGGCCTTGTGGCGCAAATGCGCGCCGCCCTGCGACTCGGCAGTGTGAGCGCCGCAGAAGCCGCGGCGGCTCGTGCTCATTGCGACCTGGTGGCGGCGCTTGCGCAGCCCCATCCGCCGGTGCCGGTTGCGGATTCGACCGAATCGGAAGATGCGCCGGCGTTGACGCCGGCCAGAATTGCGCGCGAGCTGGCCTCACAGATCGCAAGGAGCGGCCAGGCCGGTGCGCGCCTGGGATCCGAATGGGACCTGTGCGAGCGCTTTGGCGTCGGCCGGCTCACGCTGCGACAGGCGATCCGGCTGCTGCAGGACGGCGGCCTGGTCGAATGCCGCCGCGGCCGCGGCAACGGCCTGGTGGTGCGCAACCGCGGGGCCGCCGGTGGCATCCGGCTGATGCTGGCGGCGCTGATCGGTGAGAAGCTCGATCCGATCGCCGCCGGCATGCTCCTGCTGCAGTTGAACCGCTTCATGCCCGTACTGGCCGTCAGCCGGGCCAATGCCGAGGAGCGGTCCCGGCTCCTGGCCACCATCTCACGCCTCGAAGGCGGGGACAGTATCGGACGCTGCGCGCTGCTCAGCCTCGTGCAGAGCGTCTCGCGGCTCGCCGACAGTCCGATCATCGATCTGTTCTCGCGCTGCCTGGCGGCCTACGAGGCGCGCTTTCGCACCGCGCTCGCCGCGGATCTTCCCGCGAGCGCGCACACCAGCTATTTCCGGTTGCTGCGCAGGTTTCTGGACCGCATCCCGCTTGCCCCCCCGACCACCCCGGAGTGGGCGAAGCGCGAGTCCGCGGCACTGCTGCTGCAGATGAGTGTCGGGAGGCCCATCTGATGCCTCCGACTCCCGATCCGAAGTCCGGCGACGCACTTGAAGGGAGGCGCATTGCCAGTTTCCAGGGATAGTTATCTGCAGCTGGGCCGCTGCCTCGCCGGGGCCGTCTCGGTTGTCGCGGCGATGGAAAGGGGCACCGATGCGATCATCGGCCTTACGGTATCCTCATTCGTCTCATTGTCTCTCGAGCCTCCCCTGGTGATGTTTGCCATCCAGCACGATGCGAACAGCTATCCGGCCATCGTCGCCAGCAAGTGTTTTGGTGTGAGCGTGATGGGCACGCACCAGGTACAGGTTGCCCGCAGATTTGCCATCAAGGGCACGAACAAGGCGGCTGACGCACCCATCGAGATGGGAGTTGAACTGCCAGTCCCGCTGGTCACGGGCGCCCTGGCGCACGTGGAGTGCACGACGAGCCAGATCATCGTCGGCGGCGATCATGCAATCATCGTCGGCAAGGTCGAAGACGTCCGGGTGCAGCTGGGCGAGCCGCTGCTGTACTACGATCGCAAGTTCGGGTCTTTTTCACCACTCGAGGCCTGATGCATGAGGACGCAGCGCGGATCCGCTACGACATGGCTCGCCATCCTGGCCCTGAGCGCCGTGGGGATGGCGGCGGCCGCGGACGGCGACACCTTCATCACGCTCGGCACGCATGGGGGGCCCGTGCCTGATGCCA
>Ga0335071_10003156_pt1 | contig 17472 bp, 9 predicted proteins | sample Lox_Sample_15_FD_206724 | JGI IMG/M metagenome (GOLD analysis project Ga0335071, IMG submission 206724) | Soil microbial communities from Loxahatchee National Wildlife Refuge, Florida, United States - Lox_Sample_1.5 | ecosystem: Environmental > Terrestrial > Soil > Wetlands | place: USA: Florida... | reverse complement strand
TCGACCATTCCGAGGCGGGCCTGTACCTGTGGGCCACCCGCGGCGAGCCCTGCCACGAGACGGTCGCGTGGCTGGCCACCCGGGGCATCCTGGTGGCGCCCGGCGATTTCTACGGCCCCGGCGGCGCCCGGCACGTGCGGGTCGCGCTGACCGCCACCGACGAACGCATCGCCGCCGCGGTGCAGCGACTGTCCCAGGGCTGACACAGGGCCGACTTGGCCCGGTCGCCTGCCGCGCGGGCGGGGCGACCGGCAGAATGCTTGGTCGTGACTAGTTCGGCGAGCGGTCCGGCGGGCAAGCTGCACATCCCGACGTCGATCGGGGACATAGCCAAGCGGGTTTTCCTGGGCAAGCCGCTGATCACCGAGGACCTGACGAGCGAGAAGCTCTCGAATCCGGTTGCCCTCGGCGCGCTGTCGCCGGACGCGATCTCGTCGACCGCGTACGGCCCCGAGCAGATCCTCATCGAACTGCTGCCGCATGCGGGGCTGGCGGCGTTCGTCTTGTTGCTTCCGGTCACCGGCGTCATCCTGCTGATCCTGATGTTCGTGACCGCGTCGTATCGGCAGGTCGTCATGGCCTACACCCGGGCCGGCGGTTCGTACGTCGTCGCGCGGGAGAATTTCGGGCCCCGGGTGGCGCAGGTCGCCGCCGCGGCGCTGTTGATCGACTACGTGGTCACCGTGGCGGTGCAGGCGGCCGCGGGGACGGTCGCGGTGGCGTCGGCGATACCGGCATTGGGTCCCTACGACCTGTACATCACCGTCGGTGTGGTGCTCGTTATCTGCTATCTGAATCTGCGCGGATTGCGCGAAGCCGGCTGGCCGTTCGCCGCGGCAACCTACTTCTTCGTTGTCATGATCGGCCTGACGATCGTTGTCGGCGTCATCCGCGAAATATTCTGGGAATTACCCGTTTACGATCCGTATCAGCTGAGCGGAACGGTGCCGGTGCAACAGGGTGGCGGTCTGGTGATGGGAGCAACGGTACTGACCCTGTTGCGTGCCTTTGCCAACGGAGGCTCGTCGCTGACGGGAGTTGAAGCGATCTCCAACACGGTCGACGTATTCCGAAAGCCGCAGGGCGTGAACGCACGTCGAGTGCTCACCGCGATGGCCTGCATTCTTGGGTTCTTGTTGGCGGGCGTTGCTTATCTGGCACACGTCACCCACTCGACGCCGTATCTCACTGAATATCCCTCAGTTTTGTCACAGGTCGGTCGTGCCGTCTTCGGCAACGGCGTGATCGGGAACGTCTTTTTCATCCTCGTCCAGACGTCGACCGCCGCCATCCTGTACGTCGGCGCGAACACCAGCTTCAACGGGTTCCCGGCGCTGGCCAGCTTCGTCGCCGAGGACCGCTTCCTGCCCCGGCAGCTGACGAAACGCGGTTACCGCCTGGTGTTTTCGAACGGGATCCTCACTTTGACGGCGCTGTCTGTGGTGTTGCTTGTGGCGACCGGTGGTTCGGTCAACGCGCTGATCCCGGTTTTTGCGATCGGCGTGTTCACCGGCTTCTCGATGGCGGGTTACGGGATGACCAAACACCATCTGACCCACCGGGAGCCCGGGTGGCGACGCCGGCTGGCGATCAACCTGTCCGCGGGGATCCTGTCGACGATCGTGGTGGTCATCTTCGCGGTGGCGAAGTTCACCGAGGGCGCGTGGCTGGTCGTCATCGTCTTCCCGGTGCTGGTCTTCCTGCTGATCCGGCTCAACCGCGAATACCGGGCCGAGGCGGCCATTCTCGAGATGTTCCGCACCGACCGGCCCGAGCTGGTGAAGTACGCCAGGCACCGGGTGTTCGTGTTCGTGAACTCGGTCGACCTCGCGACGATCGAGGCGTTGCGGTACGGCAGAGGGTTGCGGTCCGACGAGCTCATCGCCGTGCACTTCATGGTTGACGCGGCCCATGCCGCTCAATTGCGAAAGCGTTGGGATCACTACGAACTCGACACCCGGTTGCGGGTCGTGGACTGTCCGGACCGGCAGATCAACCGGTCGGCGCAGGTGCTGGTCGCCAAGGCGCTGCAAGAACACCGCGACACCAACGTGACGGTGTTGCTGCCGCGGCGCACCTATTCACCATTTCTGGGGCGGCTGCTCCACGACCGCACGGCGGACAAGATCGCGCGGGCGGTCAGCCTGATGCCGGACGCGGCGGCGACGATCGTCCCGTACGACGTGGAGTCGCGGATCAAGGAGGCGTACCCCAACGATTTCGAGCATCGCATCGCGCGATGGCTGGACAGGGCCGAAGCCTGGGTCTTCAGGGACGAGGAGCGCGACGTCGAAGCCTATGAACACCCCGAACGCCCGTCGGTGATCACCGTGGCCGGGCTCATCCCGGGCCAGCGCGCCACCTTCGAGGGGCGGGTCAGCCAGGTGGAGGACATCACCAAGCGGCGCCGCACGCTCCGCTGGATCGTCGTCGGCGACGACAGCGGCGAGATCAGGGTCACGTTCCGGCCCGGTCACGGGGGCGCCGATATCCAGCCCGGTCAGGTGCTGCGGATCACCGGGAAGCCGCGCCAGACCGGCAATCGCCCCATGTCGATGGTCGACCCGGCGTACCAGGTGATCGACGATCCGGCGAAGGCCGAGGAATCGGCGGAGTCCGACGAAACCGGGGCTCAGGCGTGAAGCGACTGGCCGCCGCAGTTGTGCCCCTCTCGGGTCTGGCGTATACCGCCAACGGCTACCGACCGTTGACGAGGAACCGCTACGGGTCGGGCATCGCGTTCGCCCACGGCGTGTTCGCGTCCGAGCTTCCGATGCAAACCCTTGCCGTCCAGCTGGCGGCGGTGGCGGCGGTGTCGCGCCGGCTGCCGCCGCGTGCACGCCGATTCAGCTGGCTGGTCTCGGCGTTGTCGTGGCTGGGATTGCTGGGCCTGCGCCGCGTCGGACAGAGGGCGAACGAGCCGCTGACCACCGCGCTGGACGCCGGGCTGGGCCCCGGCCGCCGCACCGAGTCCGGAGACCTTTGGCGGCGACCGCCGACCGGCGGCGCGACCGCGAAGAGGCCCGGCGCGGCACGGATGCTGCGGATCTACCGCGACTACGCGCACGACGGCGACATCAGCTACGGCGAGTGCGGCTCGCGGAACCACCTGGACATCTGGCGCCGGCCGGATCTGGATCGCGGCGGCCGGGCCCCGGTGCTGCTGCAGGTTCCCGGCGGCGCCTGGATGGTGGGAAACAAACGCGGACAGGCACATCCGCTGATGAGCCACCTGGCCGAGCTCGGCTGGATCTGCGTCGCCATCAACTACCGGCTGAGCCCCCGCTCCACCTGGCCCGACCACATCGTCGACGTGAAGCGGGCGATCGCGTGGACGAAAGAGCACATCGCCGATTACGGCGGTGACCCCGACTGGATCGCGATCACCGGGGGCTCGGCCGGCGGGCACTTGTCGTCGCTCGCCGCGCTGACCCCGAACGATTCCCTGTTCCAGCCGGGTTTCGAGGACGCCGACACCCGCGTGCAGGCGGCCGTCCCGTTCTACGGGGTGTACGACTTCGGGTCAGAGGAAGCGATGCATCCATTGATGGCGCCGATAGTGGCCAAGCGCGTATTCAAGCTGAGCCTGGCCGAGATCGGTGAGCCGTTCCGGGTCGCCTCGCCGATCACCCACGTCTGTCAAGACGCGCCACCGTTTTTCGTGCTGCACGGCACCAACGATTCGCTGATACCGGTCGAACAGGCCCGCGCCTTCACCGCGCGCCTGCGCGAGGTCAGCCGCCAGCCCGTCGTATACGCCGAGTTGCCCTGCGCGCAGCACGCTTTCGACATCTTCGGGTCGGCGCGCGCGGCACACGCCGCGGTGGCCGTCGAGCAATTCCTTGCCGAGACGTACGCGTCGGGCCGGGCCATCGCGCAGCCCTCAAGCACCGGCTAGGCCGACCACGAGCAGGACGCACCCGACCGCGGCCAGCAGGGTGGCGACCTCGACGCGGCGCCGCGAGCGGATCCAGTCGTGCAGCGCGCTCATCGACGTCCGCGTCCTCCGGGGCGCCAGCAGATACGCGAGCAGGGGAAGCTCCACCAGCGCGAAGGCCACCACGTTGAACATCACCAGTGCCCCGACTTGCGTCGCCGCCGCGGCGCCCGAGGCCAGGATGATGGCCAACGCGGCCAGATAGTCCACCGACGGCAGCGCGATCCCCAGTCCCGCCACTCCCGCGACCCACAACGAACGCCCATTCAGGAGTCGCCGGGCGTGTGTCGCCACCTTCTGGGGCACGGCGGTGCGGCTCGTGTCCGGTTTGAGGACGACCGCGGCGGCGACCAACAGCGCGAGCATGCCGATGAGGATTTGCACCCTGGGCAACGTGAAGTACGTCGACCCCAGCAGTCGGCGGCGCAAGACGAACAAGACGACCAGGCCCACGCTCATGCCCATCGCGAAGCCGCCGCCCAGGAATGCCAGCAGTTGCAGCATCGGTCGGGGCCGGTTGAGCATCAGCACCGTCATGCCGACCCGGAACGGTTCGAGGCTCACGGCGATCGCCATCACCAGGATGGTGATCAACATGGCCGCCAGGTTACAGCCTCGCCCGAGGTGCCCCTATGTGCCTAAGCCCCAATGGAACACGCGGGAGGTCAGCAGGACGAGCCCCAGCGAGACCGACGCGACGACGGTCAGCCCGATGACCGCGACGACGAGCGGACGCCACCCGGTGCGGGCGATTTGCGGGATGTCGGTGGTCAGGCCGACGCCGGCGAAGGTCAGCAGGAACGCCCATTTCGACACGTTGGCCAGGTTCGCGGTCTGCCCCTTGCTCAGCCAGTGCGCGGTCGCGATCGCCGAGACCGCGAGGAAGCCGAGCACAAATTTCGGGAACTTCTCCCAGACGAACGCTGCCTTGGCCTTGGCGCCGGGCGCGATCTCGTCGGCCTGCCCTCGGGCGGCCCAGTACAGCGCGAATCCCAGGACGACGAAGCCGATCAGCGCGTTGCGGGTGGACTTGACCAGCACGGCGATCTTGCCGGCGTGATCGGAGAACAGGTAGCCGGTGGCGGTGGTTTCGGCGGTGTTGTCCACCGCCAGGCCCGCCCACAGGCCGAACTCGTAATTCGTCAGGCCGATCAGGTGCCCCAACGGCGGCAACGCGAACAGCCCGACCGCGCCCAGCGCCAAGATCGCCGCGATCGCGTAGCTGACGTCGGCGTTGCGGGCCCGGATCGCGCCCTTGGCGGCCACGATAGCGGACACCCCGCAAATCGAGGTGCCTATCGCCAGCAGCGAGCCCAGCTTGCCCGACAGCCCGAACGCGCGCGCCACGATGAGAATGATGGTTCCCGCGACCGCCATGTCCACCAGGATCTGGACCAGGCTGGTGGCGCCGAGCTTGGCGATGTCGCCCAGCACGAATCGCGAACCCAGCGCCACGATCCCGACCTTGAGCCAGAACTGGTAGGTCAGCACGCCGGGCCGAAATACTCGATGCAGGCCGACGGTGTTGGTGATGAGCAATCCAATCACGATGGCCCACAACACATATTCGATGTCGGGGACGGTCCAGTGGTGGTGCTTGGCCAGTGTGTTCCACCAAATTTGGGCGTATTTGCCGAGCACGCCGACGGAGATCAGCAGCAGGATGCCGGGCACGTAGTCCAGTGGGCGGCTGCTGGTGAAGGCGGCTTCCGCCGGCTTTCCCTCAGATTCTCGGGAGTCGACGCTGACCGTGCTCACGGCATCACCAGGGAATCTTCGGGAGCGCGCCGGCGACCGCCAACGCGACGATCACGCCCGCCAGCAGTGTCGCCCACCAATCTTCGGATAACCGTCGCACGACGCAATGGTGGCGTGGCCAGCGTTGGGGGCCAAGCGATTGGCTCGCGCTGAATTTAGGTCGCGCTCAGGTCGGTAGCCCGTCGCGCTCGGCGTCGGCGCGGTAGCGCTCCACCCATTCGTCGGAGCGCTGGTCGGCCTGGCGCTCCAGCGCCGGCTCGGGTGCCAGCAGCGGGTCCAGCCCCAATGCCTCGAGGATGGTGGCCACCACCTGAGTCAGGTTGCGCCACAACACCGGATACGGAACCTCCAGCGGCTCGACGCCCTCCTCGGCGAACCAGGTCCGCCAGCCCTCCTCCTGGGTCCGCAGCATGGTGACGACGTGCGCGATCGCGCCGGCGTGGTAGGTGGCGCGCGCGTCGCGCGCGGGATCGGGCCTGCCGCGCCACACCCGCGTCTGCACCGCGCGCCAGAAAGACACCGCCTGCGACACCACATCGGGCCGGTGCACGTGGATGAGCAACGGTTCCTCGCCGATGACATCGCGGATCGCGGCCCGCAGGCCGTCGCCGGACCGATTCGGCAGGTCCTTCGCGCGGTTCAACAGCAGCGGCGTCTGGTTCCACATCAGCTTGCCGCCCCACACGCCGTTCGGCGTCCGCCCGACGGTGCGGATGTAGTCGCGCCAAATCTCGGGCGCCGCCAGGTCGGGCGTCCCTTCGTCCAGGGGATCGAGCAAACGCAGGATCGACTCGTCGTCCACGCCGGCGAACCACTGCCGCGGCTGCGGCGCCTGGCTCGTGGCGGGCAGGTACTGAAAGAACTCCTGGGGCTCGCCGGCCACGCCGGTGGCGCGCAGCGATTCGACCAGCAGCGTGCTGCCGCTGCGCTGAGAAGCCAGCACCAGATATGACGACGGGCTTTCAGTCACCAAGGAAGCCTAACCGGAGGAAAACGCCCTGCAAGTCCTTCGATTGGCTTCACGCCGAACATAGCTATTGCGCGATACGGGACGGCCGCCGGATGATCCGGCGCCGACCGGGGAAACCAGCGGCGAGCCGCGTCGACGCTTCGTGCCGCCGAATCCGTTGGGCGTGGGCGGCTTTCGTCAACACCTGCCGGAGAACTGGTCGACCAATGCGTACACACCCTTGGGCCTCTTCGAATGGGTTGGGGGGCCGGGTGCTTTTCGACGACCACACCGCCGACTTGCTTAGCCGATTTGTTGCGCCGACAATGTCCGAACCTGCCCTTCGGGCTGTTCTTGCCGTACGGATTGAATCCATTGTGCCGGCCGGAAATCGGCACAGAGCGCACCCGGGGCCGACTAATTGCGTGACAAGTCGAGTAGTGGTCGAGTAGTCAACTACTCATGTCCGCCCGGGGACTCGCTGAGACGATGGTTAGGACCGGTGGAGCGGCGAGATCAACAGTCGAGGCGGCATGATGAACACCCTCACCATTGAGCGCCTTCGCCCAATGTTGCGACTTGTGCCCTACAGCAGGCGAAGGGTTCGTCACAGCGTGCCGTCCTGCGATGTCCCAGCCGGCCTGATCACGAGCACACGGCTCGATCACGGTTCCATCGTCCCGCTCTGCGTCATGTGCATCGAAGCCGGCCGCGCGACAGAAGCTACCTACCAAACGGGTGACCAACTGTGCGGCTGCGATCAACACATCCAAGAGCTCGAACAACACGGCCGGGCCGCGATACACCGACAGCGAAAACGCATGGCGGCAACGCGACGCGATCAACGCTAACGAGAACCCGCCGCGGCGCCCGGATAGGCGTGCAAGCGAATACTTGTTGCCCTGTTTAATTCTCGTGGCAGGCGAGACGTATCAGCTGGACCAGCTGTTCGCGGTCATCGATGCCGAGCTTGCCGAAGATGCGATAAACGTGTCCCTCCACCGTCCGCACCGAGACGACCAGCCTTTGGGCGATCTGCCGGTTGGACAAGCCGGCCGTGACCAAGTTCGCGATCTCGCGTTCACGAGCCGTGATGGGCAACGGCGAGGCCGCTGCATCGACCGCCGGCGTTCGTATTCCGCCCTGCTTAGCCAACCTGTGCGCGTGGGTCGACGACGATATCTCCTTGCCACGCTGGCGGGTGCTGGCGTGTTCGCGGGCGGCGTGGGCCGCCGCGTCGGCGGCGAGCGCCATCGCGCCCATGTCAGCGAATCGGTCGGCGGCGGCGTCCAGAAGATCGCCGTCGTGGTCGGCCAGGCCGCGGGCGTGCTGGGCGATCGCGTCTGCCAGCGGGGTGTTGAGTGTCGTCGCCAGCTGCGCCAGCCGCCCGGCTTGGGAGCGGTCATCGAACCGCACGGCGGTGTGCAGGGCGCGCATCTCGACGGCCCACATCCCGCGTTGGCGCGCGATCTGCGCGGCGCGGACCGCGTGTGCTTGCGCGGTCGTCGTCTGGCCGGCGGAGGCTCGCTCCCAGGCCCGGGCCAGCTCGAGTTCGGGCAGGAACACTGCGACGTGCGGTCCGTAAGCGTCGTCGGCCCTGCACAGCGCGGCGGCGGCGGCCGCGCTGTCTCCCCGAGCGCCTTGGGCCTGCGCGGACCAGGCTGATATCAGCATCAACCAGCCCGGCGGAAAACCACGCGCCATGGTCGATATCGAATCCTGAAAGGCAGAACACGCGAGCGTCAACCCGCCCCGGGCAAGCTGCACCGATCCGAGCATGGCGTGCACGAAGGCGTCTGCAGCGGGCCACACCCTCGTCGTGGAAGCGTAGCGCTCGCGCACCCGCTCGGCCGCCAGGTCATCGCCGGCGGACGTCAACGCCACGACCTCGGCCAAGCCCATGGCAAACCGGCACGGCCCGGATTGATCGAGCACGGCTGCCCGCCCGGCATCCGCTACGCGCCGGACTTCGTGGAACTGGCCGGTGAGGGCCAACGCCCAACACGTCCAGGTGGCAGCCCACGTCCTGATCGCCGGTGGCACACTGGATTTGCAGACTTCCAACCCGAGGTCGAGTGCCGTTCGGACGTCACCGGAAAAGCATGCGAACGCCGCTTCCATGGCCCTCACGAGCGGGAGCAGTGCGTCAGAACCGACGCGCGCCCGCACTTCAGCGAGTGCCAGCCCTGCCGGCTCCACCTGCCTGCAGCTGAAGAAGAGGTTCGCGGCACGCAGACAACCCCACTGGACGACCAGCCGCTCATCGGCACCGTCGGGATCGACGTCATTGAGCATCGCCTCGACCTCGGCGCCTCTTCCCTGCCAGCCGATCGCCTCGGCAAGCACGAGCGCGGCCGGCAGGCCACCGCCGCGCTCGAACGCGAATCGGGCCAAGTCCTCTCCGCACGCGATGTCCGACATGGTCACCGCGCTCGCCGCGGCGCCGACGATCACGTCGAGGTCCGGCGGCATGTCGCTTCGCGTCATGAGTTGCGCCAACCGTATCCGGGTGCGCACGTCGGGCGACCCCGACCGCTCCTCCTGCGTCTGCATCTGCTTCTGAAGTTGTTGTGCCAGTTGGGTAGTGAGCTGCCGCGTCCGCACCACTCCGGCTCGTTGCATCGCCACCTCACCCAAGACGGGATGACCCAACCGCGCCACGGTGTGGAAGCCGTCGGCGACCACCTGGATTAGTCCCCGTCGCTCTAGGCGGCTCACCACGTCGGGATCGCAGAGCTCACGCAGGATCTCCCAGTCGAGCACCTCTGCGGCCGCCAGGATTTCTACGGCCTCCAACTCCTCCGGTGCGAAGGATTGCAGTCGAAACTCGAGCAGATCGTAGAGTTCGCGGTCGGCACGCAGCGCGCCGTGGAGTTGCCAGCCCGCGCGCGTGCACACCAGCACGCCACTTTCGCGACCCGCGCCCAGCAGGCTGCGCAGTAGCAGCGGGTTGCCCGCCGCCCGGCCGTGCAATGCGGTGATCAGCCCGGTGTCGACGACGCCGCCGAGTACTGCGCGGGCCAGCGCCTCGGTCTGCTGCGGCGTGAACGCATCGATATGGAGACCCAGCAACAACCGCTCCTTCAAAAGCGTGGTTACTGCGTCGGGTACCGGCTCGCCGGACCGGATCGTCACGATCAATCGCGCACCGCCGCCGGCCGCGAGTTGTTGCACCAGCGTCGACGACAACGGATCGAGCAGCTGCGCGTCGTCGACGACGACGACGAGGTTCTCCTCTCGCTCCAGGGTTCCTATCGCGGCCGCGAGCATGGCGGCCGGTTCCTGCGGCGCCTCCACGGTCAACGATCGATAGAACGCGCCCAACGGCACCGTGGAGCCGGTTTGGGTGCCCAGCACATACCGCACCGTCGCCCCGCCCGACTCGAGTGTGTCGGCAAGCGAACGAGCCAGCGTCGATTTACCCACCCCGCTGTCGCCAACCAACGCGACGCCACAAAAATCCGCGTCATCCGCGAGCGCCGCCAAGGCTCGGCGCAGCTCGTCGTCGCGGGCTACTATCGGCCACTCCGACGCGCTCTCCGTTTGCACGACGCCAAACCTCCATGACCAGGTGTTTTCGCAGAGGCTACTGAGTCCGCGCATGGTTCGAGTAAAATTATCATCTTCGGAGCAAAATGTTTGTACCGCGTTAATCGGACAGGCCTTCGCAAAATCATGCCTGTTGAAGGGTTTTTTCCGCACTTGTCGTACTCGTAGGCAGTGCCTTCGGCGCAAATCATTCCGGCGTGCCAGATCCGGCCTTGTTTTCAGACGATGTATAAACGTATGCCGCGACTTTGTGGGCTTTCAAAACACCGACAACGGCGTTGCTGATGGCCATCCGGCCCGAGTTGGCTTCACGGCTTTGCAGCCCGGGTCGGGTCGAGCAAACGCGAGCATCTCGCAAGCGGTACGGCGTTGTCTGGGGGACGGGAACGTTTCGCCCGGCGTCTGGGAGGGAACTGATCCGCCGCCACCGGAGGGGTTTCCTTTCATGTGTTCAGGCACACCGTGACCAGCGGCTCGTAGCGCGCGGGCTTCGAGGCACCGGAAGCTGTTGCGGCAGGAAATCGCGACGGCGAAGTGGCGTCACTGTCTCAAAATGGCGGCGGTTGATTGCGTTCGGCGACGCGGTCGGCGTTGAGCGCGCGTTCAGCGTCGATGCGATGGGCGCGGTCTTGTTGCCGGGTTAGTCGCCTCGTGGGCATCATCAGGCCGCGATCGCCGGAAGGTGCGCCGTAATCCTTTGGAACACTGAGCAGTTCGCCGGTGGGTAGGCACAGCGCCGGAAACAGCAGCCGACTGCCCGGACGGGTGATGTACTTGTGCCCGCTCGGTGAGGTCCACACGATGGTGCCATCCGGCAGTTGCTCGTCGCGCCATGCCGGCCAGAAAGTCTTTAGCAGGTGGTGTTTTCGGCATAGACATTTGAGGTTCGAGGCGTGGGTCGGGCCGATCGGGTACGGGATGGTGTGGTCGATGTCGGCGAACTCGGCGGGTCGATCACAGCCGGGAAATCGGCACGTCATGTCGCGGCAGCGGATGAATCGCTCGAGCCGGGCCGAGGGGCGATAACCCGGCTCGGGTGGCGAATCGGCGGGGTGGTGCAGTGGTTGGACTTTGGCGCCGTTGCGGATCAGCTCGGCCACCATCGAGGCGGGAATGGTGCCGCCGCCGGTGAGGTGGGCCGCGGGCAACCGCACCGCCGGGATGTCGGGTTCGGGGTCGGGGGCCAGCGCCTCGTCCAGGGTCATGTCCGGTGTGATGGGCCGCGACTTGCGTTCGCCCGAGTTGTGCGGGTCGGGCTGGGCATCGAGGGCAGCTGCGTCGGTGACGACGTGGACCACCACGGCGGCGGCTCGAGAGTCGCTGCCGGCCCGGCACTCGGCCTTGCCGCAGCCACACGCGAGGTGTTCGCCGCCGGCGGCCAAGGCCCCCAGCGCGTCGGCGCGGCGCTGATCGAGCGTTCGCGGGTCGCCGTCGCATAGCTGCTGGGCCATCTCGGTCAATCGGCGATCGAGGGCGGCGGCGTCCGTCGCGTACAACGAACCCCATAGGGCCGCGGTGCCCGAGTCGTGCTCGTCGGGGCTGATCGTCACGTGGCGCCCGCGCGCGCCGGCGCGGCTGCGGCGCAGGGCCGCGGGGTCGTGGCGGTCGACGACCGCGTCGATGGCCTGGGCGGTCTTGCCCAATGACAGCGGCCCGAAGTGCCTGGCGTCCCGGGCCAGCGTCTCGTCGACCAACCGCAGCGCCTCGGAGTCCTTGATCAGGTCCGTGTGCCACACGATCCCCGAGACCAGCCGCGCGCTGATCGTGCCCTCGGCGAACAAGGCCGCCACCTTGGGCAGGCGGTCGCGCAGGGCCACCGCGAGATACATCTGCCCCGAGGCCATGGCGTGGCTGACGCCCTGTGCCGCAGCGACTTCGGCGGCCATCGCGTCCCAGTTGTCGCACGACCAGTACGCGCGGTCGACCGGCCCGTCGGCGCGGCGACGCACCAACTCGGCGATGGCCGCCAGCCGCCGCGCGGCGGCGGCGGCCTCGGCGCGGGCGCCCTCCGTGATCGCGGCCACCACCGCCGCGTCGTCGGCCGCGCGCAGCGCCTCGGCATCCGGCAGTTCGAACATGCTTTCGATTCTAATGCGGCCCCCGACGCAGGCACGCCACGACAACGGAGTCTGTGGACCAAGTCCCAACTGTGGATAAGTGCCGCGTCGCGGCGGAAAGCGCTGGGGCTCAGCGCCAATACGTTCTGTTATCTGTGGACCGCGGCCGCAGACCGCGCCAGGCCGGACAAGCCGCTGCCCGAGGCATCAACCGGGTCGTCGCGGCCCCGTGATGTTCAAGCATGTGATTGGCGCTTTCGCCCTTCCGCCGTCGGCCGGAGCCCGTCATGATTGTCACCGAGGTCAGACAAGTGGAGCGCCACATGAACACCACCTCGGCACTGGGTGTCGGCGTCGCCGCGCCCGCTTCTTGCTTTTCGGCGCGGTGACCTGGCACGGAGATGGCAATTACCCAAGGGCAGGCCCCCTAAGTGACGTGTACTTGCTCCGCTCGGATCGGGGAATTGGCGTCTGGCCGGCGCTTGTACCAACCGGGTTGACGCGAGAGTGACGCAAGAATTTCGCAAATGCCCCGCAGTAATCTCTCGCCTGACCGCAGCGACAGGAAACGCCATGGAGATCAACCAGGACGACCCCGAGAAACGCATCGCCGAGCTGGAAAGCCAGCTGGCCGAGCAAAAGCGCCTGACCGCCACCCACGGCGCGGCCGGGCGACAAAAATGGAAGGTCAACAGATTTGCGTCACCGACGGGCGATTGCCTTAGTGCAGAACAGGTTCGCAGCGTGGCTTTCTCCAAGCCACCCATCGGAAAGTCCGGCTACAACCAAGACGAGGTCGACGCGTTTCTGGACCTCATCGAGTCGGCGCTGGTAGACCCCACGGGACACGCTCTGATGTCAGAGCACGTGCACGACGTGTCATTCGCGAGGCCACCGATCGGAAGACGCGGGTACAACGAAGACGAGGTCGATGCGTTTCTCGATCTCGTTGAGCAACAACTCAGAACGGGCGCGGCTCCGCAGCTGCCCATCGGCCGGGTTCCCACGACGCATGCCGCGGGTCCCCAGGGCTCGGGCCGCAGGATTTCTGACGTCGTCAGCTCTGTATTCAGTAGCTTTTGGGTTTGGTATTTACTCTTATTCGTCCTCCTCGCCGGGAGCGGAGCCGGGCTGCGTTTTCTGGGCCACTTCGTTCGACTGGACGGCCCCGCGCCGGACTGGATGGGCATTGCGTTTTTCGTCATACCCGTGGTGATGGCTGTCGCCTATGTGGTTCGACATCTGCAAACCCGCAACAGACGCCGTCATCGCTATTGGGCGACGGGCGGGGGCGGCGACGGGGGCGGCGGTTCCGGGTGCAGCAGCGGGCACAGCGGCTGCGGCGGCGGTCACGGCGGTTGCGGCGGAGGATCCGGCTGCGGCGGAGGCGGCTGTGGTGGCGGGGGGCATTGACATACCGAAAATGCGTTGGCGCGGCGGTCGGTTCGATCGGGCGAACTCCGCGGTCGCGCGGCTGGAGCTTCCCGCGGCGGTGTTCAAAACCTCTCCGTGGCAGCCGAGACCGCTTGTCGACAGCGGGTTGCGGCAATGGCTGCGCTGCTGCGCGCCCGCGCTGCGGGACCATCGGGTGATCGGGATGCCTTCGCGTGCAGTCGATGAGGCGTGGCACGGCCTGATCCTGTGCACGGTCCAGTATGCGAAGTTCTGCAGGCAGGCGTATGGGGAGTTTCTGCATCACTACCCGGAGGGCGGCGCACCGGACGACGTTCGTGGCGCGTTCGATTCAGCCGATGAGCATTTGCGCAGAACGGTTCTCGCATGGTCGCTCGTCGCAACACCGGGCGAGCACTGTGTCCTATGGGATCTCGACCAACGCGTCGGCGTTGACGAGCCCTGGGGTATCGATCGCGATCGGGTCGCGGCGATCCAGAGCGCTGCAGCGGAAGTCGGTGGTGGCCGCCCGATTCGATGACAACAGGCCCCTTGGTCAAGCCGAGCGCTCGGTCACCCGCAATCCCAGCGAAAACAGCAGCCGCACCTCGGGATCCGACAGCGACGTCGACAACAGCTTCTCGATCCGTCGCACCCGGTACCGAACGGTGTTGGGATGCACCTGCAGCACCCGGGCGGCGGCGCCGATGTCGCCGAAGCTGTCCAGGTAGGCCCGCAGCGTCTCGACCAGCACCGGATCTTGGGCGCGCAGGTCGCGTATCCGCGGATCGACCAGCCGCTGGTCCGCGCCGACCAGGGTGACGATCTCGTCGAGCAGGACGGTGGTGCGGGCTTCGGCCAGCGTGGTCACCTGGCCTAAAACCGGGTGTCGCTCAGCGCTGTCAAGGACGCGGTCGACCTCCGAGCGCGCCGCCGCGACTTCCGCCAGACCGGCGACCGGCGCGGCGATGGCGGCCCGCAGCTCGACGCCGAGTTCGGCGCGCAGGGAGCCGATCGTGCCGCGCGCCCATGAGCTGACCGACCGCGTCTGCGTCTGTGGCAGCAGCACGTAGATCCGGGATGCATGCGACGCGACCTGGGCGTCGCGGCGAAAAGCGCTGGCGCTCAACGCCAGGACGTCGGCGAGGCGCGGATGCGCAGTCCCGATGGTGTCCCAACCGATCAGCGCGGCGGCGCCGTCGGCGGGCAGGCCGAGTTCGTGGGCGACGGCAGCCGCGTCAGCGGGTTCGTCCGTGAGCCCGAGAAGTTGCTGCATGCGCCGCGCATGCGTGGACGGCCGGGCGGCCAGCCGCACCATGATTCGCGCGGCCAGGACGGCCGCGCCCCGCAGCATGTCCTCGGCGTCGTCGGCCAGGGTCTGCGAGCCTTGCTGCACCCAAATGGCGCCGGCGAACACCGGCGGTCGGCGCGCACCGGCCGGGGGCTGGCGGATGCCGATGGCCAGCCGCGGGCGCAGACCCAATTCCGGGCGCTCGGCGACACGCACCACCTCGCCGCTGGAGCGCAGCGCGTCGAAGATGCCCCACTGGCCGATCCACTCCAGATGCTCGGGCGGCCCGGCGCGCCCCAGGATGGAAAGGCGGCGCAACTCGTCGGCCTCGTCGTTGGAAGCCGAATAGGCGAGCACGTGCGACTGGGCGTTTTCGATGCTGACCATGCCGTGGATGCGGTCGGCCAGCGACTGCGCCAGGCCGAACAGGTCGGTGCCCGAGTCATCGACCGGGTCGCCGCGGTCCCGGTGATGTTCCAGCACGTGATTGACCAACTGATAGAGCCGCTCCCAACGGGCCCTCGGCTCCACCGCCACCACCGCCGACCCGGCCGCGACCGCCGCCGCCACCAGGGCATCCGACGGCCCCTTGACGAAGATCGCCGCCGGTGCGCACGTCCGTCCGTCGAGCCATCGCAGCGCTTCGTCCTCGGTCACGCCCAGCAGGAAGAAGACGTCGGCCAAACCCGCCGGCGCGGCAAGGCCCAGCCGCACGTCGTCGGAATCGATCAGCGCCGCCGACGCCACCGGAAGGTCCAGGCCGCGCGGGGCGTCGACCAGGCTGACCAGCGTTGCGTCCAGCGCGAGCAACATCTGACCCAGACCGATACCCGCCACTCGCATGTTGTCCGATTCTACTAGCCAGAACCCCCAACCTTGTCCAATCGGCCAACAAGATCAGGGTCCGCGCCGGGGATCATCGGCAGCATGGACGCGATCACCCAGGTACCGGTCCCGGCTAACGAGCCGGTCCACGACTATGCGCCGCAATCCCCCGAACGCGCTCGCCTGCTCGCCGAGTTGAGCGCCCTGGCCGACCACGCGGTCGACCTCCCGCACGTCATCGGCGGCGAGCACCGGATGGGTGCGGGTGATCGGGTCGACGTCGTCCAGCCGCACCGGCATGCCGCGAAGCTGGGCACCCTTACCAACGCCACGCACGCCGACGCGACGGCGGCGATCGACGCGGCGATGGCCGCGAAGAAAGACTGGGCGGCAATGCCTTTCGACGAGCGCGCCGCGGTGTTCCTGCGGGCCGCCGACCTGCTGGCCGGGCCGTGGCGCGAAAAGATCGCGGCCGCAACGATGCTCGGGCAATCAAAGTCCGCGTATCAGGCCGAGATCGACTCGCCGTGCGAGCAGGTCGACTTCTGGCGGTTCAACGTGGCGTTCGCCCGTCAGATCCTGGCGCAGCAGCCGATCAGTGGACCCGGCGAGTGGAACCGCAGCGACTACCGCCCGCTGGACGGCTTCGTCTACGCGATCACGCCGTTCAACTTCACCTCGATCGCCGGCAACCTGCCGACCGCGCCCGCGCTGATGGGCAACACCGTGGTGTGGAAGCCGTCGATCACCCAAACCCTGTCGGCATATCTGACGATGCAACTGCTCGAGGCGGCGGGCCTGCCGCCCGGCGTGATCAACCTGCTCACCGGCGACGGCTACGCGGTTTCCGATGTGGCCCTGGATGATCCCCGGCTGGCCGGCATCCACTTCACCGGGTCGACCGCCACCTTCCAGCACCTGTGGCAGCGGGTGGGCGCCAATATCGGCCGCTACCTCAGCTACCCGCGCCTGGTCGGCGAGACCGGCGGCAAGGACTTCGTCGTCGCGCACGCCTCGGCGCGGCCGGAGGTGTTGTGCACGGCGCTGATTCGCGGGGCCTTCGACTACCAGGGCCAGAAGTGCTCCGCCGCGTCACGGGTGTTCATCGCGCACTCGGTGTGGCAGCGCATGGGCGACACCTTCCTGGGCGAGACCGCCGCGCTGCGCTACGGCGACATCACCGACCTCACCAACTTCGGCGGCGCGCTGATCGACAGGCGGGCCTTCCTCAAGAACGTCGACGCCATCGAGCGGGCGAAGGGCGCGCCCGGCGTCACGATCGCGGTCGGCGGCGAATACGACGACAGCGTCGGCTATTTCGTGCGGCCCACCGTGCTGCTGTCCGACGATCCGACCGACGAGTCCTTGGCGACGGAATATTTCGGCCCGGTCCTGTCGGCGCACGTCTACCCCGACGACCAGTACGAACAAGTCCTGGATGTCATCGACACCGGGTCACGCTACGCCCTGACCGGCGCCGTCGTCGCCGACGACCGAGCGGCCGTGCTGACCGCCCAGGACCGGCTGCGGTTCGCCGCAGGGAATTTCTACGTCAACGACAAGCCGACCGGCGCGGTGGTCGGTCGTCAGCCGTTCGGCGGCTCGCGCGGTTCCGGCACCAACGACAAGGCCGGTTCGGCGCTGAATCTGCTGCGCTGGACGTCGGCCCGCACGATCAAGGAGACGTTCGTTCCGGCCACCGACCACACCTACC
>Ga0335071_10003155_pt1 | contig 17473 bp, 13 predicted proteins | sample Lox_Sample_15_FD_206724 | JGI IMG/M metagenome (GOLD analysis project Ga0335071, IMG submission 206724) | Soil microbial communities from Loxahatchee National Wildlife Refuge, Florida, United States - Lox_Sample_1.5 | ecosystem: Environmental > Terrestrial > Soil > Wetlands | place: USA... | reverse complement strand
GCCGTCGCAGATTTCGTCGCTTTGCAGCATGATCGGCTCGAACAGCGCGCGCAGTTGGTCCAGCAGCGGCTCGCCGGTGGCGGGGGCCCAGCCGGCCCGCTCCGCGGCCACCACCGGCGCCATCCGATCGGCATAGTCGGCGATGTAGGCCGCTTTGCCCGTGGTGAAGATCGCCTCCACCTGCTCGTCCGGTAGGGGATGGCGCAGCGAGTTGAGCGTCGTGCCGGAGAAGTCCGCGGTGGAACCCGGAATCATCAGCAGGCCGCCGTCGTGCCCGTGCGCGCGCATCTGCTCCAGGAAGACGATCTGGTCGGGAAAGATGTTGGCCGGATCGCCGTGGTCGTCGTTGAGGTGACGCAACTCGGGGTCCAGAAAGCACGGCGGCCCCGCCGACGGCACCACCCAGCTGGCCCCCACCTGGGCGATGTACTGGCGGGCGCGATCCATCCCCCGCTGCCTCTTCTGGATGCCGAACGACTCCTTGGCGCGGGCGGGCATGTCGTAGACCATCGGGTACCAGATCGCCCCGGAGTACTGCAGCAGGTGCACGTCCACGCGGCCGAATGCGGTTCCCAGCACGTCCAGGTCCACCGGCCGGGCGTCGTTCATGTTGAAAGCCGTTGTGGTGCCGTCGGAAACCACCAGCGCGGAGTCACCGATCGGGCCGTCGGCCGGGGCGCGCAGGGCGATGATCATGATGTCGAGGTCGCCCTTGGGCCCGCTGACCCGGTGCCTGGTCGAGTCGGTGGTCTCGAAGAACCGATGAAACCCCAGCTTCTGCAGCTCGTTTCGCAGGTCGGGCACCGGGAAGTCGGGCAGCAGCACCACCGCGTCCTTGTTGACGTGCTCGCGCAGGTTCTTGGCGTCGAAGTGATCCTTGTGCAGGTGGGACACGTACAGGTAGTCGCAGTCGCCCAACCGGTCCCAGTCCAGTGCGCTGTTGTCCGGGAACGGAAACCAGGACGCGAAGTAGGCGGGGTTGACCCAGGGGTCGCAAAGGATGGTGCCCGCGTGGGTCTCGATCAGGAATCCGGCGTGGCCGACGCTCGTGACCTGCACTGATACCTTTCGGGGGACAAGGGGGCATGCCGACGGTTGACGGCTTGTCAGCCCCCGAGCTTAGCGCGAGGCCGCATCCTCGGCCCGCCACAGCCGCCGGTGGTAATCGATCCGCGCCGGGTCCGGCCGGACGCCGTTGGCGGCGATGAACTCCCCTTCAGCGCACCTCACCCGGCTCACAGCCGGGAGCACTAGGCTGGACTGCTGTGGAACCGGTATACGGGACAATCATTCAGCTCGCCCGCTTGATCTGGCGCATTCAGGGTCTGAAGATCACGGTCTCGGGCGTGGAGAACTTGCCCAAGAGCGGCGGTGCGGTCATCGCGATCAACCACACCGGCTACCTGGACTTCACTTTCGCGGGTTTGCCTGCGTACAAGCAGGGCCTCGGGCGCAAGGTGCGGTTCATGGCCAAGCAGGAGGTGTTCGACGACAAGATCACCGGGCCGATCATGCGCAGCCTGCGGCACATTCCCGTGGACCGGCAGGACGGGGCCGCGTCCTATGAGGCCGCCGTCAGGAACCTCAAGGACGGCGAGCTGGTCGGCGTCTACCCCGAAGCCACGATCAGCCGCAGCTTCGAAATCAAGGAGTTCAAGTCGGGGGCGGCCCGGATGGCGGTCGAGGCCGGGGTGCCGATCGTTCCGCACATCGTCTGGGGCGCGCAGCGCATCTGGACCAAGGACCATCCCAAGAAGCTGCTGCACCCCAAGGTGCCGATCGTCGTCCTGGTGGGCGAACCGATCGAACCGACGCTGGCCGTCGAGGAGTTGAAGGGGCTGTTGCATTCGCGGATGCAACATCTGCTGGAACGGGCCCAAGAAATGTATGGGCCGCACCCGGCCGGTGAGTTCTGGGTGCCGCGCCGGCTCGGCGGCAGCGCCCCTTCGCTGGCCGAGGCGGCCCGCATGGACGCCGAGGAGGCCGCCGCGCGGGCGGCCCGGCGCGCCCGAGCTGCTGGGGCGCCGGAGCAGTAGCCGATGGCGGAGCCGACCTTTCGCACCCTCGAGATCCTGGCCCGGCTCGTGGTGCTGGCCACCGGCACCCCCATCGCCTACAACGGCGAGGAGAACATCCCCGACCGGGGCGGGGCCGTGATCGCGATCAACCACACCAGCTACGTGGACTTTTTGCCCGCCGCATTGGCTGTGCATCGGCGGCGCCGTCGGCTTAGATTCATGATCAAAGCCGAGATGCAACAGGTGAAGGTGGTCAATTTCCTGATCAAGCACACCCGCACCATTCCGGTGGACCGCGGCGCCGGGGCGGACGCCTATGCGGTCGCCGTTCGGCGGCTGCGTGAGGGCGAGCTGGTCGGCGTCTATCCGGAGGCCACGATCAGCCGGAGCTTCGAGCTCAAGGAATTCAAGACGGGCGCGGCCCGGATGGCCGTCGAGGCGGACGTGCCGATCGTGCCGGTAATCGTGTGGGGGGCCCACCGCATCTGGACCAAGGACCATCCGCGGAACATCGGCCGCAAGAAGTCGCCGATCACCGTGCACGTGGGCGGCCCGCTGCGTGCGGCCGAGGACATCGCGACCACCACCGCCGCCGTGCGCGAATCGATGACCGCACTGTTGCACCAGGCGCAGCAACGGTATCCGCACCCCGCCGGCGCCTACTGGGTGCCGCGCCGGCTGGGCGGTGGCGCGCCGACTTTGGCCGAGGCGGCTCAGATAGAGGCCGACGAGGCCGCGGCACGGTCGGCCAGAAAGGCCGCCAACCGCACCCCGCATCAGTTTCGGTAGGGGGAAGGAGAGGGAGATGGCAGAGCCGTTTTACCGGTTTGGGGAGTGGATCGTTCCGCCGGCCGTCGCCATGCAGGGAACGAAATTCACCTACCAAGGCCTGGAGAACATTCCCGCTCGGGGCGGTGGTCTGCTTGCCCAGAACCACACCAGCTACCTCGACTGGCTGCCGACGATGCTGGCCGTCAAGGAGCGCGGCCGGCGCATGTACTTCATGATCAAGTCCGAAATGGCCGACGTGAAGGCGGTCAACTACGTGATCAAGCACGCGCGGCTCATCCCGGTGGATCGCCGGGCGGGACACGGCGCGCTCGAGGTGGCCGTGCGGCGCATGCGCGAGGGCCAGCTCATCGGGATGCACCCCGAGGCGACGATCAGCCGCAGTTTCGAGCTCAGGGAATTCAAAACCGGGGCGGCGAGGATGGCCTTGGAGGCGCAGGTGCCGCTGATCCCGGTGGTCGTCTGGGGCGCTCACCGGATTTGGCCGAAGGACCACCCGAAGAAGGTGTTCCGCAACAAGGTTCCGATCACCGTGGCCGCCGGCCGCCCGCTGCAGCCCCAGGGCACCGCCGAGCAGCTCAACGCCGCGCTGCGGCAGGCGATGAACGCGTTGCTGTACCGGGTGCAGGACGAGTATCCGCATCCCGAAGGACAGTATTGGGTGCCGCGGCGGCTGGGTGGCAGCGCGCCGAGCCAAGACGACTCCCGGGCGATCCGGTTGGCCGAATTGCAGGAGCGGACGCAAAGGTACGGTAGCGACGGCGTGACCCGACCGGGACAGAGCCAAAGCGGATTGCACTGACGACTGCAAAGGGCGGACCGCCTCCATGACCTTGCCGGCGCTGATCGCCTGTGACGTCGACGGCACCTTGTTCGACGAAAACGAGGCCATCGGCCCGCGCACGCGCGACGCGGTGCGCGCGGCCGTCGCCGCCGGTGCGCAGTTCGTGGTGGCAACCGGCCGCCCGCCGCGCTGGATTCGTCCCGTCGTGGAGGCGCTCGGCTTCGCACCGATCGCGGTGTGCGCCAACGGCGCCGTCCTCTACGACCCCGCGAACGACCGGGTGGTGTCGTCGCGAACGCTGCCCGTCGACACCCTGGCCGAATTGGCCGAGCTCGCGACCCGCGTCATCCCGGGGGCGGGCCTGGCCGTCGAGCGGATCGGCGAACGCGCCCATGACACGGCCACCCCCCAATTCATCAGCTCGCCGGGTTACGAGCACGCGTGGCTCAATCCGGACAACACCGAGGTGTCGATCCAGGATCTGCTGAGCGCCCCGGCGATCAAGCTGCTGATCCGCAAGACCGGTGCCCGCAGCGCGGACATGGCAGCCGCACTGGCCGAACATGTCGGCATCGAGGGCGATATCACCTACTCCACCAACAACGGGCTGGTGGAGATCGTGCCGCTGGGGATCAGCAAGGCCAGCGGCGTCGAGGAGATCGCCAAACCGCAGGGGATCACCAGCGAAGAGGTGGTGGCGTTCGGCGACATGCCCAACGATCTCCCGATGCTGCGCTGGGCCGGTCACGGCGTGGCGATGGGTAACGCGCATCCCGACGTGCTGGCCGCCGCCGACGAGGTTACCGCGCCCAACACCGACGACGGGGTGGGGCGGGTGCTGGAACGCTGGTGGCTTTAGGCGGGCAATCGGGCTTCAGCGCGCTAACCCGTCGGCGTGATGGACGCCGCGAGCTGCTGGGGCAGGTAGTTGACCATCAGGGGAACGATTCCCATGAACGGCGTCCCGAAGATGGTCACGGGAAGTTGCCCGAAGATGCCCAAGTCGATCGTCGCCGTCAGCGGGTGGGGCGGAACGAGAATCCCATCGAACGGCAAGTGCAGAACGATCGGTATGGAGGCCGGTAACGGCGATGGCAGGCCCGTCGGCACCGGGATCGTCATATCCACGATCGTTTCGCCATTGAGGAAGGCGTTCGCCACGACGGCCGGGCTGTTGACGAGCGCACCGAGCGCCGCCGCGCCGTTGCCGGCCAACAGAGCCTGCTGAACGGCCGTCGCGGAGGTTGCCAGCCCGCCCAGGGTGGCGAGCGGCGCGCCCGCGGCGGCGTAGGTGATCACCAACGGCAATCCGAAGAAGACGCTCAGCGACCCGGTTTCCGGGTTTCCCAGCGGCAACGTCGCGGTCGCCGAAATCGTCGGGATCGTAAGCACATTGAGCGCGTTGGTGAGATTCTGCGATATCTGCCGGAGGATGGACGGTGGCATCAGGTTGGTGAAGTACTGCGCCTCTTGTCCGGGGATGTTTGCGAGGGCGAACAGATTCCCCAGCGGGCCAAGCAGGGTCGGATTCACCGTGGCGGTGACCGTGGGAGGGAACGGGGGAATCGGAGCGCTGATCATCACGGTGCCCGGATTGAATCCTGTGACAAAGAGATTGGCGAAGGCCTGCCCGACGTCCTGCACCGCCCCGAAGTAATCGCCGGCCAGGACGGCTTGAAGGGCCACCTGCAGCTGCGCGCCGAAAGCGGGCAGGCCGGCCACGATCCCGGTCGCCGCGGCGTAGAGGTTGGTGGCGAATGCCTGGGCGAAGCCGATCTGCGTGGTGATGAACTGCTGGACGTAATACGCGGGGTTGAACGCGAGGAGTTGCTGGATGCCGGCCTGGATGGCCGCCGGCAGGTTGGCCAGGAACGCGGGGAAGTTCTCGATGGTGGTGGTGAGCGCCGCCGCGATCTGCTGCCAGTAACCCTGCTGGTTGACGAGAACCTGGCGCAGGAACGGGAAGGGGTCGGCGGACCAGGTGTTGAAGAGGGTTTGCAGGTTCGCCGACGTGTTGGCAATCAACTGCCCGTACGCGCCGCCCGGGGCTGCGGCCGCCAGGCCGGACGCGGCGGTCGCGGCGGGGAGGCCGGTCATCAGGCTCTGCTCGGCGTTGGCGAGCTCAGTGCCGAGGTAGGCCGCCGCGCCACCGTTCAGCAGGCTGACAAACTCGTCCTGAAACGCCGCGGCCTGGGTGCTGAGGACTTGAAATTCCCGGCCGAATCTGCCGAATACCTCGGAGATCGCGATCGACACCTCGTCGGAGGCCGCCGCCGCGACCCCGGTCGTCGGCCCCGCCGCCGCCGCGGTTGCCTCACCCAGGTTCGAGCCGATGCCGGCCAGGCGCTCGGCCGCGGCCGTCACCATCTCCGGTTCGGTAACCACGAATGACACGACCGTCTCCCCTCGCCTCGATCCCAACCCCGTTGCCAGGCGGGTCGAGCCTACTGTGACGGCGGACACATCGAGCGTGAAACGACCGGAGGCTCGCTAAGTTGCGGTGGGGTGGCTCGGCAGCGAGAAGTGTTCCGGCGGCACCTCGGGACCGCTCGGGGATTGCGTCGACAACGGCGTCGCGATGCCGTCGACGACCGACGTGACGTTCCCGGTGAGCCGGTCGTAGTTCAGGGTTCCGTGCTGAAAGTTCTGCGTAATCTGCAGCGGCTCTTGTATTTCCGCGCTGGTCGGCAACCCCAGCGGACCCCGCTCGTAACTGAGTGACGCCCACGCGTCGTAGATGGCGCCGGTCACCGGCTCCGGGCCGATCTCGGGCGACCAGTACATCGCGCCCTTGGCGAAGGTGACGAAGCGGGCGTCACCCTCCCCGCTGTCTTCCGGAGCGGTGGGTGCCCCCAGGACGCTGTTCATCCCTCCCGTCGCGAGCCAGTGGTCGTAGATGGCCCCGCCCTTCAGCGCGTTGATCAGCTCCTCGGGCGGATCGTTGAAATGCGCTGCGATATCGCGGACTTCGTCCATCAGCGCGTAGGCGGCGTTGCCGGGGCAATCGGTGTTGCCGACGTCGCGGTGGGTGAAGATGGTGGGCAGGTTCGCGATGGTGCCTGCCGCGAACGTGGTGTAGTGGCTACCGGCCGACTCCAGCGCCACCTTGCCCTTGGGGTCGACGCCGTCCAGGCCCAGCCGCCAGCCGAGCAGCCTGCCCGCGGTTCGCAGCTGGATCGGGGTGGGCGGTACGTCGTCGAAGTTGCCGATCATCGCCACGCCCCAGGTGTTGCGGTTGAATCCGCCGGTGTGGAAGGCCTCGACGGCCTTGGTGAGGCCCCCGGCGCTGCCCTCGAACACCTGGCCGTACTTGTCGACCAGCGCGTTGTAGGCGATGTCGCACCAGCCCAGGGTCTTGCTGTGGTAGGTGTAGATCGCCTTGACGATCCCGGCCGACTCCAGCGGCGAATAGTCGTTGCTGCCCGCGGTGTGGTGGACGACCGCGGCGCGAATCCCGTTGTCGTACTGCGGACTACCGCATCGCAACGACTCGTCGGCGCCCCACTCCGCCCGGCTGATGATGGTGGGTGGCTGCCCGGGCATCATGACCCCGGTCGGCGGCGTCCAGTGCGTCCTGGCCGGCGTTTGCGGCGGCGAGATGAGGATCGCGGAGATGTTCTGCCCGTAGGGCTGTTCCCTGCTTACCGGCTTGTACCCCAGGCCGTCGTGGGCCGTCCCGACGCCGCCCAGGGTCACCGGCGCGTCGATCGGGCGGGTGACCGCGATCTGGACCGTCGTGGTGGTGCCGACGAACACCGGGTCGGTGCTGCGCGGCCCCTCGGCCGGCGCGGCCGGGCGGGCCGGCCCCGCCGGCTCGTCGTCGCCCGCCGGGCCGGCGTCGGGAGCCGCCGTCTCATACTCGGTCTGATACCAGGGCCCCCACGAACCGGCGGGGCGTTTCGCGCGGACCCGGGTGGACGTGCCGGCGAGGTCGCCGGTGAGCGCGACCATCGAAAACGGCGTGCCCTGGGTGAGTTCGCGAACCGTGACCCCGCCCCCCAGCCCGACCAGCGGCTGCTCGGCGAGCTGGGTGTCCTGGGCCCGCGGCGGCTCCGGCGCGCCGCGGTCGTGTGTTGCGTCGCCCACCCACGAGACGATGACGACGGTCGCCGCGATGGCGGTGAGCAACATCGTTGGTGCGCGACTGCGGGACGACACCAGCTGATGTTACTTTTGTTTCTGGTGTTATTTATGAGGCGACACGATACTGGCGCCGACAAGTCCCCGAAAACCTGTTCGACGGCACCGCAGAGGTTGGGTCGCCGGCCGGATTGCACGTTCCGGCCCATGCGGGCTCTGCGGTGCCGTCAGGGGACAGGTTCCTCCCGGTCCTAGTGGGGCAAAGCCGGCGCGGCGGCACCGGTCAGGGCGCCGGTTGCGCCCGGCACGGCACCCGCGGCGGCAGGCAGGGCACCCGCGGCGGCCGGCAGCGCGCCCGCGGCGGCCGGCAGCGCGCCGGCGGCGGCACCGGGCAGGGCACCCGCGGCGCCCGGAAGGGCACCCGCGGCGCCGGGCAGCGCACCCGCGGCGCCCGGCAGCGCGCCCGCGGCGGCACCGGGCAGGGCGGCCGCGGCACCCGGCAAGGCCTTGGCGGCACCCGGCAGCGCACCGGCGGCGGCCGGCAACGCGGCACCCGGCGCACCACCCGCGGCGCCCTGCTGGACACTCTGCATGATGGCCGGCATCACCAGGCCCTTGAGCAGGTCGATGGCCTGGCTGGCGCCCAGCTGGTTGGCGGCCTGCATCAGGTCGTTGACCAGCCCGCCCCCACCGCCCGAGCCGCCGCCCCCGGTGCCGCCCGACGCGATCGGCGAGGTGCCGCCGAGCGTCGACGGGTCACCGAGGATCGGGTAGGTGCCGCCGGCGCCCGGGTCCAACCCGGTCGTCGAGTCGATCGGTACCTCGCTGGGCGACAGGGTAGGACTGCCGATCCCGGGTGTGACGCCAGCGGGGCTGGTCAGCGCCGGGTTGAGTCCGGCGGCCGGGGTCGTGGGCACCGCGCCGGGAGTGGTCACCCCGGGCGTGGTGGGCGGCAATCCCGGGTTCGCCAGGGCCGGGCTCGTCAGGCCCGGGCTGGTCAGCGCCGGGCTCGTCAACCCCGGGCTGGTGAGACCCGGGCTGGTGAGACTCGGGCTGGTGAGACCCGGGCTGGTGAGACCCGGGCTGGTGAGGCCCGGGCTGGTCAAGCCCGGGCTGGTAAGCCCCGGACTGCCCAGCCCGGGGCTGGCCAGGCCCGGTGTGCCGGTCCCGGTCCCGCTCAAGGCGGGCACGGGCGGCAGGTTGATCCCGAACTGCGACAGGCCCTGCGACAGCGCACCCATCAGCTCGCCGGGCAGGTCGGACATCACCGCGGCCTTCTTGAACTCGTGGTGCTCGGCCGGCTTGCTGTCGGCGGTCGATTCGTAGACAAGGAAGTATGCGCAAGGACTCGCCACTGCCACGGCGGCGACCGCGCTCATGGCTGTCGAAAGCTTGCGTCGGCGTCGGTTCGGCACGGAAGTCTCCTCAAATCTGGACAACTATTGGAACTGTGTTGTGTCGGCGTCTCCTGCCTGTCCTATCCGGCATGAAGCACACAGAGTCGATGGTACGAGTGGGATTGGTGTGACTAGAGTGCTGATATTGAATCGTGAGGTAATTGCGACTCCGACTGTGACCGGCGATCCGGGTCTTCCAAAGCCCTCGTCTTTTGCCTTTAACCCGGACTCCCTGGCCTCGCCAAATGGGTTAGGCCCGCGCGGTCGGATACCCTAAGCAACCGATGACCGCTCGTTTCGATCTTCTTGTCGTCGGTTCCGGATTCTTCGGCCTGACCATCGCCGAGCGCGTGGCTACCCAACTCGGAAAGTGCGTGCTCGTCGTCGACCGGCGCCCGCACATCGGGGGCAACGCGTATTCCGAGGCCGAGCCCCGGACCGGCATCGAGGTGCACAAGTACGGCGCCCACCTGTTCCACACCTCGAATAAGAGGGTCTGGGATTACGTGCGCCAGTTCACCGAGTTCACCGACTACCGGCACCGGGTGTTCGCGATGCACAACGGCCAGGCCTACCAGTTCCCGATGGGACTGGGCCTGGTGTCGCAGTTCTTCGGCAGGTACTTCACTCCGGATGAAGCGCGGCAGCTGATCGCCGAGCAGGCCGCCGAGATCAACACCGCAGACGCGCAGAACTTCGAGGAGAAGGCCATCTCGCTGGTCGGCCGGCCGCTCTACGAGGCGTTCATCAAGAACTACACCGCCAAGCAGTGGCAGACCGACCCCAAGGAACTGCCCGCGTCCAACATCACCCGTCTTCCGGTGCGCTACACGTTCGACAACCGCTACTTCAGCGACACCTACGAGGGCCTGCCGGTCCACGGCTACACCGCGTGGCTGGAGAACATGGCCGCCGACAACCGCATCGAGGTCAGGCTGGACACCGACTGGTTCGACGTGCGCGACCAACTGCGCGCGGACAGCCCGCAGGCCCCCGTGGTGTACACCGGTCCGCTGGACCGCTACTTCGACTACGCCGAAGGCCGGCTGGGCTGGCGCACCCTGGACTTCGAGGTGGAAGTGCTGCCGATCGGTGATTTCCAGGGCACCCCGGTGATGAACTACAACGACCCGGACCCGCCATACACACGCATCCACGAATTCCGGCACTTCCACACCGAGCGTGACTACCCGACCGACAAGACCGTCATCATGCGCGAGTACTCCCGGTTCGCCGAGGACGACGACGAGCCCTACTACCCGATCAACACCGAGGCCGACCGCGCCCTGTTGGCCGCCTACCGAGCCAGGGCGAAGTCCGAGACCGCGTCATCGAAGGTGCTCTTCGGTGGCCGGCTGGGCACCTACCGATACCTGGATATGCACATGGCCATTGCCAGCGCGCTGAACATGTACGACAACACCCTGGCGCCGCACCTGCGCGACGGCGCCGCCCTCGTCGAGGACGAGGGGGCGCGGATATGAGCGCCGTCAGCCTGCTGTCCCGCATCATCCTGCCGCGTCCCGGTGAACCGCTCGACGTGCGCAAGCTGTACCTCGACGAGTCGACGACCAACGCCCGGCGCGCGCACGCGACGTCACGCACGTCGCTGCAGATCGGCGCGGAGTCCGAGGTGTCGTTCGCCACGTACTTCAACGCATTCCCCGCCAGCTACTGGCGCCGCTGGTCGATCTGCCAGTCGGTGGTGCTGCGCGTCGAGCTGACCGGGTCCGGTCGCGTCGACGTCTACCGGACCAAGGCCACCGGGGCGCGCATCTTCGTCGAGGGCCGCCAATTCGCCGGCGGCGAGGACGAACCCGCGGTCGCCGAGATCGAGGTTGCGCTGAAGCCGTTCGAGGACGGCGGCTGGATCTGGTTCGACATCACCACCGACAGCAAGGTCACCCTGCTCAGCGGCGGTTGGTATGCGACCGAGCCCGCCCCGGGCACGGCCAACATCGCCGTCGGCATTCCCACGTTCAACCGCCCGGCCGACTGCGCCAACGCGCTGAGCACGCTGACCGCGGACCCGTTGGTGGACGCGGTGATCGGGGCCGTGATCGTGCCCGACCAAGGGGTCCGCAAGGTGCGCGATCACCCCGACTTTCCCGCCGCGGCCGCCCGGCTGGGCAATCGGCTGTCCATCCACGACCAGCCCAACCTCGGCGGTTCCGGCGGCTACAGCCGGGTGATGTACGAAGCGCTGAAAAACACCGACTGCCAACAGATCCTGTTCATGGACGACGACATCCGCATCGAGCCGGACTCGATCCTGCGGGTCCTGGCGATGCACCGCTTCGCCAAGAGCCCCATGCTGGTGGGCGGTCAGATGCTCAACCTGCAGGAGCCGTCACACCTGCACATCATGGGCGAGGTGGTGGACCGGTCGAACTTCATGTGGACCTCCGCGCCGCACGCCGAGTACGACCACGACTTCGCCGAATATCCGTTGAACGACAACAACGACCGAAGCAAGCTGCTGCACCGCCGCATCGACGTCGACTACAACGGCTGGTGGACGTGCATGATCCCGCGGCAGGTCGCCGAGGAGCTCGGGCAGCCGTTGCCGCTGTTCATCAAATGGGACGACGCCGACTACGGGCTGCGGGCCGCCGAGCGCGGGTACCCGACCGTCACCCTGCCCGGCGCGGCGATCTGGCACATGGCCTGGAGCGACAAGGACGACGCCATCGACTGGCAGGCCTACTTTCACCTGCGCAACCGGCTGGTGGTGGCGGCGATGCACTGGGACGGTGATGTCACCGGCCTGGTCCGCAGCCACCTCAAGGCGACGCTGAAACACCTTGCCTGCCTTGAATATTCGACGGTAGCGATCCAGAACAAGGCCATTGACGACTTCCTGGCCGGCCCCGAGCACATCTTTTCGATCCTGGAGAGCGCGCTGCCGGAAGTGCACCGGATGCGCAAGGAGTACCCGGACGCGGTCGTGCTGCCCGCGGCGAGCGAGCTGCCGCAACCACTGCACCGGAGCAAGGCGATGAAGCCACCGGTGAACCCCGTCTCCATCGGCTACCGCCTGTCCCGCGGGGTATTGCACAACATGACCAAGGCCGACCCGGCGGCTCACCTGCGGCCGGAGTACAACGTGCCCACGCAGGACGCGCGGTGGTTCCGGCTGTGCACCGTCGACGGCGTGACCGTGACGACCGCCGACGGATGCGGGGTCGTCTACCGGCAGCGCGACCGCCGCAAGATGGTCTCGCTGCTGCTCAAGTCGCTGCGGCGCCAGCGTCTGTTGCTGGGCCGGTTCGACGAGATGCGTCGGGTGTACCGGGAGGCGCTGCCCGTGCTGTCCAGCAAGCAGAAGTGGGAGACGGCGTTGTTGCCGGCGCACGATGAGCCCGACAAAAGACCCGAGCATGGCTGAATCGGCCGCTCCGCGCGGCGAAGTGGCCGCGCTGGTGGCCGTTCAGTCGGCGCTGGCGGACCGCCCCGGCGTGCTGACCGTGGCGCGGGGGCTGTCCTACTTCGGGGAGCACAGCATCGGCTGGGTGGCCGTCGCGTTGCTCGGTGCGGCGCTGATGCCGAGACGTCGCCGCGACTGGCTGATGGTGGGGGCCGGGGCGTTCGCCGCGCACGCCGCCGCCGTGCTGATCAAGCGGTTGGTGCGGCGCCCACGGCCGCATGATCCGTCCGTCGCGGTCAACGTAGGCACACCCAGCCAGTTGAGCTTTCCCTCCGCGCACGCCACCTCCACCACGGCCGCGGCCATCCTGATGGGGCGGGTCACCGGGTTGCCCAGAGGAATGTGCGCCGCGGTCCTGATACCGCCGATGGCGCTGTCGCGGATGCTCCTGGGGGTGCACTACCCCAGCGACGTGGCCTTCGGCGTCGCCCTTGGCGCCGCGGTCGCCCGGATCACGGGCCGGATCGGCGAGAGGTCCCGAAAGAGGTGCGTCGAATGAGCGAAGACGTGGTGACCGGGCCCCCGGGCAATGTGATCACCGGGGTCGTCAAGGCGATCCGCCCGCGGCAGTGGGTGAAGAACGTGTTGGTGCTGGCCGCGCCGCTGAGCGCGGCGGGCCGCGGCCACCGCTACGACTACGGCCAACTGGCGATGCAGGTGTCGGTGGCCTTCGTTGTGTTCAGCCTGGCGGCCTCGTCGATATACCTGATCAACGACGTCCGCGACGTCGAGGCCGACCGCGAACACCCGACCAAAAGGTTCCGCCCGATCGCCGCCGGCGTGGTGCCCGAGTGGCTGGCCTACGCCCTGGCCGTCGCGCTCGGGGTGGTGTCACTCGGCCTGGCCTGGTGGCTGACGCCGAACCTGGCGCTGGTGATGGTGGTCTACCTCGCCATGCAGCTGGCGTACTGCTTCGGCCTCAAGCACCAGGCGGTGATGGACATCTGCATCGTGTCGTCGGCGTATCTGCTGCGGGCCATCGCCGGGGGTGCGGCCACCGACACCCGGCTCTCGCAGTGGTTTTTGCTGATGGCCGCGTTCGCGTCGCTGTTCATGGTGGCCGGCAAGCGCTACGCCGAGCTGCAACTTGCCGAGCGCACCGGCGCGGCGATCCGCAAGGCGCTGGAGAGCTACACCAGCACCTATCTGCGATTCGTCTGGACGATGTCGGCCACCGCGGTGGTGCTGTGCTATGGGCTGTGGGCGTTCGAGCGCGAACACGGCGAGGCGGGCTGGTTCGTGGTGTCGATGGTCCCCTTCACCATCGCGGTCCTGCGCTACGCGGTCGACGTCGACGGCGGGCTGGCCGGGGAGCCCGAGGACATAGCGTTGCGCGACCGGGTGCTGCAGTTCTTGGCGCTGGCCTGGATCGCGACAGTTGGGGCCGCCGTTGCCTTCGGCTAGTCCCCAGGTGCAGGCGGTGGGGGCGGGGGTGAGGCGCCGGCCGGTGATCAGGCGGGCCGGACGGCCGCTGTTCCCTTACGTCACCATGGTGCGGGCCACGCTGTGGGTCAGCGTGGCGGTGGTCGCCGTCCTGTTCGCGTGGGGCGCCTGGCAGCGGCGCTGGATCGCCGACGACGGGCTCATCGTGCTGCGGACGGTGCGCAATCTGCTGGCGGGGAACGGGCCGGTCTTCAATCAGGGCGAGCGGGTCGAGGCGAACACCTCCACGGCGTGGACCTATCTGATGTACGCGGGCAGCTGGGTCGGGGGGCCGATGCGCATGGAGTACGTGGCTCTGGCGCTGGCCCTGACCCTTTCGGTGCTGGGCGTGGCGTTCTTGATGCTGGGCGCCGGCCGGCTGTACGCGCCCAGCCTGCGGGGCCGCAGGGCGATCATGCTGCCGGCCGGGGCCCTGGTCTACATCGCGTTGCCGCCGGCGCGTGACTTCGCCACCTCCGGCCTGGAGAGCGGCCTGACGCTGGCCTATCTCGGGCTGCTGTGGTGGATGATGGTGTGCTGGGCGCAAGCCGTGCGCGGGCGTCCGGACGGCCCGGCGTTCATCGGCACGCTGGCGTTCGTCGCCGGGTTCAGCGTTCTGGTCCGGCCCGACCTGGCGTTGATGGGCGGGCTGGCGCTGATCATGATGCTGATCGCGGGGCGCACCTGGCGCCGCCGCGCGCTGGTCGTGGTGGCCGGCGGATTCCTGCCGGTGGCCTACGAGGTCTTCCGGATGGGCTACTACGGCCTGTTGGTGCCGGGGACGGCCCTGGCCAAGGATGCGGCCGGGGACAAGTGGTCGCAGGGGATGATCTATCTCTCGAACTTCAACGCGCCCTACGCGGTGTGGGTGCCGGTGGTGTTGCTGGTGGCGCTCGGGGCGCTCCTGGTGGTTGCGCGTCGCCGCGCGTCGTTCCTGCGCCCGGTGCTCGCGCCCGACTACGGCCGGGTGGCGCGGGGGGTGCAGAGCCCGCCGGCGGTGGTTGCCTTCGTCGTCGTCAGCGGCCTGCTGCAGGGCTTCTATTGGATCCGCCAGGGCGGCGATTTCATGCACGCGCGGGTCCTGCTGGCGCCGCTGTTTTGTTTGCTGGCGCCGGTGGCCGTCATTCCGGTGGTGATTCCCGACGGCGCTGATTATTCGCGGGAGACGGGCTATTGGGTGGCCGGCGCCGCCGGCGCACTGTGGCTGGGAACCGCCGGCTGGGCGCTGTGGGCAGCAAACTCACCCGGGATGGGCGACGACGCCACCCACGTCACGTACTCGGGAATCGTCGACGAGAGGCGCTTCTACGCGCAGGCCACCGGGCACGCGCATCCGCTAACGGCCGCCGACTACCTGGACTACCCGAGGATGGCCGCCGTCCTGACGGCCCTCGACAACACCCCGGAGGGCGCGCTGCTGCTACCGTCCGGCAACTACACCCAGTGGGACCTGGTGCCCCAGGAGCAGCCGGCGCCCGGGGGCGACAAAGGGCCGCAGAAGCCGCAGCACACGGTGTTTTTCACCAACCTGGGCATGGTCGGCATGAACGTAGGGCTCGATGTCAGGGTGATCGACCAGATCGGTCTGGCAAATCCGCTGGCTCAGCACACCGAGCGGTTGAAGCACGGCCGGATCGGGCACGACAAGAACCTGTTCCCGGACTGGGTGATCGCCGACGGCCCGTGGGTGAAGTTACCTCCCGGGATCCCGGGCTATCTGGACGTGAACTGGGTTGCCCAGGCGGTGGAGGCCCTGAAATGTCCGGAGACCCAAGCGGTGCTCAGCTCGGTGCGAGCCCCAATGACCTTGCACCGCTTCGTCTCCAACGTCGTGCACTCTTTCGGGTTCACCACGTACCGCATCGATAGAGTTCCGCTCTACGAGCTCGCGAGGTGCGGGCTGCCCGTTCCGGAGGCGATCCCGCCGCCTCCCCGCGAGTAAAGGCGCCGGGCCGAAATTTTTTTCGGCGGGTGCCGAATTCGGCTTCGGCCGAGGGTGCTCCGATATTCCCAGCAACCTCACATCTGTGCTCTCACCAGTGCTCACTGAGGGGCAGGCACATGCGGAAACGCGATTCTCGGGGCCTTTCCAAGTCGGTGGTCGGCTCGAAAATCAAGGGGTGGGAGCCCGAAATGGCGGTTTGCCCGACCGGCTCGATGAGAGGGGACGCCCGCAGGTGTGGTTGACTACACGGGCACTGCTGCGCCGGACACATAAGCTGTCCGACCCAATTCGGGGATGCGTCCAATCGGAGAAATGCGCCGAAAGGCCGAAAGAAGGATGAGGAAGCAAGGATGACGCTTGTCGACAGGTTTCGCGGCGCCGTGGCTCGCATGCCACGACGGCTCGTGGTGGGGTCCGTTGGCGTGGCTCTGCTCTCGGGTCTGATTGGCGCCGTGGGGGGCTCGGCGACCGCCGGGGCGTTCTCGCGCCCGGGTCTGCCGGTGGAGTACCTGCAGGTTCCCTCGGCCGCCATGGGCCGCGACATCAAGATTCAGTTCCAAAGCGGTGGCGCCAACGCGCCCGCGCTCTACCTGCTCGACGGCATGCGCGCGCAGGACGACTACAACGGCTGGGACATCAACACCCCCGCTTTCGAGTGGTACAACCAGTCGGGCCTCGCCGTGGTCATGCCGGTCGGCGGGCAGTCCAGCTTCTACTCCGACTGGTACAAGCCCGCCTGCGGCAAGGCCGGCTGCACCACCTACAAGTGGGAGACCTTCCTGACCGGCGAGCTGCCGGCCTACCTGCAGGCCAACAAGCAGGTCAAGCCGACCGGCAGCGCCGCCGTCGGCCTGTCGATGGCCGGCTCGTCGGCGCTGATCCTCGCCGCCTACCACCCCAACCAGTTCATCTACGCCGGCTCGCTGTCGGCGCTGCTGGACCCGTCGCAGGGCATGGGGCCGTCGCTGATCGGCCTGGCCATGGGCGACGCCGGTGGCTACAAGAAGGACGACATGTGGGGGCCGTCGAGCGACCCCGCCTGGCAGCGCAACGACCCGTCGCTGCAGGTCGGCAAGCTCGTCGCCAACAACACCCGCATCTGGATCTACTGCGGTAACGGCAAGCCGTCCGACCTCGGTGGCGACAACCTGCCCGCCAAGTTCCTCGAGGGCTTCGTGCGGACCAGCAACTTGAAGTTCCAGGACGCCTACAACCAGGCCGGTGGCCACAACGCGGTGTTCAACTTCGACGCCAACGGCACACACGACTGGCCGTACTGGGGCGCGCAGCTGCACGCGATGCTGCCCGACCTGCAGTCCACGTTGGGCGCCACGCCCGGTGTCGGTCCGGCTACCGCCGCCGCCGCCGGCAACCAGGGCACCGGCACCTAAACCCACCAGCGACGCGACCAGCGGCGGGCACCTTCCGGGGTTCCCGCCGCTGCTCGTTCGCGGCCTGTGTGATTTGTTTCACTACCCGGCGGTCGGGGGAACAACGGCGCTGGCTAATCTGCACACAGCGACTAGACGATGGAGGGTGGACATGAGGGTCGTGCGGGGTCTGTCAACGTTGCTGTTGGGCGTTGCTCTGGCGTTAGGGACGACGGGTCCC
>Ga0335071_10003154_pt1 | contig 17477 bp, 13 predicted proteins | sample Lox_Sample_15_FD_206724 | JGI IMG/M metagenome (GOLD analysis project Ga0335071, IMG submission 206724) | Soil microbial communities from Loxahatchee National Wildlife Refuge, Florida, United States - Lox_Sample_1.5 | ecosystem: Environmental > Terrestrial > Soil > Wetlands | place: USA... | reverse complement strand
CCTCGTACAGGCCGACGCGGCCCTTGTAGCCCGAGCCGCCGCAGCGGTTGCACCCGACGGGCCGGTAGGCCTCGATGTCGACGTGGGCGTGGAAGCCGTTCTCGCGCAGGATCTCGCTGGTGAGGATCGTGCGCTCCTTGCAGTGCGAGCAGAGCATGCGCGCCAGGCGCTGGGCGACGACGCAGTCGATCGCGCTGGCGACCAGGAACGGCTCGATGCCCATCTCCACCAGGCGGGTGATCGCCGTGGGGGCGTCGTTGGTGTGCAGCGTCGAGAGGACCAGGTGGCCGGTGAGCGCCGACTCGACGGCGATCTGCGCCGTCTCGCGGTCGCGGATCTCGCCGACCATGATGATGTCGGGGTCGGCGCGCATCATCGCCCGCAGGCCGCTGGCGAACGTCAGGCCCGCCTTCGGGTTGACCTGGACCTGCGTGATGCCGTCGAGCTGGAACTCGACCGGGTCCTCGATCGTGATGATGTTCTTCTCGGGGGAGTTGAGCATGCCCACCCCCGTGTAGAGCGTCGTCGACTTGCCCGAGCCCGTCGGCCCCGTCACCAGAACAGCGCCGAACGGCTGGCGGATCGCGCGCTCGAAGCGCTCGTGCTCCTCCTTGAGGAAGCCGAGCGCGTCGAGGTCGTGGACGACGCTCCCCTCCTGGTCGAGGATGCGCACGACGGCGGACTCGCCGTGCACGCTGGGCAACGTCACGACGCGCAGGTCGACGTGGTGGCCGTCGATCGTCAGCCCGACGCGACCGTCCTGCGGGATGCGCCGCTCGGAGATGTCGAGGTCGCTCATGATCTTCACGCGACTGATGGCGCCGGAGACCATGCGCTTGGGGATCGTGGTGATCTCCTGCAGCACGCCATCGATGCGGAAGCGCACGCGCAGCTCGCGCCCGTCGGGGGCGAAGTGCACGTCCGAGGCGCCGCGCTCCACCGCCTGGGCGACGATCTGGTTGATGAGCTTGATGACGGGCGCGTCGTCGGCGGACTCGCGCAGGTCGACGACCTCGGCCTCGCCGCTCTGCTCCTCCTCCTCGAGCGCCGTGGACTGCACCACGTCGTCCAGGCGCGTCAGGCGTGTGATCTGCTGGAGGATGTCCTCGCGCGAGGCGACCGCCGGGCGCACGTCGTACCCGGTGATCAGCGCGATCTCGTCGATCGCCATGACGTTCGCGGGGTCGGCCATCGCGAGGGTCAGGCCGTTGGTCCCGGTGAACGCGACCGGCACCGACTCGTAGCGCTTGGCCTTCGAGGAGCTGATGACGTTTGCCGCCGCCATGTCGACCTTGAAGACGTTCAGGTCGAGGTAGTCCAGGCCGTGCTTCTCGGCCAGCGCGCGCGCGAGCGTCTCCTGCGTGACGACGCCGGCGTTCAGCAGCGCCTCCTCAGGCGTCGTGCCCGTGGCGCGCGCCTCCTCGATCGCGCGCTCGACGCGGTCGCGCTCGGCGATCCCCATCTCGACGATCACGTCGCTGAGGAAGCGCCCGCCGCCGCCGCGGCTCTTGGGATGGACCACCCCGTCCCAGGGCTCGTCAGGGTCCGGCTGCTTCGCCAGCGCGCCGTGGGTCGGCGGGGGCTGGCTGACGGCTTGGAGGTGAGGGATGTCTGGGGTCATCTGGAGCTGGATGCGAGCCCCGCCGGGCGGCCTCGCGCATCACCGCGAGCGGCGCGGGGAGGCCCGTCCAGGCCTCGAGGCTCAGCGCGCCCTGGCGCACCAGGATCTCCAGGCCGTCGACCACCGCACATCCCCTGCGCGACGCCTCGCGCAGGAGCTCGGTTCCGCCGTCCCGGTAGACCAGGTCCACCACGGTCGCGTATCTGCCCAGGGTCTCGGGATCCACGGGCAGCTCCTTGAACGTGTTGGACGAATTGCCCAGCCCGACCGAGGTGCAGTTCACGAGCAGGTCCGCCGGCGCCGATACCGCCGCGCGCTCCGCCCCCAGCTCGTCGGCGAGCTCGCGGGCGCGGGCGGGGGTGCGATTCCAGACGAGCACGCGGGCGCCGGCCTCGCGCAGCGCCCACACCGCGGCCCGGGCGCTGCCGCCGGCGCCGAGCACGAGCGCGCTGCGGCCGGCGACCGGCTCGCCCAGCGCTGCCAGCAGCCCCGGGGCGTCGGTGTTGTCGGCCTCGATCGCCCCGTCCTCGGCGAAGCTCAGCGTGTTCGCCGCACCGATCGCCTGTGCGCGGGCGCTCGCCAGGTCGGCGAGCGCGAGCGCCGCCTCCTTGTGGGGGATCGTGACGTTCGCGCCGCGAAAGCCCGCGGCGGGCAGGCCGCGGACGATCTCCTCGAACAGCTGCGGCGGCGCGGGGAGCAGCTGGTAGTGCCAGTCGTGCAGGCCGAGCGCGGCCAGCGCGGCGCGGTGCATCGCCGGGGAACGGCTGTGTGCGACCGGCCAGCCCAGGACGCCGAGCCGCGTACGCGCTACTTCTTGCACACCGACGGGTCGCTGCCGCCGTTGCGCGCGCGGGCCGCGTTGTAGGCGGCCACGTTCTTCTGGAACTGGGCGTTCGTGGCGGAGAACGCGAGCGCCCCGTGGCCGCAGGCCTTGACGATGAAGTACAGGTAGGGCACCTTCGCCGGGTGGGCGGCGGCCTGGATCGAGGCCAGCCCCGGGTTGCCGATCGGGCCCGGCGGCAGCCCGACGTGCAGGCGCGTGTTGTACGGCGAGGTGCTGCGCAGCTGGGACACCTTCAGCGGGCGGGTGAAGTTGGCGACCGCGTAGCGCGTCGTCGCGTCGCTGCCCAGCGCCATCTTGTCGCGCAGGCGGTTGTAGAAGACCGCCGCGACCAGTGGGCGGTCCTTGTCGCGGAAGGCCTCGCGCTCGATGATCGAGGCGATCGTCAGCACGTCGTAGCGCGTGAGGTTCTTGCTGCGCGCGTAGGACCAGTCGATGCCGGCGGTGCTGGCCTTGAACGCCTCGAGCTGCTTGCGCACGAGCGTTCGCGCGGAGGCGCCGCGCAGGAGGTCGTAGGTCGCCGGGAACAGGAAGCCCTCGAGCGTCGCGCCGCGAGGCGCGCCGTAGCTGCGCGGCCGCAGCAGCGGGGAGCGCACCGATGCCCTCAGGTAGTTCCCCGTCACGCCCTGGCGCGCCACGATCGGCGCGACCTCGCGGCGTCCGGGGCCCTCGGGGATCAGGACGCGGATCGTCGGTGCGGCCTGCGTCGCGGTGGTGAGCGCGCTGAGCGCCGCGCCGTTGCTCATGCCGCGGCGCAGCGTGAACGTGCCCGAGCGCAGCGTCCCGCCGCCGAGCTTGGCGCGCAGGGCGAAGAAGAACCCCGAGCCGACGACGCCCTTCGCCGCGAGCAGGTTGCCGATCTGGCGCGTGCTCGCCCCCTGCGGGATCCGCACGACGACGGTCCCGCTGCCCTGCCCCGAGAACGGGGTGAACGTGCGGTCGGCGACGTAGGCGACGGCCGCGACGAGCGTGACGAGGAGGACGAGCACCAGCGTCAGGCGGGCGGGCCGGCGACGGCGACGGCGCGGGACCTTGACCGGCTGGCGCGGCATGCCGGGCGCGCCGGCACCCGGGCGCACGGTGCCGATCGGGGCATCGTGCTCGGCGGTCTCGCCGGCCGGCGGCGGGCCCGTCACGGGCTGCACGGGCGGCGGCTTGGGCACAGCCGCGCGGTGGCGGTCGGCCACGGCGGGCAGCGGGGCGGCCGTGGGCGGTGCGGGCTCGGCGGGCGTCACCGGCTCGGACGCGCCAGCATCGGGAACGGTGGGGTCGGATGCGGCCGTCTCGTCCGCCGTCTCCACCGTCGGGACCAGCGCGGTTGCCGCCGGCTCGCGGGCGACGGGCGCCTGCCGGGGCGCCTGCGCGGACGGACCCTCGTGCCCTTCCGGCTCGCCCAGGGGCTCCGGTGCCGCGACGGGCTCCGGCCCAGCGACGGGCTCCGGCTCGGGCGCGGTGACCGGCTCCGGCGCGGCCGGCAGCTCAAATGGCTCGAGGGCGGCCGGCGGCTCCTCCCCCCGCGCGCGCGCGCGGCGTCGCGCGCGCTCCAGGCGTGCGGCCTCGCGCTCTTCGGGGCTGCGCTCGCTCACGCGCGCTCCGCGTGCTCGTGCGCATGGCGGGCGAGCCAGTCGTCGAGCAGCACGGCCGCTGCGCGGGAGTCCTCGGACGTGCGGTCCGAGCCGCTGCGCGCCGCGATCGCGGTGGTGAAACGCTCGTCGAAGAGCTCAACCGGAACGCCGGGGCCGAGCGCCGAGCGCAGCCGATCGGCGAACGCGCGCGCCTCGCGCGTCTGCGCGGAATCAGCGCCCGACAGCGACAGCGGCAGGCCGACCACCACGCGGTCGACGGCGCGCTCGGCGACGAGCTCGCGCAGCGCGCGCAGCCCGGCCTTCGTCGCGGGACGCAGGACCGGCTCGATCGGCGAGGCGAGCGTGCCCGTGGGGTCGCTGAGCGCGCAGCCGCAGCGCGCCGATCCGTAGTCCAGGGCGAGCACGCGCAACGCGGCTACGCGGCGAGCGCCGCCTCGATCGCGGTGCGCGCCGCCTCCAGCGCGGCGGGCAGCTTCTCCGGGTCCCTGCCGCCGGCCTGGGCCATCGTGTCGCGGCCCCCTCCCCCGCCGCCGGTCACTGCGGCGGCCGCCTTCACGATCGCGCCCGCGCGCACGCCGCGCTCGACGAGCGCCGGCGTCACGGCGGCGACCAGGTGCACGCGGGCGTCGGCGCCCGAGCCGAGCACGATCACCGCCTGCTCGCCGAGCCGTCCCTTGAGCCGGTCGGCGGTCTCCATCAGCTGCTTGGGGTCGGCGCCCTCGACCTGCGCGGTGAGGATCTGTGCGCCGTGCAGCTCCTGCGCGCCGGAGGCGAGCGCCGCCAGGTCGACGTGCCCATTGGCGGGCGCGCCCTTGGCCGCTTCGCGAACGCGGGCCCGCAGCTCCTCGAGCGCCTGCGGCACGCGCTCCACGGGCGTGCGCAGTGCGTCGGCCGCCTCGCGCAGCAGCGCGTCGTGCTCGCGCATCAGCCGCACCGCCGCGGGGCCCGTGATCGCCTCGATGCGCCGCACGTTCGCCGCCGAGGAGCCCTCGCTCGTGATCTTCATGAGCGCGATCTCGGAGGTGCTGCGCACGTGCGTGCCGCCGCACAGCTCGCGCGAGACGCTGCCGTCCCCGATCTCCACCATGCGCACGACGTCGCCGTACTTCTCGCCGAACAGCGCCATCGCGCCCAGGCGGCGGGCCTCGTCGAGCGTCGTGGTCAGCGGGCGCACGGGGAGGTCCTCGAGGATCAGGCGGTTGACCTCGTCCTCGACGGCCAGCCGGTCCTCGTCGCTCAGGCGCTCGGTGTGCGTGAAGTCGAAGCGCAGCTTGTCCGGGCCGACGTAGGAGCCGGCCTGGCGCACGTGCTCGCCCAGCCGTGCGCGCAGCGCGGCGTGCAGCAGGTGCGTGGCGGTGTGGTTGCAGGCCGTGGCGTGGCGCGCGGCGCGATCGACGCGCGCCACGACGCGCTCGCCGGCGGCCGGCGGCGCGCCGTCGATGACGAGCGCCTGGTCGTCGCCCGCGCGCACGACGTCGGCGACGTGGAAGGCGCGCGCGCCGTCCTCGGTCTCCAGCGTGCCCGCGTCGCTGACCTGCCCACCGCCGGCGGGGTAGAACGGCGACTCGGCGAGCTTGAGGTAGACGTGGCCCTCCTCCTCGCGCACACCCTGCACGACGGTGTGCACCTCGAGGTCCTCATAGCCCGTGAAGACCGTCGGCTCCGGCGCGACCTCACGCACGATCTCGCCGGCGCGGCCCACCTTGCGGGCCGGGCCGATGGCGGCCGCCGAGCGCGCGCGCTGCGCGTCCATCAGGCGCTCGAACTCGGCCTCCTCGGTGAACGGCACGCCGCGCTCGGCGGCCATCTCGCGCGTGAGCTCGATCGGGAAGCCGAAGGTGTCGTGCAGGCGGAAGGCGTCGGCGGCGCTGACGGCGCCCGCGTCGAGCAGCTCGTCCAGGAGCCTGGTGCCCTGCTCGAGCGTGCGGCGGAAGCCCTCCTCCTCCCCGCGCACCCACTTGAGGATCGTCTCGCGGCCGCTGACGAGCTCCGGGTAGGCCGGGCCCATGATCTCGATCACCTGCTCGGCGAAGGTGGGCAGGAAGACCCCCTCGATGCCGATGCGATGCCCCTGCTGGATCGCCCGGCGCATCACGCGGCGCAGGATGTAGCCGCGCTCCTCGTTGGACGGCACGACCCCGTCGCCGATCAGGAACGTCATCGCGCGCGAGTGGTCGGCGAGGATGCGCAGTGCGCGCTCGTCGTGGGCGCCGGGGGCGCTGAGCTCGCGCCCGAGGTCCATCAGGGGAAGGAACTGGTCGGTCTCGAAGATCGTCTCGACGCCCTGCTGGATGAGCGCCATGCGGTTGAGGCCCAGGCCGGTGTCGATGTTCTGCTCAGGCAGCGGCGTCAGAATCGGGCCCGCCCGCCCCGGGTCCTGGTCGAACTGCATAAAGACGAGGTTCCAGTACTCCAGGAAGCGCTCGTTGTCCCCGCCGGGCAGGTCGTCGGCCCTGCCGTGCTCGACCCCGCGGTCCAGGTAGAGCTCACTGCACGGCCCGCACGGGCCGGTCGGGCCCGACTGCCAGAAGTTCTCGCTGCGTGGGCAGAGCACGATCCGCTCGCGCGGCACGCCGACCGACTCCCAGGCGGCGATCGCCTCCTCGTCGGGCCCGAGGCCCAGCTCGGGGTCGCCCTCGAAGGTCGTGATCCAGATGTCCTTGGCGTCGAAACCGAAGCCCTCCAGCGAGAGCTCCCAGGCGAACTCGACCGCGCCCTGCTTGAAGTAGTCGCCGATCGCGAAGTTGCCGAGCATCTCGAAGAAAGTGAGGTGGCGGGCGGTGTTCCCCACGTTCTCGATGTCAGTCGTGCGAAAGCACTTCTGGCAGCTTGTGAGGCGCTTGGCGGGCGGCGTCTCGAGCCCGAGGAAGTAGCCCTTGAGCGGGTGCATCCCGGCCGTGGTGAGCAGCACGGAGGCGTCGAAGGTCGCCGGGACCAGCGAGGCCGACTCGCGGCGCAGGTGTCCGCGCTCGGCGAAGAACTCGAGGAACGTCTCGCGGATCTCGTCGCTGCTTCTGGCGATCATGGGGCGATTGTCGCGCATCCCAGGACGCGGTCGCCCCGCAGGAAGACGGCGGTCTGGCCCGGGGCGGCGCCCCAGACGGGCTCGCGGAGTTCGAGCTCTTCGCCGCGCAGCGTGCACGGGACCGCCGGCGCGCGGTAGCGCAGGCGCACCTGCGCGATCTCCTCGGCCGGCGCGCGCAGGCGCACGTCGCTCAGGCGCACGCGGGTCGTGAGCAGCGCCGCGCGCGGGCCGACGGTGACGGTGTTGGACGCGACGTCGGTGCCGGTCACGTAGAGCGGTGCGTCGCGCCCGCCGACCCCGACGCCGCGGCGCTGGCCGACGGTGAAGGCGTGCGCGCCGCGGTGGCGCCCGAGCGGGCGGCCGGCCTCGTCGAGGATGTGGCCGGGGCGGGGCCGAGGCCCGCCGTGGCGAGTGAGAAAGGCCTCGCGCGCGGACCCGGCCAGGAAGCAGAGGTCCTGCGAGTCGGGCCGGCGTGCCACCGGAAGACCCTCGCGCTCGGCCATCTCGCGGACCTGCGCCTTCGTCAGCTCGCCGAGCGGGAAGCGCAGGCGCGCCAGCGCCTCGGGCTCGAGCGCCGCAAGCACGTACGACTGGTCCTTCGCGGGGTCGGTCGCGGTGCGCAGCAGCCCGTCGTCGCCGATGCGCGCGTAGTGGCCGGTGGCCAGCGCGCCCGCGCCGACGCGACCGGCGAGCTCCAGCATCGCCTCCAGCCGCACGCTGCCGTTGCAGCGCACGCACGGGTTCGGTGTCAGGCCGGCGGCGTGCCCGGCGATCCACGGGTCGACGACGCCCGCGCGGAACTCGTCGCGCAGGTCGAGCGTGAGGTGCGCGAGGCCCATGCGGTGCGCGAGCGCGCGCGCCTCGCGCACGGCGCTTGCCGAGCAGCAGCTGCGCTCGGCGTCGTTGTGGGCGTCGCGCCAGAGCTCGAGCGTCACGGCGACCGGCGCGGCCGCGTCCTCTCGCGCGCACAGGAGCGCGGCGACGGCGCTGTCGACACCGCCGCTCATCGCCACGAGCGTGCGCGACGGCTGCGGGGCGAGCGCGGCGCCGGCGCGCGCGGCGGCGCCGAGCGCGCGCGCCAGGGCGTCGGCCGCCAGCTCGGCGGCGTGGTGCTTGCCGGGGCTCAGGCCGCCGAGCGCCGCGGCCACCTCCTGCGCCCCGACGCGCGCAGCCTGCAGCAGCGGCGCGCCCTCGGCCAGCTCGGCCGCGGCGCTGGCCGCGGCGACCGTCGCGCCGCAGCCCTCCGCGTCGAAGCCGGCGGCGCTCACGCGCTCGCCGTCGAGCGCGACGCTCATGCGCACGACATCGCCGCAGGCGGCCGCGCCCGCAACGGCGTCATGGCCGCCGTCGGGCCGCCGGCCGCGGCCGTGCGGGTGGCGCAGGTGCTCCTCGAAGCGCTCGTCGGGCATCTGCGGTGAGTCTAGGCGCGGGCGCCCGCGGCCAGCCCAGGCGCCCACGAGGTCGGTCAATCGCGGCGCGCCCGGTCCGCCCGGGGTCGCCCTGGTCGAGTTGTGCACGCATACCGTGCGCAACTCGCCCAGCACGAGTCACGGGCGCCCGGGTGCCGTCGCGGCCGCCGGCCCTGGTCCTCGATGCCCGCGGTGGATTCCCCCCCGCTCGCGGGGGGTCGCCGTCGCCCGGTGGCCACGCCGCGCGCCCGACGCGACCGTGAGGCCGGTCCACGGCGTGCGGCGGCGCCTACGATGGCTCCATGCGCCTCAGCGTCCTGGACCAGTCGCCGGTCGCCGCCGGCTCGACGGGGGCGCAGGCGCTGGCAAACACGCTCGATCTCGCCAGGCTCGCGGACCGCCTGGGCTACCACCGCTACTGGGTCGCCGAGCACCACGGCGGGCCGATGCTCGCGGGGCCAAGCCCGGAGGCGCTGATCGGGCCGATCGCCGCCGCCACCGACCGGCTGCGGGTCGGCAGCGGGGGCGTGATGCTTCCCCACTACAGCCCGTTCAAGGTCGCCGAGACGTTCAGCGTGCTCGCCGGCCTCTTCCCCGAGCGGATCGACCTCGGCATCGGCCGCGCGGCCGGCACGGACCCGATCACCGCACGGGTGCTGCAGCGCGACCGCCGCGCCGCCGCGCCCGACGACTTCCCTGAGCAGCTCGGTGAGCTGCTTGCCTTCCTGGAGGGCTCGTTTGCGGAGGACTCGCCGGTCGCGCGGCTAGCGGCGCTCCCCGGCCTGCCGGAGGTGCCCGAGCCGTGGCTGCTGGGCTCCTCAGCGCAGAGTGCCGTGTGGGCCGCGCAGCTGGGGCTGCGCTACGCGTTCGCGGACTTCATCAGCCCCGGCGGCGGCGAGATCGCGCGGCTCTACCGCGAGCGCTTCACGCCGAGCGGCCGCGCCCCCGAGCAGACCTGTGCGGTGGCCGCCTCGGTCATCTGCGCCGACAGCGACGAGGAGGCCGTAAGCCTGGCGACGAGCGGCCAGATGGCCTTCTCGCTCCTGCGCCGCGGGCGCCTCATCGCAATCCCGACCGTCGCCGAGGCGCAGGCCTGGCTGGCCGAGCGCGGCGAGCGTCCGGGCGCCCCGGCCGGGCGACGGGCGATCCTCGGCAGCCCGGAGACCGTGCGAGCGGGCATCGAGGCGCTCGCGCAGGAGTACGGAGCGCAGGAGGTGATCGTCGTGACGATCACCCACGAGCACGCGGCCCGCAGGCGCTCCTACGAGCTGGTCGCGCAGGCCTTCGGGCTGACGGCCCCTGAGCGCGCTACGGCTGCTTCGTTGTAGCCGGCTTGGCCGCGATCACGTCCGCGACCGCCTGGTTGAGCTCGCCGGTGTACGTGTAGCCGACGATCAGGCGCGCCTTGTCGGTCGAGCCGATGATCAGCACGCTGGGCGCCTGGGTGATCGTGGTGTCAGCGGTGAAGACGGAGTAATCGCCGACCTGGTTGATGCTGGCGATGCGGACCACGACCTTGCCGTGGCGGCGCGGGAGCCGGCGCACGGCCGTGACGACCGCGGCGCTGTCCGACGAGCCGTTGACGAAGGCGAGCACGACGACCTTGTGGTGGTTCAGCGCGGCGACGAGCGGCGCGGCCGGACTGGCCGGCACGGCCTTGGGCTTCGGCTTGGCGACGACCACGGCCTTCGGCTTGGGCGACGCGGCCGTGTTCGGCTTGGCGACGACCACGGCCTTGGGCTTGGCCGACGCGGCCGGCGTCACGGCCACGACCTTCGCCGGAGCGGAGTGGTGGCGCACGACCGTCGTGGACTGCCCACCGGGCGTGGTCTTGGTCACGACGGTGGTCTTGGAGGATGCCGGCTTGGCGGCGACGACCGCCTTCGGCCGGGCCGGAGATGCCGAGGACGGGGCGGCCTGCCCGCCGGTGCCGTTCGGCGCGGCGGCGGGCTGCCCGGCGGTCCCGTTCGAGGTCGCGGCGGCGGTGCTCTGGACCTTCGCCACTGACGCGTTGGCGGCCGCGGTGGCCGCGCGCGCCTTGTCGATGCTGCGCGTCAGGCCCGCGACGCCCGGCGCGGTCGGGGGCGGTGCCGGGGTGCTGGAGCCGCCGCCGGACTTGGGGCGCAGGGCGACGAACCACACGGCGGCCAGCGCCAGGACCGCGACGAGCGCGATCCGCATGGGGAGACCGATCTGCTGCACCCTCCCCTAGTCGGCTGCACGGCCGCTCGGCTTGAGCGTTTTGTGCTATGCGCGCTGCGGACCCGGCTCGGCGAGCGAGCGCAGCGCCAGCTCGCGCAGCTGGTGAGGGCTGACCGGCGCCGGCGCGCCGGTGAGCGGGTCCGCGCCGCTCGCGGTCTTGGGGAAGGCGATCACGTCGCGGATCGACTCCAGGCCGCAGACGAGCGCGGCGATCCGGTCGACGCCCATCGCGATCCCGCCGTGCGGCGGGGCGCCAAAGCGCAGCGCCTCGAGCAGGAAGCCGAACTGCTCGCGGGCCTCGTCGCCGTCGAGGCCGAGCAGATCGAACACGCGCTGCTGGACCTCGGGCGTGTGGATGCGGATCGAGCCGCCGCCGACCTCGATCCCGTCGATCACGAGGTCGTAGGCGCGCGAGAGGAGGTTCGCCGGGTCCTCGAGGTCGCCCGCCGGCGCGGTGAACGGGTGGTGGATCGCCGCCCAGCGCGGCCGGTCGGGCTCGGTGGCGTCGTGCTCGAACATCGGGAAGTCGACGATCCACAGGGCGTGATGGACGCCCTGCGGGATCAGGCCGAAGCGCGCCCCCAGCTCGAGCCGAAGGCCCCCGAGCGAGGCCGCCGCCACATGCGGCGTGTCGGCGACGAACAGCAGCAGGTCCCCCTCGGCCGCCTCCAGGCGCTCTCCGACGGCGGCGATCTGCTGGGGCGAGAAAAACTTCGCGAGGTTGCCGGCCCAGCCGTCGGCGCTGACGTAGATCGGCGCGACGGCCTGGGCCCCGTGCACCCGCACGACGTCGTTGAGGGCGTCGAGCTCCGAGCGCGAGAGCTCGCGCCGCCCGGCGTTCAGCGCGCGCACGACGCCGCCGGAGGCAAGGACGCGCTCGAAGACCTGGAACTGCGAGCCGCGCACGATCTCCGAGACGTCGCGGATCTCCAGGCCGAAGCGGGTGTCCGGGCGGTCGATGCCGAAGCGCGAGACGGCCTCGGCGTAGCTCATGCGCGGCCACGGCGCCGGCGCGACCGCGAAGCCGGTCGCCTCGAAGACGGCGGACATCACCGCCTCCATGACCTCGATCACGTCGTCCTCGCCGACGAACGCCATCTCGAGGTCGAGCTGGGTGAACTCCGGCTGGCGGTCGGCGCGCAGGTCCTCGTCGCGGAAGCAGCGGGCGATCTGGTAGTAGCGCTCGTACCCGGCCATCATCAGCAGCTGCTTGAACAGCTGCGGCGACTGGGGCAGCGCGTACCACGAGCCGGCGCTCAGGCGGCTGGGCACGAGGAAGTCGCGGGCGCCCTCCGGCGTGGACTTCGTGAGGATCGGCGTCTCGAGCTCCAGGAAGTCGCGCTCGTCGAGCACGTGGCGCATCGTGCGCGTGACGAGCGTGCGGGCGAGCATCGCGTCGAGCATCCCCTGGCGGCGCAGGTCCAGCCAGCGGTAGCGCAGGCGCAGCGTCTCGTCGACGGGCGTGTCCTCGTCGATCGGGAACGGCGGCGTCTCGCTGTCGGCGAGGACGTCCAGGGCGCTGATGGTGATCTCGATCTCGCCGGTGGGGATGCCCGGGTTGACGTTCCCCTCCTCGCGGCGCACGACCGTGCCCGTCGCGGAGACGACGTGCTCGGAGCGCAGCCGTTCGGCGAGGGCGAACGCCGCGCCGCTGGTCTCCGGGTGGAAGACGAGCTGCACGAGGCCCGAGCGGTCGCGCAGGTCGATGAAGATCAGCCCGCCGTGGTCGCGGCGCCGATGCACCCAGCCCGCCACGCGCACGCTGTCGCCGGCGTGCGCGAGACCGAGGTCCCCGCACCAGCTGTCGCGGTAGGCGTTCGGGCGCGGCGGGGAGATCACGCCGCGAACCTACCGCGCAGCACCGTGGCGACGGCGGCCGACGGCGACTCGGCGGGCGTCTGCTCGCCGCTCTCCATGTCCTTGAGCTCGATCCCGGTCGGCCCGACGATCGCGACGTAGCGGGCGCGCAGGCGCGCTGCCTGCTTGAACTGGCCCTTCACCGAGCGCCCGGCGAGCTCGAGCTGCGCCGGCACCCCCGCGCGCCGCGCCTCGGCGGCGAGCAGGAAGGCCGCGGTGCGCTCGGCCTCGCCGTCGCCGGCCACCGCGACGTACAGGTCGCAGACCGGCTCGGGCACCGGGCGCTCCTCGGCAGCCAGCAGGATCCGCTCGATGCCGGCGGCCCAGCCCATCCCGGGCGTGTGGCCCGCGCCGAGCTGCTCGGCCAAGCCGTCGTAGCGTCCGCCCCCGCCGACGCCGCTCTGCGAGCCGAGCGCGTCGGAGGTGAACTCGAAGACGGTGCGCGTGTAGTAGTCCAGCCCGCGCACGAGCGTCGCATCGATCTCGTACTCCAGGCCGCCGGCGCCCAGCAGCGCGCGCACCGTCGCGAAGTGCTCGGCGTCGTCGGCGTCGAGGTGATCGAGCAGCAGCGGCGCGCTGCGCATCACCTCGCGCGTGCCGGGGTGGTCGGCGTCGAAGGCGCGCAGCGGGTTGAGGTCGATGCGGTCGCGCACGTCGGCCGACAGGCGGTCCTCGTTGGCGCGCAGGTGCGCCTGCAGCAGCTCGCGGTAGCGGGTACGCGAGGCGGGCGTCCCCAGGCTCGACAGGCGCAGGCGCACGCCGCGCACGCCGAGCTCGTCGAGGATCGCGGCGAGCAGCAGGATCGACTCCGCGTCCACGGCGGGGTCATCGGAGCCGATCGCCTCGGCGCCGATCTGCCAGAACTGGCGGTAGCGGCCCGCCTGGGCGCGTTCGTAGCGAAAGCAGCTCGACAGGTACCACAGCTTCACCGGCTGGGCGAGCTTGTGCATGCCGTGCTCGTGGTAGGCGCGCACGATCGGGGCGGTGATCTCGGGCCGCAGGGTCAGGGAGCGTCCGCCCCCGTCGACGAACGTGTACATCTCCTTCTGCACGATGTCGGTCGACTCGCCGACGGTGCGCCGGAAGACGTCGGTGTCCTCGAAGGCGGGGGTCTCGATGCGCCGGTAGCCTGCGGCCTCGAGGATCCGGCGCGCGGCGACCTCGACCGCCAGCCGCAGGGCGGACTGCTCGGGCAGCACGTCGAACGTGCCGCGCGGTGCCTGCAGCGTGCTCACGCGGAGGCGGCCGGCAGGTCCTGCAGGAACGGGTTGGTGGCGCGCTCGCGGCCGATCGTCGTGACGCCCATGTGCCCGGGCAGCACCGGCGTCTCGTCGTCGTAGCGCTCCGCGAGCCCCGCGATCGAGCGCAGCAGCGTTGCGAGGTCGCCGCCGGGCAGGTCGGTCCGGCCGATCGAGCCCTCAAAGAGCACGTCGCCGGAGGCCAGCACCGTGCCCGCCTCCTCCTGGCCGGGCACCGAGAACGCGTAGGTCACGTGCCCGGGGCTGTGGCCCGGGGTGAAGAGGACGTCGATGTCGAACCCGGCGAGTTGCAGGTGCTCGCCGCCGCCGACCGTGTGCTCGGCGTTCCAGCTCTCGAACGGGCCGAAGCCCGGCCACGGCACGTAGCTCATGATGTCCGCGAGCACCCGCGTCTCCAGCTGCGGGCACCAGACGGGCGCACCGGTCGCGCGCGCCACCGGCGCGACCGCGCCGATGTGGTCGAAGTGCGTGTGCGTGAGCAGGATCGCCTCCAGGCGCGCGCCGGTCTCGGCGATCGCGGCGAGCAGCCGGTCGGGCTCGTCGCCCGGGTCGACGATCAGCGCCGTGTCGGCGTCCGCGCCTGTGCGCAGGAGGTAGCAGTTCTCCTGCACGGGGCCGACGGTGAGCATGCGGATGTCCATGGTGCCCACCAGCGTACGGCCAACCGGCCCGCCGTTCAGCCCTTGCGCTTGGCGGTGAACTCCAGGCGGCCGGAGCAGTCGGTGTTCAGGCCTCCTTGCCGGCCTTGGCGCGCGCCTTCTCGGCCTTCGCCAGGCGCCGGCGGTAGAGCCACAGGTCGGTGTAGTAGCTCAGCGGCACGTACAGCACGAGCAGCACGGCCGCCAGGGAGAGGACCTGCGCGGCGGGCTGCTTGAAGATCAGCACGAGCAGCGCGACGAAGAAGACGACCGCGATCAGCGAGCGGTTGATCGCGCCGCGCCACGTCGGCGGCTTGTTGAAGCGGTCCTCGCGCGGGGAACGCTTGCCCGCGCCCTTGCCCGAGGCGGCCTTGCGCTCCTGGTCGGTGAGCTTGCGCCCGGTGCGCCCACGCGCCTCGACGACCCCCATGGCGTTGCCGCGGTGCTTGGTGCGTCGCTTGCGCTTGGTCTGGGCCATGATCCAGGAAGCGTAGAGCCTCGGGTAGCGTGCCGCCCATGGCGTCGGTCGTGCCGCTGCGCCGGCACCGCTGGTGGATCCTTGCCGTGATCGGCGCGGCCCAGCTGATGGTCGTGCTCGACGCGACCATCGTGAACATCGCGCTGCCGTCCGCGCAGCGCGACCTTGGCTTCGGCCTCAACGACCGCCAGTGGGTCGTGACGGCCTACTCGCTGGCGTTCGGCAGCCTGCTCCTGCTCGGCGGGCGCCTGGGCGACATGTTCGGGCGCAGGCGCACGTTCATCGCCGGCCTCGTGGGCTTCGCGCTCGCCTCGGCCTTCGGGGGCGCGGCGCAGTCGTACGGGATGCTCATCGCGGCGCGCGCCTTGCAGGGCGCGTTCGGGGCGCTGCTCGCGCCATCGGCGCTCGGCCTGCTGACGACGACGTTCAGCGACCAGGAGGACCGCGGCCGCGCGTTCGCGGTCTTCGGCGGGATCGCGAGCGGCGGCGCCGCGATCGGCCTGCTGCTCGGCGGGATGCTCACCGAATGGCTGTCGTGGCGCTGGTGCCTGTACGTGAACGTCCTGATCGCCGTCCCCGCCACGATCGGCGCGGCGCTGCTGATCCGCACGCGCGCGGTCGCGGGGGCGCACACGATCGACCTGCCGGGAGCGCTCAGCGCGTCGGGCGGCCTGTTCCTGCTGGTGTACGGCTTCGCACATGCCGAGACCTCGAGCTGGACGAACGCCGTGACGCTGGGGTCGCTGGCGCTCGGCGTCGTGCTCCTGCTCGTCTTCGTGGCGATCGAGTCGCGCGTCTCCGCGCCGCTGCTGCCGCTGCGCATCGTGCGCGACCGCAACCGCGGGGGCGCCTACCTGGCGATCCTCTCGGGCGGTTTGGCGATGTTCGCGGTCTTCCTGTTCCTCACCTACTACCTGCAGCGCACGAAGGGCTTCAGCCCGATCCAGACCGGCCTGGGCTTCCTGCCGATGGTCGGCGCGCTGCTGTTCGCGGCGGCGATCTCGAACACCCGGCTGCTGCCGCGGCTGGGGCCACGGCCGATCGTGCCGGTGGGCATGGCGCTGGGGTGCGTGGGCATGATCATGCTGACGCGCCTGGGGGTCTCGTCGACCTACGCCGGCACGGTGCTCCCCGCGCTGCTGGTGCTCGGGCTGGCGTTCGGCTTCGCGTTCGCACCGTCGATCAACACGGCGACGGCCGGTCTCCCGCCGGCCGACGCGGGCGTGGGCTCCGCGGTCGTGAACACCTGCCAGCAGGTCGGCGGGTCGCTCGGGACGGCTGCGCTCAGCTCCATCTTCGCCACCGCGCTGACGCGCTACGCCGCCGCCCACCCGGGCCCCGGGGCGCTCGTGAAGGCAACGCTCCACGGCTACTCGACCGCGTTCTGGACGGCCGCGGGGATCTTCGCGGCCGGGTCGATCGTCACCGCGCTGATGTTCCGCAGCGGGCCGCTGTACGCGCCGGCCGCGGCCGAGGACGCAGTGGTGGCCGGGTGAGGTGGAGGTCAGGGGGGCGCGTCCGTGGTGCCGGCCTCCCGCCGGCGCTGCAGCGTCTCCTCGATCGTCGCGCGGTTGCGGCACGTCAGGCCGGCCGGGAAGCCCTCGAACGCCGCGCTCGGCGCGAGGCCGACGAGCTCGGTCTCCGTGACCGGCGCGTGGCGCGCGATGGCGGCGACGACCTCTGCCAGCGCGACCCGGCCCGGATCCTCGACGTTCGTGGAGACCTGCGCGACGCCGGCGCGGCGCGCGAGCGTGAGGCCGATCGCACGCACGGCGGGCAGGCCCTCCTCCCCGCCCTCGCGGATCAGCGCGGCGATTCGCCGCGCGTCCTCGAGGCTCGCCGGCGGAGCGAGCTCGACGTTGAAGGCGACGAGCGGCGGGCGCGCGGCGACGAGTGCGGCGCCGGCCGTCGGGTGCGGCTCACGTGGCCCGAAGTCGGGCGTCAGCTCGCCGCCGCGCATCCGTCGCGTGAGCTCGGCGATGCCGCCGCGGCGCAGCTCGGCGCGCGTGCGCCCGCCGGCAAGCGCGCCGTACAGGAAGACCGGGAGCTCCAGCACGTCGGCGAGCATGTCGGCGACGACGAGCGCCTCGGCGCACGCGGCGCCGCGCCGCGCGTCATCGAGGTGGACGACCGGCACCACGTCCACCGCCCCCACGTGCGGGTGCAGCCCGCGGTGGGCGCGCAGGTCGATGCGCTCCACCGCCACGCGGGCCCCGGCGAGCAGCGCGGGAGCCAGATGCCCCGGCAGGCCGGCGAGCGTGAACACCGCCCGTCCGTGATCGGGGTCGGCGTGCGGCTCGCACAGCAGCCCGGCCCCCGCCCCCGCCGAGAACGCCGCTCCGACGGCCGCGAGCACCGCCGCATCGGCCCCCTCGGACACGTTGGGAACGGCGATCAGCGTCGGCCCGGGCATCACCGCGGGAGCCTACGCGCGCCGCTATCCTGCGCCCTCCCCGCCGGAGTAGCTCAGTCGGTTAGAGCAGCGGAATCATAATCCGCGTGTCGGGGGTTCGAGTCCCTCCTCCGGCATCCTGAAACGTCCTGCATACCGGCTCCTTTCG
>Ga0335071_10003152_pt1 | contig 17482 bp, 14 predicted proteins | sample Lox_Sample_15_FD_206724 | JGI IMG/M metagenome (GOLD analysis project Ga0335071, IMG submission 206724) | Soil microbial communities from Loxahatchee National Wildlife Refuge, Florida, United States - Lox_Sample_1.5 | ecosystem: Environmental > Terrestrial > Soil > Wetlands | place: USA... | reverse complement strand
ATGGAGACACCTCCAGCCGTCCCTACCGCCTGATGTGGTACGAGATCGGTCCCTACCCGGCCTATTACAACACCGGACGCTACCAGGACCTGATCGACCTGGCAAACGTCACCCTGGCCGCCCCGCGGACCGGGCCAACCCTGGAGGAGAGCCTGTACTGGCGCGGCATGGCCGAATATGCTTTGAACCAGCAGGACAAGGCCATCCAGGATATGCACTCCGCCCTTTACTATCATCCCGGATACCTCCCGGTACTCCAGGCTTTCAACCAATGGGGCATCGCGCCTTGATATGAAGATCCTCCATTTCGCCGACGCCCACATCGACATGGCCAATTATGGCCGCCACGACCCCGAAACGGGCCTGCCGCTGCGCGTCCTGGATTTCCTCAAGTCGCTGGACGCCATCGTCGAGGCGGCCGTTTCGGAAAAAGTGGACCTGGTGATCTTTGCCGGGGATGCCTACAAGGACCGCTCGCCGGCCCCGACTTTCCAGCGTGAATGGGGCAAGCGGATCATCCGTCTCTCCAAGGCCGGCATCCGGACCCTGCTCTTGGTCGGGAATCACGACCTCTCGCCCGCCCTGGGCCGCGCCAACGCCATCCAGGAGTTCGAGACGCTCGACATCCCCCATGTGACCGTCCTGTCGAAACCACAATTCCTTTCTTCAGGCGAGCTGGGCCTGCCCGTCCAGGTGATCGCCATCCCCTGGGTGGCGCGCTCCGGCCTGCTGGCTGCCACGGATGCCAGCGCCGCGGATATGCCGGAAGTCTTCTCCAATATCGAGGAGCGCCTGACCGAGCTGGTCGACGGCTGGCTCGCGGATGCCGATCCCGCCCTGCCCGTCATCCTGACCGCCCACGCCTCCGTCCAGGGAGCAAAATTCGGCTCCGAGCGGACCGTCATGCTGGGCGCGGACATGGTCCTGCCGGGCTCGCTCGTCAAGGATGGGCGCCTGGACTACGTGGCCCTCGGCCACATCCACAAGCCCCAGGACCTGAACGAGAACGCCCACCCGCCGGTCATCTACCCGGGCTCGATCGAGCGCGTCGATTTCGGCGAGGCCGGAGACGAGAAGTTCTTCATCATCGCCGAGGTGGAGCGCGGCCGGACACGGGTCGAGTGGCGCAAGCTGGCGAACGTCCGCCCGTTCATCGACCGGCAGGTTGCGCTCGAGTCCCCCGAGGACGTCAACACGGCGCTCCAATCCGCCCTGCCCCCGCAGGAGGAATTGGCCGGGGCGATCGTAAGGCTGACCGTCGATTACGTCCGCGAATGGGACGAGCTCATCGACGAAGCCTCCCTGCGGCGTTACGCCGAGGAGGCCTTCGAATTCCATCTCATCAAGCGCCCGCGGATCGAATCCCGCATCCGCCTGCCTGGCGACCAGACCGTCAGCAGCCTCAGTCCGCTCGAGCTGCTCGACCAGTACTGGCGGGCCGTCAAGGCCGACGAGGCAGAGGCACTCCAGAAGCTGGCCAAAGAAATCATCGAAGAAGAATAGCAGCCGATTCTGAAGAAGGAACGCACCATGACCGATGATATTTACGGTAAACTGGCCGATGCACTGGATCGGCTGCCCAATGGGTACCCGCGCACCGACTCGGGTGTAGAGCTTCGCATCCTGGAAAAGATCTTCTCACCCGAGGAAGCCACCCTGGCCGGCCATTTGAGCGGCACGTTCGAGCCGGTGGCGGTGATCGCCGGTCGGGCCAGGCTGCCGGAAGGCGAGGTCAGCCGCGGTCTGTTCAAGCTGGTTCGGCGCGGGTGCGTCTGGCTGGACAAACAGGAGGGGAAAGTCTGCTTCCGGCTGGCGCCCTTCGTGGTCGGCATCTACGAGGCGCAGCTCGAACTCATGGATCACGAACTGGCCCATATGGTGGAAGAGTATTTTTCCGGGGCAGGCGCTCAGGGCATCATGAAACTGCAGCCGGCCCTGCAACGAGTGGTCCCAGCCCAAAGCGCGCTAAAATCCGAGGCAGTCCTCCCGTACGACGACGTGCGGTCCATTCTGCTGAATGCCAAGTCGTTCAACGTCCGGGATTGTATCTGCCGTCTGCAGCAGCAACAGATCGGCCAGCCCTGTGACTACCCGCTTAAGATCTGCCTGGGGTTTTCCCGCAACGAGCGCCCAGCCCAACCTGGGGATTTGACGCAGGCGGAAGCGCTTGCCCTGCTGGATCAAGCCGAACAGGTCGGGCTGGTTCACACCGTCAGCAACGTGATGGAAGGGGTCGGGTACGTCTGCAACTGCTGCGGTTGTTGCTGCGGGATCCTGCGCGGCATCACCGACTGGGGCATCGAGAATTCGGTGGCCTATGCCAATTACTACGCCGTCATCGATCCGACTTTCTGCGCCAACTGCGGCAACTGCATCGAACGCTGCCAAGTGGGTGCCATCTCGGAAGGGGACGGCATCTCAGTAGTCGACCGGGCGCGCTGCATCGGCTGCGGGTTGTGCGTGAGTGGCTGTCCGAATGACGTAGCCCGGCTGATCCGCAAGCCCGAGGCTGAGATCGTCCACCCGCCCAGGGATTATGCCGAGTGGGAACATGCCCGCCTGCACAACCGGGGCTTGGCATAACTTTATCCGTCCGACTGATCGGCTTATTGTTAGTACGCCAAGGAAAATAGGGGCTCGATTCATGCGCTGGATCTACCTCTCCCCTCACTTCGACGACGCAGTTCTCTCCTGCGGCGGCCTGATCTTCGACCAGGCCCGGGCCGGGATACCGGTCGAGATCTGGACCGTCCTGGCCGGGAACCCGCCCCCGGGTCCGCTCTCGGACTTCGCCCAAAAGAACCACGCCTTGTGGGGCGTCGCCACCGGTGCCGAGACCGTCGCCATGCGCAAGGAGGAGGACCGGGAGGCGGCCACAGCCGTCGGCGCGGAGCTGGTCCATTTCGACTTCCCCGACTGCATCTACCGCCGCTCGCCCAAAGGGGAGTATCTCTACACAGAGACCGTCATGATCCCACCTGTCCCGGGCGACCGGGGCCTGCCCAGGCGGATTGCCGAGGCCTTGAAGTCCGAGCTGCGCAGGGACGACGAGTTGGTCTGCCCGCTGACCCTGGGCGGCCACGCCGATCACACCGTCGTCCGCCGGGCAGCCGAGCTGCTGCGGCGCCCCCTGCGCTATTACGCCGACGTACCGTACATCATGAACTATCCGGCCTCCCTCGAACCGGCGGTCGTCGCGATGCGAGCCGAACATTATCCAATCTCTGCCGCCGGGCTGGACGCCTGGGTGGAGGGGGTGGCCGCCTACCGCTCCCAGGTGGGTTCGCTGCTCAAGGATCACTCGGACTTATTCGCCGCCATCCGGGCCTATTGGTGGGAGGAAAAGGGCATTCGCCTCTGGCAACCCGTCTAGACAAAGAACCGCTTGATTTTCGTCTGGAATCATGTATAATATTGGCGGGTAGGGACTCCTACACAACTGCATCTCTGTCACAGAGATGCTTGTATTTTCTTAGGATACAACCATGACGACGACATTCCTGACCAAGGAAGGTTATCAAAAACTTGCCGATGAATTAGAGTTCCTGCGCACGACCAAGCGCAAGGAAGTGGCCGAGCGCTTGCACGAGGCCATGGAAGGCGGCGAGCTGATCGAGAATGCCGAGTACGAAGCCGCCAAGAACGAACAGGCTTTCGTGGAAGGCCGCATCCAGGAGCTGGAAATCATCCTGGCTTCGGCGCGCATCATCGAAGAGCAAGCCAACGATCCGACAACCGTCCAGGTCGGCGATACGGTCAGCGTGAAGGAAGGCGGCGGCAGCGCAGAGGAGTACACCATCGTCGGGGCGGCCGAAGCCAACCCGCGCGAAGGCAAGATCTCGAACGAGTCCCCTCTCGGGAAAGCCCTGCTCAACCATCGCGCCGGCGAAGATGTGACCGTCGAAGCACCCGGCGGGACGTTCAAAGTTCATATCGTCAAGATCAAGTGAGCCCGGGCACGCCAGTCATGCCCCGCGCAGCCATTTGAGTGCGCGGGGCTTTTTGTTGTACAATACCACCCGAAAGGTCGCCCTTATGCCAGAATACAATTCCCTCGAAAAAATCCGCCTCGAGAAGATCGAAGAGCTCCGCAAGGAAGGGGTCGAAACCTACCCGACCCGCGCCGAGCGGACCCACACTTCCGCCGAGGCGATCGCCGCCTTCGAGGCCGCCGAGAAGGCCGCCCCCGAAGGTGGGACGCCCGCCGAGGTCGAGGTCACCCTGGCAGGACGCGTCCGCGCCACCCGCGCCATGGGCAAGGTCACCTTCGCCCACATCGAAGACGGCGCCGGGAAGGTCCAGCTGTTCTTCCGCATGAACGAAGTCGGCCAGGAAGGGGTGGATTTCTTCAACAAGATGTTCGACATCGGCGACTTCATCCAGGCTTCCGGGGTGATGATGCGCACCCGCACCGGCGAAGTCACCCTGCACGTGCACGACTTCAAGCTGCTGGCCAAGGCCGTCAGCCCGCTGCCGGCCGCCAAGGACGAGGTCACCGAGAGCGGCGAAACCGTCCGCCACGCCGCGCTGGAGGACCCGGAACTGCGCGCCCGCCAACGCTACGCCGACCTGGCGGTCAACCCGGAAGTGCGTGAAACCTTCCGCAAGCGCGCCACCGTCGTCCGCTCGCTGCGCGAGTTCCTGGACGGGCATGGCTTCCTGGAAGTCGAGACGCCCATCCTGCAGCCCATCTACGGCGGCGCGGCCGCCAAGCCTTTCACCACCCACCACAACCAGCTCAAGCAGGACCTGTTCCTGCGCATCTCGTTCGAGCTCTACCTGAAGCGCCTGCTGGTCGGCAACCTGGAGCGGGTCTACGAGATCGGCCGGGACTTCCGCAACGAAGGCGTCTCCTATAAGCACAATCCCGAGTTCACCCAGCTCGAATTCTACTGGGCCTACGCCGATTACCTGAAGGTGATGGAGCTGACCGAGCAGATGATCGCCCACGCCTGCCAGCAGGTCAACGGCAGCCTGAAGGTCACCTACCAGGGGCACGAGATCGATTTCACCCCGCCCTGGAAGCGCCTGGAAATGCGCGCCGGCCTGAAGGAAGTCACCGGGATCGACATCGCCGAGCACAAGGACGCCGAAAGCCTGTTCAAGGCGCTGGCCAAGGCCGGGAAGACCCCCGACCCGAAGGCCACCCGCGGCAAGCTGATCGATTTCATGCTCTCCGAGTTCCTCGAACCGACCCTGATCCAGCCGACCTTCCTGTTCGACTACCCGCGGGACATTTCCCCGCTGGCCAAGTCCAAGCCCGGCGACCCGCTGACCGTGGAGCGCTTCGAAGGTTATGTGGCTGGCTTCGAGCTGTGCAACGCCTTCACCGAATTGAACGATCCGCTCGACCAGGAACAACGCTTCCTCGAGATGGGCCGCGACTACGCCGCCGACGACGAGGAAAAACACCCGATGGACGAGGACTACCTGCGGGCCATGCGCTACGGCATGCCGCCCTGCGGCGGCTTCGGCATGGGCGTCGACCGGTTGACCATGCTGCTGACCGACAAACATTCCATCCGCGAGGTGCTGCTCTTCCCGCACCTGCGGGAGACTGAAGACCAGAAGGAATAAGAACAAAAATCGCCCCGGCAAAATTGCCGGGGCGATTGATCACCTTGCAGATCTCAGAAGGTCCGGACGCAGTTCCGCCCGGCCGCCTTGGCAGCGTACAGGGCCCGGTCGGCGCTCTTGATCAGGCTGTCCAGGGTCTCCCGCTCGTCGAAGCCCCGGGCGAGGCTGGCCAGGCCCATGCTGACCGTGACGGAAAGTTTCCCCGCCGGCAGGTTGATCTTCATTTTCTCGATCTTCGCCCGCAGGCGCTCGGAAGCCTTCAATGCGCCTTCGGCGGCGGTTTCCGGCATCAGGACGACGAACTCCTCCCCGCCGTACCTCCCTAGAATGTCCACGGTCCGCAATTGTTTCTGGCAGAGCACGACCAGGGAGCAAAGCAACTGATCGCCGATCTGGTGTCCATGCTGATCGTTGACGCCCTTGAAATGATCGATATCCATCATCAGGAAGGACAGGGGCCGTTTATAGCGCATCGCCCGTTGGATCTCCTGGGACGCCAGGGTCATGAAATGCCGCCGATTGTAACAGCCGGTCAGCACGTCCAGGTTGGCCAGCCGCTGGACCTCCTGATAGAGCTGGACCCGCTCGGAGATTTCAGTGGCGATCAGGACGACTTTACTGTGCCCGCGCTCGTTCTTTTCCATGAGAGCAATCCGTCCTTCGAACCAGCGTTCGCCGCCGGCCAGCACCGGGATCTTGTATTCGATGACCTGGATATTTCCGGTTTCGATGGTGTGATGAATGGCATCCATGATCAGGGCAGCGGCCTTCGGAGGCATCACTTCCTCCATGAGGCGTCCGATCAAATCGCGCGGCTGGGCAACCAAAAAACTGGTCTCGCTGGCGAGTACTTCGAGATATCGGCCATCATCATCCAGGACGAAGGAAAGGTTCGGCAGCGCGCTGACGAATGCGCTCAACCTTCTCTCCCGGTCGGCAAGCTGTCTTTGGGATTCCGTCAATTCCTCCACCCGGACGGCCAATTCCCGATTGGCCTGCTCGAGCTGGAGGCGCAGCCGCCGGAGGATCAAGTGGGTCTCCACGCGAGCCTGGACCTCTTCATAGTCGAACGGTTTGATGATGTAATCGACTCCCCCCGCCCGGAAAGCCCGGACCTTATCTTCAGGATCATCCAGCGCGCTGATGAAAATGATCGGGATTTCCCGGCAGGATTCGTCTTCCTTGATCCGGGCACACACTTCGAAGCCGTCCATGACCGGCATTTTTACATCGAGCAGGACCAGGTCAGGCAAATTATTAAAAACCAGATCCAGGGTTTCCGAGCCATCTCTGGCGGTGATGACCTGGTAGCCGTTCATGTTCAGGATCCGCGATAAAAGAGTGACATTCTCCAAGGTGTCATCGGCGATCAATATGGTGGCTGGCTTATTGGACATAATTCAGTTGAAATGAGTTCGAATTCGGAAAAATGGCACTCCAATAACTTTACATCATAATCGGGATTTATACAATTACATTATTGTGATGGTAACCTTTCCCCTGAGTCGGTTCGCCCATTCCTCCCGGGAGGAAAGTTTTAAGCCAAACATGCGTGCTATAATCGAATCGAGCTTTTCCGCTCCGCTTACCGGTCCTCATGTCCTTCGCCCACCTCCACGTCCACACCGAATACTCCCTGCTCGACGGCTTCAGCAACATCAAGAAGCTGGTCAAACGCGCCAAGGAGATGAATATGCCTGCCATGGCCATCACCGACCATGGCACCATGTTCGGGGTGATCGAGTTCTACCACGCCGCCAGGGAGGCCGGGATCAAGCCGGTCATCGGGCTGGAGGCCTACCTCTCGGCCCGCTCTATGAAGGAACACGACTCCAAGGAAGACCGCCGCTCCTCCCACCTGCTCCTCCTGGCCCAGAACGAGACGGGTTACAAGAACCTGCTCCAGATCGCCTCGGCCGCCCAGTTGGAAGGCTTCTATTACTATCCGCGCATCGACAAGGATTTCCTGGCCGGCCACGCGGAGGGGTTAATCTGCACATCCGGCTGTCTCTCGGCCGAGGTGCCGCGGCTGATCCGCAACGGCCAGTTGGACGCCGCCCGCAAGTCGCTGGACTGGTACTATGACCTGTTCGGCAAGGAGAATTTCTTCTTCGAGCTCCAGCAGCACGATGTGCCGGAGCTGGAGACGGTCAATCGCACCCTGATGGAGCTGGGTCCGCACTACCAAGCCCGTTACCTGGCCACCAACGACGCCCACTACATCAACCCCGAAGACGCCAAGTACCAGGACATTTTGCTCGCCATCCAGACCGGGGCGCTGCTCTCGGACCCCGACCGGATGCGCATGACCGACCCGTCTTACTACATCCGCTCTCCGGAGGAGATGGCCCGCCTGTTCGCCGAGGTGCCCGAATCGCTCTCGAACACCCTGCTGGTCGCCGAGCGTTGCAACGTCAACCTGGACGTCAAGGACTACCGCCTGCCCCTGTTCGAGGTCCCCGAAGGGCAGACGGCCGAGACCTACCTGCGGACGTTGTGCGAAGAAGGCGCCAAGCGCCGCTACGGCGAGCGTGCCACCAGCGAAGAGGTCCAGACCCGCCTCGATTACGAACTGGGCGTCATCCACAAGATGGGCTTCGACGCCTACTTCCTGATCGTCTGGGACCTGTGCCGTTACGCCCGCCAGCAGGAGATCTGGTACAACGCCCGCGGCTCGGCCGCCGGCTCGATCGTCGCCTACACCCTCGACATCACCATGGTGGATCCGATCCGCCACGACCTGCTCTTCGAGCGTTTCCTAAACCCCGGCCGCATCTCGATGCCCGATATCGACCTCGACTTTCGCGACGACTGCCGGGCGGAAGTGCTCGAGTACACCGTCAACAAATACGGGAGCGACAAGGTCGCCCAAATCATCACCTTCGGCACCCTCGGGGCGCGCGCCGCCCTGCGTGACGTCGGCCGGGTGATGGATATCCCGCTCCCCGAAGTGGACCGGGTCGCCAAGACCGTCCCGAACATCCCCTCCAAGGCCGTCCCGCTGCGTGACATCATCGCTGACGGCTTCGACGGCCTGCCGGACCTGAAGGAAGCCTACCAGTCCGAGGACCATTTGCGCGAGCTGATCGACACCGCCGCCAAGATGGAAGGCGTGGTCCGCAACGCCGGCACGCACGCCGCCGGGGTGGTCATTTCGGACAAGTCCCTGATCGAGTATCTGCCGCTCCACCGCCCCACCAGCAACTCCGAAGAGACGCCGATCAAGACCGTCACCCAGTTCGAGATGGGCATCCTCGAGAAGCTCAAGATGCTCAAGGTGGACTTCCTCGGCTTGGCCACCCTGACGATCATGGCGCGGGCCTGCGACCTGATCGAGCAGCGCCACGGTGTCAAGTACACCCTGGGGAACATCCCCACCGACGACCCCGAGACCTACAAATTCCTCGGCGAGGGCAACACCCTGGGCGTCTTCCAGCTGGAAGGCTCGGGCATGACCAAATGGCTGGTGCAGATGAAGCCCCAGACCCTCGACAACATCATCGCCATGGTGGCGCTCTTCCGTCCCGGCCCGATGGACTTCATCCCCGACTACATCAGCCGCATGCACGGCGAGGCGCCGGTCGAGTACCGCCATCCAGCCATGGAGCCGATCTTCCGGGATACCTACGGCATCCCGATCTACCAGGAACAGATCATGCGCGCCGCGGTCGAGCTGGCCGGGTACACCCCCTCCGAGGCCGACGACCTGCGCAAGGCCATCTCCAAAAAGAAAAAGGAAGAGATCGAGAAGCACCGCCAGAAGTTCATTCAGGGTGCGGTCGCCAAAGGCATGCAGGACGACACCGCCACGGCTATCTTCACCGACTGGGAAGAGTTCGCCCGCTACGGGTTCAATAAAAGTCACGCCGCCGACTACGGCGTGCTGGCCGTCCAGACCGGCTTCCTCAAGCTGCACTACCCGGCCGAATACATGACCGCCCTGCTTTCGGTCACCAAGCACGAGACCGACAAGATGGCCCTCTACGTCAACGACGCCCGGGCCATGAAAGTGGAAGTGCTCCCGCCCAACGTGAACGCCAGCGACTGGGACTTCGCCATCGAGGACCGGGAAGGGCAGAAACCCGCCATCCGCTTCGGGCTGGGCGCCATCAAGAACGTCGGCCAGGGACCGGTGGAGATCATCCGCCAGGCCCGCCTCAAGGGCGGCCCCTTCAATGACCTGAACGAGTTCGCCCAGCGCGTCGACCTGCGAGCAGCCGGCAAGCGCGCCCTGGAAAGCCTGATCAAGGTCGGCGCCATGGACAAACTGGGCTCCCGCACCGCCTTGCTGGAGGCCCTCGACCGGATCGTGGCGGTCAGCTCGTCGCACTTCCGGGCTGCCGAGGCCGGGCAACTCTCGCTCTTCGGGGCCGCCACCGGCGTGACCGAGAGCATCACCCTGCCGCTCGTCCCGGAGGCCGACCGGCGCGAAACCCTCGGCTGGGAACGTGAGCTGATCGGCATGTACATGTCCGAGCACCCGCTGGCGCCGTACATGAACGAGATCCGCCGGGTGGTCAGTTATTTCTCCAGCAACCTGGGCGATGCCGCCCACGAGGAGAAGGTCCGGGTGGCCGGCATGGTCACCAACATCCGCCCGCACCAGACCAAGACCGGCAAGATGATGGCCTGGGTGGTGCTCGAAGACCTGACCGGTACGATCGAACTGGTGGTCTTCCCGCGCACCTGGGAGAAATTCCAGTTTGCCCTGGAGGTGGGCGGGGTGATCATCGCCGAGGGCAAGGTGGACGCCCAGGCCAACCCGTCCAAGGTGCTGGTGGACAACATCCGCACCGAGATCAAGCTGACCGAGCCTGCCCAGATGCACCTGCAGCCGCCGGAAGCCAACGACATCCCGGCAGCGAGAAAGCCCTCCCCGGGACGCGTTTCCGAGCCGCCCGCGGCGTACAAAAAGGCCCCCGCAGCGGGTCCGGCCCGCCGCCCCGAGCCGGTCGTCATGGAAGAAGATTTCGACGGCCCGCCGCTCCCGGAGGATCCGCCCGACTGGGACAGCTACACTCCCGCGGCGGCCAAATTCGCCACACCCGACCTGGTCGTCCATACGGCCGACCTGCCCGACGAGGACGAGCCCGGGACGGGTTCCCTGCCGTCCCCCGCGAGCGGCCCGTCGGTCCGGACCCCGGCCCCCGAAGAGGCTGCCGCCATCCCGCCCGTGGCCGTTCTGCCCACACCCAGGCTGCCGGCGGCGGCCGCCCCAGCCCCCATCCGGCTGGACGACGACCACACCCCCCAGATGCTGACCGTCATCCTGCGCCCCACCGGCGACCCGAGCCGCGACATCCGCCGCATCAGCCGCCTGCACGGGACGTTCATCTCGTTCCCCGGCAAAGACCGCTTCGCCTTCCAGATCTTCGAGGAGGGCCGCGGCCACCTGATCGAGTTCCCCAACGACACCACCTACCTGTGCGCCGAGCTCTTGAACAAGATTAAGGATACGGTCGGGGAGGAGAACCTGCGGGTCGAACCGATTTTGTACCAATAAACGCAGGGGCGACCAGCCGGCCGCCTATGCACGATTTCATTAATGGCGGGGGCGGCATGATCCTCTGGCTGGTGGAATTGGTAGACTGGCTGTCTGAGCGCGAATCAACCCATACGGGGGTCTTCCTGGTCGAGTGGTTCTGCGCCTTTATCTGTGTCTTCCCGATCCTGTTCTTCCCGTTCCTGCAAGCCGGCCAAGTCCAGAATTCCCTGAACATGCTCATCGGCGTCCCGGCGATGATCGCCCTCGGTTTCGTTTATTACCGGATGATGAAATCGACGGGCTGTCCGAAGTGCGGGAGTCTCCTGCCCTTTATGCGCATCGAGACCGGCCGTCAGTTCGCCCGGATGGAAAACCGGACGGAAGAGGATAAAAAAGGCTTCACCATCTACATTTTTGGGATTGGCATCCCCCTGCCGCGCTGGACCGAATTCTACGAGAAGGAATACTTCGTTTACAGGTCAGCTTCCGCTGCAAGGGCTGCCATGCGGAATGGTCGGAAGACCAAAGGCGCACCGCACAGGAATTCCTGTATTCCGGTTCGGGAAAAAATGATTAAGACGGCAGGTCCCCGCATTTGATCGACGAGGCCGACCTTCTGCCCGCTGGCCGGATCATTCCTCCTCAAGTAAAATCAACCATCCCAGCACGCCATTGAGGACAGTCGTTGAACACCTCCGCTCCCATTCCCCGTTTTGTCGCATTGAAACATCGGAATTTTTCGCTGCTCTGGTCGGGATTGATCGTCTCGAACGTCGGAACCTGGATGCAGAACGTCGCCCAGAACTGGCTGGTCCTGCAACTGACCAACAGCCCGCTCTGGCTGGGCATGCTCGGCCTGAGTTTTGCCATCCCGATGGTCGTGCTGCCGTTCGTGGGCGGCGTGGTCGTCGACCGGATCAACCGCGTCCGTCTGCTGGTGGTGACCCAGACCGGCCAGATGCTGATCGCCTTCATCCTGGCTGCCCTGACCTGGACCCATCTGATCAACGTCTGGTACATCCTGGCCGGCTCGTTCATCGGCGGGTCGCTGCTCGCCTTCGACAACCCAGCCCGCCAGGCGCTCGTCCCCGACCTGGTCCCGGGGGATCACCTGCTCAACGCCATGTCCTTGAACGCGGCCACCTATAACGGCGCAGCCCTGGTCGGACCGGCGCTCGCCGGCGTCCTCCTCCAGCCTTTGGGCGCTGGGACCCTGTTCTTCATCAACGGGGTTAGCTTCCTGGCCGTCCTGATCGCCCTGCTGGCCATGCGGGACGTGCGGACGCAGAGCGGGGGCGCCCAGGCCTCCCTTCACCGGTCCGCCCTCAAAGGCCTGGGATATGCCTGGCGCAACCGCCTGATCCTGGCCTTGCTCTGCCTCTCCGCCGTGGCCGCCGTCTTTGGACGCTCGTACCAGAACCTGCTGTCCATCTTCGGCCGGGACATCTGGCACGCCGGCCCAACCGGCTACGGTCTACTGCTCTCGGCGGCTGGCGGCGGGGCTCTGGTGGGCGCGTTCGGCCTGGCCTCCATCCGCAAGCTCAGGCGGCACGGCGCCCTGATGATCGGGATCGGGCTCCTGTTCTGCCTGTCGATCATCCTTTTCGCCATCAGCCCGACGCTCGTCCTGGGTTGCCTGCTGCTCTTCATCGCCGGCGTGACCTCCACCGCCTTCGGGACGATCATCGCAACTTTCATCCAGGTGGAATCACCCAACGAGCTGCGCGGGCGGATCATGAGCCTGTACACGATCACCCTGATCGGCCTGCCCTCCTTGGGCGCCCTGGCGAGCGGGGCGGTCGCCCAGGCGCTTGGCGGGATTCCCGGCGCCCCGCGGGCCGTCCTGATCGGCGGAATCCTCGCCGGGCTCTTTGTGATCGTCCTGGCGCCCTTCTTCTGGAAGCGCGAGATCGACACTGCCAACCGCCGCTGAACCCGGCCACCTTCCAATAAACAAAAATCCCGGCGCAGGCCGGGATTTTTCATTTCTTCAGCATGGACCGCATCTGATTGCAGCGTTCGCAGTCCTCCCGCTGGCAGAGCAGCGCCAGCGGGTCGTTCTTGATCATCGCAATGACCACCTTGAAGAGCGTCCGCAGGGGCACGGCCTGGACCAGGGCCTTCCCGACCTGGGCCCGCCGGGTGAACTTGTCCATCTCCGGGGCGACCGCCTGGAAGCCGGCCGAATCGCCCGGGAACCCCGGGCACTCGACCACCCCGGCGGGCGTCAGGGCCCAGCGCAGGAATTGCTTGCGCCCGGCCAGCTTTTCGGCGTAATGGATGCTGGTGTTGACGGTATGGTCCACGCCCAGCAGCACGGCCCAGCCGTTCTGTTTTTCGAGCTCCCCGAGCGGGGCCAGCGAAGTGAGCAGTGACTGGCTCGCCAGGATCTTCTCGGCGTTGATCCCGGCAAAGGACTGGATCGGGTGCATCGAGCGCCTGGCGAGCGGGTGCCGTCGCAGCGTTTCGGGGAGGATGCCCATCAACGGGTCGGCGGGCATGTCGGGCGTGAAGAACTCGGCCATGGCATTCAGGTCCCGGCCGGAACCGTAGACGAGGGCATTCTCCTGCGGGCCGACGGGCGGGGTGATCATGGTCTTGTAGGTGAAGGTCGGCATCACGATCGTCTTGAAGACCGCCATCAGGGCAGCCAGGACCGTCTCAGGTCCATCCTCGACCGGACCGAAGGCCGAAAGCGAAGCGTGGACGATCACCGGGCTGTTGCCCAACTTCAGGTCCCGGAAACCCCGCTGAAGATCCTGCTCACTGACGGTCATTTCCCGCAAGCCTCCAGGGCAGCCTCCGCCGAGTCGACCAGGACCACTTTCACCCCGAAGCCGGAGAACTCCTCTTCGGCGGCTTTTGCCAGCGCCGCCAGACCGGCCTTGCTGGCCAGGTAAGCCGCCCGCCGTCCCGTCCCCTTGGGGCGTGCGCCAGCCAGCACGATGGTCCCGCCGCCCTTCTCCTTCATGATCCGCCCGACCGACTGGGCCAACAGGAACGGCCCCGACAGGTTGACGTCGAGGGTGCGCTGCCAATCCCATTCGTCCATCTCATAGACGGTCTTCTGCGGCTCGACCTCGGCGCAGTTGACCAGGGCGTCGATCCGCCCGAAATCGTCCAGCACCTGGTTGAGCAGGGTCTGGACCGGCATCTTCTTGGCCACGTCTTCCACATAACCCTTGACCCGCCCCCCGGCCGCGGTAATCCGGGCGACCGTCTCGTCCAGATTGATTGGGGTGACGTCATCCGCGGCCACGCAGGCGCCGCGGGCGGCCAGGGTCTCGGCCACGAGGCGGCCCATGCCCTTGCCCGCCCCGGTGACCAGTACGACTTTATCCTTGAGATTCACCATTGTCTCTCCCAACCTGCTTTACGGATTGCAAACCGGCGTGACATTGCCGTTGGTCGCCGCGTTGACCGGCAGGCCCAGGTAGGGCGAGGGGTCGAGCGTGTTGCGGATGTCCAGCTCGTTACGAAAGCCGCCCCGACCGTCGTCCATGTCGACGGAGAAGTGCAGGTGTACGCCCGTCGGGCTATCCGGGTCGCCGGTGTAATCCCCCTGGTAACCGAGCAGCGTCCCGGCTTCGACGTACTTCTCGCTCGTCCCGGGCGGGAAAGCGGACGAGATGAACGAGTCGCCGTTCGGATCGGCCATGTGGGTGTAGTAAAGCCAGATCTGCCGCCCGGGCTGGAGCGGGTCTTCGGGGATGCGCAGGATCACGGCCGACTTCCAGGTCGGAAGGCGGGTCAGGTAGCCGGGATAGGCCGCCACGACCGGGGTCTTGCCGATGCCGGTCCCGCCGAAGATGTCCAGCCCCTGGTGGAGCTTGCCGATCTGGAACGAGTCGCCCCACAGGAAGCCGATGTAGCCGTCCGTGGGCATGACGAAGGGGGCGTCCCCGCAGCGCGTCCCGGCGTGGATCATCCAGTCGGGGTGGGCATCGGGGTGGCCCAGCCACTCGCCGAGCCGGGCGCTCCGCCAGAAAGTGCGGGTTCTCGGAAAATAGACGTTCCGGTAAAGGTAATACCCCGCGCCGGCCAGGATGCCGAGCAGGATGACCGCCAGGAGCCAGCGTTTGTCCATGGAACGAATTATACCCTGCCACTCCAGCCGGCAACCCGCCGGCAATGTTCGCCGTCCCGCAGGCCGATTCTAGGAAAATCTAACAAAAAACCTACCTTCCTTTTCCGGATTTCTTACACTCGGCCGGTATGATAGGCACAATTCAATCGAACATCATCCGAAAGGAGTTCCAAAATGACTTACTACATTGCCCCTTATCGTATGGCCCGCCGCTGGGCCCAGCTCGCCGATACCCAACCCGATTACGACTTCAGCCTGCCCGTCGACGTTCGTGAGGAAGAGGATGCCTATGTCATCCACGCCCTCGTCCCCGGGCTGAAGGCCGAAGACCTGAACATCCAGATCCTGGACGACGTGGTCACCCTCGAGGGCGAGTTCAAGGCCGACGAGTCCGAGTACCTGGTGCGCGAGCTTCCGCACGGCTCCTTCCGCCGCTCCCTGCGCATGCCCGCCGCCCTGGACGCCGGCAAGGCCGAAGCCAAGATCGACGACGGCGTCCTGACCTTGCGCCTGGTCAAGGCCGAGTCCGCCCGGCCCCGCACCATCAAGGTCGCTGCAAAGTAAATAATCCTTTCATGCCTCTCCTCCGCAGGTCATAGACGGCTCTCCGAGCCGTCTATGAGTTTAAATTCAAGGTAAAATACCTGCATCCTGTTCTGGAGAGATGCCTGTGCGTGCGAAAATCACCCTCGTCTTCCTGACCCTGACGCTCCTGGCTGCCTGCGGACGCCCTGGATCCGCCACGCCCAATCCGGCGGGCGCGACCCAGACATCCGGTCCGACCGCCGCTCCGACGGTCTCCACCCCCCTGGTCATCCTGGTCATCCCGGCTGACATGGACAAAACCGAATCGGATATGTACCAGAGCCTGGTCTACGACCTGACCCAGGCCAACGGGACGCGCTTCCAGGTGCGCAACACGCTCTCTCCCGATGACGTGGCCGCCGAAGGGCCGGCCATCAAAGTCGTGATCGTCCTCCCGCCGGACCCCGGTCTGGCCGCCCTGACCGCCGCCGCCCCGGGCGTCGAGTTCCTGGCCGTCGGCATCCCCGACCTGCCGCAGGCCGCCAACCTGTCCACCATCGGCGCCAACGGCGCGCCCGTGGACCAGGAAGCCTTCCTGGCCGGCTACATCGCCGGGATGCTCGCCCCCGAATGGAAGGTCGGTATCCTCTCCCAGAAGGACACGCCCGGCGGAGAGGCCGCCCGGACCGCCTTCGGCAACGGGTTCACCTTCTTCTGCGGCGCCTGCCGCAATCCCAACTTCAGCCAGCCGGTGGGGATCTACCCAGTCGTCGTCCGCGTCCCCACCGACGCCCAGCAGGGCGAGTACGCTGCCTATGCCAAGGTGCTGCTGGACAACTTCGTCAAGGTGGCCTATCTCTATCCCGACGTGGCCACTCCCGACGTAGCGAACTACCTGGCCCAGTACAACGTGCTGATGATCGGCCAGTCCCTGCCGGCCAAGAACCTATCCGCCAACTGGATCGCCAGCCTCCAGCCCGATACCATCTCGGCGATCAAGAAAGTCTTCCCCGACCTGCTGGCCGGGAAGGGTGGGCAGGTGCTCCCGACCCCGCTCTACCTGACCGACGTCAACGCCGACCTGCTTACCGCCGGGAAGCTGCAAATGGTCCAGCAGGTGTTGGACGGGCTGCAAAACGGGACGATCGGGACGGGGGTCAATCCCTAGCGCCCGGGCGACCAAAACGGGCCGTTCGGGTATGTGTTCATTGTCAGATTCAATAATTGCGGCTATAATACCGCCTTGCCCTTTGGACGAGGAACTGTCCAGAGCCAGGGTGGCGGGGCGTGGCGCAGTCCGGCTAGCGCGCTTGCATGGGGTGCAAGAGGTCCCGGGTTCAATTCCCGGCGCCCCGACACGACTGAGTAGGTCAAATTACCAATTTGGCCTACTTTTCGTTTAAGGTCCGGGTTTCCCCCTTTGGGGATTTCGCCTTCCCGGCGCCCCGACAGGATAAAAGACTCCAAGAGATTGGGGTCTTTTTGTTTTTAGATCCCGGGTTTCCCCTGCGGGGATTTCGCCCCATTGGGGCTCAACAATTCCCGGCGCCCCGACACGATTGAGTAGGTCAAATTACCAGTTTGGCCTACTTTTCGTTTAAGGTCGGGCTTCCCCCTTTGGGGATTTCGCCCAGGCGCCGGTCGAGCCCCAACCTTCGCAAGGGGGCAGGATTCCGGCCATTTCTCCAAAAGGGGAAGGCGATCCCTTCGAGGGAGGGACGGTTCCCCTCGGTCGCCAGGGGTGCCGGCCATCCTTCTGCGACGGGATAGTGCAATGAGTCTAGGGGAAAATCTCAACCCAAAAAATT
>Ga0335071_10003151_pt1 | contig 17485 bp, 23 predicted proteins | sample Lox_Sample_15_FD_206724 | JGI IMG/M metagenome (GOLD analysis project Ga0335071, IMG submission 206724) | Soil microbial communities from Loxahatchee National Wildlife Refuge, Florida, United States - Lox_Sample_1.5 | ecosystem: Environmental > Terrestrial > Soil > Wetlands | place: USA... | reverse complement strand
GACGTCCGGCGCCAGCTGGTCCAGTGCCGCGAGTACTTCGAGTACAAGCGCCGCTGCGTCTTCTGCGACATCGTCCGCCAGGAGATCGCCGACGAGGTGCGCGTGATCCGTCTCACGCCGCATTTCGTGGCCCTGGCCCCGTACGCGTCACGCTCGCCCTACGAAGCCTGGATCGTCCCGCGACAGCATGCCTGCGCCTATGAACAGGCCCTGACCCCCGACGCCGCCGCGGACCTGGCCGCGCTCCTGCGGGGCCACTTCAGGACCCTGGCCGCGACGGCGGGTGATCCCGCGTTCGAGATGGTGCTCTATACGGCGCCCAACCAGGCGGCGAAGCTCCTGCCCGGGGAGTGGTCGAGCATTGCCGACGACTATCACTGGCATCTCGAGATCACTCCCGCGCCTGATCGGCTGAGCCGCATCGGGGGCATCCACGTCAATGATGTGCCACCGGAGGACGCGGTGCGCCGCCTCCGGGACGCCTGGGGCAGCTAGACTGTCCCCGTAACTCCCCCTAAATCTCCGTCTGGAATCACGGTTTGGAGCTTGACAGGGCCTGGCCCAGGTGGCAAACTCCGACCAGAACAGTCGGAGACAGGATTGGTCGGATATATGGGGAACCGAGGACCAGGGAGTACGAAGCGATGCTGAGGTTCACGAAGCGGGCGGATTACGGGCTGATGGCGATGCACTACATCGCCAGCCACGGCCACGACGGAGCCGTCAGCGTCAAGCGCATCGCCGAAGAGTTCCACATCCCGGCAGAGCTCCTTGCCAAGATCCTGCAGCGCCTCGCCAAGAGCCGGCTCATCACGAGCCACAACGGCCCGAAGGGCGGCTACGAGCTGACCCGGCGGCCAGAGGCGATCACGGTGGGGCAGGTGGTGCGGGCTCTCGAAGGACCCATCAAGATCGTGAGCTGCATGACCGACGGCGACGACTGCCCGCAGTTTGCGCGCTGCAATCTCCGCCGCCCTGTCCAGAAAATCCAGGCGAGCATCAGCCGCCTCCTGGACACGATGACGCTCGCCGAGCTCGCGGCGGACGGCTTCGTGCCGGTGGGCGATCTGGTGTCCGCGACGTAGGAGATCGCGACCATGCCGCTCAAGCTCCCCATCTTCATGGACAGCCAGTCCACCACCCCGATGGATCCGCGGGTGCTCGAGGCCATGCTGCCGTACTTCACGGAGAAGTTCGGCCATCCGGCCAGCCGCAACCACTCGTTCGGGTGGGAGGCCGAGTCCGGCGTCGACAAGGCCCGCGAGCAGATTGCCACCCTGATCGGGGCGCGGGACCCCAAGGAGATCGTCTTCACCTCCGGGGGGACGGAGTCCATCAACCTGGCCCTCAAGGGCGTGGCCGAGATGTACCGCGAGAAGGGCAACCACATCCTGACGACGGTCATCGAGCAGCGGGCGAGCCTGGATGTCTGCAAGCGGCTCGAGCGCCAGGGCTTCGAGGTGACGTATCTGCCCGTGGGCCGGGAAGGCCTGGTCGACGTCGAGGCGCTCAGGGCGGCCATCACGGACAGGACCATCCTGATCTCGGTGATGTTCGCGAACAACGAGATCGGCACGATCCAGCCCATCGCCGAGATCGGCAAGATCGCCAAGGAGCGCAGCATCGTCTTCCACGCCGATGCCACCCAGGCCGTGGGCAAGATCCCCGTGAACGTCGAGGCCATGGGCATCGATCTCCTGTCTGCGACCGCTCACCTGATCTACGGGCCGAAGGGCGTCGGCTGCCTCTACGTGCGGCGCAAGAATCCGCGGGTGCGGCTGGCCGCCATGATGGACGGCGGCGGCCACGAGCGCGGCATGCGCTCCGGCACGGTGCCCGTCCCGCTCGTGGTCGGCTTCGGCAAGGCGGCGGAGATCTGCCGGGAGGTCATGGCCGAGGAGGGCAAGCGGGCCGCCGCGCTGCGCGACCGGCTCCAGGACCTCATCGTCTCGAAGGTGGACGAGGCGTACGTCAACGGGCATCCGGTGCACCGGCTGCCGCACAACCTGAACATCTCCTTCGCGTATGTCGAGGGGGAGTCGGTGCTCATGGGGCTCAACAAGGAATCGGCTCTGTCGTCGGGATCCGCCTGCACGTCCTCCACGCTCGAGCCGTCGTACGTCATCGCGGCCCTCGGGGTGGATTCGGAGCTGGCGCACTCATCGATCCGGTTCGGCCTGCACCGCTTCTCGACCCAGGAAGAAGTCGACTTCGTGGGACGGCGGGTCGTGGAAGTCGTGCAGCGCCTGCGGGAGATGTCGCCGCTGTACGAGCTCGCCAAGGAAGGCGTGGATCTCAAGACCATCCAGTGGAAGGGTGAATAGGGACGCCGTTCCGGCGCCGGGAGGCATAGCGAGACATGGCCTACAGCGACAAGGTGGTGGACCACTACAACAACCCGCGCAACGTCGGGTCCTTCGGCAAGGACACGCCGGGCGTGGGAACGGGGCTCGTGGGCGCGCCGGAGTGCGGCGACGTCATGAAGCTCCAGATCAAGGTTAACCTCGAGACCGGCGTCATCGAGGACGCCAAGTTCAAGACCTTCGGGTGCGGGAGCGCCATCGCGTCCTCGAGCCTGGCCACGGAGTGGCTGAAGGGTCGGACGGTGGACGAGGCCGCCAAGATCAAGAACACGGACATCGTGAGCGAGCTCAAGCTGCCCCCGGTCAAGATCCACTGCTCGGTCCTGGCCGAGGATGCCATCAAGGCCGCCCTGCAGGACTACAAGGCGAAGTGGAAGGAGACGCCGGCCCCCGGCGGCGCATCCTAAGGGGCGGGAGGATCGATCATGGCACTGGCGTTGACGGACAAGGCGAAGGTGCAGGTTCAGAAAATCATGACGGATCAGAAGCTTGAGAACGTCTTCCTGCGGATGGGCGTCAAGGGGGGCGGCTGCTCGGGCCTGTCCTACTCGCTGGAGTTCGATTCCGAGCTGGGCAAGCACGACAAGAAGTTCGAGCTGGACGGGGTGACGGTCGTGTGCGACGCGAAGAGCTACCTCTATCTCAACGGCACCACGCTCGACTACGTGACCGAGGGGCTGCAGGGGGGCTTCACCTTCATCAACCCCCAGGCCAAGTCGAGCTGCGGCTGCGGGACGTCCTTCACGGCGTAGGAGGCTATCGCGGCGCGACCCGGGCGCGGACGGAGGCAACGAGATCCTGAGCGGGCCCGGGCGGGCCCGCTTGCATTTTATGGAGATCATGACGGACTACTTCGAGGTGTTCGGCTTGCCCCGCAAGCTCCAGATCGACCTGGCGGCCTTGCAGCAGAGCTTCTACGAGCTCTCCCGGCGGCACCACCCCGACTTTCATCAGGGCGCCGCCGCTGACGCCCAGGCGCGGGCGCTGGAGGCCTCGGCGCTCGTGAATCGCGCGTACCGGACGCTGCGTGATCCCATCGCGCGTGTCGAGTACCTGATCGCGCTCGAAGAGGGCCGGGAGCTCAGGGAGGAGACGACGGCGAAGGCCAGGGCGCCGATGGATCTCCTCGCGGAGATGCTGGAGGTGCAGGAAGCGCTGGAGGAGGCCAAGGCCTCCGGCCTCACCGAGAGGGCCGCGGATCATCTGCGAGCAGAGAAGCAGCGACTGGTCGATCGGCACCAGGCCGAGACGGATGCCCTGGTCGCGGCCGCGCCCGAATGGGACGCCGTCGTCGACGCCGGTGGGGAGCGGAAGTTCCTGCTCGAGCGCTTCAAGCAACGCCTGGCCACCCGCGCCTACCTCCGCACCGTGATCGACGACCTGACTCAGGCGATCGGAGGAAGTGAGGAGCAGGATGTCGCGCATCGTCGGCATTGATCTCGGGACGACCAACAGCCTCGTCGCCTATGTCGACGACGCGGGCGTCCCCCGGGTCATCCCCGACGCGGAGGGGCGCGCCCTGCTGCCGTCCATCGTGGCCTACACACCCGGCGGCGTGGTGGTCGGGGAGGCGGCCAGGCGCCAGCTCGCGCGCAATCCCGCCCGGACCGTGTATTCCGTGAAGCGGTTCATGGGGCGCGGCTGGGACGACGTGCGCGACGAGGCGCGCCACGTGCCGTTCACCATCGTGCCGAGCCCGGAGGTCATCCGGATCCGCGCGGGCGACCGCGAGGTCACGCCGCCGGAGGTTTCCGCGGAGGTGCTGCGGGCCCTCAAGCTCCGGGCCGAGGCGCATCTGGGCGGGCCCATCGATCGGGCCGTCGTCACCGTGCCGGCCTACTTCAACGACGCCCAGCGGCAGGCCACCAAAGATGCCGGGCGCATCGCGGGGCTCGACGTGCTCCGCATCGTCAACGAGCCGACCGCGGCGTCGCTCGCGTATGGCCTCCAGAAGCTCGCCCAGGGCGTGATCGCGGTCTACGATCTGGGCGGAGGCACCTTCGACATCTCGATCCTGCGCGTGAAGGACGGCGTCTTCGAGGTACTGGCCACGAACGGCAACACGCACCTGGGCGGTGACGACTTCGACCGGGCCATGGTGGACTGGCTCCTCGCCGATATCCGCGCGGCGCACGCCGCGGACCTCTCGGAGGATCCCGAGGCGCTGCAGGAGCTCCGGCTCGGGGCCGAGGCGGCCAAGTGTCGGCTGTCGTCCGACGAGCGGACCACGCTCACGATCCCGTTCGACGCGTTCACCTACCGGCGCGACCTCACCCGCGCCGAGCTCGAAGGTCTCGTCGGCTCTCTCGTGGACGCGACGCTCGGCCCCTGCCGCATGGCGCTCGCCGATGCGGGACTGGCCGCGGGGCAGATCGACGAGGTCGTGCTCGTGGGCGGCTCGACGCGCGTCCCGCTCGTGAGGCGGCGCGTGCAGGAGCTCTTCGGCAAGACGCCGCACAGCCAGCTCAACCCTGACGAGGTCGTGGCGCTCGGCGCCGCCGTCCAGGCCCAGATCCTGGCCGGCGGGATCACGGACATGCTGCTCCTCGACGTCACCCCGCTCTCGCTCGGCATCGAGACGCTGGGCGGCATCGTCAGCGTCCTGATCCCGCGCAACACGACGATCCCCACGGTGGCCAAGGAATATTTCACCACGTCGGTGGACGGGCAGACCGCCGTGGACATGCACGTGCTCCAGGGAGAGCGGGAGCTCGCCAAGGACAACCGTTCGCTTGCCCGCTTCGATCTCTCCGGGGTCGAGCCCATGCCGGCCGGGATGCCCAAGATCGAGGTGACGTTCCTCATCGATGCCAACGGCATCCTGCAGGTCCAGTCCAAGGAGCTGCGAACGGGCAAGGCCGCTTCCATCGAGGTCAAGCCGACCTATGGCTTGAGCGAGGCGCAGGTGACGCAGATGGTCGAGGACTCCTTCACCCATGCGGAGGAGGACGTGAACGCGCGGCTCTTGATCGAGACCAAGACCGAGGCGGAGACCGTGATGAACCACGTCCGGCGCGCGCTCAAGCAGGGCGGCCACCTCGTCGGCCGCGACGAGCTGCACACGATCAGCCAGGCCATCGACGCGCTGCGGGCCGTCGAGTGCGGGACAGATCGTGACGCCATCCGCGAGCACACCATCGAGCTGAACAAGGCGACGGAGCGGCTGGCTGAGGCGATGATGGACGCCGCCCTCAAAGGGGCCGTCACCTCGCGGCGCGCCGACGAGATCCTGGAGGAGACGTGATGGCCATGCACAAGGTCACCTTCCTCCCGATCAACGTGACCGTCGAGGTGGACGACACGAAGTATCCGCTGGCCGATCACGGCCGGCCGGGCTCGCTCCTGGACATCGCGCTCGCCCACAACGTGCACCTCGAGCACAACTGCGGCGGTAGCTGTGCCTGCACCACCTGCCACGTCATCGTGCGGGAAGGGGAGGACCATCTCTCCGCGATGGAGCAGGATGAGGAGGACCGCCTCGACACCGCGGAGGGGCTCACGCTGCACTCCCGCCTGGGCTGCCAGGCCATCGTCCAGGGCGACGTGGTCGTGGAGATCCCGAAGTGACCATGGACTGGCCAACATGACTTGGAAAGACGCCGAGGACATTGCGCTGGCGCTGCTCGACGCCCACCCCGACATGGATCCTCTGTCGGTACGGTTCACCGATCTCCATCGGTGGGTGCTGGAGCTCCCCGGGTTTGCCGACGACCCGAAGGCCTCGAACGAGGGCATCCTGGAAAAGATCCAGATGGCGTGGCTCGAGGCATACCGTGACCGCTGACTACCAGGTGACGACGTGATCGCTCGCGAAAATCAGCTCCAGGAGCTGGGCCCAGTCGAGATCGGTGCCGACCGTCTGCACGGCGAGGCCCGCGGGCGCGCTCGTCGCGCCGTCGAGGCGCACCACGGTGACGTCCGCGCCGGGCTCCCGGCGGTGGCGATCGATCACGGCGGCCGCCAGCGGCGGGGAGTCGTACTTGAGCAGGTGGAGATAGCGCGCCATCAGAAGACCATGAAGCGGGTGGCCTGGGACGCAAAGGCCGCGATCTCGTCCTCCGTCACCGGCACCAGGGGATGGCCGTCCGCGTTCCACCCGGGATCGCGGGGCTGCGCCGTCGGCTCGACGTGGAAGGGGATGCCCAGCTTCTTGAGCGCGGCGCGGTACTTGGCGATGTCGTCGCCGTCCACCAGATCGTCGGTGTCCTCGTCGAGCAGGTGGACGGCCGGACCCGCCAGCACGATGCGCACGGGATTCTCGCCCGCCACCACGCCGAGCGCGATCCGCATGGCCTCGTTCGCCCGGTGCGACACGCGCGGGTCCTCCGAGATGACGACGAGCACGGGCTGGCGGTCCGCCATGCGGTCAGTTGAGCGAGACGAAGCGGTCGGTGCCGTTGATCACGTCGGTCAGGACGACCAGCCCGCAATTGGTCGCGAGGTCGGACAGCGGCAGGCGCCGCTTCTGGCAGCCGTAGGCGCAGACGAAGAGCCGCGCTCCGCGGCTGCCCAGCGCCTGCAGGCGCGGGTCCGCGATGGCGGCCACGCCGTCGTCGATCAGGTAGAGGTACACCTCGTCGCCGCGGTCGAGCGCCGCCGTGGCGAGCCCCAGGGCCGTGGCGAGGTTGGAATGATCGGGTGCCGTGGACATCATGAGACCGAGCTTGCGCTTCGCCGCTTCCATGACGGCGCCGAGCGTAGCATCGCGACAGGAGGGCGTCAATGAACCGGCTCGTCTATCTCGACCACAATGCGTCGACCGGCGTGCATCCCGAGGTGCTGCAGGCGATGCTGCCGTACTTCAGCGAGCGATTCGGCAATGCCTCGAGCGTGCACGCCTTCGGGCGCGAGGCGCGCGAAGGGCTGGAGACGGCGCGGGAGCAGGTCGCGGCGTTCCTGCGCGTGTCCAAGGACGAGATCGTTTTCACCTCCGGCGGGACGGAGTCCGACAACCTCGGCATCAAGGGCGTGGCGGCAGCACGGCGCGGGGGGCACATCATCACCTCGCAGATCGAGCACCACGCCGTGCTCCGCACCTGCGAGACGCTGGAGGCGCAGGGGTTCACCGTCACCTATCTGCCGGTGGACGAGTACGGCATGCTGCGCCCGGAGAATCTGGCCAAGGCCATGCGGCCCGACACGATCCTCGTCACGGTGATGCACGCCAACTCCGAGGTCGGCACGCTGCAGCCCCTGAGCGAGATCGGGCGCATCACGAGGAGCCACGGTGTGCCGCTCCACGTCGACGCCGTCCAGACCTTCGGCAAGGTGCCGATCGACGTCGACGCCTTCGGCATCGACCTCCTGTCGTTCTCCGGGCACAAGATCTATGGGCCCAAGGGCGTGGCCGGGCTCTACATCCGCAAGGGTACGAAGATGGCGGCCGTCCAGCACGGCGGTGACCACGAGCGCCGTCGCCGGGCCGGCACGGAAAACGTGGCCGGCCTCGTGGGCCTGGGCAAGGCCGTCGAGATTCGCGGGCGCGACATGGCCGACGAGGCCGTCCGGCTGGCCGGCCTCCGGGATCGGCTGTGGGAGGGGATCCGCGACGGAGTCGAGGAGGTGCGGCTGAACGGGCATCCCACGCTGCGCCTGCCCGGCACCTGCAACATGTGCTTCCGGAACATCGAGTCCGAATCCATCGTGCTCGGGCTGGATCTGAAGGGCATCGCGACGTCGGCCGGCTCCGCCTGCACCTCGGGGAGCGTCGAGCCGTCCTACGTGCTGGTGGCCATGGGGCTGCCGCTCGATTGGGCGATGGGCTCGGTGCGGTGCTCGCTGGGCCGGACCACGACGGCGGACGACATCGACTACGTGGTCGCGGCGGCGGTGCCGCTGGTCGCCAAGCTCCGGGCCCTGTCGCCGGTGAAGGCGTAGAGAGGGCCGACCGGCCCGGCAGTACACTGGAGGGGCCATGTTCAAGGAGATGCGGCAGGACATCAGGACCGTGCAGGAGCGCGACCCGGCCGCGCGCTCGGCGCTGGAGGTGGTGCTCTGCTATCCCGGCGTCCACGCCATCTGGGCCCACCGCGTCTCGCACGCGCTGTGGGGCGCGGGCTGGACGACCCTGGCCCGCTGGCTCTCCCACGTGAGCCGCTTCCTCACCGGCATCGAGATCCATCCGGCGGCCATCCTGGGCCCGGGCCTCTTCATCGACCACGGCATGGGCGTCGTCATCGGCGAGACGGCCGAGATCGGCAAGAACGTGAGCCTGCTGCAGGGCGTGACGCTGGGCGGCACCAGCAACAAGCGCGAGAAGCGCCACCCGACCCTCGGCGACAACGTGGTCGTGGGCGCGGGGGCCAAGATCATCGGGGCCTTCACGATCGGCGCGGGCAGCCGCATCGGCGCCGGCTCCGTGGTCGTCCGGGAAGTGCCGGAAAACTCCGTTGTGGTGGGCGTGCCGGGGCGAGTAACATTCCGTGACGGAGCGCGGGTGGGCGGCATCGACTTCAACCAGACGGATCTGCCCGATCCGCTGGCTCGCAAGCTCGAGCAGATGGTGGACCGGATCCATCTCCTCGAGGAGGAGATCGAGTCGCTCAAGAAGGCACTCAAGGAGGCCTCTGGCACGTGATTCCCAAGGACACCATGACGGTCAAGGAAGCCTCGACGTATCTCTCCATGGATGCGGAAGCGCTCAAGCGACTCGCCATCGAGCGCCGCATTCCCGCCCTCGAGCACGAGGGTCAGTGGCTCTTCTCGAAGAAGTCGATCGACAAGTGGCGGACCCGCAGCCGGGCCTGATGGATCGGGAGGGGGCCTGGGTCCTCCTCACCGAATTCACCCAGTCGGACAGTCTCCGCAAGCATGCGCTTGCCGTGGAGGGGGCCATGCGGGCGTACGCGGAGCGCTACGGCGAGGACCGCGAGAGCTGGGGCATTGCCGGGATGCTCCATGACTTCGACTACGAGGTGCACCCGGCGGCGCCGCACCATCCGGTGAAGGGCGCGGAGATCCTGCGCGCCCGCGGGACGTCTCCCGAGGTCATTCACGCCATCCTGGCGCACGCCGACTACTCCGGCTTCCCCCGCGTGTCCCGGCTCGACCGGGCGCTCTACGCCTGTGACGAGCTCGCGGGCTTCATCACGGCCTGCGCCCTCGTCCGGCCCGGCCGCGCCATCGCGGGACTCGAGCCCGCCTCGGTCAAGAAGAAGCTCAAGGACAAGGGCTTTGCCCGCACGGTGAACCGCCACGACGTGTACCGCGGCGCCGAGGAGCTCGGGGTGGATCTGGACGAGCACATCGCGTTCGTCATCGGCGCGTTGACGGCAGTCGCGCCACGCCTCGGGCTCGGCGGACCCGCCTCGTAGTCCGGCCGTGGGCCCCGCGCTCTCCCCGCGGACCATCATCCACGTGGACATGGACGCCTTCTACGCGTCCGTGGAGCAGCGCGACCGGCCGGAGACGCGCGGCCGGCCGGTGATCGTCGGCGCCGATCCGCGCGGCCGCGGCGTGGTGTCGGCCGCGTCGTACGAAGCCCGGCGCTTCGGTGTTCATTCCGCCATGCCGATCGGTCGCGCCTTCCGGCTCTGCCCTGCCGGGGTCTTCCTGCCCGTGGACATGGACAAGTACGCTTCCGTGTCGCGCGAGATCATGGACACCCTGGCCACGTTCACGCCGCTCGTCGAGCCCCTGTCCATCGACGAGGCGTTCCTCGACGTGACCGCGAGCCGGGCGCTCCACGGCGACGGCCCGGCCATCGCACGCCAGATCAAGTCGACCATCAGGGCTCGCGTCGATCTCACGGCGTCGGTCGGCGTCGCCGCCAGCAAGTTCGTGGCGAAGATCGCCTCCGACCTCGAGAAGCCGGACGGTCTCGTGGTGGTCCCGCCCGGTCGTGAGGCCGAGTTCCTCGCCCCGCTCCCGGTCTCGCGTCTCTGGGGAGTCGGGAAGGTGACGGGCGACGAGCTCGAGAGCATGGGTATCCGGACGATCGGCCAGCTGGCGCAGATCCCGGCCGCCCATCTGGAGTCGCGTTTCGGCCAGCACGGGCCGGGCCTGCTCGACCTGGCCCGCGGCCTGGACGATCGCTGCGTCGAGCCCGATGCTCCGCCCAAGTCGATGGGCGCCGAGGAGACGTTCGGGCGGGACACGCACGACATCGAGTTGCTGCGGGCCACGCTGCGCGGGCAGAGCGAGCGGGTCGCACGCGAGCTTCGGGAAAGTGGCCACGCGGGGCGCACGGTGACCCTGAAGCTCCGCTTCGCCGACTTCTCCACCATCACGCGCGCCCACACTGGCGACCCGACCCAGGACGGCCTCGCCATCTTCCAGGCGGTCGATGCGCTGTTCGGGCGTGTGCGGCTCGCCCAGGCGGTGCGTCTCATCGGTGTGTCGGTGTCCGGGCTGGGTCCGGCCGGCGCCGGCCAGCTCTCGCTGCTGGCGCCCGACGTGCTGCGCCGCGAGCGGCTCGCCCGGGCGGTGGACAGGCTGGCGAGCCGCTTCGGGGACAAGGCGGTTCGCCCGGCCAGCCTGCTCGGGAGACGACGCGGCCGGTCGCCCGCCGCAGAGAGCGAAGATCGTTGACTTCACGAGAGCCGGTTCCTATACTCGCGCAGCTTTCAACGCCTTCCGCGGAGACTCCGCTCTGATGCCTGGTCTCGCTCGCGCCGCCGTCGCGGCGCTTGCCCTGCTCGCGCTCGCGGCACTTTCTCTCGACGCCCAGGCCCAGGTCCCCGGCGTGAGCGACACGGAGATCGTGATCGGCATCACCGCGCCCATGTCGGGACCGGCCGCCATCTACGGCAACCTGGCGCTGGCCAAGGAAGCGTGGGCGCGGCATGTCAACGATCAGGGCGGCGTGAATGGCCGCAAGCTCAAGGTCGTGTTGAAGGATGACGGGTTCCACCCGGCCCGGGCCGTGGCCAACCTTCGGGAGATGAAGGACTCCGCATTTCTCACGGTCGGCCTCGCGGGCTCTGCCACGGTGAACGCCGCCAAGGACGAGATCGCCGAGGCGCGCCTGCCGCTCGTCAACGCATACGCGAGCCCGCGGCCATGGGCGCGGCAGCCGCGGGACCGGCTCAAGTACGTCTTCATCGCCTATCCGGACTATGCGGACGAGGCGGACTATCTCGTCACGTACGCCGTCTCGAAGCTCGGCGCGCAGAAGCTCGCCGTCTTCTATCAGAGCGACGACTGGGGCAAGGGCGTCATGGAGGGCGTGAACCGGGCCCTGCAGACGATCGGCACCCGGGCAACTCTCGCGACCGCCGTCCCGTACGAGGTGGCCGACCGCGAGCTGTCCGCCCACGCCCTTCGGCTCAAGGCATCGGGGGCCGACACGCTCTTCCTGGCCGCCCTCAACACGCACGCCGCCAATCTCGTGCGCGAGACGGCGAAGATCGGCTATCGCCCGCGGCTCGTCGGATCGTTCACCGTCGGCGATCACCAGGTGATGTACCGGCTCCTCGGCGATCTCTGGGAGGGCGCCTACTACTGCGTGATCGGCGCCGTGCCGGGCGACCCGGAGGCCAGGCCCGTCCTGGACGTCCTCGTCGGCAACGAGCCGCGCCTCGAGGGCCGCGAGGGGACGGCGCTCACCGGCGCCACGAGCATGATCCTGGCCGTCGAGGGCCTGCGGCGGGCCGGGCGCAATCTCACGCGCGACGGCTTCGTGGAGGCCATGGAAGGCATCCAGGGCTTCACCGTGCTCGGCCTCTCCGCGCCCATCAGCTTCGGGCCGTACCATCACCACGGCCTCAACGCGGTGAGGCTCATGCGCGCCGTCAAGGCCGCGGACCTGTCGTATGTCCAGGTCGCACAATATCAGGTGTTCAGGCCGCTCTTCTGAGACGGAAGCGGGCGGCGGCGCTCCTCGGGAAAGGGTTTCATGGAGCAAGCGTAAGTACTTGGATTGCCTTTGCGCCGGCCTTCGGCTAGACTCTCGCTGAACACTCGTTCATTCTGCGCCGGGAGGCACCATGGAGCGTCAGATCGCATACGACAAGCTGGCCCGCGAGGACCGTTTCGTCCGCATGCGGGCCCGCGAGGTGGCGGAGAGCAAGATCAGCCAGGGGCTGCCGCCCTTTCCCGAGCTGGGCACGCGCGAGTCCATCAAGGAGCGCGCGCACGGCATTCTCGTCGGCGAGATGCAGGCCATGGAAGGAGCCGGCCGCACCGTCTACGACTTCCCCGACGCGCCGTGGGAGTTCACCATGGACATGGCGCGCCAGGTCTGGGACGAGTCCCGGCACGTGGAGATCTACATCCGGCTCGTCGAGCACCTGGGCGGGTACATCGGCGAGTTCCCCGAGACGACCATCCTCTGGCGCTGCGCCTGCGCCGAGGACGCCGCCGCGCGCGTGGCCGGCGTCAATCGTGGCCTCGAGGGCCTCGCCTGCGACGTGTTCAACCAGCTCGTGTACATCGGCAGGAAGATCGGCGATCCCGTTCTCGAGCGCGCGGTGGACTTCGTGCTCGCGGACGAGATCACGCACGTGCGCATGGGCTCGAAGTGGCTGACCCGGCTCACCGAGGGCGACCCCGAGCGGCGGAAGAAGGCCATCGAGTTCCAGGAGACCATCGACGAGCGCTTCAACCTGGGCGGCGCCCGCCAGCTGGGTGATCACGAGGTCGTGCCCATCTCCATCGCCACCGAGGCCCGGAAGCTCGCGGGCTTCACCGACGAGGAGATCGAGCGCCTGATCAAGACGACGCAGCGGTCGCAGGTGTACTGAGCCCGCCGGGCGCACCCAGCGCATGCAGATCCTCGAGGGCCACCGGTCCGCGGACGACTCCGCCCGCCTCTGCCGCCACTACCGCTACGCGTGCGAGCGCATGACCCGCATCCTGGCGGGGTGGATCGCGCTCACCCCGGAGCTCTCGGCGAAGCTCCTCCTCGGGCGGCACGTCTGGGACAGTGCGCAGCACACGGACGCGTGGGGCCGCCGCCTGCCCGAGCTCCGTGCCCACGCGCAGGAGTCCGCGCCGCCCAACGACGCGTTCGTCGCCTTCATGGATGCCATCGAGGCGCCGGAGGAGCCGGGGCGCAGCGCCGAGCGGCTCACCGGCGTCTACCGCGTGCTCAAGCCGCACCTCTTGGCCGTGTACGAGGCGCACCGGCGCCAGGCGAATCCCGTCTACGAGCCGCCCACCTGCCGGATCCTCGACCGCTGCATCGAGGACGAGCGCCGCCACATCGCCGCCGGCGAGACCGTGATTCGTCATCTGGCCGGCACGCCGGAGGCCCAGGCCCGCGTCGCCGCATGGCAGCGGACGCTGGAGGGCCTGCTGGAGCGCGCCCACGGGGTGACGGGCGAAGGGCTGCCTCCGGTGATGCCCGTGTCCGGCGGCGAGGTGCCGCTCTCCGACGACGCCCAGGAGTTCGTCCGGCTCGAGCGCGCGACCCAGAGCTGGAGCATGCCCGAGGAGCTGTCCGGCGCGGTCAAGGCCTTCGGCGAGGCGCTGATCGTCACCGACGGCGTGGGGCTGGGGCGATTTCTCGACGCCTCTCCCGACGCCGCCATCCTGCTGGCCCTTCGGGACAGCCGGGTCCAACGGTATCGGGTGGTGGCGTTCGCCAAGCTGGGGCGTCACCGCATCGTGAAGTACCGGCTCGAGGGCCCGGAGCGGGCGGCCACCATCAACGCGCGCTGGGAGCAGGGGGTCGGCGGCTGGCGGGTGGGCGCCCTGGACCTCGTCAAGGTCGAGCCGAGCCAGCCCGCGCGCGCGTGATCGAGAGCGTTCTCGTCGCCAACCGCGGAGAGATCGCGCGCCGGATCCTCCGGGCCGCGCGCGCCTCCGGGGTCCGCTCCGTCGCCGTGTACTCCGAGGCCGACGCGGGCTGGCCCCACGTGCGCGAGGCGGACGAGGCCGTGCTCATCGGGCCGGCCCCCGCGCGCGAGAGCTATCTCGACGCCGAGCGCATCCTGGAGGCCGCGCGCCGCACGGGAGCGCAGGCCGTCCATCCGGGTTACGGCTTCCTCTCGGAGAACTGGCGATTCGCACAGGCCTGCGAGGCAGCCGGCCTCGTGTTCGTGGGGCCGTCCTGGCGCGTCATCCAGCAGATGGGCGACAAGGTGGGAGCGCGCCGCGAGATGGTCAGGGCCGGCGTGCCCGTGGTGCCCGGCAGCGACGGGCCGGTGGCCTCGCTCGACGACGCGCGGCGGGTCGCGGCCGAGATCGGCTATCCCGTCATGCTCAAGGCCGCGGCGGGCGGCGGCGGCATCGGCATGGTCAAGGTCTCCGACGAGGCCGGGCTCGCCTCCGCGTACGCGACGGCGGAGCGGCGCGCGCAGGCGGCGTTCGGATCGGCGGCGCTGTTCGTGGAGCGCTATCTCACGGAGCCGCGCCACATCGAGGTGCAGGTGTTCGGCGACGGGGACGGGCGGGTGGTGCACCTGCACGAGCGCGAATGCTCCATCCAGCGGCGGCACCAGAAGCTCGTGGAGGAGAGCCCCGCCGCGCGCCTGTCGCCCGTGGTGAAGGAGCGTCTCACGCGCGCCGCCGTGGCGGGGGCCCGCGCCGTGGGATACGTGAACGCCGGCACCATGGAGTTCATCGTGCAGGGCGACGAGTTCTACTTCCTCGAGATGAACACCCGGCTCCAGGTCGAGCACCCCGTGACCGAGGAGGTGACGGGGCTCGACATCGTCCGGGCGCAGCTCCAGGTTGCCTCGGGAGAGCCGCTGCCGTGGCGGCAGGAGGACATCGTCCAGCGCGGCGCCGCCATCGAGTGCCGCATCTATGCCGAGGATCCCGCCAAGAATTTCATGCCGTCGCCGGGCACGATCAGCCGCTGGGCGCCGCCGTCGGGCCCCGGCATCCGCGTGGAAAGCGGGGTCGCCGAAGGCTGCCAGGTTTCGGTACACTACGACCCGCTGCTGGCCAAGCTGGTGGCCGCCGGCGGCAGTCGCGAGGAAGCGATCGCGCGCATGCAGGCGGCGCTCGAATCCTTCGTGGCCGAGGGGCTCAAGACCGCCATCCCCTTCCATCTGCGGGTGATGGCCAGCGCGGCGTTCCGCGAGGGACGGACCCACACCCAGATGGTCGAACAAGGAGCGTTCAATGCCTGAGGACGTCAAGGCACACATCACCGGCGTGGTCTTCCAGATCACGAGCAAGCCCGGCGACTCGGTGGCCGCCGGCGATCCGGTGATCGTGCTGGAGTCGATGAAGATGGAGATCCCGGTCGAGGCGCCGCGGGCCGGCAAGGTCCGGGAGATCAAGGTGGCGGAGGGCCAGACCGTGCAGGAAGGCGACACCGTCGCCGTCCTCGACTGAGGAGGCCGCGCGCATGGAGCTCGAGCTGATCCGCGGCATCTGGGGCTATCACTGGTGGAGCAATCGGACGCTCTTCGGCGAAGTCGCCGCGCTCGGCGCGGACGGCGCGAAGAAGGACATGGGCAAGCACTGGAGCTTTCCCACGCTCAAGGGCATGCTCGCCCACATCTACGGCGCCGACCGCATCTGGCTCGAGCGCTGGAAGGGCGGAACGCCGACGAAGCTCCACGGCGACGCCGACTTTCAGGGGCTCCCCGATCTCCGGACGGCGTGGGATGCGCTCGAATCGGAGCAGCGGGCCTTCGTGGGGTCGCTGGGGACGGCCGAGCTCGCGCGCACGCTCGACTACAAGTCGACAGAGGGCAAGCCGTTCGCCCAGCCGCTCTGGCAGCTCCTGCAGCACGTGGTGAACCACGCCACCCATCACCGCAGCGAGATCGCCGCCATGCTCACCATGGCCAAAGGGTCGCCGCCGTCGACCGACATGGTCCTCTTCTACCGGCAGCCCAAGCCCTGACGGGCGGCTCCGCAGGTCCGGAGGCGACATGAGCGTCGCGCTGTTGGGGCAGCTGTACGACTATCATCACTGGGCGAACCGCCGTCTCTTCGAGATCTCGGCCGGTCTGGGTGAGGCGGTCACCTCCCGCCCCATGGGCGCGCCCTGGAGCTTTCCCACCCTCAAGGGCATGTTCGCGCACCTCTACGGTGCGGATGCGCTCTGGCTGGCCCGATGGAAAGGGGGCTCCCCGGCGCGCCTGCACGACGACGAGGACTTCCCGACCATGGCAGACCTCCGTGCGAGGTGGGATCTCCTCGAGAGCGAGCAGCGCGCGTTCGTCGGCGGTCTCGCCGAGGCCGATCTCGCGAGCCAGTTCAGCTACACGAACGCCCAGGGCACGGAGTTCCGGCTGCCGCTCGGCCCCATCGTCCAGCACGTGGTCAACCACGGCACGCATCACCGGAGCGAGGTCGCGGCCATGCTCACGCTGATCAATGGCTCGCCTCCCGACACCGGCATAGCCAGCTACCGTCTGACGGTGGTGAGGGGGTAGGCCGTGGGGATGAAGGACCTCGCAGAGGACCTTGCCGCCCGGCGGCAGCGAGCGCTTGCGATGGGCGGCGCAGACGCCATCGCGAAACAGCACGCCGAGGGCAAGCTCACGGTCCGCGAGCGGGTGGATCGCCTGTTCGATCCAGGCTCCTTTCACGAGCTCGGGCTCCTCGCCACCCACGCCAACATCTCTCCCGCGATGCGGGGCCGGGAGACTCCGGCCGACGGCGTGATCACGGGCTTCGGAAAGATCCAGGGACGCCCGGCCTCGCTGATCGCATACGACTTCACCGTGATGGCCGGGTCGATGGGCCGCACGGCCGAGGTCAAGTGCAACCGTGCCCGCGAGATCGCCCTGACCAAGCGGATGCCGATGATCTGGCTCATCGACTCTGCGGGCGCCCGCATCCAGGAGGCCATCGGCTCCACCTTCGCCGGATCGGGCTTCCTCTTCCGCGAGGAGTCCATCATGTCGGGTGTCGTCCCGATGGTGGCCGCCATGATGGGGCCGGGCGCCGCCGGCACCGCCTACATTCCCGCGCTCGCCGACTTCGTGCCCATGGTGAAGGGCACGAGCCATATGGCGCTCGGCGGCCCGCCCCTCGTGAAGGCAGTGGTGGGGGAGGACATCAGCGCGGAGGAGCTGGGCGGGTCGAAGGTGCACACGGAGATCTCCGGCGTGGCCGACCTCGAGGTCGCCGACGATGCCGCCTGCATCGACGCGATCAAGGAGTATCTGTCGTACTTCCCGAGCTCGAACCTCGAGAAGCCGCCCGCGGCGCCGTGTGCCGATCCGGCCGATCGCAGGGACGAGGCGCTGCTCGCCATCGTGCCCGACAGTGCG
>Ga0335071_10003149_pt1 | contig 17488 bp, 13 predicted proteins | sample Lox_Sample_15_FD_206724 | JGI IMG/M metagenome (GOLD analysis project Ga0335071, IMG submission 206724) | Soil microbial communities from Loxahatchee National Wildlife Refuge, Florida, United States - Lox_Sample_1.5 | ecosystem: Environmental > Terrestrial > Soil > Wetlands | place: USA... | reverse complement strand
TCGCCCGGATGGCGGCCGCCGAGCTGCGGCACTTCGAGCAGCTGCGGGACCGTCTCACCGAGCTGGGCGCCGACAGCGAGGCGGCGATGCAGCCCTTCGCCCAGGGCGTGGACGCCTTCCACGAATCGACGCGCCCGGCGGACTGGCTGGAGGGGCTCGTGAAGGCCTACGTCGGCGACGGCATCGCCGCGGACTTCTACCGCGAGATCGCGACGCACCTCGACGAGGAGACCGGAGACCTGGTGATGGGCGTCTGCGCGGACACCGGGCACAGTGCCTTCGCGGTCGAGCGGGTGCGCGCGGCCATCGCGGCGGATCCGCGGGTGGCCGGGCGCCTCGCGCTGTGGGGCCGCCGACTCGTCGGCGAGATGCTCAGCCAGGCCCAGCGGGTGGCCGCCGAGCGCGACTCCCTGGTCACCCTCATCGTCGGAGGCATGGAGCCGGCGGGCCGGCCCAGCTTCGACCTCGCGGCGCTGGCGCAGATGTTCGCTCGGCTCACCGAGAACCACACCCTGCGGATGCAGACCCTCGGGCTCAGCGCCTGACGAGCCGACCTGACACGTCGGATCGAGAACCCACGAGGGTCGGACCTACAGGGCGCCGAAACCGACCCGGCGGGCCTCGGGCTCGCCGACCTCGACGTAACCGAGCTTGTCGACCGGGACGAGGACCTGGCGGCCGCGGGCGTCCTCGAGCACGAGCAGCCCCTTCTCGGAGGCCAGCGCCGCCTCGACCAGCGCGACGACCTCCTCCGCGGTCTGGGAGCTGTCCACCACGAGCTCGCGGGGCGCCCCGTTGACCCCGATCTTGATCTCCACGACCGCCTCCGCTCCCGGACCTCTGGCGCCCAGGCTAGTGGAGCCCGCCCCGTGCCTCGGTCATCATTTGCGGGGGAAGCCGCGGATCCCGCGCCACGCGAGGGTCGCGATGAGTCCGACGGCGACGTCGCGCGGGACGCTGCTGTCGGTGCTCGTCCATGCCCGGGCACTGACCTGCGCGAGGCCGGTGAGCCCCACCGCCAGCAGGTGCGCCTCCTCGGCGGACAGGCCCGCGTCCTCGGCGATGACCTCGGCGACCAGGTCGGCGCAGCGCCGGTTCGCGGACTCGACCCGTTCGCGCACCGGGGGCTCGGAGATGAGGTCGGACTCGAACACCAGCCGGAAGACGCCCTGGTTACCGGCCACGAAGTCGTAGTACGCGGCCATGGTGGCTCCGACCCGAGCCTTGTTGTCCTGGGTCGAGGCCAGCGCGTCGCGCACGACCGACACCAGACGTTCGGTTCCCTCGTCGAGCAGCGCGAGGTAGAGCTCGAACTTGCTCGGGAAGTGCTGGTACAGCACCGGTTTCGACACCCCGGCGCGGTCGGCGATGTCGTCCATCGCGGCTGCGTGGTAGCCGTTCGCGACGAAGACCTCGCGCGCCGCGTCGATGAGCTGGGCACGCCGCGCCGGACGCGGGAGCCGGGCGCCGCGCATGCGCTGGTCGGCGTTGCCCGTCACGGCGCGGATCCTACGGTGCCGGCGCCGTCACCGCCGGAACCCCGGTGGCGGGCAGACTAGGCACGTGCGCGTCCTCGTGGTCGATGACGACCCTTCGGTCAGAGACTCCCTGCGTCGTTCCCTGGCCTTCAACGGCTATGAGGTCCTCACGGCCGAGGACGGCATCGAGGCCCTTCGCGTCGTCGGGGACGAACGGCCCGACGCGGTCGTTCTGGACGTGATGATGCCCAGGTTCGACGGACTCCAGGCCTGCCGCGCGCTGCGCGCGGCGGGCAACGACGTGCCGATCCTGCTGCTCACGGCCCGGGACGCGGTCCCGGACCGGGTCGCGGGACTCGACGCCGGCGCCGACGACTACCTGCCCAAGCCCTTCGCGCTCGAGGAGCTGCTGGCCCGCCTGCGCGCGCTGCTGCGACGGTTCCGCCGCGACGACGAGGGCGAGGAGGTCCTCGCCTTCGACGACCTCACCCTCGACCTGGCCACCCGTGAGGTGCACCGAGGGGAGCGCAGCGTGCGGCTGACGCGCACCGAGTTCGCGCTGCTCGAGCTGCTGATGCGCAACCCGCGACGGGTGCTCACCCGCGACCACATCCTCGAGGAGGTGTGGGGCTTCGACTTCCCGACGACCGCCAACTCCCTGGAGGTCTACATCGGCTACCTGCGCCGCAAGACCGAGGAGGGCGGGGAGAAGCGGCTGGTCCACACCGTTCGCGGCGTCGGGTACGTGCTGCGCGAGACACCACCGTGACCCTTCGGGCCCGGCTCGCACTCCTCGTCGCGGTCGCGGTCGGTCTCGGGGTGGCACTCGTCGCGCTAGCGGCGTACTTCACCGTCGCGGCGCAGCTGCACAGCCAGTTCGACGCGCAGCTGGTATCCCGTGCTCGTACCGCCGCGATCACGACGCTGACCGTTCCGGGGGAGCTGGCTCGTGTTCCGTCCGACTACCTCGACGCGGGCGGGATCCAGGTCGCCGACGTCGACGTCCTCGGCAACGCCACGTACGCCCTCGGGGCGCAGCCCTTCCCCGTCCTCCCCAGCGACATCGCGGTGGCCCGCGGCGACCATCAGCTGCTGGTCCACGACGCGCCCGGCGGGCTGCGCGTCGCCGCGTTGCACGTCGGCCCCGGGCAGGCGATGCTGGTCGCCCAGTCCGTCTCGTCGGTGGATCGCACGCTCGCCCGCCTGCGCCTGGTGCTGCTGCTGGTCGGCGTCGTCGGCGCGGCCGGCGCGGGGCTGGCCGGGCTCGCGGTCGCACGCGCCGGCCTGCGACCCGTCGAACGGCTGACGGCGGCCGCGGAGGACGTGGCCCGAACCGGTCGGCCCGAGCCCATCGACGTCGCACCCGGGCCCTCCGACGACGAGATCACGCGTCTCGCCGTGAGCTTCAACGCGATGCTCGCCGCTCTCGCGGAGTCGCGCGGTCGGCAGAACCGGCTCGTCGCGGACGCCGGGCACGAGCTGAGGACACCGCTGACGAGCCTGCGGACCAACCTCGACCTGCTGGCCCAAAGCGACGGCCAGGAGGCCCGCGGGGGGCGCGGGCTGGACGCGCAGGACCGGGCCGCGCTCCTCGCCGATGTCCGGGCCCAGGTCGAGGAGCTGAGCGCCCTGGTCGGCGACGTGGTGGAGCTCGCCCGCGAGGACGAGTCGGGCCCCGTCTCCGAGCCGGTCGACCTGGTGGCGGTCGTCGACCGGGCCGTGGAACGCGTCCGGCGGCGGGCGCCGGGCGTCGGCTTCGACGTACGGGTCAACCCGTGGTACCTGTACGGCGACCCGGCCCAGCTGGAGCGCGCGGTCGTCAACCTGCTCGACAACGCCACCCGGTGGAGCCCCCCGGGAGGCACCGTCCACGTCCGGCTGGACCGGGGGGTCCTGCACGTCGCCGACGAGGGACCGGGTATCCCTGCCGAGGACCTGCCGCACGTGTTCGAGCGCTTCTACCGCTCGCCGGCGGCGCGCGCCAAGCCCGGGTCGGGCCTGGGGCTGGCGATCGTGCGCCAGGCGGCCGAGCGTCACGGCGGGCGGGTCACGGCGGGCAGTGCCCCCGGCGGGGGAGCGTTGCTCACGATCGCCTTGCCGGGGTCGCCTGCGCCGCTGCCGGCCGAGCAGGTGAGCTACCAGGCCTGAGCGTCGTGGGTCCGGCCAGGACTCTCAGCGCGTCGTTGCCCCCGCTTCAGCGTGCTCTCAGGCGGGTGCGCCAGGGTGGGTGCCCATGGACGAGACGCCGCAGACCCCCGACGACGCGGCCCGAGACTCCGCCGGCCGGCCGGTCGACCCCTGGGCCGAGCCGACCGGCGGCTCTGCGTGGTCGAGCCCGACCGAGCCCACGCAGCCGCTCCCGCCGGCCCGGCCGATGCCCTCGACTCCCCCGGCCCAGCCGTACGGCGACCCGTACGCCTCCGCCTCCGCCTACGCCGGCTACGCCGGCCCGCCAGCGGGCCAGACGCCGGACCCGTGGCTTCCGCCGGTCGCACCGCTCGCCGTCGGGCCGAGCGAGCCCGCCCGCACCTCGCGGCGCTTCAGCGGGCTGACCCTGGTCGCCGTCGCACTCGCGGCCGGGCTGATCTCGGCCGCCGGCGTGAGCGCGGTCGTCATCGCGACCCGTCCGGGCAGCTCCACGCCGGCGAGCACGTCCTTCGGCACGAGCGCAGCGCCGTCAGGGACGGCACCCGCTGTCGAGCGCTCCCGCCCCGCCGGGTCGATCGCCGCCGTCGCCGCCGATGTGCTGCCCAGCGTGGTGTCGATCATCGAGACGAGCCCGTCGGGCTCGGGCGAGGGTTCCGGGGTCATCCTCGACACCGCCGGCGACATCCTGACCAACAACCACGTCGTGGCCGAGGCCGCGAGCGGCGGAACCCTCACCGTGACCTTCCACGACGGGTCCTCCGCGAAGGCCACGATCGTGGGCCGCGACCCCCTCACCGACATCGCCGTCGTCAGGGTCAGCGACAAGCAGGGACTCCAGCCAGCTCGGCTGGGAGACTCCTCGAGCCTGCAGGTCGGCGACCAGGTGATCGCGATCGGGTCCCCGCTCGGGCTGTCCGGCACGGTGACCGAGGGCATCGTGAGCGCCCTCGACCGCCCCGTCGTGACCGACCAGACCACCGACGCGGAGCAGGCCTTCATCCCGGCCATCCAGACCGATGCCGCGATCAACCCGGGCAACTCAGGCGGTGCGCTCGTCGACGCCGAGGGAGCCGTGGTCGGGATCAACTCGGCGATCGCGACGGTCTCGCAGAACTCCTTCGGAGGGCAGTCGGGCAACATCGGGGTGGGGTTCGCCATCCCGATCGACCAGGCCAAGCGCGTCGCGGCCCAGATCATCGCCGGCCAGACCGCGACCCACGCCCGGCTGGGCACCACTGTCGCCGCCAACGACGCCAACCCCACGACCATCGGGGCGCGCCTCGACTCCATCGCGTCCGGTTCGGCGGCCGCCAAGGCCGGTCTGAAGGTCGGTGACGTGATCACGAAGGTGAACGACTCCCTGGTCCAGGGCGCCGACGGGCTGATCGCCACGATCCGTAGCTTCGCCCCGGGGACGACCGTCCAGATCACCTTCGTGCGCGACGGCCAGACCCACACGGTCAGTGTCACCTTGGGCAGCGACGCCTCCTGACCTCCTGCCGCTGAGAGACCTGCGGACCCCTGAGCGCGGCAGCCCCCGTCACGGAAGCGGCGGGGGCTGCTGCACGTCCAGGCCCTCGAACAGGTCGCCGAACCGGTGCGCGCGATCGAGCACGGTCGCGGCCGTGAAGGCGAGGTCCGCCGCATCGCGGCAGGAGGTGACCTCTGCCCAGGTGAGAGGGGTCGAGACGGTCGGGCGGGGCCGCGCCCGAAGCGAGTACGGCGCCACGGTCGTCTTGGCGGCGTTGTTCTGCGACCAGTCGAGGAAGACCTTCCCCGGGCGCAAGGACTTCGTCATCCGTGACACGACGAGGTCCGGCCGGTCGTACTCGAGGCGGACCGCGAGCTCCCGCGCGTATGCCGAGGCTCGTTCCGCCGAGGCATCACGTACGGCGGCGTACACCTGTAGACCCTTGGACCCCGACGTCTTCGCGTACGGTGCGAGCCCGTCGTCAGCGAGCATCTGGGACAGCAGCACCGCGACCTCGCAGCACTGGACCACGCTGGCGGGCGGACCCGGGTCGAGGTCGAGCACGAGCCGGTCCGGCGCCAGCGCCCGCCCGGCGCCGTCGACCCGCCACTGCGGGACGTGGATCTCCAGGGCGGCGAGATTGGCCGCCCACACCAGGGTGGGGAGGTCCTCGACGACGACGTAGTCGATGGTCTCGCGCTGCTTCGTCGACCCCGGCACCGGAAGCCGGACGGTGCGCACCCACTCGGGCGTGCCGCGGGGCGCGTTCTTCTCGAAGAAGGAGTCCGCGTCGACACCGTCGGGGAAGCGTCGAAACGTCGCAGGACGGCCCCGAAGGTGCGGCAGCATCAACGGCGAGACACGGGCGTAGTAGTCGAGCACCTCGCCCTTGGTGACGTCCGAGTCGGGGTAGAGCACCTTCTCGAGGTTCGACAGGGTCAGTCGGCGCCCGTCGACGTCGACCAGCACTCTGTCCGAAGCCACGGTCGCGACGTTACCGGGGTGGCTACCCTCGTCAGGATGCGCACGATCTGGAAGGGTGCCATCTCCTTCGGCCTGGTGACGATCCCGGTCAAGCTCTACAGCGCGACCGAGGAGCGTGACGTCGCCTTCCACCAGGTCCGCCGTAGCGACGGCAGCCGGATCCGCTACAAGCGGGTCGCCGAGGCCGACGGCGAGGAGGTCCCCTACGCCGACATCGCCAGGGGTTTCGAGCTCCCGACCGGCCAGACCGTGGTCCTCACTGACGAGGACTTCGCCGAGCTTCCGCTCCCGACCCAGCGCACGGTCGAGGTGCTCCAGTTCGTGCCGCTGGCGGAGGTCGACCCGATCTACTTCTCGAGGTCCTACTACCTCGAACCGGAGGGAGTCGGGACCAAGCCGTACGTCCTCCTGCGCGAGGCGCTGGAGGCCTCCGGGCGGGTGGCGGTGGTCAAGGTGGCCCTCCGGCAGCGTGAGTCGCTGGCCACCTTGCGGGTCCGCGACGGTGTGCTCGTCCTGGAGACGATGCTGTGGCCCGACGAGGTCCGCACGCCCGACTTCGCCTTCCTCACCGAGGACGTCGAGGTACGCCCGCAGGAGCTGGCGATGGCCGAGTCGCTCATCGAGGCGATGGCGGGGGACTTCGACCCGACCGAGTACTCCGACGAGTACCGCGCCGCCCTGCAGGCGCTGATCGACGCGAAGGTCGAGGGGCACGAGGTCGTCGAGGCCGCGGCGGAGGCGCCCACGGCTGGCTCCGTGGTGGACCTCATGGCGGCCCTTCGGGCCAGCGTCGAGGCGGCCAAGCGCGAGAAGACCGAGTCCGCTTGATGCTCCAGACGGGGGAACGAGGGAGCCCGGGACCCTGACCTGCTGCCACACTCGCTGTTGTGGGCGAGGGGGGGCCCGGCGCTTCCGCCGGGGACATCGTCGCGGCGCTGCGCGCCGTGCCGGGAGTCGCCGACGCCGAGATCGCCCCGGACGGGCGTCCCGGCGGTGCCGGGACCTTGCGGCTGACGCTGGAGCCCGGCTCCGACGAGGTGGCCGTCGCGGCGGCGGTGAACCGAGTGCTGCGCGAGCGGTTCGGTCTCGCCGTCGACGCCGAGCGGGTCGCCGTGGTCGACGAGTCGACGCTGCGGCGGCCCCGCCGGTCGGGCGGCTCGGAGGCGAGGGAGCAGGGGGGCCTCAGGGTCGAAGGAGCAGGCGTGGGCACCCAGGCACAACCCGGGGGAGCCGGTGCGGGGACGCCGCCTGGCCCTTCGGTGGGCGGTCCGGTGCAGGCCGAGGGCGTCGGCCCGAGCATCGGCACCGAGGGCGTCGGCCCGAGCATCGGCACCGAGGGCGTGGGTCCGAGCATCAGCACTGAGGGCGTGGGCCCGAGCATCGCTGCTGAGGGCGTCCGCCCGAGCACCAGCACCGAGGGCAGGGCCGGCCTGCGCCCGGTCCCGGGCGAGATCACCCTGCCGCCGGCGCAGCGCAACCGGCTGCTCATCGAGAAGCTCCAGCTGACCTCGGCCGACCTCACGGTGGACGTCGAGGTGAGCCTGGCCTTCCAGGGGACCGCCTACGTCGGCTCGGCGCGATCCGGAGCCACACCGAGCTCGATCCACCGCGCCGTGGCCCAGGCCACGCTGCGCGCCGTGGAGACCTGCATCGGCGCTGCCGCGCGCTTCGAGGTGGAGCACCTCGAGGTCTCGCCGATGGGCAGCGAGCGCGCCGTCGTCGTGGAGATCTCGATGGTGACGCGCCGGGGCAGCGAGCGGTTCACGGGGGTCAGCGCCGTGCGCGACGACGTACGGGCCGCGGTCGTACGGGCCAGCCTCGCGGCGTTGAACCGCCGCCTCGAGAGCTTCCTGGTCCCCGCCTGACGAGGCCGTGCGCCGGGGTGTGAGGATCGTGTCGTGAAAGCGCGTCACGCCGAAGGCGTCCACCACCTCGTCGGTGGTGAGGTGATCGTCGACGCGGGCGACCTCGGGATCGCCGCCCCGTTCGAGGGCTGGCCCGCGGAGACCCTCGCGCTCCCCGGCGAGATCACGCTGTCGGTCCGCACCACGCCGGCCGCTCCCGGTGCCCAGCCCGCCGTGCTCGTCCACGGCCTCGGTGGCTCCGCGCTGAACTGGACCACCTCGAGCGCCCTGCTCGCGGACCGGCTGGCGTGCCGGGCGCCCGACCTGCCGGGGTTCGGCGAGAGCCCGCCGCCGCACGACGGCGACTACGGGGTCGACGCGCACGCCCGGGCGGTGGAGGAGCTCATCGAGGCGGACGGCCACGGGCCGGTGCATCTGTTCGGCAACTCCCTCGGCGGGGCGGTCGCGGTGCGGCTGGCCGCGCGACGGCCCGACCTGGTACGCAGCCTCGTCCTGGTGTCCCCGGCCCTGCCCGACTGGGTCCCGACCCGGTGGCGGACGGAGGTGGGGGCGCTCGGCCTGCCGCTGGTGGGTCCGGCGCTGTCGCGCCGGGTGTCCGTGCTCACGCCCGAGGAGCGGGTCGCGGGCGCCATCCGCCTGTGCTTCGCCGAGCCGTCGCAGGTCCCGGACGCGTGGCGTCAGGCGGCGATCGTCGAGGCGGAGGCCCGCGGACGCAAGCTCTATGCGGCCGACGCGCTCGCCCGGTCGATGCGTGGGCTCATCGCCGCCTCCGCTCCTCGAGTGGACGGGCTGTGGTCCTCGGTGGATCGCGTCGTCGCGCCGACGCTCATCCTGCACGGAGCGAGGGATGCGCTCGTGCCGGTACGTGCCTCGCGCCGCGCCGCGCACCGCATGCGGCACGCCCGGCTCGTCGTTCTGCCTCGTGCGGGCCACGTGGCCCAGATGGAGAGCCCGCACGTGGTCGCAAGGCTGGTCCGAGACCACCTGGACCGCTGCGCTGCGGCCGGTCGCCCCGGCTGAGCCCGCGCCCACTCCTCGGACGCCTCGTCGGGAATGCCGCCCACCGTGACACCGTTGTCGGCAGCGTTGCCGCGAGAGGAGTGCTCGTCGTGTCCCTGCCGCCCCTGGTGGAACCCGCCGTCGAACTCAGTGTCGACGAGGTTCGCCGGTACAGCCGACACCTGATCATCCCGGACGTCGGCATGACCGGCCAGAAGCGACTGAAGAACGCGAAGGTGCTCTGCGTCGGGGCCGGTGGCCTGGGGTCGCCGGCTCTCATGTACCTCGCCGCCGCCGGGGTCGGGACGCTGGGCATCGTCGAGTTCGACGTGGTCGACGAGTCCAACCTGCAGCGCCAGGTCATCCACCGGCAGTCCGACGTCGGCCGGTCCAAGGCCCGGTCCGCCGCGGACAAGGTGGCCGAGATCAACCCCTACGTCGACGTCCGTATCCACGAGGAGCGTCTCGACAGCGGCAACGTCATGGCTCTGTTCGCCGACTACGACCTCATCGTCGACGGCACCGACAACTTCGCCACGCGCTACCTGGTCAACGACGCCGCGGTCTTGCTGGGCAAGCCCTACGTCTGGGGATCGATCTATCGCTTCGACGGCCAGGCGTCGGTGTTCTGGGCCGAGCACGGCCCCTGCTACCGCTGCCTGTACCCGGAGCCGCCGCCTCCCGGCATGGTGCCCTCCTGCGCCGAGGGAGGCGTCCTCGGCGTGCTCTGTGCCTCGATCGGCTCGATCCAGGTCAACGAGGCCATCAAGCTGATCACGGGCATCGGCGAGCCGCTGGTCGGTCGCCTGATGGTCTACGACGCCCTCGAGATGACGTACCGCGCCATCAAGGTCCGCAAGGACCCCGAGTGCGCCGTGTGCGGGAAGAACCCCACCGTCACCGAGCTCATCGACTACGAGGCCTTCTGCGGCACGATCAGCGAGGAGGCCGCCGAGGCGGCCAAGGACTCCACGATCAGCGTCAAGCAGCTCAAGGAGCTCCTGGACGCCCGTGACGCGGGGGAGCAGGACTTCTTGCTCGTGGACGTACGCGAGCCGGGCGAGTACGAGATCGTGCACATCGCAGGGTCGGTGCTGGTTCCGAAGAACGACTTCCTCATCGGCGACGCGCTCGCGTCGCTGCCGCAGGAGAAGCCGGTCATCCTCTACTGCAAGACGGGTCAGCGCTCGGCCGAGGTCCTGGCGGTCCTCAAGGCGGCGGGGCTCTCCGACGCCAAGCACGTCGGGGGCGGCGTGGTGGCCTGGGTCAACCAGGTCGAACCGGACAAGCCGTCCTACTGAGACACGGCTACGGTCGTGGCGAGGCCGCCACGAGGAGCCGTCCGGCGAACCGGGCGCGGGAGCGCGCGGAGCGTCTGACAAGTCCCGACCACCCGCGTTGATGTCGGGCTGTCACAGGGAGCCCTTGGCCTGCAGCCAGCGGAAGGCCGCCCAGCCGGGGGCCACCGGCAGCCAGTACGTCGCCAGGCGGAAGAGCAGCACGCTCGACACGGCGGCCCCGCCCTCCATCCCCGCCGCCGTCAGGCCGGCCGCGAGGGCGGTCTCGACCGCGCCGAGCCCGCCGGGGGTCGGCGCCGCGGAGCCCACCGCGGCACCGGCGAGATAGACCACCGAGATGGCGGGCCACGGCAGGTCGCCGCCGAAGGCGCGCACCGACGCGACGAGCGCGGCGCAGTAGGCGATGTTCAGGAACACGCTGCCGCCGATGCCTTCGGCCAGCTTGCCCGGCCGCTGTGCCACGGCGAGCAGGTGCGGAATGACCTGACGGCCGAGGGTGGTCAGCCGCGAGCCGATGGTGCGTCTCGCCCACGGAAGTGACAGGAAGCCGCCGGCCACCAGCAGCAGGACGGCCGCTCCCACCACGGCTCCCTCGGGCGGGTCGAAGGAGGTGTGCGCCTGGGTCCCCGCGAGCACGCCGACCGTGACCAGCAGCACCAGATGCACGACGAACGACATCGCCTGCCACACCCCGATCGTGGCCAGGGCCACGGGGCCCTCGAGCCCCTGGCGCTGCAGGAAGCGGGCGTTCACGGCAGGGCTGCCCACCGCGGGTGGGGCGACCAGGCTGACGAAGGAGGAGGCGAGCTGGGCCAGCAGGGTCCTCGGCAGCGGGATCCGCTCGAGCACGAACCCGTTGAGGCTGAACGCGGCGCCGATGTAGGTGAGTGCCGAGCACGCCACGAGAACCACGACCCAGGGCCAGTCGGCCCGTCGCAGCAGCCCGATCAGGTCGACGTCGGAGAGCTGGGACAGCAGGACGTAGGCCGCGACGGCGCCGCCGACCACGAGGAGCAGCCGCCGCCAGGTGAGGCGCTCGACGCTCGTGTCCGGGGCGACGCCGGTGGTCTCGGCGGGGGCCACCGCCATGACCGCCTCGCGGACCTCCTCGAGGAGCCCCCGCTGCCGGCGCAGCGCCTGCCGGGTGCTGCGGGCCAGGACCAGGGACTGCAGGACCGGCAGCGCCGTCGCCAGCGCGTCGGGGCCGAGCACCGCTGCGCCCGCGCCTACCGCGGCCCGCGGTCCGGCCACCAGTGCCAGCGTGGTGAGCAGCTGGGCGACGTCGAGGCGCTGGTGCAGGTCGGTGGCCGCCACCTCGCCGCCGCGCATGCCGGTGAGCAGGATCGCCCGGCCGGGCGTCACCCAGATGTTCTCGGCGGTGAGCTCCCGGTGGGCGAGGTTGGCCCGGCGAAGCGCGGCCAGCTCCTCCCAGATCGACTCCAGCAGCGCCTGGTCGACCTCGCCGGGCTCGAGATCGGCGAGTGCCCGGGCGTCCCGGTGCTCGTAGGCGAGCATGACGGCGGACGGACCGACCTCGGAGACGGCGAGCAGCCGGGGGGTGCCGACGCCGGCGGCGGCGAGCGCATAGGTCATCAGCGCGTCGCGCTCCAGGGTCTGCTGCACCGACACCAGGGTCCGCCCGGCTGCCGGCCCGCGGACGAGCAGCAGCCGCCAGAGCCGGTAGGCCAGTCCCGCGCCCTCCAGGTCGCGATCCAGGACGACGACGTCGACCGGCGCCCCACCCGCGCGCGACCCGGCGTAGCGCCGGCCGTCCTCGGGACGCGACGGGATGCGCTCGAGACGCACGAGGTCGGGCAGCGAGCCGGCGAGGACGGCTGCGATCTCGCGACCGCTCGGCCGGCTGGGGACGGTCCCGAGCACGACCCGGGCGGCGAACCCGATCGTCAGGCCGAGCAGGATCCCGGCCGCCACCGACAGCAGCGTCGCCCGGCCGGCCAGCAGCGTGGTGGCGACACTGGCACCGACCACGACGACCGACAGCGGGAGCAGTCCGCGCCGCTCCCCGACACGGGCGACCACGAGGAACGCGACGGTGCTCGCGAGCAGGACGGAGAGTGGGCTGGACAGGGTCCCGCTGGCGACCCCGACCGACAGGGCGAAGCGCAGCTGGCTGAGGCGGTCGACGTGCACGATCCCGGTGTTCAGGGCCACCACGACGACGGCCGCGAAGGCCGTCCCGGCCATCGCGTCGATGAGCTGTCGGGGTCGGCGGCGCACGAGCAGGTCGAGGCTCACCGCGATGGGCAGGCCGAGCAGCCCGACGCCGGTGATCAGGTTGAGCAGGAAGAGGACCACGGCAGGGACCAGGGAGACCGCCTGGACCACGTCGGTCTCGACCCCGGTGGCCGTGCCGTGCGCGATGGTGCCGAGGACGAGGGTGAGGACGAGGGCGACCAGTGCCACGGCGAAGCGCAGCGCGTCCGCGGGTCGCCGCACGCGCTGGGCGAGCGGCGGCTCGACGACCTCGACGCGCGCGTGCTCCTGCACGGTCACCGCACGATCGTGTCACGTCCCGTCGGAGGCCCCGGTCAAGATGGGGTCCGTGCCGTCTCCGCTGCCCGCCCACGCCGAACGCGTCCTCGACCTCGTGGAGCGGGTGCCGTCGGGGTCGGTCGTGACCTACGGGGACGTGGCCGAGATGCTCGGTGAGGGCTCCGGACGCACCGTGGGGCGGGTCATGGCCCTCTACGGCGGTGCCGTGCCCTGGTGGCGCGTGGTCCTGGCCAGTGGCCGTCCGGCGCCGGGGCACGAGACAGAGGCCTTGCGGCGGCTTCGCGCCGAAGGGGTCCCGCTGCGCGGCGACCGGATCGTGCTGCGGGACGCTCGTTGGTCCGGGTGAGCGGCCCGGCGCCGACGTACCGACTGGTCGCCGCTCCTGCGAGCACGCCCGCGCCGGTGCGGCTCGACCCGGCGCAGCGGGCGGTCGTCGAGGTGGTCTCGCGCCGAGGCTGCGGACCGGTGCTGCTGCTTGCGGGACCGGGGACGGGCAAGACCACGACGCTTGTCGAGGCCGTCGCGCAGCGGGTGGAACGGGGATGCTCCCCCGACCGGGTGCTCACGCTCACCTTCAGCCGCAGGGCGGCGTCGGAGCTACGGAGGAGGCTCACCCTGCGGCTGGGCCGTGCCCTGTCCGTGCAGCCGGCCTGGACCTTCCATGCCTTCGCGCTCTCGCTGGTGGCCGCGTCCCGGGCAGCCGAGGATGCGGGGCGTCCGTTGCGCCTGCTCTCGGCACCGGAGCAGGACGTGGTGGTGCGCGAGCTCCTGCTCGGGGACCGGGTGGACGGCCGTCGTGACTGGCCCGAGGAGCTCGTGCTCGCCCTCGGGACCCGCGGGTTCGCCGATGAGGTGCGCACGTTGCTGGCCCGCGCCCGCAGCTTCGGCCTGGAGCCTCCGGACCTGGCCGCCCTCGCGAGGGCGGCCGGCCGGTCGGACTGGTCGGCGAGCGCGCGTTTCCTCGACGACTACCTCACCGTCCTCGACGACCTCGGGGCCGTCGACTACGCCGAGCTGGTGCACCGGGCCGCCGTCCATGCGGAGGGCGAGGTGGCGCGCCACGCCCTGCGTGACCGCTTCGACCTGGTCGTCGTCGATGAGTACCAGGACACCGACCCTGGCCAGGAGCGGCTGCTCCGGGCGCTCGCCGGCGACGGTCGGGACCTGCTCGCCGTGGGAGACCCGGACCAGTCCATCTACGCCTTCCGCGGGGCGGACGTACGCGGCCTGCTCGACTTCCGCGACCGCTTCCGGGGCGTCGACGGTTCCCCTGCCCGGGTGCTCACGCTGAACGTGTCACGGCGAGCGGGCCGCACCCTGCTCACGGCCTCCCGCCGCCTCGCCGTGGCCATGCCCCTTGCGGGAGCCGGCCTGTCCATGCCGCTGCGCGAGCACCGTGCGCTGCGGCCGGGGCCGGACACGCCCGACGGTGCCGTCGAGGTCTGCACCTTCCCGAGCGCCGCTGCGCAGCTGGAGGCGGTGGGTGACCTGCTGCGTCGCGAGCACCTGGACGCGGGGACCCCTTGGGGGTCGATGGCGGTGCTCGTCCGCTCAGGCGCTCGCTCGATACCCCTGGCCCAGCGCGTCCTGGGCGGCGTAGGGGTCCCGATCGAGGTCGCCGGTGATGAGCTGCCGCTGGTGCGCGAAGCCGCCGTTGCACCGCTGCTGCTCGCGCTGCGCGTGATCACCGATCCCGCTGCGCTCACCCAGGAGGCGGCGCGCGCGTTGCTGCTCTCCCCCCTCGGGGCGCTCGACGCCTCCGGGTTGCGCCGGCTCGGCCGGCGCCTGCGCGCCCGGGAGCGCACGCGGGGCGCGGTGCTCCCGCGACCGAGCGCGGAGCTCGTGCGCGAGGCGCTGGCCCAGCCGTCGCTGCTCGGGTCGCCGGCCACGGTGGCGGAGGTGCCCGAGAGCCGGCGCCCCGAGATGGCGCACAGGCCCGCCGACCCGGCGGTGTCAGCTGCGCGTGCGCTCGGCGAGCTGCTGCACTCGGCGAGGGAGCTCGCCGACCGTGGTGCCTCGACCCACGAGGTCCTGTGGCACCTGTGGGACTCCACGGCCTGGCCGCGCCGCCTCGAGCGCCAGTCGCTCCTGGGGGGGCGCGAGGGTCATGCGGCGGACCGCGACCTGGACGCCGTGGTCGCTCTCTTCGACGCCGCGGCGCGAGACGAGGAGCGTGGCCCACGCCGCGCGATCGCCGCCTTCCTGGACGAGCTCACTGCCCAGCAGATCCCGGCCGACACCTTGGCGGAGCGCGGCACCCGTGGCGATGCGGTTCGCCTGCTGACCGCCCATCGCAGCAAGGGGCTGGAGTGGGACGTCGTCGTCGTCTGCGACGTGCAGGAGGACAGCTGGCCCGACCTGCGCAGGCGCGCGTCGGTGCTCGAGGCCGACCGGCTCGACCGCTTCGGCCTGGTGCCGCCGCCCTCTCGCGGGGAGCTGCTCGCGGAGGAGCGCCGCCTGTTCTACGTGGCGGTGACGCGCGCCCGGCGCCGGCTCGTGGTCACCGCCGTGGACTCCCCCGAGGACGACGGCTCCCGCCCCTCCCGCTTCCTCGCCGAGCTCGGGACCGCGGTCGAGGCTCGCACCGAGGACGCCAGCCGTCGCCCGCTGACCCTGAGCGCCCTGGTGCGCGAGCTTCGCCAGGTGGTCACCGACCCGGCGGCGGACAGCGCGCTGCGCTCGGCCGCCGCGGCGCGGTTGGCCCGGTTGGCCGCCGCCCGCGCCCCGGACGGCACGCCGTTGGTCCCCGCGGCCCACCCGGACCGTTGGTGGGGCTTGGAAGAGCTCAGCGTGGCCGCAATCCCGCTCTTCGCGCCTGAGGAGGCGCTCGTCCTGTCGGCCTCCTCCCTCACCGGGATCACCGACTGCCGGCTGCGCTGGTTCCTCGACCACGAGGTCGGGGGCCGCGAGGCCCGCGGCGCCGCCCTGGGGTTCGGCTCGGTGGTCCATGCCCTCGCCGACGCCGTCGAGCGTGGCGACGCCGAGCCCGATGCCGAGGCGCTCTCCGCTCGCCTCGACCGCGTCTGGGACCGGCTCGCCTTCGAGGCGGCCTGGCAATCCGAGAGCCAGCGGACGCAGGCGGTCGAGGCGCTACGCCGGTTCCTCGCCTGGCGGCGTGGCGTCGCGGCCCACGGTCGCCGGCTCGTGGGTTCGGAGGTCCGCTTCGAGGTGACGGTCCCGGTCGGCGACCGGGCGGTGACGCTGCGCGGGTCGATGGACCGCGTCGAGCTCGACGCTGATGGCGCGGTGGTCGTCGTGGACCTCAAGACGGGCCGCACTCCGCCGACCCAGCGCGAAGTCGACGAGCATCCGCAGCTGGGGCTCTACCAGCTCGCGGTGCGCGCGGGCGCCCTGGACTGTTTGCCCGAGGCCGCGGGCCGCCCGCCGGGGGGAGCCGAGCTGGTGCATCTTCGCGAGGACCGGCGGGGGCTTCCGTACGTCCAACGTCAGCCGGCGCCCGCCGCGGACGCTCCGGTCCCCGTCGAGGAGCTGCTCGAGTCGGCGGTGGCGGCGCTGGTCACGGAGGACTTCGCGCCGACGCCCGGGCCGCGGTGCGGGCGCTGCCAGTACCGCACGGCGTGTCCGGCACTGCCGGAGGGGCGGGGGCTGCTTCCGTGAGCCCGCCGAGCCTGGACCGGCCCGAGGGGTTGCGCGAGCTCCTCGGCGTGGCGCTGACCGAGGAGCAGCTCGCGGCGGCCACCGCGCCGCTGGAGCCGGCCGTCGTGGTGGCGGGCGCGGGATCGGGGAAGACGTCGGTGATGGCCGCACGGGTCGTCTGGCTGGTCGGCACGGGTCAGGCCCGCCCTGAGGAGGTGCTCGGGCTGACCTTCACGAACAAGGCCGCCGCCGAGCTGGCCCACCGGCTGCGGACGGCGCTGGCGCGGGCGGGCGTGGATGAGTCCGAGGGCTGGCCCACCGTCGCCACCTACCACGCCTACGCCGGTCGGCTGCTGCGCGAGCACGGACTGCGCATCGGCATCGAGCCCGAGGCGACCCTGCTCGCCGACGCGACGCGCTTCCAGCTGGCCGAACGGGTCCTGCGGCGGGCGCGAGGCCCCTACCGCGAGCTCGACACCACCGTCGCCACCCTCGTGGGCGACGTGGTCGCCCTCGAGGCCGAGCTGTCGGAGCACCTCGTCTCGACCGGGGAGCTGCGCGACCACGACACGGCCCTGCTGGACCGCCTGTCCGCCGTGCCGCGTCCCGCGGCGGCGGTGCGGGAGGCGGCGCGCGCCGCGCGCAAGCGCCGGGAGCTCTCCGACGTCGTCGACGCGCTACGGACCGAGAAGGCCGAACGCGCGCTGCTGGACTTCGGTGACCAGCTCCGGTGGGCCACGCGGCTGGCCGCCGAGCAGCCGGCCGTCGGCGCCACCGAGCGGGAGTGCTTCCGGGTGGTGCTCCTCGACGAGTACCAGGACACCTCGGTGGCGCAGCGCGTCCTGCTCACCTCCCTGTTCGCCGTCGCGGGCCACCCCGTGACCGCCGTCGGGGACCCGTGCCAGGCCATCTACGGCTGGCGCGGCGCCAGCGTCGCGAACATCGACGCCTTCCCCGCCCACTTCCGCCGTGGCGACGGGTCACCCGCCCGCCGCTACGTGCTGACCCAGAACAACCGGTCCGGTGGCCACCTGCTCGCGCTGGCCAACGATCTGTCCCGGCCGCTGCGGGCCCGCCACGCCGCGGTCCCCGAGCTGCACAGCCGGCCCGGCGCCGAGGCGAACGGGTGGGTCC
>Ga0335071_10003148_pt1 | contig 17491 bp, 17 predicted proteins | sample Lox_Sample_15_FD_206724 | JGI IMG/M metagenome (GOLD analysis project Ga0335071, IMG submission 206724) | Soil microbial communities from Loxahatchee National Wildlife Refuge, Florida, United States - Lox_Sample_1.5 | ecosystem: Environmental > Terrestrial > Soil > Wetlands | place: USA... | reverse complement strand
ACATTGGAATCATCCGCAAGGCGAAGCGCAACGGGCGCGCTGATCACCGGCTCGGCCGGCGCGGGCGCGGCAGCGACCGGCGCTTCGGGCAACACGATCGGTGCCTGCGGTTCGGCATGTCCGATCGCCACCTTGATGCGCTCCCACAATTCAGGCCGCGGCTCGACCGCGCCGACCATCTGGTTCAGCGCGCCGAGCCGGAATTCCCAGGCCTGCACGACGGCGAGGAAGTTCTGGTCGCGGGCCATCATGGACTCGACCTGCGCGCGCTCATCGGCATCGAGCGTGCCGAGCGCATATTCCGCGGCGAGCGCGATATGGTCTTCGCTATAGGCCATCATCCAAACCAGAGAGCTTCCACCTCGAGCGCGTGCACACCAAATTCATCCCAGTCCGAGACATTCCCGGATGTCCATCATGCTGCGGCGCAGCCAGGTCTTCACCGTGTTCACCGGCGCCGCGAATTTCTCCGCCAATTGCTCGCGGCTCCAGCCGTTGTAGTAGGCGAGCAGCACGAGCTTCTGACGGTCGGGTTCCAGGCGCCCAACGCATTCCAAAAGCCGCTTCAGTTCTTCCGTCATTTCCCGGCGCGCCAGCGGATCGGGGCTTTCTGCCGCCACCTCCATCGCTGACGGTTCCTCTTCGATCGAAACCTCGGTTCGCTTGCGAACGAGATCGATGGCCCGATTACGGGCAATGGACGCCATCCATGTGATCGGCGAGGCCAGTCCCGGATTGAATTGGCCCGCACTGTTCCAGATCTTGACGTAGGTCTCCTGGACGACCTCCTCTGCGAGATCCTGACGCCGCAAGATACGGAGCACGACGCCATAGAGTTTCGCGCGCGTGGCGGCGTAGAGGCGCTCAAAGGCGGCCTCATCCCCCTTTGCGACCGCCGCGATCAGCCAGACCAGCTCCGCTGGCGTCAGCATTCAGCGTCCCCGACGTCGCATTTTAGAGTGGCCCTATGCACTGGATCGCGGTTCATCGCTTTTCGTAGCATATCTTTTAGCCACGCAATCAAGGCAACTCGCCGCGGGGAACATTATTGACACGAAAAACCCGGACCTCGCGGCCCGGGCTTGTCCTGCAAGACCTGTTGTTATGGGACTTTAGACGATGACGCCGAGCCGCGCGCGCATCAGGCCGATGCTGTCGAGATCGGCCTGTTCCCTGGCGCTTTCCTCGGCGCGTTCGCGGGCCTGGTCGCGCTCGTCCAGCAGCTCGACCTTCTTCAGCTCCTCAAAGGCTTCCGACAGCAGGCTCTTGGCCTCTTCGAGCTGGCCGCGCAGCTCGTCGGCCGAGCGGGTCAGGTTCTCGCGGCGCTGGATCGCCGCCTTGGCGTAGGTCGGATAGGCAAAGTGGCTGGGATCGTTGATCCCGGCACGGTCCTGCTCGCTCTGGATCTCGCGCTCGAGCTCGACCGCCATGCGCTGGAAATCCGCGATCATGCCCTCGATCTGGGTGACCCTTCGGCGCTTCTCGTCGACCTGGAATTTCTTCAGACGAATCAGCGTATCGCGCGACTTCATCGACTCATACTCCCCAGAAGTCCCGGCTCCGACGCGGGACAAGGCCGGCTCCCCACAACGCGGGCCCGGCCGGTATAGCTAATATGCAGCGGGGATGATGGCCTGACAAAGTTAGCGTTTCGTTTCCAAGTCACCCCAGGATTTGCTGAAGCGCCTGGTATCCCTGCTGGAGAGTGGCGACTTCGTCCTTTCGCTGGCGCAAAAAGGCCTCCAGCGGCTCATGCAGCCGGATCGCCTCGTCGACTTCCGGGCTGGATCCGGCCCGGTAGGCGCCGAGCCGGATCAGTTCCTCCATGTCGGCATAGGTCGCCATGATCTGGCGCGCCCGCATCAGGACCGGCAGATAGGCCGGGTCGGCCGATTTCGGCATGGTCCGGGAGACCGATTTGAGAACGTTGATCGCTGGATAACGGCCGCGCTCGGCAATCGCCCGCTCCATCACCACATGGCCGTCCAAAATGCCGCGGACGGCGTCCGCGATCGGCTCATTATGGTCGTCGCCGTCGACCAGCACCGTAAAGATGGCCGTAATCGTCCCGATCCCCACTCCCGGACCGGCGCGCTCGAGCAGTTTTGGCAGTTCCGTGAAGACGGTCGGGGTGTAGCCTTTGGCGGTCGGCGGCTCGCCGGCCGAGAGCCCGATCTCCCGCTGCGCCATGGCAAAGCGCGTCACCGAATCCATCAGGCAGAGCACATCCTTGTCTTCGTCGCGGAAATGCTCGGCGATTGCGAGCGTGAGGTAGGCGGCCTGCCGGCGCATCAAGGCCGGCTCATCCGAGGTCGCGATCACCACCACGGAGCGCGCCAGCCCCTCCTCGCCGAGGTCGTCCTGCAAGAACTCCTGCACCTCGCGGCCGCGTTCGCCGACCAGCCCGATCACCGAGACGTCGGCATCGACATTGCGCGCCAGCATCGACAGCAATACCGATTTACCGACGCCGGAGCCCGCAAAGATGCCGAGCCGCTGGCCCCGGCAACAGGTGAGGAAAGTATTGAGGGCGCGGACGCCGAGATCGAGCGGGCTGCCGACGCGCTTGCGCGCATGCGCCGGCGGCGCCGTGTTGCGATAGGGCACGGGCGAGGCGCCCTGCTCCAGCGGCCCCTTGCCGTCGATCGGCTCGCCCATCGCATTGATGACCCGTCCGAGCCAGGCCTGCGACGGCCGGACCATATTGGCGGCATTGGCAATGACGGCCCGGCAGCCGCGCCGCACGCCATCCAGCCCGGCAAACGGCATCACCACGGCATTGTTGCCGGAGAAGCCGATCACCTCGGAGGGAATGATACGGTTGGCTCCGGTCTCGATCACGATCCGCGCGCCGACCGACATCGCATGGATGGGACCGGCGACCTCGACCATGAGGCCTTTCACCCCGACCACACGGCCGAAAATATTGACACCGTCGATGTCGCCGATCTGCTCCGCCAACGCTTTCATTGCGAAAACCTTAAGTTCTCATGGTTTTCCGGGCTGCGTTTAACTTCGTGTTTACCCGCATCATTAATCATTGCGTCACTGTCCTTGATGACTGAGAACGCTTGGCTGCCTCTTCCAGAGAACAGCGAATCGCGGGAGTCGGTTAAGGCAAACTCTTAACCTGGAGACTGAACGGAACTGGATACAAAAAGCTGCTTCAGAGCAACATCTTAGCGCGATTCGATAAAAATTGCACTGAGAAGGCTTGCGGATCAGAATCAGTTTTTGTTAACCATGTCTGGTCAGGATCCGAATCAGTTGTTCAAAGGCGTTTTGAGTGCCGCGAGTCTGCGGCCCGACCTGACGCCCGGAGCGGCGACTATGGGGAACTGGCATGCGCGTTTTGCTGATTGAAGATGACAGCGCCGTCGCGCAGTCGATCGAATTGATGCTCAAATCCGAGAGCTTCAACGTCTACACCACCGACCTCGGTGAAGAAGGCGTCGACCTCGGCAAGCTTTACGATTACGACATTATTCTGCTCGATCTCAATCTGCCTGACATGTCGGGTTACGACGTGCTCAAGCAGCTCCGCGTCTCCAAGATCAAGACGCCGATCCTGATCCTCTCCGGCCTTGCCGGCATCGAGGACAAGGTCAAGGGTCTCGGCTTCGGCGCCGACGATTACATGACGAAGCCCTTCCATAAGGACGAGCTGATTGCCCGCATCCATGCGATCGTGCGTCGCTCCAAGGGCCATGCCCAGTCTGTGATCCAGACCGGCGACCTCGTCGTCAATCTCGACACCAAGACGGTCGAGGTCGGCGGCCAGCGCGTGCACCTGACCGGCAAGGAATACCAGATGCTGGAGCTGCTTTCGCTCCGCAAGGGCACCACGCTGACCAAGGAAATGTTCCTCAACCATCTCTATGGCGGCATGGACGAGCCGGAGCTGAAGATCATCGACGTCTTCATCTGCAAGCTGCGCAAGAAGCTCGCCAATGCCTCCGAGGGCCGCAACTTCATCGAGACGGTCTGGGGCCGCGGCTATGTGCTGCGCGAGCCGCACGATCTCGACGAGCGCATCCCTGCTTAAAACTTCATCGGGTTTACCTGCGCGCCGACAGGCTCGCTCCTCCCGAACTGGACCCCGCCGCAAATGGCGGGGTTTTTGTTTTTGGGGAGATGCCCGCGATCGGGGTGCACCGACAGCCGGATCATGCGAGACTTGCCCCCGGGAATGAGGGGGCGCGACATGATTCTGCAATCGCTTGCCGGGCTGCCGGCGTTCCTGCTCTATTTTTGCACTGCGATCATCGCGGTCGTGGCCTATCTCCTGGTCTACACCCGCGTGACACCGCACAATGAATTCCAGCTGATCCGCGACAACGATCCGGCGGCTGCAATCGCGCTTGGCTTGAGCCTCGTCGGCTTCTCGCTGCCGGTGGTCAGCGCCATTGCCCATTCCGCCAATGTGGTGGACTGCCTGATCTGGAGCCTGATCGCACTGGCCGTGCAGATCGCGGTGTATTTTCTGGTCAAGATCCCGGTGCCGAACCTCTCGACGCGCATTGCGCAGGGTGAACTGGCCTCCGCGATCTGGCTCGGGCTGGCCTCGCTCGCCGCAGGCGCGCTGAACGCTGCCTGCATGATCTATTGATCATGACGGAGCGAACACCGAAAGGCGAGTTCGGCAAGCGCCGGCCGGCTGCCGAGCCGCCGGAGCCGCTCAAACGATCCAGCCACGTCGCGCTGCTCGTGATGGGAACGCTCGCCGTGGGCGGAACGGCCTACACACTCATGCCGCGGCAAAGCTGCGAGCCGGCCTCTCCGACGATGGCGGCACCCGCGCTGCCGCAAGGCGATGCCGCATGCACGGACCGCAGATCGTCCGGCGGTGGTAGTGGTGGAAGCGGCGGTAGTGGTGGCTCCAGCCGTTCCTCCGACGACTCGTCAGGTCGCTCGTCGTCGGAAGCGAGATCCGGCGTCACGCGTGGCGGCTTCGGCTCTCTGGCGCACGCATTCGGCTTCGGCGGTGGCTGACGCACGATGCCGTGAAATGACCTCGTTTGACTTGTCTGATCGGCCGGCAGTCGGGAAAACTGCCTGAGCGGATCTGCTCACTGACCATTCGCTCGAGGGGGGCGCATCAATGAAACGTTCGCGACGGGTGGTGCTGACCATGATGGGGAGCGCGGCGGTCGGCGTCGCCTCGATGGGGCTGGCTCAGGCGAAGACCTGCCGTCCGGGAACCGAGGCGCTGCCCGGTCAGGACGGACGGCTCCATTGCCGCGCCGTCTATCGCGGCTTTGGTGGCACGCTCCACCATTTCCAGGGCCACGGACATACCCATGGTCACGGTCACGCCGGCGGCTGACCAGTCCTGATGCAGCGCATCGCCTGCCCCGAACGGGATGACTGGCGCCTCACCGCGGAGGCGTGCGGCTTCGATTTCCACACCATCGATGGCGAGCGCTATTGGGACGAGCGTGCTCATTATGCCTTTACGCTGCAGGAAATCGAGCACGGCATCGAGGCGCCGACCGCGGAAATCGACGCGATGTGCCTCGAACTGGTCGGCCGCGCGGTCGGCGATGAGGCTTATCTCCGCCGGCTGAAAATACCGGAGGCCTTCTGGCCGCTGATCCGCGACAGCTGGCACTCCGACGAGGGTAGCCTCTATGGCCGGCTGGACCTCGGTTTCGACGGACATGGACCGGCAAAACTGCTCGAATACAACGCCGATACGCCGACCTCGATCTTCGAGGCCGCGGTCTTCCAGTGGACCTGGCTCGAACAGGCGATCGAGCGGAAGATCGTTGTGGCCGATTGCGATCAGTTCAACTCGATCCACGAACGCCTGATCAGGCGCTGGGCCGAACTCGGCGAGGGACATGACCTGCACCTTGCCGGCACCATCGAGAGCGGCGAGGACGCGGGCACGCTGGCTTATCTGGAGGACACCGCGAGCCAGGCGGGACTAGCGACCACGCTGATCGACATCGAGGATATTGGCTGGCGCGAGGACGGCGGCGGTTTTGTCGACCTCGACGGCCGCGACATCGCGCTCGGCTTCAAGCTTTATCCCTGGGAGTGGATGTTCCGCGAAGCGTTTGGCGCAAAACTGTCACATGCCCAGACCCGCTGGATCGAACCGCCCTGGAAGGCAGTGCTCTCCAACAAGGGCATCCTGCCGCTGCTGTGGGAGATGTTTCCGGGCCACCCCAATCTGCTGCCGGCGTTCTTCGAGGACGATCCGAGAGCGGCCTCCCTCGGCGACACCTTCGTGCGCAAGCCGCTCTATTCGCGCGAAGGTGCCAACGTGGCGCTGGTGCGCGGCGGAACCGCGGTCGTGCAGCAGGAGGGCCCCTATGGCGCCGAAGGTTTTGTTCGCCAGGCCTATGCGCCGCTGCCTTGTCTCGCCAATTCCCACGCCGTGGTCGGAAGCTGGCTGGTCGATCACACGCCGTGCGGGCTGTCGATCCGCGAGGACGAGAATCCGATCACCGGCAACAGCTCGCGCTTCCTGCCGCATACGATAATCTAGACTAACCCCCGCACAGGCTCCACTCATCGACGCGGAATCTTTGTTCGGACAACCGCGACCGGTTCATCCTGCCCCTACCGCCAACATGTCCCGCCGGTAGCAGAGCGAGACTTTGGTGACGCGGTTGCGTGACGTCTGACCCGTGCAGACTGATCCAGTGGATGTTCACATACCTTTTCCAGCCGCGAGCTACGCTTTCGGTCAAGATTTTGGTAGTGAGGCAATGCACCAATTGCTGCAGTGCGTCTCAATCGCGAATTGTCGCGCAAGTTCGCTGGACCAACAACGCCCATCGCTGTCGACACTGGAGAGCTTCGAACCTGCTATGTCCAAAAGTTCCCGGCCCCTCTCGGATTCCGATGCTGCCGAGCTGGAAGAGAGCATCGGCTACATGGTGCGGAACGCGCATCGCGCCTACGATCGCGTTTTAGCTGAGGCCCTGCATCCGCACGGGATTCTCACCGGCCAATGGTCGTTGCTCCGCGTTCTCTGGCACAAGGACGATCTCAGCCAGATCGAGGTCGCTGAGCGGATGAAGATCGAACGCGCGTCCCTCACCATCCTGCTCAATACCATCGAGAAGGCCGGCTTGATTACGCGTCACATCGATGCGTCGGACCGTCGCAAACAGCGGATCAGTCTCACCAGGAAGGGCCGGGCATTGCAGTCCGTGCTGGTCCCAATCGGGATGAGCGTCAATGCCGTGGCGCTCACAGGATTGTCGGGCTCCGAGGTTAAGACTTTGCGCTCGCTGCTGCAGCGTGTGATCGAAAACTTGGAGCATGCGGGTGGCTGATTGTCAGCCCGCGCGGTACGCTGCCCGCTTCAGGACCGCTGAATCCGCCGACGCGGCGGCGACGGCGCGATCGACGCTCGCATGGAACTGATCCCAAGGCGCTTCACGATCGCACGACGCGCGAACCAGCGCCGAATGGCCGGCATAGAACTTCTCGTACAGCTGGTGGCGTCCGGCGAACTCGGACCCGGTGATATCCCAGCCCAACTTATAGAGTTTCATGCGGTCATTGGCATCGATGACCGCAGTGCCCCACCAGCGCTCGAACACCTCCCTGAGTCCGGCATCGTCCAGTACGGTGCTGTCCGCCGGCATCTGAAGCGGTACCCCTCCCATCAGCGTCCGCAGCACGTCGACGATCTCGGTGTGGTGCTCCTGGCACCAGTTGAGCGCCGCATACATCATTCGGCGGTTTGGACTGGCGTAGCCGTCGGGCCAGGACTCGCAGGCGTCGAGCTGGCCATGGACCAGCGCGCCGATCGTGGCCTCGAGCGCCGCCAGACGGCCGAGTTGCTCGCGCACCGCCGGTATCTTGTCGACGCCGTTGACGATACAGGCGCGGCTGGCCAGTCCGACGATCAATGACATCTTGGCCCAAAAACGGCAGTTCGACTGATGGTTGGAGAGGCAGTTTGCCGGGGTCTCCAGGTAAATGGCTCGGGACTTCGCGGCATTGTCGTGCAGGAAGATGTTCTGCCAGGGTATCTTGACCTCCTGGCAAACCAGTACGCAGTCGGTTTCGTCGAAGCGATAGCTCAATGGATAGTCGAGCGGGTCTCGGGTATGGAGGGCGTAAGGCTGCCGCGCCCACAGAGCGAGACCCGGCGTGGCGATAGGAATCGCGCAGGTGATGCTTTCGGCCAACCGGGACTCGTCGAGCGGCTGCAGGTTGCCGATCCACATCTCATCGGCATACACCGCCGCGGTGGCGAGCATCTTCATTCCCGAGATGACGACGCCGTCAGGCTCCTCGCGGACCACCCGCAGGCTGGGCTGGTCGCGCCGTGTGCCTGGGGTGGCCTCACTACTCCGCAGGCCCGAAGGCGGGGTAACGGCATAGGTCAGGTAGATGTCCTCATCACGGACGCGCTCATAGTAGCGCATCAGGTTGTCGCCGCAGCCTTCGCGCAAGCTTTCCAACACGGTCGGCTTCATGGCCAATCCCGTCACCAGACTGCCGATATGGTCGGGCGAGCGGCCGAAAAAGCCGAAGCTCATGTCCGCGAGCGCCTTGTGTCCGCGCGTCCGGCGGGACAGGTCATCGCGGCTGCGCGGTCGCAGCCACCAGATCGAGTGGCGGGCGCCGTTCTCCTCGTAGGTCAATTGATCGCGATATTCGGGCGCCGCCTTGAGATCGTAGAACTCGGCCACGGCCTTCGCGCCTCCCGCAAAGGCCGGATGGATCGTGACATCGCCGACCCGCTCCGAGCCGATATAAACGGTACGGCCGTCCTGCATGCGCCTCAGCTTCTCCTTACCCGAGATGAGCATGGTCGATTCCTCCTTTGATCGAGCGGGGCCGTTGCCCGTCGGCACGGCCGTATACCAGCAATCAGCACGTCAATTTGTAAGATCTATTACAATTTGCCGGACGTCAAGGCGCCTGCAGCGGTAGATCGCCAACGCGGCTCGCGATTGACAAAAATGGTAAGAGACCTTACTATTTGGCATCAGGCGATATCGCGGCGGCGAGAGACCCCGGGGAGGAACACGGCAATGGCGCGACTGGTTGCGGCGTTTGGTTCATCGCACAGCACGATGCTGTTCTCTTCGCTGGAGAACTGGCAAGCCTTGTTCGACCATGTCGACTGCAAGGCGCCGATCAACGATTTCGAAGGAACGAAACGCTCGTTCGAAGAACTTCTGAATGCAGTCCCGGACGGCGCCGCCGCCAATATTTCGAAGGAGGCGATTGCAGGCCGGCACCGTTCGACGGCCGAGGCCATGGAACGGCTCCATGCCGACATCCCTTCTGCGCGGCTCGATGTGCTGATCATCATCGGGGACGACCAGCGCGAGATCTTCCAGGACGCCTGCCGGCCCGCCATTGGCGTCTACTACGGTGAAACCATCCGTAATGCCGCGGCGGCGAGCACCGCGGTGACCGACTGGTACGTCCAGGACCAGCGCCGGCGCCTCGAGGACGGCTCGGACCGATTCTATCCATGCCATGGGGCGCTCGGCCGTCACATCATCACGGGGCTTTCAGAGCGACATTTCGACATCACCGCCGTCAAGGCTCTGGTGGGCGAGCAGTTCGAGGGCCATGCCTATTCGTTCATTCACCGGCGCTTCATGAATGAGCGCGCAATCCCGATTGTCCCGGTGTTCCTCAACACATACTATCCGCCGAACCAGCCGACGCCGCAGCGCTGCTTCGATCTCGGCGTGGCGATCCGGGAGCTGGTCGCGAGCTTTCCGGAAGATCTCCGCGTCGGCGTGCTGGCGTCGGGCGGTCTCAGCCATTTCCTCGTCAACGAGGAACTCGACCGCAAGGTGGTCGCGGCACTCGAAGCCAAGGATTTCGATACGCTGAGAACGCTGCCTCCCAGACTGCTTCACACCGGCTCTTCCGAAATTCGCAACTGGATCACCGTCGCCGCCGCGGCGTCCGACCTCGATCTCGAATGGATCTCCTACGTGCCGGCCTATCGCTCGCGCGCAATGACCGGTGTCGGTCTCTGTTTTGCGCATTGGAAGTGAATCCGAGCGCGAGGCTAACACAATGCCCGTGACCAAAATTCGCGGCGTCAACATCAACTGGCAGGTGATCGGCGACTCCGGTCCCTGGGTCATGCTGACCACGGGCGGACGGCGAGGCCACGAGGAGTTCGTTCCGCTCGCTCGCAAGCTGGCAGCCCTCGGTCACCGTGTAGTGCTGCACGACCGCCGAAATACCGGTGCGTCCGATGTGCTGATCGAGGGCAATGAAGGCGAGGAGACGATCTGGACCAAGGACATGCATGACCTCATGCAGAGGCTCGGGGCGTTGCCGGCCTTCTTTGGGGGCGGCTCGTCGGGGGCTCGCACCTCGATCCTGTATGCACTGCGCCACCCGGGGGCGGTGCGCGGCCTGATGCTGCTGCGCGTGACGGGCGGTGCGTTCGCGGCGGGACGCCTGCCCGAGAACTATTACGGTCAATTCATCCGGGCGACGGAGCAAGGCGGCATGGCGGCGCTGTGCGCCACCGAGCAGTGGAAACAGCGTATCGAGGCCAATCCGCGCAACGGCGAATATCTCAAGCAGTTGCCGCCGGAGAAATTCATCAAGGTCCTGTCGAAGTGGAAAGAGATCTTCGTGGCCGGCGCGCACTTGCCGGTGATGGGGGTGACCGCCGAGGAACTGCAGTCGATCAGGCTCCCGACCATCGTCATACCCGGCAACGACAAGGTCCATTCGAGCTCGAGCGGCCTTGCCGCGCATCAGCTCATTCCAGGCAGCCAGCTGCACCGCCTTCCGGTCGAGGATCAGGATGTTCCCCTGATCCCCTTTTCGGAATGGGCGTGCCACGAGAACGAGATCGCAACCGTGTTCGCGCGATTCATCGCGCAGACGATCCCTTAGGCCACGGCATGACCGATATTCCAAGGCATCCGCGTAGAGAGGAGCCAGCGAGTGGCAATTGTGTCCTCGACCCGCGCGACTTCCGCAGCGCGTTGGGCTGCTATGCCACGGGCGTTACTGTCATTACCGCGATGGCAGCCGGCGGCAAGCCCTACGGCTTGACCTGCAATTCGTTTGCCTCGGTATCGCTCAACCCGCCGCTGGTGCTGTGGAGCCTGGCCGGCTATTCGCCGAGCATGGCGATTTTCGTCAATGCCAGCCACTTCGCAGTCAACGTGCTCGGCGCGTCACAGCGGCATCTCGCGGCAAAATTTGCCACCCGCTCTGATGACAAATTTTTCGGGGTCGATTGGACGCCGGGTCTGGGCGAGGTCCCGTTGCTCGCGGACAGCATCGCGAATTTCCAATGCCGCGTTGCCGACCGATATTACGGCGGCGATCACGTCATTTTCCTGGGAGCGGTCGAGGCATACGCCTATCATCGTCAGGAGCCGCTGCTGTTTGCGGGCGGCGGCTATGGCCGATTTGCCGGGGACTCATCGAAAATCCCCGCCGAAAGGTCTTCATGACGCGAGATTTGCCATGAGCGGAACGAGCACTGCGTCCCGGGGATCGAAGGGGCCGCTTCGAAACATCCGTGTCTGGAAGCCGGAAATCCTCACCGACCACCGTTCTGACGGAACGATTCATGTCGGACAGTCGGCTGAGCTCGGCGCTTATCCCAACAATATCACCGAACGCCTCGCGCACTGGGCAACGGCGTCCCCCGATCGGGTATTCCTCGCGGAAAGAGGCGGCCCGCAAGGCGAATGGCGCGGGATTTCCTATGCTGAGGCCTTCAATTCGGTCAGGCGCCTGGGGCACGGGCTGCTGCAGTACGGCCTCTCGGCCGACCGGCCGCTGCTGATCCTGTCTGGAAACGATATTGAACATGCCTTGCTCGGACTGGCCGCTTGTCACGTTGGTATTCCATATTCTCCGATTGCCCCGGCCTATTCGACGATCTCTGCGGACTTCGAAAAGCTGCGCGACATCGTGGCCCTGCTCACTCCGGGGCTTGTCTTTGCCGCAGATGGTGCTCGGTTCTCGGCCGCGATCAAGGCTGCGATTCCCGCTTCTGTGCCGCTTATCGTCACGCGCAATCCCCTCGCGGGCCGAGATAGCACCGTGTTCGCCGAGATGACAACCGCGCAACCGTCGACCGCAGTCGACGCAGCGCATTCCAAGGTCGGACCTGATACGATCGCCAAGTTCCTGTTTACCTCCGGGTCGACTGGATCGCCCAAAGCAGTCATCAATACTCAGCGCATGATCTGTTCGAACCAGGAGATGGTACGCGACTGCTACGCCTTTGTTCAGGACGAGCCGCCCGTCATATTGGATTGGGCGCCCTGGAATCATACGGCCGGCGGCAACAAGGTGTTCGGACTGGCGCTCTACAACGGCGGGACTTTTTATATCGATGACGGCAGGCCAACGCCAAGCGGCATCGAGGCGACGGTAAGAAACCTGCGCGACGTGGCGCCCACTTGGTATTTCAATGTGCCGAAGGGGTTTATCGATCTGATTCCCTGGCTCGAGACCGATCCGGATCTGCGGAAGCGGTTTTTCGGCAAACTCAATATGATTCTCTACGCGGGGGCTGGATTGCCTCAACGCGCCTGGGATGCGATTGAAGCGCTGTCGGTCCAGACGACCGGCGAGCGTGTGCTGCTTGCAACGGGACTCGGCGCCACCGAAACCGGCCCCTTTTCCCTCATGTGCATGACGCCGCAGGAGGTGGCGGGAAATTGCGGCATTCCGGCTCTCGGCGTGGAGCTCAAACTTGTGCCGTTCGAGGGCAGGCTGGAGGCGCGACTTCGCGGTCCGAACGTCACGCCTGGATACTGGCGGAACCCCGAACTTACCGCAAACGCGTTTGACGAAGAAGGCTTCTACAGACTGGGGGATGCACTCAGATTCGCCGATCCGTCCGACGCCGGCAAAGGCTTCTACTTCGACGGGCGCATCGGGGAGAATTTCAAGCTGACAACGGGGACGTGGGTCAACGTCGGACCGTTGCGGGCGAAGTTCATCGATCATTTCGGCGCAATCGTGCAGGACGTCGTGATCGCGGGCCTCGATCGCGAATTCATTTCCGTACTCGTGGTACCCGATTTGCAGATTTGTAGGACGCTCTGCCCGGAGAAAGATCCGAATTGTACGGCTTCCGAGCTAATTCACGAACCGCGAATACAAGAAAAGTTTCGGTCGCTTCTCAGCTCGCTTGCCGCTGAAAGTACCGGCTCTTCGAATCTGATAAGGCGATTGCTGGTGCTCGAGGAGCCGATGTCGCTCGATCGTGGCGAGATTACCGACAAAGGCTCCGTCAGCCAGCGTGCTGTTCTTCGTCAAAGAGCCCATCTAATAGACGAGCTATACTCCGACAATTCATCTCGCGTGATCGCCATTTAGACGAGAGATGATGACTCTAAGTTCAATGGTTCTCGCCGCTCTTACGCGTTATTGCTGGGAGAGGCTGGAATGAGGGACGCTTTCGAATAGGCGCGCTCTTGGAGACCCCCCCAACCCGGATTGCTTCGCAATCCGACCTCTCCTCGCGAGCGGGGAGAGGTAAGCGTCCGGCCGCGCCTCAGCGCGCCGCAACCACCTTCAAGCCGAGCGGCATGGCGCCGACATTGGTGCGCAAGGCACGGACGGGATTGGGCTGATACAGGCCGCGGCGGTCCGGATAGGGCCGGAACGCATCGGAAATGCCGACCACGGATTCCGCCGCGCCCAGCAGCAATACGCCGTCCGGCTCGAGCTGCCTGGCGAGCCGTTCGAAGATCGCGGTTTTGGTGTCCTGATCGAAATAGATCAGGACGTTGCGGCAGAAGATGACGTCGAACTTGCCGAGATGGGAGAAGTCCTGCAGCAGGTTGAGTTGCCGATGCTGGACCATGCCGCGGATGTCCGGATTGATCTGCCAGAGTTCGCCGATCTGGGTGAAGTGCTTGACCAGCAGCTGGATCGGCAGGCCGCGCTGCACCTCGAACTGGCTGTAGATGCCGGACTTCGACTTCTCCAGCACCTCCTGCGACAGGTCGGTGGCGACGATCTCGACGCGCCAGCCGGCGAGCGCCTGCGCCTTTTCCTTCAGGCACATGGCAATCGAATACGGCTCCTGCCCCGTGGAGGACGCGGCGCACCAGATCCGCAGCGATTTTCGGTTGGCGCGCGCCTGCAACATCGCTGGCAGGATGGTGTCGCGCAGATGGTCGAACGGAATCTTGTCGCGGAAGAAGAAGGTCTCGTTGGTGGTCATCGCCTCGACCACTTCGGTGGTGAGCGCGTCCGCATTGCCCCTCAGTTTCTGCACCAGCTCGGCGATTCCCGGCAGGCCGGCTTTGCGCGCCAGGGGCAGCAGGCGGCTCTCGACCAGATATTGCTTGTCGGCCGACAGATCGAGGCCGGAGCGCTCTTTCAGGAGCTTGCGCAGGAACTCGTAGTCCAAGAGGTTCACGAGCGATCTCCCGAAAACAAACGGACGAGTTTTGGCGCAATCTGGTTGAGCGGCAGGACGGCGGCGCAGATGCCCGCATTTGCGGCAGCTCCCGGCATGCCCCAGACCACGCTGGTGGCCTCGTCCTGGGCAATGACACTTCCTCCGGCCGCGACGATCTCCTTGCCGCCGCGCATGCCATCCGACCCCATGCCGGTAAGGATCACGGACATGATGGCGCCCTGCCAGACGTCGATCGCCGACATGAACAGCGGGTCCACTGCGGGCTTGCAGAAATTGACCGCAGGTCCGTCATCGAGTGCGATCTGCGCGTCCATGCCATGCTTCACCACGCGCATGTGGCGGCCGCCCGGCGCAAGATAGATCTGGCCCGCCTTGATGGTCTCGCCGTCCACGGCCTCGTGGGCGGGACGCCGGCTCGCGCGCGCGAGATGTTCGGCCAGGATGGTCGTAAAGGTCGGCGGCATGTGCTGGGTGATCAGAACCGGAAAACGGTCGATCACGGGCCCGAGCTCCGTCACCAGCGACATCAGCGCCTGCGGACCTCCGGTCGAGGACCCGACAAGAAGCACGCGGGGCGCCTGCGCACCGAACGCGCGGCGCGCCACCGCCAGCGGCGGCGTGGCCGGGACGACAGCCGGACGCGGCGCGAGACCGCGCATTCTATCCACGGCCGGCGACGGCGCCGGCGCGAGCTGAGGCGTGGCATGCGGCTGTGCGGTGCGGCGAAGCTTGGCGCCGAAGGTGCGGATCTTCTGGATCAGATCGTGATGGAAGATGTCCGCAGCATGGGCGGCGCGCGTGCTCTCCGGCTTTGGAATGTAGTCGGATGCGCCGAGCGACAGTGCCTTGAAGCTGATCTCCGCATTGCGGCGGGTCAGCGTCGAGGCCATGATGACGATGAGATTGCGCTTCTTGGCGAGCAGCTGCGGCAGCGCCGAGATGCCGTCCAGCTCAGGCATTTCGATGTCGAGGACCGCGACATCGGGATTGATGCGGTCAATCTGGTTGACCGCCTCGAGGCCGGTACGGAGCGAGGCAGCCACCACCATGTCGGGTTCCGAGGCGATCCAGCGGGAGATCATCCCGCGGATCACCACAGAATCGTCGACCACCATGACCTTCAACGGAGGTTGGCGCGTCGAGGTCGGAGACAAGGGACTAGCCAACGCAACACTCATGCTTCACCACATACAATCCAACAGCACAACACGAACGCAACTTGCGAGCACGCCAGCCCCCCATGGCTGTTCGGCCGCCGGATCGACGTGGCAGCATCAGATCAGACCAACTTCCTGGAACTTGGCCGTCACGATGTCCTTGTCGAAGGGTTTCATGATGTATTCGTTCGCGCCGGCGTGCAGCGCACGCGCGATGTGAGCAACGTCGTTCTCGGTGGTGCAGAACACCACCTTGGGCTGATCGCCGCCGGGCAGGCGGCGCAGATTGCCGAGGAACTCGTACCCGTCCATGACGGGCATGTTCCAGTCGAGCAGCACCGCATCGGGCAGACCGCGCTTGCAGATATCGAGCGCCTTCTCGCCGTCCTCGGCTTCGACAATCTGGAAGTCCAGCCCTTCCAGGATACGGCGCGCGACCTTTCGGATCACGCTCGAGTCATCGACCACCAGACATGTTCTCATTATAGCCTCTTACTTCCCAGCCCCCTTGGGGGACATTGTATTCCGACAGCAGCGCGGTCTTCGCCGCTTAGGCTGCCATCAAATCGGACGCGAGCTCGAGCACGCGATCGACATCGAGGACGACCATGAGCTGGCCGTCGAGCCTGTGGACGCCGCCGGCGAGCTTGGCCATGCGGGGATCGAGGTTGACGGGATTTTCCTCGCGGCCGTCGTCGGCCAGCCGCAGTACCTCGCCGATCTGGTCGATCAGCAGGCCGTAGGATTCGCCGCGCAGGTCGACGCCGACCGCCATCGGAGGCTTGCCGTCGGACGCCTTGGGCAGGCCGAGGCGGGCGCGCATGTCGATCACCGTAACGATGCGGCCGCGCAGATTGAGCACGCCGGCGACCTCCGAGGATGACAGCGGCACGCGCGTCAGCCGGTCGGGCATGAACACGTCCTGCACGCGGGAGATCGGCAGGCCGAACAGCTGCCCGCCGATCATGGCGGTGACGTATTCGGCAACCAGCCCCTCGCTCGTTTCCGTCTTGCTGGTCATTTCAAAAACCTTTCAAACTGTGCTGTCATGCCGCCTCGTCTCAGGCCGCCCGGGCGAGTTCGGCGGTCTGTTCCTTCAGCGCCGCGATCAGGCCGGGACGGTCGAATTTTGCGACGTAGTCGTGGAAGCCGGCGAGCCGGCCGCGCTCGATCGCCGCCGGCGAGACCAGCGAGGACAGGCCGATGATCGGCAGAGCGTGCAGGTTGTTGTCGGAGCGGATGGTCTCGGCGAACTCGAAACCGTTCATGTCGGGCATCTCGATGTCGGTCAGCACCACGTCGAAGCGCTGACCCGAGCGCAGCGCGGAGAGCCCCTCCTGCGCCGAGGGCGCGACCCGCACCCGGTAGCCCGCGGCCTTCAGCACCGGCGCCAGCATGTTGCGGAAGAAGGCACTGTCGTCGACCAGCAGCACCGATTGCGAAGCCATCGACGGCTTCATCTCCTTGCGGGTGAACCAGTCCGCGAACGCCATCGGCAGGAAGTGGCCGACGTCGATCACCTCGGTGGCCTGGCCCTTGATCACGGCGCTTCCGAGAATGCCGGACTGCGCGCCCGCCACCTCGATGTTGAGGCGCTCCTCGACGATGTCGATGATCTCGTCGACCACCAGCCCCATCGAGCGGCCGTCGTCGGCGAACACCAGGATCGGCTGGCTGCCGCCAGTCGCGACATTGACGCCGTCCATCTGCACCAGCGGCATCAGCTGGTCGCGGTACTGCACCATGTAGCGGCCGTTCGACAGCTCGATCTTGTCAGAAGCGATTTCTTCCAGCCGGGTGACGAGGCCGAGCGGCACCGCCTTGGGCTGATTGCTGCCGGCGCGGAACACCAGCAGCGAGGTGGTCTGTTCGCCCGTGGAGGCGTGGTGGCCCGCGGCCTCGTCGCCCAGCTCGTGGCTGGCGCCGCCTGCGGCGCCGAGCGCCTTGGCGATCCCGTTGGGATCGATGA
>Ga0335071_10003147_pt1 | contig 17499 bp, 18 predicted proteins | sample Lox_Sample_15_FD_206724 | JGI IMG/M metagenome (GOLD analysis project Ga0335071, IMG submission 206724) | Soil microbial communities from Loxahatchee National Wildlife Refuge, Florida, United States - Lox_Sample_1.5 | ecosystem: Environmental > Terrestrial > Soil > Wetlands | place: USA... | reverse complement strand
GGTGGTCATGGCGAAATAGATGCCCTGGCGGCGGATGGCCAGCGCACCGGTGATGAGGCCGAGCAGGGCGGCCGTGGCCGTGCCGGTGACGATCGCGAGCTCGGGCGGGAAGCCCCAGACCTTGGCAGCGTGCGCCGAAAGATATCCGGCAGAGCCCAGGAACATCGCATGCCCGAACGACAGCAGTCCCGCATAGCCGACCAGGAGATTGAACGCGCAGGCGAACAGCGCGAAGCACAGCGCATCCATCAGGAAGATCGGGTAGACGAAGAACGGCGCTGCGACCAGCAGCGCCAGCATCACGGCGAACGCGACGTATTGATGGCGGGCGACGACGGTCGTCGGGGCGGCGATGCTGCCGTTGCTCGTGACGTCGACCATTCTAGTGTGCCCGCCCGAACAGGCCGGTCGGCTTGATCAGCAGCACGATGGCCATGATGACGAAGATCGCGGTGTTCGACGCCTCCGGATAGAATACCTTGGTGAGGCCCTCGATGACGCCGAGCGCGAAGCCGGTCAGGATCGAGCCCATGATCGAGCCCATGCCGCCGATCACCACCACCGCGAACACGACGATGATCAGGTTGGAGCCCATCTGCGGGCTCACCTGGTAGATGGGGGCGGCGAGCACGCCCGCGAAGGCGGCGAGCGCCACGCCGAAGCCGTAGGTGATGGTGATCATCCGCGGCACGTTGACTCCGAAGGCCTGCACCAGCCCCGGATTCTCGGTCGCCGCGCGCAGATACGAGCCGAGCTTTGTCCGCTCGATCACGTACCAGGTGAGGAGGCACACCGAGACCGAGACCAGCACGACCCAGGCGCGGTAGTTCGGCAGGAACATGAATCCGAGATTGCGCCCGCCCGAGAGGGCCGACGGCATCTGGTAGGGCAGGCCGGATGAGCCGTATTTGTTGCGGAACAGGCCCTCGATCACCAGCGCCATGCCGAAGGTGAGGAGCAGCCCGTACAGGTGGTCGAGCTTGTAAAGCTGCTTGAGGAACAGGCGTTCGAGGATCACGCCGACGACGCCGACCCCGATCGGTGCCAATATCAATGCCCACCAATAACTCAAACCGAGATATTGCAGCAGGAACCATGCGAAGAACGCGCCCATCATGTAGAGCGCGCCGTGAGCGAAGTTGATGATGTTGAGCAGGCCGAAGATCACCGCAAGCCCGAGGCTCAGCAGCGCGTAGAACGAGCCGTTGATCAGCCCGATGAGCAGCTGTCCGAACAGCGCCTGGGGGGGTATGCCGAGAAGAGCGAACATCGCGAAAACGAAGAAACGGGCGTGAGACGCGTTGGCGCCTCACGCCCGCATCACGTCAGCCTTTCACGAGCGGGCAGCCGCCTTCGCTGAGCGGCCGGAACGCCTGGTCGGCCGGGATCGTCTGCCGGACCTTCATCAGGTCCCATTCGCTCTTCGACTCCTCCGGCTTTTTCACTTCCATGAGGTACGCTGGATGGAGCACGCGGCCATCGACACGGACGGTGCCCTTGCCGAACAGCTGGTCGTCGGTCGGCAACTTCTTCATCTCGTCGACAACCGCCTTGCCGTCAGCGTCGCTCTTCAGGGCGCTCACCGCCTTGAGATAGTGAAGGACTGCGGCGTAAACCCCCGCCTGGCCCATTGTCGGGTATTTGCCGTCGTGCTTGGCCGCGAATTTCTTGGCCCATTCGCGCGACGGATCGTTGAGGTCCCAGTACCATGCGGTCGTAAACAGGAGGCCATGAGCCGTCTGCAGGCCGAGCGAATGAACGTCGGTGATAAACAGAAGCAGGCCGGCAAGGCTCTGCCCGCCCTGCACGATGCCGAACTCCGACGCCTGCTTGATCGAGTTGATCGTGTCGCCGCCGGCGTTGGCCAGGCCGACGACCTTGGCCTTCGAGGCTTGGGCCTGCAGGAGGAAGGACGAGAAGTCGGATGTGTTCAGCGGGTGGCGGGCCGCGCCGAGCACTTTGCCGCCGTTCGCCTTGACGACCTCCGACGTATCGGCTTCGAGCTGATGGCCGAATGCATAGTCTGAGGTCAGGAAGAACCAGGTATCGCCACCTTGCTTCACGATCGCGGTACCCGTCCCGTGGGCGAGCATCCAGGTGTCGTAGGTCCAATGCACGTTGTTGGGCGTGCACGCCTTGCCGGTGAGGTCGGACGTTGCCGCACCGGAGATCAGGAACACCTTGTTCTTCTCTTTCACGACGTCGGCGACCGCCAGGGCCACCGAGGAGGTCGGCACGTCGGCGATGGCATCCACGCCATCCTGGTCGAACCACTTGCGGGCGATCGCCGAGCCCACGTCGGGCTTGTTCTGGTGATCGGCGGAGACGATCTCGACCTTCAGGTCCTTATGGGTAGCGGTGAAGTCATCGGCCGCCATTTGCGCTGCGAGCACCGAGCCCGGCCCGCCAATATCGGCGTACAAGCTCGACATGTCGTTCAGCACGCCGATCTTGACGGTACCGCCCGAATACTGGGCGTGCGCGGCGGTCGCACACAAGGCGACGGCGGCCGACAATAGAAGACTCCGAGCGAATTGCATGACCATTTCCTCCAGTGTTGCTTCGTTTAGACCCCGAGATACTCGTGCAGCTTGTCCATGTTGGCGTCGAGCTGCGGGTTCGGGATCATGTCGATCACCTTGCCCCGGTCGACGACATAATGGCGATCGGCCACCGTGCCCGCAAAGCGGAAATTTTGCTCGACCAGCAGGATGGTGAAGCCTTCCTGCTTCAGGCGCTGGATGGTGCGGCCGATCTGCTCGATGATCACCGGCGCCAGCCCTTCGGTGGGTTCATCCAAGAGCAAGAGGCGGGCGCCAGTGCGCAGGATGCGCGCGATCGCCAGCATCTGCTGCTCGCCGCCCGAGAGCTTGGTGCCCTGGCTGCGCAGGCGCTCTCTCAAGTTGGGAAAAAGATCGAAGATCGCATCCACCGAAAGGCCGCCCGGCCTGACCGCGGGCGGCAGCAGCAGGTTCTCTTCGACGTCGAGGCTCGCGAAAATGCCGCGCTCTTCCGGGCAGAAGGCGATGCCCAGGCGGGCGATCCGGTTCGAAGGCAGATCGATCGTCTCCTGCCCCTCGTAATGGACCGAGCCCGTACGCTTGCCGACCATGCCCATGATCGCCTTCAAGGTCGTGGTCTTGCCGGCTCCGTTGCGCCCGAGGAGAGTAACCACCTCGCCCTGCTGCACGTTGAATTCGACGCCGTGCAGGATGTGCGATTCGCCATACCAGGCGTGGAGATCGCGGACCGACAGCAGCGTATTGCCGGCGCTCGCATCAGGCATGGCCAGACCCCAGATACGCCTGCATCACGTCGGGATGGCGCGAGACGGTCGCGTAATCGCCCTCGGCCAGCACCTCGCCGCGCGCCAGAACGGTGATCGTGTTCGAGAGCGTGGCGACCACGCTCAGATTGTGCTCGACCATCAGGACCGTGCGGTTGGCCGCCACGCGCTTGATGAGGGCGGCGATGCGGTCGACGTCCTCATGCCCCATTCCGGCGGTCGGCTCGTCGAGCAGCATCAGCTCGGGATCGAGCGCCAGGGTGGTGGCGATCTCGAGCGCCCGCTTGCGCCCGTAGGGGAGCTCGACCGCCTGCGTGGCCGTGAACTCGGAGAGGCCGACTGCAGCGATAAGCTCGTGAGCGCGGTCGTTGAGCACGTCGAGGAGCTTGTCGGACCGCCAGAAGTCGAACGAGCGGCCGCGCTTCTTCTGCAGCGCGATGCGCACGTTCTCGAGCACCGACAGATGCGGGAACACGGCCGAGATCTGGAACGAGCGCACGAGACCGAGCTGCGCGATATCGGCCGGCTTGGCGCCGGTGATCTCGGCGCCTTTGTAGAGAATACGCCCGCGCGTGGGTGCCAAAAATTTGGTCAGGAGATTGAAGCACGTCGTCTTGCCGGCGCCATTGGGCCCGATGAGGGCGTGAATCGCCCCCCGCCGAACCCTCAGGTTGACGTTGTTGACGGCCACGAACCCGCGGAACTCCTTCGTGAGCCCCTCGGTCTCAAGAATGTACTCGGACATGCCTCCCTTTTTCGTCTGCCGACGTGCCCTGTTCCGATGTGGTTATGTTTTTTGCACCGGCGAATGCCGGTGTGGGCCCCGAGTATACAGGCAGAAAAGCCGAGGTCCACCTCGCCTTACGGCGAGGAATGCTAGTGGGAAGGACCGGCCGCGAGATCCAGGCGATCCAGGGCGGCCCTGGAGCCGGCGACGTTTTGTGCGGCGGCCCGGCTGTACCAGGCGCGCGCCTGGGCCAGGTCCGGTGTCGTCCCCTGTCCGAACTCATACATGACGCCGAGGTTGTATTGCGCATAGCCGTGCCCCTGCGCGGCCGCCTTCTCATACCACATGAAAGCAAGATGCAGGTCCGCGGGGATACCTTTGCCGAAACGATAGAGCTGTGCCAGATCGAACTGGGCCGCGGGATTGCCCTGTTGCGCGAGCCCCCACAGACGGAACCAGGCGCTGTCCCAGTCACCTCGGGCGTAATCGGCCAGGGCGGCCTGCAGGGCCGCATCGGGCCCGGCGCCCGGCAGGTCGCTCGCGCGCGGCTGGGCGGCGACGCCGAGTGCGCACACGACCCCGAGTGCGCACACGACCCCGAGTAGGGCTGCGCGATACATCTGTCCGTTCCTGGCTCTCCTGCGGGTCTTTATAGACCACGCAGGCACACGGCGTCAGGCCGGCAGCGGCAGCGGGTAGAGCGGCTGGTGCCGGCGGTCGGGGCTGTCGGCCCGGTCTCCTATGATTCGCCGGTTGCTGAGCGTCCGGCGATCGCCACCCAGCAGGCAGGCGACCCGCGCGCCCAATTCGCCGAGGGGGACGGGGGGCCGTGCCCAACCCTTGGCGCCGCTGCGCGCCAGGAGGCGGGCATTGTCCTCGGTCGTGAACGGCGACACGATCAAAGCGCCGCGGACCCGCGGCAAGCTGGTCACACAAGCGACCATGCGGGCGAACCGTTCGGGCGCGATCGCAGCGTCGGTCCACACGGCGACCACGGCATCGTACGCGCTGGCGTTGCCGAAGAAGGCCGAGCCCTCGGTGTAGTCGGCGTACACGATCTGCCAATAGCCGAGCGCGTTGAGGGCGCCCGCGTACTTGTTGCGGGCATAGGGACGAGACTCGAGAAGGAGGAGGATTTCGTTACGGCTGCGCATCGAATGACAGCTCCGTGTCCGGGTCGATTGACGCGGAAGCGAAGCAGGCGGCGTGCCATCGCCGGAGAGTTGAAAAGCCCTAAAGAATCAGCGGCCGATACTGACAGGGCTCGCGATCGGTCCGGCAGAGTCAGCCGAAACTCGGCAGTTTTTGCCGGGAGGATTGGTGGGCACTACAGGATTTGAACCTGTGACCCCTGCCGTGTGAAAGCAGTGCTCTACCGCTGAGCTAAGTGCCCGACCTGACGGGCGGGAAACTACGCAAGTAACGGCGCGGTTTCAAGGCCCCCTGGGGTGCTAGCCGAACCCCAGAAGCCGGGGCAGTTCCTCGAAACTGTCGATGACCGCATCGGCGCCGAGCTCGATTGCGGGGGTGGTCGTATAGCCGAACGTGACCGCAATGACCTTGATGCCGGCCGCCTTGGCCGCGGCGACGTCGTTGATCGAATCGCCGATCATCAGCGACCTTCCGGGGGCGACGCCAAGACGCTCGGCCACGGCGAGGATGTGGCGCGGATCGGGCTTGCGGGCCGGGCCGTCGCCGCCCACCACCACGCCGAAGTAAGACGTGAGATCGAGGGCCGCAAGCAGGTCCTCGGTGAGCCGGGTCGTTTTGTTGGTGCATACGCCCAGGCGCGCGCCCGCGGCGCGAAAGCGCTCGAGGCAGGCGACGGCCCCTGGAAAGGGCTTGGTCTCCTCGGCGATGCGGCCCTGGTAAATCTCGATGAAGCGGCGCACCAGGGCGGCGAAATCCTCCGGCACCGTCCCCGACGCAGCGAAGCCGCGCTCGACCATCTTGGCCGCGCCGTCGCCGATCATCGGCCGCAGGCGCTCCAGCGGCATCGTGGGCCGACCGTGCTCGGCCAGGAGCACATTCAACGTGCCGCACAGGTCCGGAGCCGTGTCGAGGAGCGTCCCGTCGATATCGAAAATCACCGCATCAGGGCGTGCAAAAGAGACTAAGGGCATGTCATAACGAGTAATATTTCGTGACAGCGACGACGTTGCCGCATGCTCAAGGCTTGTGGCAGAAGCCTCCTGTCGTCGCAACAGGAAAGCCATGCCCAAATCCAACCTCGCCGTCGTGGTGCTCGCCGCCGGGCTCGGAACGCGCATGCGCTCGCGCCGGCCAAAGGTGCTGCACGAGGTCGCCGGCCGGCCGCTGATCGGGCACGCGGTGGCAAGCCTGGCTCATCTGGCACCGGCGAAGACGGTTCTGGTCATCGGTCCGGGTATGCAGGCGGTCGCCGAGGCGGCGCGCGCGGCGGCCCCCAAGCTTGCTCTCACATCGGCCGTGCAGCGCGACCGGCGGGGCACCGGGCATGCGGTGCTGCAGGCCAAGGCGGCGCTGTCGGGGTTTCGCGGCGACGTGTTGATCGTCGTCGGCGATGCGCCGCTGATCCGGCCCCAGACGTTGAAACAGCTGGTCAGCGCGCGCCGGGACGGGGCCGCAGTTGCCGTGCTCGCGATGGATCTCCGCGACCCGGCTGATTACGGCCGCATGGTCACCGGCCCGGACGACTCGCTCGAGCGCATCGTCGAGGCGCGCGACGCGACCGATGTGGAGCGCGCGATCACCTTGTGCAACGGCGGCATCATCGCGGCGGACAGCGGTGTTCTGTTCGAGCTGCTGGCGCGGGTCAGGCCCGACAATGCCAAGCGCGAATACTACCTGACCGATATCGTGAGCCTCGCGCGCGCCGCCGGCCGTCGTTGCACCTGGACGGAAGCGCCTGCCGAAGAGCTGATCGCGGTCAATACCCGCGCCGAACTCGCCGCCGCCGAAGCGGCCATGCAGGCGCGCCTGCGGGCCGATGCGATGGCGAACGGCGCCACGCTGATCGATCCGGCGAGTGTATGGTTCTGCCATGACACCGTGCTGGGCCAGGACGTCACGGTCGGGCCGGGCGTGGTCTTCGGCCCCGGAGTGCGGGTCGCTGACGGTGCCGAGATCCGCGCCTTCTGCCACTTGGAAGGCGTGCGGATCGGGCCGGGAGCGGTGGTCGGCCCGTTCGCGCGGCTCCGGCCGGGAGCGGAGATCGGCGCCGAAGCGCATGTCGGCAATTTCGTCGAGGTCAAGAACGCGCGGCTGGGGGCCGGCGCCAAGGCCAATCACCTCGCCTATATCGGCGACGCGCGCGTCGGTGCCGGCGCGAATATCGGGGCCGGCACCATCACATGCAATTACGACGGCGTTGCCAAGCACGAGACCGCGATCGGCGAGGGCGCCTTCATCGGCTCGAACTCGACGTTGATCGCGCCGTTGCGCGTCGGTGCCCGCGCCGTGGTCGCCGGCGGCTCGACGGTCACCGAGAACGTGCCGGCCGATGCTCTGGTGTTCGGACGCGCCCGCCAGGCCATGAAGAAGGGCGGCGCCAGGGTTTTGCGCGCGCGCCTCAAGCGCGCCGCCAGGAAGAGCGGGGCTTAGCGATCATGTGCGGCATCGTCGGCGTCGTCGGTACGGCCCCCGCGGCCCCCCTTTTGCTCGAGGCCCTCAAGCGGCTCGAATATCGCGGCTACGATTCCGCAGGGCTTGCCACGATCGTTGGCGGCCATATCGAGCGCCGGCGGGCCGAGGGCAAGCTCACGAATCTCGAAGCCGCACTGCAGCGCGAGCCGCTCGCCGGGACCACCGGCATCGGCCACACGCGCTGGGCGACGCACGGGGCACCCACCGAGCGCAACGCGCACCCGCACGCGACCGAGCGCGTTGCCGTCGTTCACAACGGGATCATCGAGAATTTTCACCCGCTGCGCGCCGAGCTCGAGAAGAAGGGCCGCCGCTTCTCGACCGACACCGACACCGAGGTGGTGGCACACCTCCTGACGGTTTATCTCGACGAGGGCAAGACGCCCGAGGCGGCGATGGAGGCGACACTCCGGCGGCTCGACGGCGCGTTCGCCATCGCGGTGCTGATCTTCGGCCGAGAGGACGTGATGCTGGCCGCGCGCCGTGGTCCGCCGCTCGCCTTGGGGTTCGGCGATGGCGAGATGTTCGTGGGCTCCGACGCGCTGGCGCTGGCGCCACTCACCAAGCGCATCTGCTATCTCGAGGATGGGGACTGGGCGACGCTCACGCATGGCGGGGCCGTGGTGCGCGACGCCGAGGGCCGTCCCGTTGAGCGGCCGATCAAGGAGACGGCGTTCTCCGGTGCGCTGATCGGCAAAGGCAACTACCGCCACTTCATGCACAAGGAGATCCACGAGCAGCCGGCGGTGATCGGCGACACGTTGCGCACCTATCTCAATCCCGCGACCCTCTCGGTCGGCCTTCCGGGCGGCTCGATCGAGTTTTCATCGGTTCCGAAGGTGACGCTGGTTGCGTGCGGCACGTCGTTCCACGCGGCGATGGTCGCCAAATACTGGCTCGAGCAGCTGGCGCGCCTGCCGGTCGAGATCGACATCGCCTCCGAGTTCCGCTACCGCGGCGCGGACATGCCGGCGGGGGGCGTCGCGGTCTTCATCTCGCAATCGGGCGAAACGGCCGACACGCTGGCGGCGCTGCGCTATGCCAAGGCGCAGAAGCAGACCGTGATCGCGGTGGTAAACGTGCCCGAGAGCACGATCGCGCGCGAGGCAGACCTGGTGTTGCCGACGCACGCCGGTCCCGAGATCGGCGTCGCTTCGACCAAGGCCTTCACGACGCAGCTTGCCGTGCTTGCCTGCTTCGCCCTCGTCGCGGCCAAAGCGCGCGGCAAGCTCGACAAGGCGCGGGCGATGGCGCTGGCCGAGGCGCTGATCGAGGTGCCGGCGCACGCCGCGGCGGTGCTCAATCACGACGAGGCCCTGCGGGCGCTTGCGCATGAGATCGTCGAGGCCCGCGACGTCATCTATCTCGGGCGCGGCACGGCATATCCGATCGCCCTCGAAGGGGCGTTGAAGCTCAAGGAGATCTCCTACATCCATGCCGAAGGCTACGCGGCCGGCGAGATGAAGCACGGCCCGATCGCCCTCATCGACGAGGACGTTCCCGTGATCGTGGTGGCCCCCAGCGATCCCGTATTCGACAAGACCGCGTCCAATGTCCAGGAGGTCGCCGCGCGCGGCGGAAAGGTGGTGCTGATCACCGATAAACCTGGGATTGAGCGCCTCGGCCGCGTCGTCTGGCGCAGCGTCGAGCTGCCGGAGGGCGATCCGTTCGTGGCGCCGCTGCTGTACTCGATGCCGGTGCAGCTCCTCGCCTATCACCTGGCTGTCCTCAAAGGCACCGACGTCGACCAGCCGCGCAACCTCGCGAAGAGTGTGACGGTCGAGTAGCCGTCCGAAGAAAGACCGGATTTTCGCCGCTTTCTCGGCATCGTTCACCTCCCGTCAACCGTAAAGCTTAACCGCCTGGCAACCCGCGGGGGCCAGGATTGGCGCATCGACACGTGGAGGAAACGATGGATCACGCGAGACATCGTCGCCGGCCCTGGACGTCCGTCGCGGTTCTTTGGAATGCGGCGGTCGCGATCGGCTTCGTCGTCGGCCTGCTGCTGCCGGTCGTAGCACCGCCGGGCTGATCGACCCGTCTCCTTATGCGGCGCCGGGCCGCAAGCACCCTCTTCGCGTTTCGAATTAACCGGCATTCTTCGAATATGTACGGCACTTTGCGCGCAAGATTTACCGCGCGTTGACCGTGAGTTTTAAGAGCGCGGCAAGCCATTCCTCCTAGGTTGCGTCGCGTCCAATCGCCGCGCAGGCGCAAAAATGGAGGGACCCAACATGAACAAGAGCACGCTCATCCAAGCCGCCACGTTCGTCGCCGTCGGCCTGATCGTCGTCGCCGCGTCCAACGTGATGTCGAGCCCGCTGAATTCCCAGGTCAAGGCCACCACCGCAAGCCCGATGGCCGTGTACGCGCACGATGTCGGCAAAGCCATCCGCCGCGCCGAGACCGCCGCCCTCGTAGACTGAACAAGACCTAAGGAGACCCGACATGAACGACAACACCAACGCTCTCGTCCGAAAGTTCTCGCTTCCGATGCGCTGGCTGGCCGTGGCCGCGGCGGTCGAGATGGGCCTCGTAGTGCTGGCGGCGACCGCCGTCCAGTCCGAACCCCTCCACAGCTCGCCGATCAGCGCTACGACGCCGAGCCCGATCATCGAGTACGCCCGCGCGGTGTCCGATGCGCTCGTGCGCACCGAGACCGCGGTGCTGCCGGCAGTGGATCAGAAATAACCCAACCGAACGTCGAGCACGCTCCAAGAAAAAGGCCTCCTCCCCGAGGCCTTTTTTATTGGCGCTCAGGCAGCCGGCAGCACCACCGCCCGACACTCTCCCAGGCCGATCGAAACCTTCCCGGCGCCGTGGCAGCGGCCACGCATGATCACTTCGTCGCCGTCCTCGATAAACACGCGGGTCTCGCCGGTCGGCAGAGTAACCGGCGCCTTGCCGCGCTGGGTCAGCTCGAGAATCGATCCGACAGCACCCGGCTCCGGGCCCGAGATCGTGCCGCTGCCGAGCAGATCGCCCGGTTGCAGGTTGCATCCGTTCGAGCTGTGATGCGCCGTCATCTGCGCCGGCGTCCAGTAGAGCTCGCGCGCATTCACGAGCGCCAGGCGGTGCGGCGCCGTGCCAGCCTCGCGCATCTTGGCCGATGCGAGCAGAATCTCGACCTCGAGGTCGAGGCCGCCCGATTGCTGGTCGGCCGAGTCGGTGAGGTAGGGAAGCGGTGCCGGATCGCCCGCCGGCCGTGGACTGGCCGGGACCCGGAACGGGGCCAGCGCCTCGAACGTCACCACCCAGGGCGAGATGGTCGACGCAAAGCTTTTGGCGAGGAACGGGCCGAGCGGCTGGTATTCCCAGCCCTGCACGTCGCGCGCCGACCAGTCGTTCAGCAGGCAGACACCGAACAGCTGATCGCCGGCGCGTGCGATCGGCACCGGCGCGCCCAGCTCGTTGCCCGTGCCGACGAAGAATCCGAGCTCGGTCTCGTAGTCGAGGTTGCGCGAGGGGCCGAAGCTCGGCTCGGCCGCGTCCGGCGGCTTGCGCTGGCCGTTCGGTCGCTTGACCGTCGTGCCGCTGACGCGGATCGAGGACGCGCGGCCGTGATAGCCGATCGGGATCCACTTATAGTTGGGCATCAACGGATTGTCGGGCCGCAGCATGCGGCCGACATTGGTCGCGTGGTGCACCGATGCATAGAAGTCGGTGTAGTCGCCGATCGCGGCCGGCAACAGCATCTCGATCCTTTCCAGTGGCGTCAGCAGCGCGGCCACCGCGTCGCGGCGGTCGTCGACGTTGGCACCGTCGGCGCGCAGCAGGCGCGACAATGCGAGGCGCACCGAATGCCAGGCTTTGGGGCCGAGCGTCATGAGCCGGTTCAAGGTGGCATCCGCACACGCGGCGACGCACGCCTCGGTCCCGGGCATGAAGCGCGTGCGCGTCGCGGCTCCGAGGTCGAGCACCTGATCGCCGATGGCGACCCCGATCCGGCCCGGTACGTTGCTGCCGCGCCCCCGGTAGATGCCGAACGGCAGGTTCTGGATCGGGAACGGCGTGTCGGGGAGGTTGGCGCTGGCGACCCAGCTCGTGCGCGCGGGATCGTGCGTCTCGTCGAGTTGTGCAGTCATCAGGACTTCGCCTCGAACAGTTTCTGGAATCCCGACCAGCAGGCATCGTAATCCTGCTGGCGCGCGGGTGTCTCGAGCGCAAATCGCGTCGGCCGGTACACGAGGCTGGTCTCGAACATGAAGGCGAGCGTGTCGGCCAGGAAGCGCGGCTCGAGCTTCTCCAAGGTCGCGCGCTCGAACGTCGTCTGGTCCGGCCCGTGCGCGGTCATGCAGTTGTGGAGGCTGGCGCCGCCGGGCACGAACCCTTCGGCCTTGGCGTCATACATGCCGCGCACCAGGCCCATGAACTCGCTCATCACGTTGCGGTGGAACCACGGCGGGCGGAACGTGTGCTCGGCGACCATCCAGCGCGGCGGGAAGATCACGAAATCGACATTCGCGGTCCCCGGCCGGGACGACGGCGAGGTGAGCACCGTGTTGATCGACGGATCGGCGTGATCGAAGCTCACGGTGTTGATCGCCATAAAACGGGCGAGGTCATATTTATAGGGGGCGAGGTTGCCGTGCCAGCCGACCACGTCGAGCGGGCTGTGGTCGTAATCGGCGGCCCATAGCTTGCCGAGGAACTTCACCACGACCTGAATCGGGCGCTCCGCATCCTCGTAGGCCGCGACCGGCGTCAAGAAGTCGCGCGCGTTCGCGAGGCCGTTCGAGCCGATCGGCCCCAGCTCGGGCAGGCGGAACAGGGCGCCGAAGTTCTCGCACACATAGCCGCGCGCCTGCGTCCCGGCGAGCTCGACCTTGAATTTGACCCCGCGGGGGACGACTGCGATCTCGCCCGGGTCGAGCCCGATCACGCCGAGCTCCGTCACCAGCCGCAGGCCGCCAAGCTGCGGGACGATGAGCAATTCGCCGTCGTGGTCCGCGAACACGCGGTCCATGGCGCGATTGGCGCGATAGATATGCACCGCCGAGCCGGTCTGGCTGGCCGCATCGCCGTTCCCGGCCATGGTCACGAGGCCATCCACGAAATCAGTGGGCTGGTCGGGTACGGGCAGGGGATCCCAGCGCAGCCGGTTGGGCGGGGTCTCCACTTCATCGAACGGGCCGCCGCGAAGGAGCCCATCGGTCAGGCGCGCAAACCGCCTGTGCATCGCCGACGGCCGGATGCGGTACATCCACGTCCGCCGGTTCTCGGCGCGCGGGGCGGTGAAGGCGGTGGCACTCAGGATCTCTGTGTAGAGGCCGAGCGGCGGCTTCTGCGGCGAGTTCTGGCCCTCCGGCAGAGCCCCGGGCACCGCCTCGGTCACGTGCTCGTTGCCGAAGCCCGGCAGGTAGCGCAGCTCCGCCGCCACGCGCGATCCCTTCTTGACCTGGTCCAGCATGCGGGGCCCTCCGTGCGATCAACCCCCCAAGACACTATGACACGCGTGCGTTCGCGGCGGCTACCCGCGACGCGCTCAATCCTGAAGCGGTATGTTTGCCTGCTCGATCACTTTCTTGAATTTTGCGCTGTCGGACGCCATCAGGTTGCGCATTTCCTCGGGCGTGCTCGGGCTCACGAGATTGCCCACGTCCTCGATGCGTGCCTTGACCGTGGGGTTGGCGAGCGCCTTGCGGACCTCGGCGTTCAGCCGGTCGACGATCGCCTTCGGCATCCCCTTGGGGCCGGCGACGCTGGTCCAGCCGAGCACGTTGTACCCGGGGAGGGTCTCGGCGATCGGCGGCACGCCGGGCAGGCTAGGCCACGGCTTGTCGGAGCTTTCGCCCAGGCCGCGGATCTTGCCGCCCTTGAGCTGCGGCGTCGTCACCGTATTGGTATCGACCATGATGTCGATCTGGCCGCCGAGCAGGTCGGTGAGCGGCGCCGTGCCGCCCTTGTACGGCACGTGGATCATGTTGATCCCCGCCATCGACTTGAACAGCTCGCCGCACAGCTGCTGGGTCGAACCGATTCCCACCGAGCTGAACGACATCTTGCCGGGATTGGCCTTGGCGGCCGCGATGACGTCTTTGAGGGTCTTGTACGGACTCTCGGCGCGCACCGAGATGACGAACGTGAACGACGTCGTCATGGAGATCCAGGTGAAGTCGTTCAAAGGGTCGAACGGCAGGTGCTTGTAGAGCCCGGCCGACACCGCGTGGCCGCTCGGCAGCAGGATGATCGTATAGCCGTCGGGCTTCGCCTTGGCCGCGCGCTCGGCCGCGATGTTGCCGCCGGCGCCCGGATGCGGCTCGATCACCACCGGCTGGCCCATGCTGTCGCTCATGGCCGCGCCCAGCAAACGCGAGATCACGTCCGCGTTGCCGCCCGCGCCGAACCCGATCAGGAACGTGATTGGCCGCGATGGATAGGTGTCGGCGTCCGCCGGTTGCGCCCCCAATGTCGCAGTCGCGAGCGCAGCAGCCAGGACAATCGCTCTGATGGTCGGTGTCACGCGGTTTCTCCCCGGTTGGTTGCCGCAGCTTCCGCGATTCAGGCCTTCCTTCGCAAGAGGCGCGCCGTTTCCACGCTCGAAATTTGGCAACGAGGTGACCGAACAGTCAGGTCGTAGCTCGGCCGGCGTTCGCGTGGCATAGTCATTGCTGGCTGCGGAGGCGGAGCGGACACCATCAATGGCGGCGGGCAACATCGAAACCACCACATCACCTCGGTCCGGCACCGCTTGGCGGAAGCGGCCCTCGGCGCCTACCGCAGATCCCGTCATCGCGCCGGCGCGGATTTCCCTGCGCGGCGTCTCCAAGACCTTCGCCGGACGCCACGGCAGCGTCGAGGCGCTATCCTCGGTCAGCCTGTCGATCGGCGCCGGCGAGTTCGTCTCGATCATCGGGCCGAGCGGCTGCGGCAAGAGCACCCTGTTGATGCTGGTCGCCGGGCTCGAGCCCGCGACCGGCGGCACGATCGACATCGGCGGCAAGCTGATCACGAAGCCCACCTCCGATCTCGGCATCGTCTTCCAGCAGGACGTGCTGCTCGAGTGGCGCAGCGCACTCGACAATATCCTCCTGCAGTGCCAGATCCGCGGGCTCGACGTCGCCGGTGCGCGGGACCGCGCCCGGGAGCTCCTCGCCATGGTGGGGATCGACGGGTTCGCCTCCTCCTATCCGCACGAGCTCTCCGGCGGCATGCGCCAGCGCGTCTCGATCTGCCGGGCCCTGGTGCACGACCCGCCGCTGTTGCTGATGGACGAGCCGTTCGGGGCCCTCGATGCGCTCACGCGCGACCAGCTGCAGATCGACCTCCTGCGTCTGTGGTCGCGGCGGCGCATGACCGTGCTCTTCATCACCCATTCGATCAGCGAAGCCATCTTCCTGAGCGACCGGATCGTGGTCATGAGCCCGCGCCCCGGCCGCATCGAGGACGTGATCACGGTCGACCTGCCACGGCCGCGGCGGCTTGCCGTACGCGAGACGCCGGAGTTCATCGCGTATGTGCGCCGCGTGACCGAGGTCTTCAAGTCGCTCGGCGTGCTGCGCGACGAGGATCCATGAGCGACGCCGTCGCCTCGCGTCCGTCGCCGCCTGCGACTGCGCCGTTGCGGCTGCGGCGCATCGTGCTGCCGTACGCGACCATCACCGGTGCGGTGCTGCTGATCCTGTGGCAGCTCGCGACCTATGTCTTCCACATCCCGAGCTACCTGCTGCCGACGCCGCTCGACATTCTTGCCAGTATGATCGCCGACTGGCGGCTCCTCCTGCGCCACAGCTGGGTCACGGTCGCCGAGATCGGCGCCGGCTTCGCCATCAGCGTCTTGACCGGAGTGCCGATCGCGATTTGCGTGACGTACTCGAAGTTCTTCGATCGCGCCGTCTATCCGCTGATCGTCGGCTCGCAGACGATTCCCAAGGTCGCCATAGCACCCATCCTGCTTGCCTGGTTCGGGTTCGGTATCGCGCCCAAGATGATCATCGTGGTGCTGGTCGCGTTCTTCCCGATCGTGATCAACACGGTGGTGGGCCTGCGCTCGGCACCGCCGCAGATGATCCACCTCGCGCGCTCCATGGGGGCTTCGGGCTGGCAGATCTTCTGGCGCTTCCGCATGCCGCAGGCGCTGCCCAGCATCTTCGCGGGCATGAAGATGGCGACGATCCTCTCGGTCATCGGCGCCACGGTCGCCGAGTTCGTCGGCGCCGAATCGGGCACGGGCTATCTGATCATGATCGCCGGCAACAATTTCGACATTGCGCGCCAGTTCTCGGCCGTGACCGTGCTGTCGCTGGTCGGGATGGTGTTCTTCTGGCTGGTCGAGCGCGTCGAGCGCCTGTGCCTGCCCTGGCACGTCTCCATCCGCGGGCAGCATTGACGCCATGCCGAGCGTGCTCATCGCGGGAGCGAATCGCGGCATCGGGCTCGAGTTCGTGCGCCAGTACGCGGCCGAGGGCTGGACGGTGCACGCCACGGCGCGCAGCGATCAGGCCTGCGCCGCACTCGCCGCACTCGATCCCAACGTGCGCTCGCATCGTCTCGAGGTCACCGATCCGAAGTCGATCGCGGCCCTGGCGCGCGAGCTGGGATCCGGCTCGCTCGACGTGCTGATCGCCAATGCCGGGATCTCGGGCGACCTTGCGCGCCCGCCCGAACAGGTCGACCGCCGCGAGCTGCTCGAGGTCATGGGCGTCAATACGTTTGCGCCGCTGCACCTTGCGGTCGCATTGCGCCCCCATCTCGAGCGCGGGCGGCTGAAGATCGCGGCGGCCATGTCGAGCCTGATGAGCTCGATTGCGCGCAACACCAACGGCACGCAATACGTCTACCGCGCCTCGAAGACGGCGCTGAACGCCGTATGGACCTCGCTGGCGCGCGAATGGCGCCCGGCCGGGCTCATCTGCGTGCTGCTCCGCCCGGGCTTCGTGCGCACCGAGATGACGGACTTCAAGGGCGAACTCGAGGCGCCGGAGAGCGTGCGCGGGATGCGCAAGGTCGTGGCCGGGCTAACGCTGGCCGATGCCGGCCGGCTGATCGGCTACGACGGGCTGGACCTTCCATGGTGAGTCCCGCATCACGTGTCCTGATCACCGGCGCAAACCGCGGACTGGGCCTCGAATTCGCGCGCCAGTACGCGGCCGAAGGGTGGCGGGTGCTGGCGACCGTGCGTAACCTTGATGGTGCGGGCGAGCTGCGCGCGCTGCGCGGCAAGGTCGATATCGCCCATCTCGACGTCGCCGACGAGGGCTCGCTGGGGGCGTTCTTGCGGGACGTCGGGTCGGCCCCGATCGATCTGCTGATCGCCAACGCCGGCATAGGCAGCGGCGGAGAGAAGCCGGCCGCCGCTGTCACGCGCGAGGAGTGGCGCGAGGCGATCTGCGTCAACACCTACGCGCCGTTCCGACTCGCTGCCGCTCTGAGGCCGAACCTCGAGCGCGGTCGTGGCAAGAAGTTCGCCGCCGTCTCGAGCCTCGCGGCGTCGATCGCCGGCTATCCGATCGCGGGGCACTACGCCTACCGCGCCTCGAAGGCGGCGCTCAATGCGTTGTGGCGCTCGCTCGCCATGGAATGGCGCGCGGCCGGCCTGATCGGCCTGCTGCTGCGGCCCGGCAAGGTGCGCACGCGCATGACCGGCTTCACCGGCGACCTCGAGCCCGTGGACTCGGTCCGCGGCATGCGCGCCGTGATCGCCCGCGCCGGCTTCGACGACGCCGGGCGGTTTTTCGGCTACGATGGTAGGGAAGTGCCGTGGTGAACAAATGGCACAGCGTTTGCGAAATATCTTGCGCCAGCAGGAGAGGAGTCCCCGCATCATGATCACCCACACCGCCCGCCGGTCCTTTGTCCGCAGCACTTTGCACGCGGCCCTGATCGCCGGCTTCGCATGTGTCGCGTCACCCGCCGCGCGCGC
>Ga0335071_10003145_pt1 | contig 17516 bp, 10 predicted proteins | sample Lox_Sample_15_FD_206724 | JGI IMG/M metagenome (GOLD analysis project Ga0335071, IMG submission 206724) | Soil microbial communities from Loxahatchee National Wildlife Refuge, Florida, United States - Lox_Sample_1.5 | ecosystem: Environmental > Terrestrial > Soil > Wetlands | place: USA... | reverse complement strand
GGCCATCTCCGGCTCCGATCTCTACGTGGCCAACGCCTATAGCGACAGCCTATCCGTTATCGATCTCCAAACCGACAAGGTGGTGCGCACCATCAATCTCAGCGTTCCGATCGCCGGCGGCGCGTTTGGTTCGGGACCCAATGGCGTGGCCGTAACCGATGACGGGCAGGCCTACGTCACGCTGGGCCAAGCCAATGCCGTCGCCGTCGTCAACCTCCAGGGCAGGGACGCAAATCCCGTCATCGGCTATATCCCGACCGCCTATTTCCCAACTTCCATCGCTTACGACAAAGCGCGAAAGCAACTCGTCGTCGCCGACGACAAGGGCTTGGGCGCGCAGGGCACAGTGGGCTCCGAGCATGGCGTCTCCGGTTTCCACACTCACCAGGACGCCGGTGCGGTCAATCTGATCCCGCTTCCCAACGCGAATCAATTGGCAGGTTTTACCAGGCGGGTATTCGACAACAATCACTGGAATCTGACCACGAACATCCAGGTGGGACCTCAATACGTCGATCCGCATGCCGCGCCCGTAGCGGTTCCCAAGCACATTGGCGAACCCTCGCTGATCAAGTATGTCTTCCTGATCATCAAGGAGAACCGTACCTACGACCAGATGCTGGGTGACGTAACGTGGGGCAACGGGGATCCATCGTTGGCGGTCTTTGCGTCGGCCGTGCCGAACCAGCATGCGCTCGTCAAGCGCTTTCCGCTGATGGACAACGTGTACGCTCCCAGCCGCCAGTCGGCGGACGGGCATCCCTGGATCGGCATGTCGGGGTCCTTCTATTCCAACGAGATCCTATCGCCGGACTGGATCCGTTCTTATCCGGGGGGCGATGCCGACGACCCCCTGACTTACACGCCGAAAGGCTTTCTCTGGACGGCGGCGGAGGCGAAGGGCCTTTCCGTCCGGCTGTACGGTGAATGGAGCTACGATGCCAAGGTCGCCAAAAAGCCGGATGGGGCCGCCTATACCTGGAGCGATTTCTACAGCACGGCGCTCTGCAAAGAAGGCAAGGCTCCGGCCTCCGGCTGCGTTGTTCCCGATGATGTAGTCAGCGTGACTTCTCCGATTCCCTCGGCGGCGCAGATTATGGATCCGCATTATCCGCCCTTCGATCTCACCATTCCCGACCAGTACCGCGTCGATTATTGGGCACCCCAGTTCGAGCGCCTGGCGGCAGCAAATCAGGTTCCCAATCTGACGATTCTGTGGCTGCCGGACGACCACACCGCCGGAATCGAGAAGGGCCTTCCCTATCCGATCAACTATGAAGCCGACAACGACCTCGCCTTAGGCCGCATCGTGGAGGCCATCAGCCACAGCAAAATCTGGGCACAGTCCGCCATCTTCGTCGAAGAGGACGATGCCCAGAACGGAGTTGACCACGTCGACGGCCACCGCCAGCCGGTCTATGTCATCAGTCCGTATACGGCGGCTCCGCAGGCGCCCGGCCAGGGCAAGGTGATCCACACTACCTATACGGCCGAAAACATCAACCGCACAATTGAGAACATTCTGGGCATGCAACCCTTGACCCAGTTCGATCTGGTAGCCTCACCCATGTTCGATGCATTCCGGGACACGCCGGACGTGACGCCTTACGAACATCTTCCGGCGGTCATCCCTCTCGACCAGGGTCCGGACCTACCGGCTGGCAAAGCTGTCGTGTACAGCCCGATCGAGAAAGCCTGGTTGAAAGCTACGGCCGAGGTGATGAAGGGAAAGAACGACAAGGCAGACGCGGTTGATCCGGTATTTCTCAACCATGTAATCTGGTATTCCGCGACGGATTGGAAGCGTCCCTACCCCGGAGAGAACAAATTGCTGGCGCCTGGGCCCTTCGTCAAAGCTGCTAAGAAATACCGTGACGATGACGACTGATGCCGGAAAGTCCCGGAAGGGAAGATCTGGAGCGAACCCCAAGATTGAGAAACGGAAATTAGGAAGAATGCCTCATACCCGCCAGTGCCCTTATTCTGTCGCCTGGCGCACAGCTTCCAACAATTGATCGGCCCGGATCGGCTTCACGAGGGTGGCGCGTGCGCCCAATTGTTGTGCCGCCTGCCGTTGATCGTCGCGAAAAGCTCCGGAATAGGCGATCAGCTTAATGTCTGGCCGCCGTTCGTGCAGCGAACGCAGCTCTTCGGTTTCCTGCTCGGTGGCAGTTTCCAAATCTACCAGCACCAGACTGACACTCTCCCCGTTTACCTGCTGGAGTGCTTGTGCGCCATCGCTGGCTTCCAGCACCTCGTATCCCACCGATCCCAGCACCATCCGCAAGAAGCTCCGGAGGCCGGCATCTTCGTCGATGACCAGGACTTTGCCGGCCGAGCTTACCGGCCCGAGCGCCTCCCGTACCTTACTGGCGAGGACATCGGGGCTGAAGGGCTTGGCCAGGAAGCTCGTGTCTGCCGGCAAGGCGGCGGGCAGAGTCGTACCCTGTTTCACATAGCCGGTCATAAACAGGACCTTCATTTCCGGCCGCAAGGGTTTAAACCGATCCACCAGTTCATGGCCGGTCATTCCCGGCATCATCATGTCGGTTAACAGAAGATGGACCGGACCGGTATGGCGTTCGGAGAGCATCAGCGCTTCCCAACCGTTGGCGGCTGACAGGACCTGGTATCCATAGCTGCTGAGCACCACCTGAGCGAGTTTGCGAATGGCCTCTTCGTCTTCCACCACCAGAATGGTCTCGGTGCCACGCAAGGGCGTGGGAGTAGCCGGGGTTTCTTCCGGCACCGGCGTTTCGGCGACGCGCGGCAAGAAAATGTGGAAGGTACTACCTTTGCCGGGCGCGCTCTCGACCTCCACCGACCCGCCACTCTGGTTAATGATGCCGTAGACCGCCGCCAAGCTGAGCCCGGCTCCCGATTCTTTCTTCGTCGTAAAGAATGGCTCGAACAGGTGCGCGACGGCGTCTTCACTCATGCCCTTGCCGTTGTCACTTACCACGATTTCCACAAACGGTCCGGGCTGTACTCCCGGGTGCTGCCTGGCATAGGCTTCATCCAATTCTGTGTCGCGCGTCTCGACTACCAGGTTACCCGTGCTGCCCATGGCATCGCGGGCATTCGACGCGAGGGTGAAGAGCACCTCCTGCAACTGCCGAGGATCGGCTTTCACCGCGCCGCGTGAAGCACCCAGGGTAGTCGCGAGTTGAATTCCTTCTCCCAATTGGCCCCGCAGCGACCTCTCCGACTCGGTGACGATCGTGTTCAGGTCCACCAGCCTGGGCCGCAAAACCCGTCCCTGGCTGAAGGTAAGAAGTGGTTCGATGACTCCGCTAGCCCGCTCGCAAGCCTGCTTGATCTGCGTCAGGTTCTCGCGCATCGGATCGTTGCGCGGAATGTTGCCCAGCAGCCAATCGTTGTATCCTGAGATGATGGTGAAGAGGTTGTCGAAAGTGTGAGCGACGTTGCCGGCGAAATTACCGAGCGCTTGCAGTTTCTGCGTCTGCAGACGCCGTCCCTCCAGCACGCTCCGTAACGCTTCGGTTTCCTTTTCCTCGGTAACATCGCGCCCCGCGGCGACCCATTCCCGCACCGAGCCATCCTCGTTGCACACCGGGGCCGCGCTCACCGTCAACTGCCGGTACTGGCCATCGTGGCGGCGCAGGCGATACTCGGCTTGATAGGCCCCGCCGGTCTCACGGGCTTTCGCCAGCGTCTGCTCCACTTGGTCTCGGTCCTCGGCGTGCAAGGCGTGCAACCATCCCCGGCCTTGCGCTTCCTCGGCTGTTTGTCCCGTGAAAGTCAGCCAAGCAGGGGCAGCCTCCAGCATTTCTCCCGCGGCATCGATCGTCCACACGATCGGCGCGGCGGCGGAGGCCAGGGAGCGGCTCCGCTTCTCCAGGAGCGAGACTCTCTCCGCGAGTTCCTTCTGTTCCGTGGCGTAGCTCTCTTGCACGGCGTGCAGAGTTTCTTCCAGGCGCGACTTGTCCGCAGCGATGGCACTCAGACGCTCCTCAACGGTCCGCACCGCTTCTTCCAGACGCAAGCGCTCGCTGGCGTAGGCGGCTTCGTTTGCCTTCACGTTCTGCAACAGTTGATTGTGGGACTCCGCCAAAGCGCTGAGCCGCGCTTCACTCTCCCGAAGCTCTGCCTCCAGCTTCTGCCGTTCGCTGGCACGGTCGGTTTCCGTCGCGTGCAAGGTTTGGAGCAGTTGATTGTAAGATTCCGTTAGTGCACTATTTCGCGCTTCACTTGCTCGCACCTTCTCTTCCAGTTTTTGCCGTTCACTGGCGTGCACGAGCTCGCGCGACTGCAGTGATTGCTGTAGTTTGGCGTTTGCCGCGCTCAGCATGCTGAGCCGCTCTTCCCCTACCCGGAGCGTTTCTTCCATCTGGGACTTGGCCGCCGCCATCTGGTTGTGGCGCTCGTCGCCGCGACGGACCAACTCCTCTAGCCGCTGCCGTTCTCCGGCGTATAACGCCTCATTGGCTCGCAGCGCCTCTTGCAGTTGCGTATTGGAGGCACTCAGTTCCGTCACGCGCTCCTCTGCCGCGCGCCAACTCTGTTCCAGTTGCGACCGGGCTGCGGTCAACTGGCTAATTTGTTCCTCGCTGGCCCGCAACGATTCTTCCAGCCGCTGCCGCTCGCTGGCGTGGGCCGCTCCGTTGGCCTGCAACTCAGCCTGCAGTTGTGCGTTGGCAGCAGTCTGGGCCGCGACACGTTCTTGCGCCAAAAGCAGGCTCTCTTCCAACTGCGACTTGGCCGTGGTCGATACCGCAAGCTGCGCCGCGCTGGCCTGCAGCGCTTCTTCCAGCCGTTGCCGTTCACTGGTTTGCGACGTCGCATCTGCCTGCAAGGACGCCTGCAACTGCGTGTTGGAGGCTGTCAGCGCGGCGACACGTTCCTCCGCCGCCCGTAAGCTCTCCTCCAACTGCGTGCTCGCAGTGGACATTATCGAAAGTTGTTCTTCCGTAACCCGCAGTGCATCTTGCAGACGCTGGCGCTGGTCGGCGCTGGATGCCTCGTTGGCCCTCAGTGACTCTTCCAAATGCCGGCTGCTCTCCGCCAACTGATTGAGCTTCTCTTGGCTGTCCCGCAGCACCTGTTCCAATTGGGTGTTGGTGGAAACCAGGGTGGCCACCCGTTCCTCGCTCACCCGCAACGACTCTTCCGCACGCTTCCGCAGGGAGATGTCCGTCGCCATGAAGACCCATTGGCTTGCCTGCGGGCCTTGCGCGCCCGGTGCCGACCGCACCGCAAAAACACGGTACTCCCCATCCTGTCGCCGCACCCGGCACTCCGTTTCCTGGGGTACGCTCGTCTCCTCGACGCCCTCCAGGACTTCCGCCATCCGGTTACGGTCTTCGGGATGAACGGCTTGCATCCACCCCAAGCCCTGAACTTCTTCTTCCGTCTGGCCGGTAAAGGAACGCCATAGTCGGGAATCCTCGGCCATTTCCAAGGCGGCGCTGGTGGCCCAAGCCAGTTGCCCCGTCTCCACCAGCAAGGCATCGAGCAGCCTGTCGGCGGACGGGGGCACGGGCACGACGGGAGCAGGCGCCGCGGGCTCCTCGGAAATTACCTCCGCCCGTAAGTGCGGTTCGACTGCCGCCACCGTGTGGGTGGTGCTGGTCTTGCCGTCCGCGTCGTAGACCTCAAAAGTGGTGATATTCTCAGCGACCTCCAATTTGGCGCGCAGGCGATCACCCTCATCCAGCACCGATAAACCGGGCACGCCCCCCGGCGTACCCACGATGACGCGCGGCTTGCCTTTGTTGTCGGCGAAAACCAAACTGGTTTCACCGCCTTGCGCGGCGACGCCGACACGAGGGCCGGAATTGGCATCGGAGAGCATTAACCGCGTGCCACTCTCTTCCACAATGACGACCACGCGCGACCCGCCCGTGGCGTCGCGCAATCGTAGACAGGGGTTATCCGCAGTAAGGCCCAGTGATGCCCGCGGCCTTCCCAAGCCGTCGAACAGAGCTAGCCCAGGCTCTCCCTCCCCTACCAGCAGCCCAGCGCGAACGATGCCATTCTGATCGTGCAGGAACAATCCGGGACCATCCAAGGTCATGGTCAAGACGGCCCGCACCGCCCCATTGGCATCGCGCAGGATGAATTCCTCTGCCTCCACTCTACGGTTCGGCTTGGCAAACATAACGCACGGCTCCCCTCGCCACGACGAAACGGCGACTCCGCTCTCCAAGAGGCCTATCCGCAATTCCGACTTTCGTGTGCCGAGAGCATACACCCGCTCGCCAGCGGCTTCAAGGCCTTCAGTTTCATTAGCTTAATGTAGCAATTAATCTAAACAATAGTACGGGGGTAATACGACCTCAGTTTCTCCTGGTTTTCGCCGTCACCCGTGCCTTCGCTTTCTTCGCTTTTCGATTTATCGCCGGAGGTCGGGCTTGGCAGGACGGCTAGGGCGGCTTACTTCACTTGACCATCTCCCCGGGCAAGTGTAATCTGACCCGTGCAGACCGGCGCACGGGTGCGGCGCGAAGGGATCACGAAACTTGGACACGCGGTTGCTCATTGTGGACGACGATGGGCGCATCTGCCTGCTGCTGAAACAGTGGCTGGATGCGGAAGGATTCGTGTGCCAGACGGTCGGCGGCGGGGCGGAAGCGCTCGCGATGCTGTCGGTGCAGGCATTTGACGCCGTTATTTCAGATCTGAGCATGCCGGGTATGTCCGGTCTGGACCTGCTGGTAGAAGTCCGGCAGCGGTATCGGCACACCGCATTTCTGATGGCTACAGGGGTAGGCGACATATCATCGGGCATCCAGGCCATGAAGCAGGGCGCCGATGACTACCTGTTGAAGCCTTTCCAGCTGGAAGCGGCGGTGACCAGCGTACAACGGGCCCTGGAGCGGCGCCGCCTGGAGCGCGAAGTGGAGAATTATCGCACGCACCTCGAGGAAATGGTGCGGGAGCGGACCCGGCAACTGTACCAGGTGTACGACGAAACTCTGGAAGCCCTGGGGGCGGCGCTGGACTTGAAGGACGGCAACACGGCCCGACACACGCGCCGGGTCATCCATTACTGCCTGGAGATCGCTCGGGTCATGGGCTTTTCCGACGAGGACATGCAGCAGCTTAAGTGGGGCGCCTGTTTGCACGATATCGGCAAAATCGCCACGCCGGACTCCATTTTGCTAAAGCCTGCCAAGCTGACTCCGTCGGAAACCAGTGTGATGTGGGATCATCCATCCAGCGGCTATGAACTTGTCGACAGGGTCTCTTTCCTTTCAGCGGCGGCGCAGATTGTGCTGACCCACCATGAGCGCTACGATGGCTCCGGTTATCCGCATAAGCTGAAAGGAGATGCCATCCCTTTGGGGGCCAGGGTATTTGCGGTGGCCGACGCCCTGGACGCCATGACCTCCGACCGTCCCTATCGTCCCGCCCTGCCTTTCGCGGTGGCGCGCGACGAAATCCGCCGGGAGTCGGGACGCCAATTTGACCCCCGCGTGGTTGAGGCGTTCTTCTCCCTGCCCGAGGACACTTGGGTCAAGCTTCGAGAGAATGCGGAGCAGGACCGGTCAGCACGCATCGAGGCGGGGGCGCCGTTGGCCCAGCTTTTTGCTTCCGGCTCCTCGGGAAGCTGAACGACGCCGCTATTCTCCGGTACGCCTGTGGAAACTCAATGTCCAACGCCCTACTTGGCGACGAAGCCCGCTTCTTCTTCTCTCTTTCGCCTCACCTGCTTTGCATCGCCGGCCTCGACGGCTACTTCAAGACCCTGAATCCCGCCTGGCAACAATCCTTGGGTTTCACGCCGGAAGAACTGCTTTCGCGACCGCATCTGGAATTCGTCCACGCGGAGGATCGCGCGCGGACCAGCGCCGCCTGGAGCGAGTTGGCGCGCGGGAAGGCTACCCTGGCGTTTGAGAACCGCTGCCTTACCCAGGCCGGAACCTACAAGCGGCTCGCCTGGAACGCCTCCTCGCTGCCCGACCGTGGGCTGGTTTGGGCCGTGGTCCGTGACGCCAGTGACTCCAAAGCGGTGGTCCATCCGACTGCGGACTCACCCGCGTCGAGTGCGCGTGGTGCGGCGAGCGAACAGCTCCGCAATGAGCGGTTCGTTAACGCCTTGCTCGACGGCTTGCAGGTGGGCATTGTCGCCTGCGACGAACGCGGCGTCCTGACGGTCTTCAACCAAGTAGCCCGCGGCTGGCATGACGTGCCCCCGGAACCGCTGCCGGCGGAACGTTGGGCGGAGCACTACGGCTGGCGCCGGGCCGACGGGACACCCTTGGATCTACGGGCTATTCCGCTCTATCGCGCTTTGGAAGGCGAACTGGTCAGTAACGTGGAAATGATCATTGCTTCCCGCCTCGGCGAACTGCGCACTGTACTCGTCAGCGGCCGTCCCATCGTCGACGGTGACGGTAATAAATTGGGCGCCGTAACCGCAATGATCGACATCACCGAACGGAAGTGCCTGGAACAACAGTTTCGCCACGCGCAGAAAATGGAAGCGGTGGGACGATTGGCGGGTGGAGTGGCCCACGATTTCAATAACCTGCTGACCATCATTACCGGTTACGGCCAACTCCTCCGGCGCAACCTGGAATCCGGCAGCCCCCTGCAGGCTTACGTGGAAGAGGTCCTGAAGAGCGGCGAGCGGGCGGCGAGTTTAACGCGCCAACTGTTGGCCTTCAGCCGACGGCAGGAGTTTGCTCCCCGGCTGCTGGACCTGAACACGGTAGTGAGCTCCACCGAAAAGATGCTCAAGCGCTTGATTGGCGAAGATCTTGAGTTGACTACCGTACTAGCTTCCGGATTGGGGATGTGCAAGGCCGACCCCGGCCAGATCGAACAAGTGATCATGAACCTGGCTGTGAACGCGCGCGATGCGATGCCGCGGGGAGGCAGCCTGACTCTCGAAACAGCGAATGCTGACTTGGACGGCAACTATGCCCGCGGTCACATTCCGGTGAAGCCGGGCGCGTACGTCATGTTGGCCGTCAGCGATACGGGTTGCGGGATGGACGCCGCCACCCAAGCCCATCTTTTCGAGCCCTTCTTCACGACCAAAGAGGCCGGCAAAGGGACGGGCCTGGGTCTGGCAACGGTCTACGGCATCGTCAAGCAGCACGAAGGAAACATCTGGGTGTACAGCGAACTTGGCCACGGCACCACGTTCAAGATTTATTTGCCTCGCGTCCATTCCCACTTGGTGCCGGCCGATCGTCCCCACAGCCTGCCCCGCGAAGTGAGCGGTTCCGAAACCATTCTGTTGGTGGAGGACGAGGCCAGTGTGCGATCGCTGATCGCCAAGCTGCTGCGGTCGCTGGGCTACACGGTGCTGGAGGCCAGCCGCGCGGATGAGGCGCTGAAGCTGAGCGCGCAGTACGCCCATCCTGTGCACCTTATCCTTTCCGATCTGGTTCTGCCCCAGATGAGCGGCAGCGAACTGGTCCATCACCTGCGCCCGTCCCGCCCGGAAACCCGCGTTCTATTCATCTCTGGTTATACGGAAGAAGCGCTCAATCGCCGGGGTTTTGAAGGAGGGGCGGCGTTCTTGGCCAAACCCTTTACCGAGGATGCCTTGGCGGCCAAGGTGCGCGAAGTGCTGGAGGAAGGCAAGGCCTCGTCGTAATCCCCTGCCGGGGGCGTGCCCCAGCCGCGGTTCAGCTTTGGGTGCTCAGGCGCTGTAATTGAGCGTCCGCCCGCAGCAGTGAGGCGACGATTTGTGGGTCGAATTGCTTCCCGCTACAGCGATGCAGTTCCAGCACCGCGTCGCGATAGGTGCGGCGCTTCCGGTAGGAACGATCTGAGACGATGGTGTCGAACGAATCGGCGATGGCCAGTATGCGCGCGCCGAGGGGAATGTCCTCGCCTTTCAGCCGATCTGGATAGCCGCCCCCATCGTAAGTTTCATGATGGTGCCGCACCATCCGCGCGATCCGTTTGATGCTGCTGAGCTGCAGAGGCTCAAGAATCCGCTCTCCCAGCACGCAGTGGCTCTTCATGCAGTCGTATTCTTCCTGGGATAGGGGCGCGGGTTTAACGAGCACGTATTGCGGGATCCCGACCTTTCCGATGTCGTGCAGGATGCCGGCCAGCCGGACCTCCTCGATATCTTCGTAGGACAATTTCAATTCTCGAGCGATCTGCGCCGCCCAGCGCGCCACCGCCTGCCCGTGGTCTCTCGTATGCTGGTCCGAGAAATCAATGGCGCGCGCCAGTGACGTCACCGTGTCCAGCAGGTGCAGTTCGCCCAGGCCCATCTGAGAAGCCCGCTCGATGCGTCGCAGGTACTCACTGAAGGCCTCTGGTCCCGTGCTGAACACCTGACCGCCCACGCCCGCGCCGACGGTGGGGAAGTCTTGTGCATCGGTGGCCGACTCCGGTGCGTCGCCGACCGCTAGCCGCACGCAATTGCCCGCCTGCAACTTGGCCAGATACATCGCCCCATCGGCGGCACGCAGGACTTCTTCTTTCGTGGGTCCATGGTCCGGAAAGGCAGCCATGCCAATGCTGGCGGTAATGCCATGGGTCCGGAGCAGGGGATGGTTCTCGATATTGGCGCGCATGCGTTCCGCGAAAACGCGCGCTTGGGCGAGGGTTGCTTCCGGGATCAAAATGGCGAACTCGTCCCCGCCATAGCGCGCCACCACGTTGGACTGACGTACGCTTTCGCTGAGCACGTCGGCCACCGCTCGCAGCACCATGTCACCTTGCGGATGGCCGTAGCGGTCATTGACCTCTTTGAACTTGTCTAAATCCAGCATGATCAGGCAGAAGTTCTGGCCCGACCGCGTCGACCGCCGCCATTCGCGCTCCACTGCTTCCATAAAATAGCGATGCGTCTTGGCGCCCGTTAGCCCGTCCGTGATCGATTGTTCCAGGGCGGTTTGGTAGGCGTTAGCGTTATGCAGGGCCAGGGCGATTTGACGCGCCAAGCTTTCGGCCATCTGCACGTCTTGGGGAGAGAAGGCGTGCTCGCGCCGGCTCTCCAGGTTGAATACCCCCAGCAGCAAATCGTCCAGCTTAAGGGGCACGCTCAAGCCGGAACGGATACCTGGTTGTGGGGCCACGAACTGCGGTTCGGCCGCCGTGAAATCCGCCAGAACGGTGTGGCCCTCGCACGCCGCCGTGCCCGCTGGCCCCTCACCCAGAGTGATGTGCTGGTCCAGCACCGCAGTTTCAATTCCTGCCTGCGCTTCCACCACCAGTTTATTGCCCTCGCGCTCGACCACCGCGACATATGCGGATTCGCTTCCGAAGGCGGCCTGTGCGTGCTGGCAGACTTCATTCAGGAGTTCTTTAGGATGAAGAACCGACGCCGCTCGCTGGCCCAGTTCGTTCAGCACGGCCAGCCGCGTGGCCTGTTCTTTCTGGTACGAGAAACTGCGAGCGTTCTCGAACGCCTTGCTGGCTTCTTTGGCAATGACCTGCAGAAGGTCCACGTGCTGGGGCGTGATGTTCACGTGGTAATCCGCCATCGCTAGCACGCCCACCGACCCGTCGGTGAGAGCAAAGGGCACGCCTGCCCAGGAGCGCACGCGCGGACTGGCTGGCGAGTCGTGGGGGAAAGCGGTCCCTCCGCGCCAGTCTTCCGACACCACCAGGGGGGCCCGGGTACGCAGGACGTGGTCTTCCAGATTGCCGTCGGATGACCCTCGCGACAGATCCAGCGCCCATTCCGACTCGAAAGGTACCGCCCCATTCAGCGGCCCATGCGGGGAAGGCTGCAGATAGAGGGCGAATTCGCGGTTCCCCCAGATGCCTTTGGTTTCGCGCCGTAACATCTCGATCTGAGTGCGGAAGTCGAAGGTCTCCCGCAGGGCCAAGCCCAGGCGGTAAAGCCCGCGCAGTTCCTCCTGTTGCCGCTCTGTCATCCGCTTCGCCACCCATTGCTTCAGCGAAGCGCTCAATTGCTTGCCTACGGCCAATGCCAGCCGCAAATCGTACGCGGCCGAGGTAAGAGTGCGGACATCGCGGGTCGCCAGCAAGAGCGCGCCGTAACATTCCTCCGGCGTGCCCAAGCCGATAAGCACCGCGGTTCGCAGACCTTCGGCCTTCAAAATGCCAAGAAAGCTGCCGGACAGTGGTTCCCGGTGCCAGGCGTGGAACGTCTCCGGCGCGCGCAGGTTCGAGAAAACCATGAGCTCGCCCCAGCGCTGGGCGGCATTGGCCAGGTAAGAGCGCAAGGGTTCGGCCATCAGCAAGTCTACCGTGCGTGCCGAAAGCCCCTGCACTACAATCTGGCTGATACCCTTCCCCTGGCCGGTCTGTAGCAGCACGCATCCATCCCGGGAACCCCATTCCCGCAGCAGCATCCGTAGACACTTGTCGGCTAGTTGCCTGACGTCGGACATTGCGTCAAGCTCCCGGCGGAGGGTTGAGAACGATGCCAGGTGCGAGCGCCGCTTGGCCTTAGCCCGTTGTCGGCGCCACCTCTCCAGTGGGATCGCCGCCGCCAATACCGATGCCGCCCCGAGCAGAAGGAGGATATCCCACGATGGGATGACTGGAAGGCTACCCGTGGTGGTCATGGGTGCGTGGCAGCTTCTACGTTTATCGAATTTCCCGGCCGCTTCGCCGGCGCATACTGCGCACCGACGGCGTGCTGCGTGAAACGGACCTCAGGACAGCCTTCCCTGCAGCTCACCCTCAGGAATCCCGAGGCCGATCTTTCACCGCTGCCGATCAGGCGCCTGGAGTTACGGACATACTCCGTCAAAACGCCGATTGAAGCATTTTGGGACGTTATTTATTTTAAACTATTCTTACTGCGGACAACAGTGGCACTTCTCGCTGGCAGAGTCAAGCGGTTTGAGTCTTCCGCCGAGAGGGTCCCACAAGCCCGGCCCTCTTGCCCCAGGGCCCTTCCGGCCGCGCTATTGCGATCTTTCACTAATGCGACATAATGCCTGACTTAGAACGCGGGTGGCAAGCCGAAGCCGATGCCGCCGCTGACCGGCACAGCAGAACCGGTCATGAAGGAGGCATCGTCACTCGCCAGGAATACCGCCACTCGGGCCACCTCTTCTGGCTTGCCGATCCGGCCAAGGGCGTGCAGCTTGCCCGCAGATTTCCGCGCTTCATCGGGGTTTGGTTGGATCTCGAAGTACTCCCAAGCGAGGCCGGCATCGATGTAGCCGGGGCAGATACAATTCACCCGAATGCCTTCCTTGCCGTGATCGATGGCCATGGCTTTGGTGAGCGCAATAATGCCGCCCTTGGTAGCGCAATATCCGGCGCAGAGAGGCTCCACAAAGAACCCATTCACCGAAGCCATATTCACGATGCAGCCCTTAGTCTGACGCAAGTGTGGTAGGAAGTACTTCGAACAAAGGAAGATGCCGCCCAGGTTGATGCCGATCTCCCGATTCCACTCCTCCACGGTGGTATCTTCCACTGTCTTATTCACTTGGATGGCGGCGTTGTTAAAAAGCACGTTGATGCGCCCGAAGGTCTGGAGTGTCTTCGCCACCAGCGCCTGCACCGAGTCCGCAGCGGAGACGTCCGTCTGTACGGCTAGGCCCACCCCCCCCGCCGCCTTGATCTGGTCCGCGGTTTCGTTCGCCCACGCCAGATTAACGTCGGCGACCACCACCTGCGCGCCTTCCTTGGCAAACTCGATGGCGCTGGCCCGTCCAATGCCGCGGCCGGACCCCGTGACCACCGCAACTCGATCCTTGAGTTTCATTGTCTTGCTCCTTTAATTTGGTTCGTGCCTAGCCTCGCGAGCGCTTCCTTCCACGTCTCCGGCGGCCGATATACGGTGGCTTTCACCTCGACCGAGAACTCCTCGCCCGGCTGGAGAGAGCGGGTGGCCTTGCGTTCGAAGGCGTCGGCGAGATTTACCGGCCAGCCTGTCCACGGCTCCAGGATGACGTGGTGATGGCCACGCCAACCGCCGTAGTTGAGCCACAGCCACAGGCAGGGGCACTGCGCGAGAGGGAAAGCCAGCAGAAACCCTTCCCCCGTGCTCGCATCCTCCACCGCGTACCAGCCAGCTTCCAGGTCCACGGCGTAGTGGCCGATGCAGAGGTTGGCGCTGGCGCCGCGCACCTTGTTCATCTCGATCTTCTGCCCGCCAATCTCGAAGAGAGGCCAGTCGTAGCGCCGGCCGGTCTGCCCGTAAGCCGGATCGTTGGATTGGCCCACGACAGCATGCCGGGCGGGAATGCGCAGGATAGTATTCTCAGTGATCGCCAGCGCCGGGTGCGTGCCCCAGAGAAAATCCACATTCATCGGTCCCAGGTTCGTGACTTGGTAACGCATTTGGACGACGGGAGCAGTTGCCGCGAGCGCCACTGTCTTCACCGCTCGGACCGGGCTGATGGGTCCGAAAGCGGAAAACTGAGCGGTGGCCCCATGTGCCGACGACCGGGCGGAATCCACCTTCCAACGCAGCGATCGCATTTCCCCCAGGTCGGGGTAGCGCTGTCCGCGAAAGGTGCACGTGTCGCAGGTCGGGAAGCCATCGTCCCATCCCCCGCACCAGTAGTTGTCAAACTCACTCTCGATGGGGTAGACCTGCGGTTCCGTCCTTGGGTTGTGCCAGAGAATGTTCCGGCCTGCGGGCTTCCAGATGAGATCGTAGATTTTGGCTCCGACCTCCGGCAGCACCCGCACCTTCAGCCAGCGGTTCTCGAGATCAACCGTTTGCAACGCGCCCAGCTTGCTTCTCCGCACGGAGTTTTTCATCCTGCTTCCTTTCGGGCCCTAATTCGCGGCCTTGGCTCCGTCCGGCGCTTTCTTCTCGTAGGACAGTGCTACCGTGGCCAGCAGCGCCAGGACGATGCCCGCTCCTTCCCGCCAGGAGAGCTTTTCATGCAGCAGGGGAACCGCCAGCCCTACCGTCACTACCGGGTAGAGCGCAATCAGCGGCGTAACCACCGAAGCTTTCCCGCCGTGGTGGAACGCCGCGAGACTGGTGAGTACTCCCAAGCCGTTCAGAACCCCGCCCAGGATGGCAAGCAACCAGGCCAGCGCCGTTATCTTCCAATCCAGCGGCTGAAACAGCAGAATTACCACCGCAATCGGTATGAAAGCGGCAGAGAAGAAAACCAGCGAAAGCTCCACGGAGATGTAATTGGTGGCGAGCTTCTGGGTCAGTCCCGTGAGCCCCCAGAGCACCATCGTCAACAACGCATAAGCCAGCCAAATCGACATGCAGCTTCTCCTGCCGGGCAACGATCGAATAACCTCAGGCGCTGAAAAGCAGAATCGCTCCGATCGCCATGGCAATACCTGCGACTTGCACCCAGTTCAGCTTCTCTTTCAGCAGAGGAATGGCCGTGAGTACCGTGAAGAGCGGATAGACGCCGGTGACGGGCACCACGGTGGAAGCCTTGCCGCCGTGACTTAACGCTTCGTACATGGTGATGTTGCCGATCCCGCCCAACACGCCGGTGATGAAGGCGAAGGTGCCGCCGCGCCAACGGTGCTGGCCCGTCCATATCTTCCCGGATCGCGCCACGACCAGGACTAAGGGCAGCAATCCTAGGGTGAACACCACCTGGTTGACCATGGGAGATATGCGGTCCATGGCCAGTTTGGACACTACGCCCCAAGCGCCCCAAAACACCGTCGTCAGAATGCTGTACCAAAGCCACTTCGGCATGTTTTCAATCCTCACTGCTCCCGGAAATACGATTCACGGTTTGGATCAGCTCGAGTCGCCGAGTGATTCTACGACGAAAACTGTCTGTTATCCAGGTTGCCGTTTGGCTCTGTTGCAGCAATGTGAGAAGTTCCTATTGCAGCAAAGTAGAAAGTTCCTGTTGAAGACGGCAGAGTAGCCGGATGGAAAAACAAGAGCTGTTGTTGATGAGTGGGAAAGAGCGCGACCGGTTGAAGGTGTTACACGAGGTCGAGGCTGGGCATTTGACGCAGCGGTTGGCGGCGGTAGCAGTTAGGGATCAGCGACCGCTGGGTGCGGGAACTACTGGTACGGGTGAGGCAGTAGGGCGATGCCGGGGTGGTGCATCGGCGGCGTGGCGCAGCTGCGGTCCCGGCAGCTAATGTTAGTCACCTTAAACGACGCCTTGGCGATTCAAGAAGGCCCCACAATTCCGATCGGACCCCGCAATGTGTTTGACCAACCAGTCCTTAAGAAAGCTCAGCACTTCGGCGTTCATTGTCACCGTGCCTTCTTGGAACTGTTCCTGGTAGACCAGGACCTGGGCGATCAGACGGTCGTGCTCAAGTTTATGGGCAGTATAGTCGGGGTAGGCATGGGACCGCATGAGATACTCTTCTGTAGCGAAATGGTCGTGCGTATCGCGGACCATTGCAGAGAGAATATGTTCTAATTGCACTCGATTCCGACCTTCTGTCATGGCCTCATTCAGCTCGTTCAGCAGGCCTACCAGTTTCTTGTGTTGGGCGTCCAAGGCGGCCACTCTTACGCTGCGTTCCTCAGTCCAAACGAGAAGGGGTTTGATTGCCGCTTTCATTATTTCTCTCCCACTAGCCTTTCGATAAGCTGCTTCGCCCGTGGAGATCCTCGACAGGTACGATTTCGGCCGCCTGAGGCCGCAAGCGCCGCCCGCATTGCCGGACGGCATCAAAACACACCCTTGGCATTCAAGAACGGGGCGTACTTCTTGTCCCACCCCAGAATGTGTTTGATTAACCAGTCCTTCAGGAAACTCATCACTTCGATGCTCAGCCCTACCTCACCGCTCAGGACTTTGTCCTGATAAGCCTGGATACGGTCGGTCAGACGTTCGTGCTCCCGTTTGTGACTGAAGTAGCCCTCATAGCCGTTCGACTGCATAAGCCCTTCTTCCGCCGCAAAATGGGCGCGCGTGTAATCGAGTAGACCGGTGAGGACTTGCCCCAATTGCGCCCGGCCGCGCCCTGCCGTCATGGCCGCGTGTAAGTCGTTCGTCAGGCTCAGGAGCTTCTTGTGTTGCGAATCCACAACGGCTATCTTTACGCTGTATTCGTCACTCCAGGGAAACAGGACTGCTGGTGCTGCCATAACAACCCCCCATAAACGTCTTCGTACCTATCGAAGCGCTGCTTTTCCCCATCGGCTGTGCCACGGAACGCCTTTACGTATCTGGAGGAATGGGGCAAGCCCCGGGAAACCAGGGCGCGTATGAGACCGTATCCAAATGCCAGGGAAAGGCGTGCCTCAAGGCGACACGGTGTCGTATTTGGAGAAAGTCAATCGACAATTAGTCTGAAGGTGCAGGCGAGCATCCAGTTCTTTGGTCCGCCGCCGGGCTCGGAAAGCGTATCTTCAAGAGGACATTCGCCGCTATGAGCGCTTAGATCGCACAGATCATAGTGGTGCAGCCCGCGAACGGTTCAGGCCTGCCTTTGCCAGTGCAGTCGAAGGGCAATACATACCGTCGACTGGTAGATCGACCTTTGCGCGCGACGCGTTACCTTCCAGCCTAAAACTCCGTTAGAGATTGATTCTAAAATCACGAATATGTGATTACGGTTGTAACCATGCCGACAGCAGTTAGGTGTATACTACGCCGCCTTAGTTGCAGGTCAATCCAAAGCACGGGGCCCCACCATGACATGCACTATTACCCGCCAAACGTCGGACTCTACCACTCGCC
>Ga0335071_10003144_pt1 | contig 17519 bp, 17 predicted proteins | sample Lox_Sample_15_FD_206724 | JGI IMG/M metagenome (GOLD analysis project Ga0335071, IMG submission 206724) | Soil microbial communities from Loxahatchee National Wildlife Refuge, Florida, United States - Lox_Sample_1.5 | ecosystem: Environmental > Terrestrial > Soil > Wetlands | place: USA... | reverse complement strand
TAAAAAATCTGATCGTGTCCTTAACTTGATTGAATTGGCAATCCCCATTTAGGCCTCCGTTTTTGGTAAAAGTGCCATCTGCAACAGCCGTAGCCGCCGCCTACCGTTTTTAGAAATATCCTGCCCCTTTTCAATCGCTTCCTGAGCGACTATTAGTTCCGCTCCGAGGACATAGAGACGCAGATTACGGAGCAATCTCCTTGACGATCGCGGCGGACCAACCGAGAAACCCAATGCTTTTTTTGCCCGCTGACAACTGCGACTAATCGTTTCCATAAATCACCTCCTTTGTGGTTGGCGGTGGAAATAAAGATCAAGTAATCTGCCTATATTTTAAAATAATTTTTAAAAAAGTCAATGGTGTTCTTAACCGCATTTTTACTAACTTTTTTTCTTTCGTGGTTTTTTACCTGGCTGATAATTAAATTAGCTCTCGTTTTTAATATAGTTGATCGTCCTGACGGCCAAAAAAAAATTCATCGACGAGCCGTGCCATTACTAGGAGGCCTGGCAATTTTTTTGTCTTTTTTCCTTGTATTATTTGTTTTTCGCCAGTATTTAATTAGCGGTATTTTGACTTATCGGCATTGGCTGTGGTTTTTTGCCGGCGCCGGCTTTCTCATGTTGGGAGGAATTTTGGACGATAAATATGATCTCCAGCCGGCTCGCCAAATAATTTTTCCACTTTTAGCGATTGCCTGCGTTATTGCCGGCGGCATCGGCATTGGTAAAATTACCAACCCTTTGGGCGGATTTATATATTTTAGTTTCATCACCTCGTCTATTTTTACCGTCATCTGGCTAATGTTGATGATGTATACCACTAAATTATTGGACGGTTTGGATGGGTTGGTGACCGGTATTTCCGGCATCGGCGGTTTGATTATTTTTCTTTTCACCGTCACGACGAAATATTATCAGCCGGATATCGCGCTGGCGGCAATAATTTTTGCGGCCGCTTGTCTGGGGTTTCTTGTTTTAAATTGGTATCCTGCCAAGATTTTTTTAGGGGAAGGGGGATCGTTACTACTTGGTTATATTTTGGGAGTTTTAGCCATAATATCCGGGGGAAAAATTGCGATCGCTCTTCTAGTGCTCGGTCTGCCTTTATTGGATTTGGGTTGGACGATTCTGCGCCGCTTGGGGTCTGGCAAAAATCCTTTTCAAGCAGCTGATCGTCGTCATTTGCATCATCGCTTGTTGGGGTTGGGGATTGGCGAACGAAGAACTGTTTTGATTTTCTATTTCTTCTCCTTTCTATTTGGCTTGCTGGCGTTATTCCTGCAGAGCAGAGGAAAATTGCTAGCCGTTTCCATTCTCGTGATTATCATGATTTGTTTGCTAATCGGTCTAGCGATCAGAGAAAAGAAGAATGGAGTTCTAAATAATTTCTGATTTTTTTATGAGCCGACGTTTATATTTATTTATTTTAATCTGCTGGTTAACCTCGGTTTTTACCTTGCTTTGGATTCCTTTGCCGTATTTTTTATTTTGGTCCAATAAAATCGCTTACGCCGACAAGGCGGTCCACTTTATTTTTTTCGGCGTGATGGAATTTTTATTTTTAGCGCTTGGTCTTAAACTAAATAAATTCAAATATCTTTGGGTCGCTTTATTTTCTTTTACCGTTGTGACTTTATTAAATATGATCGGCGAAGCAGTTCAGGATTTTATTCCGGGTCGCATTCCTTCTTACGCCGATTTCTTTGCCGGCCTTCTCGGCATTCTCGCGGCCATACCTTTGGCCTACATGATTTATCGCTCGCCGCGCCCAAAATTACTGCTGCATGTCTGCTGCGCCCCTTGCGCTACGGCGGTTGAGGAAATTTTGTCAGCCGGTTATCAATTGGAATTATATTTTTTCAATCCCAATATTCACCCTTACGCGGAATATTTAAAACGCCTGGCTGAAGTAAAAAAATTGGCGCAAAAATTATCGTTAAAATTAATTATTGGAAATTACGACCATCATTATTGGCTTCGGCGCGTAAGCGGTTTGGAAGCCGAGGTTGAAGGTGGGAAACGGTGCGATGTTTGTTTCATTCACCGCTTGAATAATACGGCTGCGCTGGCCAGGCGGCGGAACATTTCCAGTTTTGCCACCACCCTTTCCATCAGCCCGCACAAAAATTCTCATCAGATTAATTCAGCCGGCGGAATTAGCGCCGGCTGCGCCGGTCTTGATTTTCTCGCTCGAGATTTTAAAGCTGATAATGGTTGGCAACGCTCGCTGCTGTTATCCAAAAAATTCGGGTTTTACCGGCAAAAATATTGCGGCTGCGAATTTTCTTCGCGTAGCGCAAATCGCTTAACGCAAAACGGATAATAAAAATCGCGGTGCACACGGTGAATTGATTTTTGCCGATAGAATGGTATAATAAAGAAAAATAACCAACAATCAATCGCTTTCGCTTTGCGCTGCGCGATATGTGTTGTGCGTCTTATGACTCGTGAAAAATGGGACATACTTAAAAGCAATATCCTGGATACTTTTCCGGTTAATGACCAGGGGCGAGAACATTTTGAAGAAGAAGGCGGTGTGGACCTGGATTTCATTGAATTCAACGGTCCGTTAGGTAAAACACGTTTGGAATTTATTGAAAAGCCGGTAGTTTTGGGTAAAAAAACTATTTATTCGCATCGCGGCGGATCTGATACCGGAGTTGAATATCAATACAGCCCAACGGAAAAAAGCTCACGAATGATTGCCTATCAATGGAACAAAGAGGCTAACGACTGGACGGAAATTAGCGCTGAAAAATTCAACATACCCGATACTCTCTGGTAATTTTCCCATGGCCTATTTTTTTATATTTTTAACTCCGCTAATTAATCTCGCTCTCTTTGAATTATTTTTTTTCCGTAATTCATTATTTTATTGGTGTCTAATCATCAGCATTGCATTGATTTTAGTGTCAGTTCAGATAATTTCCGGCAAAAAAATATTTAGCCGAGATTATTGGAATTTTTGTATTTTTCCTGTTCTTTTTTCCGGTTCGCTGGCGGCTTATTCGCTGCTGCAAGTGGGGAATTTTACTATACAGCTGCTGTATTTGTTTGACGCTATTTTTATTTTTTATTATTTAAAAAATATTTACGCCGGACAGCGAGATGAATTTTTAGAGAATATTTCGTCCTACGGAAATTTCTTCACCATATTTTTTTCGTTCGCCGCGATCTATGGCTTAAGTGATTTTTTAGGCGCGCCGGTCTGGATTCTTGTTTTGGCCGCCGCCGCGATAATTACTCTGATTATTTATCAGATTTTTTGGGTCAATCGCGTATCGCTTGCCGCCGCATCAACATTTATGTTGCTTTCCTGCCTAACATTGATTGAAATTGGCTGGGCACTATTTTTTTCTATTATGTTGTAATTGGTTTGACTCGCCTGCAAATCAGCGGAAAAGCGACGTCCCGCAATATTCGCTTATACCTTCTTTCCGGCTCGCTTTCTATTACAATTTTATTATTAGCCGCTAAATGGGTTTAATATGAAATCGGACAATATTTTAAAAATTGAAACAAAGAAACAGCTTAGTGTTAGCTGGTTTTTTGTCGCCTCGATTATTTTTGGATTAGCCGGCGGTTTAATCGCCCTCTTAATCACGCGCTCTTATTTCAGCGCCGCGCTGGACATTACGCCGACGGTGGAAAATTTAAATAATTCTCAAAATAATTTGCGCCAAGCCACGATGCTGATTGAAAGCGCAAAGAAAATAATCGTTGGCCAGCAAAATAACGTTACCGAGGCGATTTCTTCCAGTCAGAATACAATTGTCGGTATTTTTAAAAAAATAGATGGCGCGGCCACGACGTCCAATGCGAATTTAACCAAGAAAAATTTCAATCTCAGCGATTATTACAATTTGGGAGGCGAAGTCGGGGAAGGGTTGGTCATGACCAGCGATGGCTGGATTTTAGCCGCCCCTTTTTCCAAAATCCCCCTAGACAATTCGACGATAAAAAATTTCGTGATAATCACTCGTAATCAGGACATCTATAATATTGATCAAATAAAAAAAACCGGTATTGATTCGTATTTTTTTCTTCATTTGCGCGGCGCGAAAGATTTGCCGGTCAAGGGTTTTGTCAATAATTTGGATATCAGCAGCGGACAATCGCTGGTAGTTCTTGATTGGGAAGGCGACAGCTATCTAAGTTCTATTGTTAAGAAAAACGCCCCAAGCGAGGAAATTAGAAATAGCGATGTGGCAACGGACAAATTTTTTCTTGCCAATGATTTAAATCAATTTTTCAGCCAGGCGTTTATTTTTAATTTTAACGGTGAAATCGTTGGCTTCTTTGATAATAAGTCGGGTTTTACTCCGCTGAACGGTTTTCGCCCTTTGATTCGCGAATTGGGCGGAAATATTATCAGTCAGCGCCCATCATTAGGAGTTAATTACGTCAACCTGGAAGATTTTGCCATAAAATATCCCGGCTACGAAAAAGGCGCCTTAATCCGCGGCACTGAAAAAATTCCGTCAATTAAAGCTGGCAGCGTCGCGGCGACGGCCGGTTTGCGCGAAGGGGATGTGATTATTTCGGTTGACAATTCGGAAATTGATTCGCAGCACGATTTGGCCGACATTATCCAAAAATATTATGCCGGCGATCAAATCAATATTATATATCGTCGGGCTGGTGCGGATAACTCACTGCGTCTCAAATTGGACGCGCTGCCTTGAACGTTTTTCCTCGCTAACCATAAAAATAAATCATATGAAACTTAAATCGCTAAAAAAATCCATCGCTAAAATTAAAAACAAGGCGGTTTTTCTTCGCGTCGATTTCAATGTTCCGCTGGCGAACGGACAAATCAAGGATGATAGTAAAATTGCCGCGGCTTTGCCGACGATCCGATTTCTGCTGCGTTATCGCTGCAGAATCATACTTGCCACTCATTTGGGCGAACCGAGCGGCAAGGTTAACCGCAAATTTGACGTGCGCCCTCTGGCAACGCGTTTGACGAAGATGCTGGGCGCCAACCGACTAACCGTATCCAAGGAAATAATCGGCGCCAAAGTTACGACAGCGGCTAAAAAACTTAAGCCCGGTAAAATATTATTTTTACAGAATCTGCGTTTTAATGGCGGCGAAGAAAATAATAATCTTGCTTTCGCGAAAAAACTCGCTTCTTTGGCCGAGGTTTACGTTAACGAGGCCTTCGCGGTTTCGCATCGTTCACACGCTTCGGTTAGCGCGATTAAAAAATTTTTGCCGGCTTATGCCGGATTATTTTTGGAAGAAGAAATTCGCAATTTGGATAAAGTTAAAAAACCGGCCAAACCGCTGGCCGTTTTGCTTGGTGGCGCTAAGATTAAATCAAAAATCAATTTAATCAATAATTTAGCGACGCCGGCCGAAAAAATTTTAATCGGCGGAGCTTTAGCGAATAATTTTTTCCAAGCCATGGGTTTGAGTATTGGAAAGTCCTTAGCTGATAAAGAAAGCGTGGCAGTGGCCAAAAAGTTATTAAAGAATAAAAAAATTCTTTTACCGATTGATGTAGTGGTGGAAACAAATCACGGACCGCGGGTAAAAATTATTGACGAAATCGCCGCCCAAGATATTATTAGCGATATCGGACCGCAAACTATCTGGTTATTCGCCTCAATTTTAAGAAAAGCTCGAACTTTAATTTGGAACGGTCCATTGGGCGTTTTTGAACAACCGCATTATCGTCATGGCACGGTCGCTTTGGGCGAAGTAATCGCGGCCCGTTCGCGCGGTAAGGCCTTCGGTGTGGTTGGCGGCGGCGAAACAGTGGAGGCGCTCAAACTCACTAAAATGGAACACTGGGTGGATTGGATTTCTACTGGCGGCGGAGCCATGCTGGCGTATTTAGGTAATGAAAAAATGCCCGGACTAGATTAAATCAAAGATTAAAAATAAGAAATAAGAAATATTTGTCTATGGCAAAAATTAACAATATCAAGGCGCGGGAAATATTGGATTCAAGAGGCAACCCGACCGTGGAGGCCAAAGTTATTTTAGATAATGGCGTCACGGCCAAGGCTTCGGTGCCTTCGGGCGCATCCACAGGCATTCACGAAGCTCACGAATTGCGCGACCGTGATAAAAAGAGATACGGCGGCATGGGAGTTTTAACTGCCGTAAAAAATATTAAGGCAACGATCGCTCCGGAATTGATCGGAACTGACATTATTAAACAGGCGGAAATTGACGAGAAAATGATTAAATTGGATGGCTCGGAGAATAAAAAATATCTCGGCGCCAATGCTATTCTAGCCGTCTCGTTAGCTTGCGCCCGGGCCGGCGCTGTCTCGCAAGGGCAAGAATTATTTGAATACCTCAAAGAAATTTACGGCTTGGAGAAAAAATATTCTTTGCCGACGCCTTCGTTTAACATCTTCAATGGCGGCAAACACGCCGACACCAATTTGGATTTTCAGGAATTCATGATTTTGCCCTTGAAAAAAACCTCCTTTAAAGAGAAGGTGAGGATGGGCGCGGAAATTTTTCATGAGCTGGCCAATGTTTTAAAAAAGGGCGGATTTGATACCGATGTCGGCGCGGAAGGTGGCTATGCTCCGGACATTGTTTCCTCGGTTCAGGCCATAGAATTTATTGTCACGGCCATTATTAACGCGGGCTACAAACCAAAATCAGACGTTGGGTTAGGGATAGATGTCGGCTCATCGGAATTGTACAACGAAGAAAGCGGCAAATATGTTTTTAAACTAGATAATGCTTTTTTGGCGTCCGCGGATTTAATTGGTTTGTATGATGAGTGGTTGAAAGAATTTCCCATTATCTCCATTGAAGACGGTTTAGGCGAAGATGATTGGTCGGGATGGAAAAAGATGACCGACGAGCTGGGCGAAAAAATAATGCTGATCGGCGATGACTTGTTCACTACCAACATCAATCGCTTGCGCAAAGGACTTAAGGAAAAGGTCGCCAATGCTATTTTAATTAAACCCAATCAGGTGGGTACATTAAGCGAAACCATTGAATGCGTTAAATTAGCGCAGAAACACCATTACCGCGTGATGGTTTCGCATCGCAGCGGCGAAACCAATGATGATTTTATCGCCGATTTGGCGGTGGCGGTGGGCGCTGATTACATCAAGTCCGGCTCGCTGTCTCGCGGCGAGCGACTGGCTAAATATAATCGTCTTATGGAAATTGAAGACATTCTTTATGAACAAAATTAAACGTCGCCGCGCTGCCGGTCAAAAAAAACAAAATCTCAAAGGACTACCCTTAATTTTATTAATTTTGGATGGTTGGGGCATAACCAAACCTAGCCGCGGTAACGCGGTGACTTTGGCAAAAACGCCAACGCTGATCGCTTTGGCAAAAAAATATCCTTACACTTTGTTGCACGCGCATGGAAAATTCGTCGGTTTGCCGGCGGGTCAGGTTGGCAATAGCGAAGCCGGACATATGAATATCGGCGCCGGCCGGCTAGTGGAACAGGATGCGGTAAAAATCAACCGCAGTATTACCGAAGGAACTTTTTTCAAGAATGTAGCCTTCCGGGAAGCGATGAGGCGCGTTAATAAAAATCATTCCAAGTTGCATTTGATGGGCATGCTTTCCAACGGCATGAGTCCGCACAGCGATTTAAGTCATCTTTTTGCGTTAATTAAGATGGCCCGGCAAAATAAAGTTAAGCGCATTTATTTGCATCTTTTTACCGACGGTCGCGATTCTCCGCAGCATGAATCGTTGCGCCTAATCAAGGGTCTGGATAAAGTCCTCAATAAAGACATTAAAATTGCCACAATCATGGGCCGGTTTTACGCCATGGACCGCAAGAAAGCATGGAACAGAACGCGCGCCGCCTACAATGCCATGGTTTTAGGCGATGGACTCACCGCCGCCAGCGCGGAAAAAGCGATTATTGAAAGCTATAACCGCGACGAAACCGATGAATACATTAAACCGTATCTGATTGATAAAGCAGGGCTTATCGCCGACAACGACTCCATAATATTTTTTAATTTACGTTCGGATCGGGCCAGACAATTAGCCAAAGTTTTTATCCAGAAAGATTTCACGAAACGCAATCACGGTTCTTTTTTGCGTAAAAAAACATTGCAGAATATTTACTTTGTGACCATGACCGATTTTGGCCCCGACTTGGATAGTATTGTCACGGCCTATCCGAGCGTTGATATCAAACAGACCTTACCGATCGTTTTGAATAATTTAAAGCAGCTTTATCTGGCGGAATCGGAAAAATTCGCGCATGTAACTTATTTTTTTAACGGCGGTTACGCGGGAATGATTAACGGCGAAGAACATTTTATGATCCCTTCACCGGATGTTTATTCATATGATCGCGCCCCGCAAATGCGCAGCTATGAATTAACGGAGAAGGTGTTGCAGGACCTCAAGAATGACCGATATGATTTTACCGTGATGAATTTTGCGGCCTCCGACATGGTAGCTCATACCGGCAACCTGAAAGCCGCCATTACATGTTGCGAGATTATTGACGAGTGCGTGGCCAAGATAGTTGACGCTTATCTGCGCCATAACGGAACGGTTATTATCACCGCCGATCATGGCAATATTGAAGAAATGATTAATTTAAAAACCGGCGAAGTTGACACTGAACATTCAGTTTTTCCCGTGCCCTTTAATTTAATAAATAATCGTTTAAAGAATCTTAAATTGCGCGAAGGCGGCTCATTATGCGATATCGCGCCGACGATTTTGCAAATAATCGGTCAAAAAAAACCGGCGTTAATGACCGGCCGCGGTTTGCTTAAAAAAAATAAACCATGATTTTCTGTTATTGCGATAACTATATTTTTTGTAATTTATGGATTTCAATTTTCAGAATAGGCTCGCCAAAGAAAAAATCGGGCCGGTTGTCTTATTAATTATTGACGGTTGGGGAATCGCGCCGGCGGGTGAGGGAAATGCCTTGAGCAAGGCGAACATGCCGAATTACCAAAGTTTGCTGGCCAAATTTCCCGCAACGTCATTAGCGGTAGCGGGCATTGGCGGCGCGCTTTCCGCGAAAATAAACATCGCGGAAAATTACCGTCTGCTCGGTAGCGGACGGCGTAAATCAACACCGCGGCAAACTTTTGCCGAACTACTTGATCATTACCATAAAAAATGGTTCATCATCAGCGATCCGGAAAAAATCGGTTATCTGGCTTTTTTTTATTTAGGAACAAATTCTCTCCAGCCGGAACAATTTTTTCTTCCCATTATTTCCGCTAAAAACGATCGGGGCGAAATAAGCGAACAATTAATTTCCCGTCAAGTTGAGGAAATTACCAAAAAAATCAATTCGCTGAAATTTGATTTTATTATCAGCGGTTTTTCCGGACTTGACCTGGCCGCACACTTGGGTGATTTTTCTGGAACCATTCGGGCTGCCGAAAACATTGATCGCGCCCTCAAGTCCATTGCTAAAGCGGTATTGTCTCGCCAAGGAATTTTGTTGATTACTTCTTCTCATGGTCACGCCGAAAAGATGTTAGACATGAAAACCGAACTGAAAAATATTAAAGATACGACCAATCCCGTACCCTTGCTGATTATTGGACAACAATTTGAAGGCAAAACACTGGACTGGCCCGAGCCGCCCAATGGTGATTTATCGCTTGTCGCTCCATCGGGCAATTTACTGGATTTAGCGCCGACGATTCTAAAAATAATGGGACTGGAAATTCCCAGCGGAGTGGAAGGAAAACCCCTTATCTGATTATAAAATAATTTTTTTACAAAAAAAGCGGTTCCACCGCTTTTTATTTTTTATCTAAATTCTATTTTTTACATCACCCAAAAACCAATCAAACTAACCAAAAATCCGATCAACGCGCCGACTGCCGCCTGTGCCGGGGTGTGGCCGATGCGCTCTAAGAGATGCGGATAATTATTATCCAGGGGTTTGTCCGGCTCTTCCTTCAAATCTTTAATCAATTCATTTAGCATTTTGCCATGCTCGCCCAAATAACGGCGAATCCCAACCGCATCGCGGATGACAATTATGGCCAATACCAGCGCGATGGCAAAAAGAGGGGAGAGGATTCCTTGCTTTAATCCGATAATCGTCACTAGCGCGGTTACGAGCGCCGCGTGCCCCGAAGGCATACCCGAATAAGAGATAATCGTCTGCCAGCCCATTTTTTCGTGATTGGACTTAATGAATAATTTTGATGCCTGGGCAATCACGGCGGCCAACAGAGGCAAAATTAAGTATGACATAAATGGATTAGGTTATTAAAAAACAATTTTTAAACTGAAGTTCATAATTTGCATCTAGATATCCAAATTACTAACTTTTTTGGCATGCGTCTGAATGAAATGTTTGCGCGGGGCAACTTCATCACCCATCAGCATTTCAAAAATTTCATCCGCGGTTTCGGCTGTTTCCAAAGTTATTTGTTTCAAAATTCTTCGCGCCGGATCCATCGTTGTTTCCCAAAGCTGTTCCGGATTCATTTCGCCCAAGCCCTTGTATCTTTGAATACGCAAAGTCGCAGATTTTTTGGATTTTTCATCAATAGTTTCCTCTTCCATCGCTTCTTCAGTTTCATCGTCCGCGGCGATTTCTTCAACCTCTTCAACTTGTCCGCCCAGTTTTTTGATAATTTTTATTTTCTCATCATCGCTATAGGCGTATTCAATTTGCGCGCCTTTTTTAATTTGATAAAGCGGCGGCTGGGCAATATACAAGTAACCTCCGGAAACCAGCGGCTCAAAATGACGGTAAAACAAGGTTAAAAGCAAAGTCCGGATGTGAGCGCCGTCAACGTCGGCATCGGTCATAATAATTATCCGATGATAACGCAATTTTGATAAATCAAATTGCTCGTCAATATTCGTCCCTAAGGCGATCACCAAATTCTTGATTTCATTATTAGCCAGCATCTTGTCTAATCGCGCCCGCTCGACATTTAAAATTTTTCCTCTTAAAGGCAAGATGGCTTGAAATTTGCGATCCCGTCCTTGCTTGGCCGAGCCGCCGGCGGAGTCGCCCTCCACAATATATAATTCGCACTCTTCCGGTTTGCTGCTGGAGCAATCCGCCAATTTGCCGGGCAGGGTCATTCCTTCCAGCGCTCCCTTGCGCAAAATCGTGGCTCTAGCCGTGCGGGCAGCGAGACGCGCCATGGCCGACAAATAGCATTTGCCGATAATCGCTTCCGCGTCCTTCGGATGTTCTTCCAAAAAATCGGAAAATGCCGCGCCAAAAACTTGTTCCACCGCGGTTTTTATTTCCGCGTTGCCTAATTTGGCTTTGGTCTGACCCTCAAATTGCGGATCTTTTAATTTAACGCTGATGATGGCGGTTAAACCCTCGCGCACGTCATCGCCGGTTAAATTTTCGTCCTTTTCTTTAAGTAAATTATGACCTCGCGCATAATTATTAAGAGTTCTCGTTAACGCCGTTTTAAAACCGATGACGTGCATGCCGCCTTCAACGTTATAAATATTATTGGCAAAAGGCAAAACGGTTTCATTAAATTCATCATTATATTGCAGCGCGACCTCAATTCGCGAACCTTCAATTTCTTTATCAATATAAAAAATATTTTCGTGTTTTACCGTGTTGTTGCGATTCAGCGCCTTGATATAAGCCATGATCCCGCCCTCAAAATGGAATTTATATTTTTTTTCCTGTCCCTTAATGCGGTTATCGTTAGCTTCAATAGTAATGCCTTTGGTTAAATAGGCCTGCTGGCGCAACCGCGTAAGAATTTTGTCCCAATCAAATTCCAATTCGGTAAAAATAGTCGCGTCGGGTTTAAAAGTTATAATCGTTCCCGTGCCGGTTGCTTTGCCGACGACCTTGGCGGCAGCTTTTGGCTTGCCGATTTTATATTCCTGAACCCAGGCCTTGCCGTCGCGATGAACTTCCGCCTTCATATATTCGCTCAAAGCATTAACAACCGAAACGCCGACGCCGTGCAAGCCGCCGGACACTTTATAACCGCCGTCGCCGAATTTTCCTCCGGCGTGCAGTTTAGTGAGCACGGTTTCCAAAGCCGAAACGCCGGTGGTTTTATGTTTCTCCACCGGAATGCCGCGGCCATTGTCAACCACTTCCACCATTCCTTCGGGCAAGAGTGAAACGGTAATATAATTAGCAAAGCCGCCCATGGCCTCGTCAATACAATTGTCCACCACTTCCCAAATTAAATGATGCAAACCGGACGAGGAAGTTGATCCGATATACATTCCCGGTCGCTTTCTGACCGGTTCCAATCCTTCCAAAACCGTAATGGAGCTGGCGTCATATTTTGATTCTTTTTTCTTTTTTTCAAGTTCTTTATTGGTCATGGGATGGTTAATTAGTTAAATAGGAAAATAGCTGACTAAGCTATTAATAAATTACTCTAATATTAGCTCTTAAAAACTAAATCCGCTCAAGCACGCGGTGTGGAAAACTTCAGGTTTTCTTAATCAAATTATAGCAAAAAAATTCAAGCAAAGCAAGCTCTTTTTTTAGTCAAAAAACACGCTTAAACGGCGAGTTTATATTTTTACGCGCCTATGCTAAAATGAGAATATCTTACTATGCCCAGTAAACAGAACAACAAAAATAATAGCGCGGATAAAATCAATTTAAGCCGCTATGAAACCGATGTTTCCGGCGTTTCCTTGCGCGAGCTGGAAGCGGGTTTATGGTGGTCAAAAAATTTTTCCAAAATAAAACAAACGATTATCGTTCTATTGATTATAATTTCGTTGACAAGCTGGGGTTATACGATATACAATATGGGCGCTTATCTTTTGTTCGGTATGAACGCTGACGAAAGAATGGTAAAAAATTTAACGTCAGAAACGAACATCACTCATCAGTTGGTCAGTGAACGGGCGCCGAAAAATTTAATCGTTACCGACCAAGGAAATCTAACCAGCGGCGGCAAACACGACTATTTCGCGTCGGTCAATAATCCGAATGAATTTTATTGGGCAACTTTTACCTACTGTTTCGGCGGAGCAAGCGGAATTTGCGGCGATAATTTCATTTTACCCGGCGATGGCAAATATATTTTGGCTTTGGCGCAAACGCAAAATTTTACCGCGGCAATCAGTTTTAGCAATGTTGTCTGGCACAAAATCAATCATCATGTTATTTCCGATTTCCCGGCATATTATGATCAACGGTTGGATTTAAAATATCAAAATGTTTCCTTTACTCCCGGCGATGAATTAAATTTAAATAGTTTGAGTTTTACCGCGCTCAACGACAGTCCTTTCAGTTATTGGAATGTTCCGGTAGATATAATTTTTATTTCCGGGACGCAAATTGTGGCGGTAAATCGCTACTCCATCGGCAATTTCACTTCCAACAGCAGCCGAGACGTTAAAATTACCTGGCCGGGTAGCATTCCGTCTTATAGCGACATTTTACTCATCACTGATTTGAACATCATGGATCCGCAGGTCTATCAGACGCCCAATGAATAAAATAATTCTTTATTTAAAAAATTTCGACTGGATTCTTTTTTTTCCGGTTTTTCTCCTGGTTTGCTTCGGGCTGGTGGAAATTTACAGTATCGCCCTGGGCCAAGGCGCGACCGACTTGCTTAATTTTAAAAAGCAAGTTTTTTTTGTCGGTCTCGGACTTGGCTGTTTGTTTTTTTTCGCATTTTTTGACTTTAACCATTTGAAAAATTGGGCCAAATATCTTTACGCCTTGGCTATTTTAATGCTTACCGCGGTATTGATTTTCGGTTCATCAATCAGAGGGACAAAGGGTTGGTTCACCTTTACTTTATTCAGTTTACAGCCCGTGGAATTTGTAAAAATAATAATGCTCATTTTTTTAGCTTATTTTTTTTCCTCGCGAGCGATTAAAATTCGTCCCCTACGCCAATTAATTTACTCGGGAATTATCAGTTTGCCGCTGATCATTTTGACTTTTTTGCAGCCGGATTTCGGTTCAGCGGCTATTCTATTTCTGGTCTGGCTGATTATGATGGCGATTGCCGATTTTGACAAAAAATATTTTATTATTCTAGCTCTGCTTTTGGTTGTTCTCGCGTCGCTGCTCTGGAATTTTTCCTTCGTTGAATACCAAAAACAGCGCGTCCTGACGCTTATTCATCCTACCGCGGGCAATTTGGGGGAGGGCTATAACGTCAGACAGGCCATTATAGCCGTTGGCAGCGGCGGTTTGATCGGCCGCGGCGTGGGTTTTGGTTCACAATCGCAATTAAAATTTTTACCCGCGGCGCAAAATGATTTTATTTTCGCCGTTATTTGCGAAGAATTGGGCTTTGGCGGCGCCGTGCTGGTTTTTCTTTTGTACTTAATAATCTACTTCCGCTGTTTGCTTGCCGTTCGCCGCATTAATAATGATTTCGGGATTTTTTTCATCCTGGGAACATTGGGCTTGATTTTTTGCGAAATGTTCGTTAATATCAGTATGAATATAGGTATCCTCCCTGTGGTGGGGATATCTTTGCCGTTTTTAAGCTATGGCGGCAGTTCCATAATTTCCTCGTTAATCTTAATCGGAATTATGGAAAATATAATCATTAAATCTAAATTAAATTATTAGTTAATCGGCCACAACCAGAGTTAACTAAAAACAAACAAATTAAATATGGAAAACTTGAATTTAGAAGCGCAAAAAAGAGATAAAAAGGAAAATGTTAAAGTGCTGCTTAAGTCCGGATTGGTCCCGGCGGTGATTTACGGTCCGCACCTGAAAACCAACAAAATGGTAAAGGCCAAAGCCAACGATTTAAAAAAAGTTATCGCGCAAGCCGGCGAATCAACCTTGGTTGATTTGGTTGTTGATGGCAAAAAAGAGGGGAAAGTTCTAATTAAAGATGAACAGCGCGACCCGGTCAGAGATTCTTTGATTCATGTGGATTTTTATGAGGTGGATATGACCAAAGAAATTCACACCGAAATTCCTCTGCATTTTATCGGCGAATCCAAAGCGGTTAAGGAATTGTCTGGCGTTTTGATTCGCAGTATTAACGAAATCGAAGTACGCTGCTTGCCGAGCGATCTGGTTAATCATTTGGATGTGGATATTTCGGTTTTGAATACTTTTGATGATGTGATTAAAATTCATGACTTGAATCTTCCGGCCGGCATAAAATTGGTCCACGAAACCGATGACGTAGTCGCCACGGTGGCCGAGCCCAAAGCCGAAGAAGTGTTTGAAACCGTTCCGGTCGCAGGCGCGGAAGTGCCGGCAGCCGCGGTTGAAGGAGAAGTCGCTGGCGAAGCAGGAAAGGACGCGGCTGAAACAAAAAAAGAGGAGAAAAAATCATAATCTTTTTTTGACCATGAATACGAGGAGGATATTTAACCAAATAATTTTATATTTTCGCGATAAAAATAAACTATGGAAAATTACAATGATATTTTCCATAGTTTTATTTTTGTCAGCGATTTTCTTTTTAAGTTGGCTGATCCTGTCGCCGCGCCCGACGAAACAGCCGCTGATCAATACGCCGCCGGTATCGCTTGTTGACCACGCAAAGACGGCAAATTCCTGCGCCAGCTGCATTCGGCGTTTAATAGACGGGGTTTACGTCAAGCCGGATGATTTTAATCCGCCGTTGGCCGCCGTGATGATTGATAATCATCCCGATGCCCGCCCGCCGGCCGGCCTGGAGAAAGCCAGTTTGGTTTATGAAGCCGAAGTGGAAGGTTATTATACCCGGCTGATGGCGGTATATCATAGCTCCAGCAGCGTGGAAAAAATCGGCCCGGTTCGTTCCGCTCGGCCTTATTTTCTGGATTGGGCCAGCGAACTTAACGCAATTTATGTTCATTGCGGCGGCAGTCCGGAAGCGCTGGTCAAAATAGTTCAAAGCAATATCACTGATTTGAACGAATTTTATAACGGCCAATATTTTTGGCGGGCCACCAATCGTTCTGCGCCGCATAATATTTATATTTCCAGTCAAAATTTAAATAATTTTCTGCAAAGCGATAAAATATTTTCTTCCGATTTGACGAGTTGGAAATTTAAGGACGATGCTCCCGCGGTTGAAGCAACCTCTAGCGCGATAAAAATTAATTATCGCGCTCCCGAATTCGCCGTTGTCTGGACTTATCGCCGCTCGAGCAATGATTATCTGCGCTCACAAAACAACCAGCCGGTAAAAACCGAAGATAACCAATTAATTACGGCTAAAAACCTGATCATCCAAATTGTTCCGGCTAAAGTTATTGACGCGGTTTTGCGTTTAAAAATGAATGATGTTGGTTCGGGCCAGGCGACTATTTGCCTGGACGGAACTTGCCGAGCAGGGGAGTGGCAAAAAACCAGCGCGACCGCGCGCACTAAATTTTCTTATTCTGACGGCCAGGAAGTTAAATTTAACGCCGGCCCGACTTGGATTGAAGTAGTGCGGCCGGAAATAAAAGTTGAATATTGAATTTGAAATAATCAAAAAACTCCGACGTTAATCGGGGTTTTTGATTAAAATTTTTTCATCTCATTATAATTTGATAATCGCTAATCTCTCGGCGCCGCCCAAATCCTTTTTGATTTCTTGGCGCGCTCGGGGAAATTCTTCTTTGATTAATTTTTCTATCGCTGATTTCTGTGCCTCGTCAATTTCACAAAAAATAAGTAATTCGCCTTTAAAAAATTGGCGATGATTTTTTATCTGGCTAAATAAGCGGCGATAACAATCCAAGCCGTCCCTGCCGCCGATCAAAGCCAACCGCGGCTCTTTTTTAATTGAAGGCGAGGCGGCGATTTGTTCGGCTGTCAAATAAGGCAAATTAGCTGTGATAATAGTTGGGCCAGGCGATATTTTTCGCTTAAAAATTTCCCTAAGCAAATCGCTTTTAATGAATTTAATATCTTTTTCAACTTTATGTTTTTGGGCGTTTCGACGCGCGACACTTAAGGCCTGACGCGAAATATCCAAACCGTAAAAATTAATGCCAAGAAGAGGTAATTTTTTTGCCAAAACAACTATTATGCAACCACAGCCAGTGCCAATGTCAATTAAATTCTTAATTCTTAATTCCTCTTTCTTAATTGATCTTAAAATTTCGTCAATCATCAATTCCGTCTCAGGGCGGGGGATTAAGACATGATTGTTGACGATATAATCCAGGTCGTAAAACCATTTATGACCGGTGACCGCGGCGCTGGAATATCCCTTCGTACGCTTATTAATCATTTTACGAAAATAAAGGTTGCGCCAAAATGAAATTTTTTCATCCGGATGAGCTAATAAATATTCTCTATTTTTATGCAAGGCGGCCGCTAACAATATTTCCGCTTCTTCGGCGGCGCGAGCAAAATTTTCTAATTTTTTTTCGGCAAAAATCAATGCCTGATTGATAGTCATAAAAATTGACGAGCATCTCCTAATTTGATAAAATTTAAGCAAAGAGCTGAAGATCTGGATTTAAGCGGTGGCAAACCCCCAGACACTTATCACCCGGCGTCATTGTCTGGAACCCGCCAGCTTGTGGACAATTCAGGTCGCATCTCAATCATCAGCTTTAACAAGGAGGGCCGATGAGGCACCTTAAACTCTCACCATCGCCGTTGAATCAGCAATCGTCCATGATTGCTAAAGAGG
>Ga0335071_10003143_pt1 | contig 17522 bp, 13 predicted proteins | sample Lox_Sample_15_FD_206724 | JGI IMG/M metagenome (GOLD analysis project Ga0335071, IMG submission 206724) | Soil microbial communities from Loxahatchee National Wildlife Refuge, Florida, United States - Lox_Sample_1.5 | ecosystem: Environmental > Terrestrial > Soil > Wetlands | place: USA... | reverse complement strand
CAAGTCGGTTGTCCAGCTCCCTTGTGGTAGACCGTGAATTGCGGCTCGATGAATACGTTCACCAGGTGGTTGCCGGCTCTGAAGGCCTTGCCGAACCCCGCTCCGAAGGGAACCAGATACCGGTTGTTCTGGAAGTCGAACACCATCACTCCACTCGACCTGACGTAGTAACCACCGCCGATGCTGAACGTGCCAAAGGGCTGCAGCGTCGACACCTGAGTCTTTTCCCGGTCTTTATTGCCGGCAAATGAGTGCTGCCAGGTCGCGAGAAAACCCATGATGGATCCCCCACCGAGCGGGTAGATCCCAACCGCGGCGACGCCCCCCTGCCATTTGCCTGTACCGAGTGCACTGTTGGTGGCCGTCGGCGCGACGAAAAGAGGGCCAATAGCATATTCGTTTCTCGCCCCATTTTTCGAGATCTGGATCGCGTCAAAAAAAGCCGTATCACCCAGCCCCGATTTGTATTGACCCTGCGCTACAGGCGTGGTCTGAACGGGCACGGTCAACCGCATGATCTGCCGCCCGGAAATTATCACTGCACGCAGATCCAAGGTGTTCGCACTCGCGTTCGGAACACTGTACAGAGTGGGATCGTAGTAGTTCTCGAAGGTCACAGCGTTTACGGGAGCCAGTGGGTTGTTGGACTTCGCTACGTCCGCCGCCGATACTGTGCCGACTGTCGGGGGTGGCCCGGATGGGGGTGCTTCTGCCGCCGGCGTGGCAGCGGGTGCCGGTGCTGGCGGTTGCTGGGCGATCAGGGCGGTGGCCAGTGAGAACGCGCACACCGCCGCTAACCACCTCGAAATTGTAGATGTAATCATGATTCGTCTACCGGGGCTTTCCATTTGTCTGTTCCTCTACTGGTCACAATGCCTTGGGGTCCCGACGGAGTGTTCTTTTTTTGGAGGCGCCTCGGCTCTGTCAAGGCGTCAGTAATCGCCTGCCACAAAGGAGCGGAACCGATAGCAACTCAGCTGGGGCACCCGGGGCCGCGGAAGGTGAGTCAGTGATCTCAATAGAGGAATTGCAGGCGAGCCTGGAAGGCGGTGGTCAGGCCATTGAGGCTGGATCGATTGAGATTGATTATCCCGCCGTCTACTCCTAGTTTCCAGAAGCGATTCAGGTACCAGTTCAAGGTGAGCGTTCCTCTGTCCATCAACCCACCGTGGACGGACTTGTCGTCCAAGTCCAGACGGGAGTATCGGGCGGTCAATTCCACAGCGCCAAGATGATGTTGTGGAATTGGGCGGCGGGCGTAGCCGACATTGCGATCATAGGGCCGGTGCTCCCCTGTAATAAACCAGCCGGTCGTGACGTAGAACCCGTAGAAGGAAGGATTGGCAATCTGGTTTGCATTTACCCACGATCGAACGTATTCGGTGAGGATGGAGTAACCGTCATGGGTCCAGAGACCCTCGAGCGCAAGTTCCTTTTGATTCGTCGCGGCAATTTTTCCAGTATCGACGTAGTCCGCGGTTACATTCGATTCAGGCTTGCCTTTGAGTTGGACCGCCCCGTTGGCCGCACCGGCGTACCGTCCAGACACGCCCAGGTGCAGATACCGCGAACCGTCCTGGTTAGTCGAGACCAATCCGGTAATCCTGCTCGCGAAGTGGTTGCTGGAGCCATCGAACTTCTGCCCATGGACCCACCAGTCGTTGAACCACCCGGTCGTAAACATCATCCGTTTGTGGAACGCATTATTGTTGAAGGACACACCCACATTTCGAGACGTGAAAAACGGGTTCAGAACGCGCTCTTGACTGGGGAGAAAGGTGGCGTCACCAACAATCTCGTAAACAAACGGCTCCTTGGTCTTGCCGACCGTCATTGCACCCAATATCCCGGCGGGGAGGGTCAAGGTCAGATCGGAAAAGTTCCAAGATTTCAGCTTATTCTCAGGGGCATCAAAGCCATTGAATGAGTACGAGCCAAAATAATGCATCTGGTACGACTCCGGCCCGATATCGCCGGAAAGCATAAAGCGCAGGGAGCGATCGTCCCATTGGTCGCGTTGCTTCTTCACCTGTTTGATGCTGTCGTCATCCTGCGAGAAGGCGTCATAATCGGCAATCGCGACCAAGCCGAACCGGATGGAGAAATAGTCCCATTTGTAACTGGTGTACTTCAACACCGCGCGCGGGACGCCGGGCGTCGTGAAATGACGTTCTTTCACCTGTTCCGAATCCTGTGTGCTGAATGGCGGCCCTCCCGACAGAGCGTCCGCCTTAGATGAGGGCTGCGGGAGTTGTGGGTCCTGGCCTCCCGCGTGAGATGAATCCGGACCTTGCGCGAATGCGGTCAATGCGCACAACATTGTGAGCCAGATCGAAGCTTTCGTCATTCGCCGTGCTCCTTCGTTACTGCTTCTACTTGGCTGTGACGGGTCGCACTAACGCGCCACGGTGGCTCCGATCTCAACGCCAATAACCTCTCCGGAGACGATGAGTTCCACGCGGCGGTTCTTCTGGCGCCCCGCAGCCGTATCGTTACTTGCCACCGGCATGCTCTTCCCAAGACCCTTGGCGGTGATTGCGCCTTCGGCTAATCCCTGCGCGACCAAGTATTCGCGAACTGTGGAGGCTCGCCGTTCAGAGAGCTTTTGGTTTAACTCATCGCTACCCGTGCTGTCGGTGTATCCCTCTACGGCGAGATTGAGCCCGGAATGGGCCAACAGGATTCCTGAAAGCTTGGCGAGTTGCTCGCGAGTGCCCGAACGCAGGTCGTACTTTCCTGTATCGAATAGAACATCGGCCATCGTAATGATCAGCCCGCGAGGTGTATCGCGCGTTTCCAGAATACGATTGAACTGTTCGAGCAATTGCGCGCGCAAGTCCGCTGCAGCCTGGCGGGCCCGTTGGGCGTCTGCTTTGGCCGCCTCTTCCCTCGCCTGCAATGCATCCGCCTCAGCCTTGGCCTTGGCAGCCGCGATCTCCGCGTCAGCTTTCAAGCGCGCCTCATTCGCAGCGGCCTCTGCTTTGACCTGCGCTTCCCGTGCTGCGGTCAATTCCGCCTGACGGCGTGCCTCTTCGTCCGCCCGTCGTTTCGCTTCTTCTGCCTCGGCCTTCATACGAGCTTCGTTCGCAGCCGCCTCGGCCCTCACTTGCGCTTCCTTGGCGGCCGCAATCTCCGCTTGACGGCGTGCGTCCTCCTCAGCCATGCGTTTGGCCTCTGCTGCCTCGGCTGCCGCTTTTTCCTCTGCTTGCACTCGGGCTGCTGCTGCCGCGGCGGTACGCTCCGCCGCAATCCGCTCTTGGTCCTGCCGCTCCACCGTCAGCGCGCGAGCATCTTCGGAAAATTGCGCCGTCTGTCGAGCCAGAGAAACGATGTCCTTTTTATTCGCCTTTCGCTGCAGGGCATTCTCGGCCAACTTGAGCCCACCTTCGGCTTTCGAAAAGATATCCGGAGCGTACTTGTCGGCACCTCGCGATTTTGCGATCTCGAACGCGTTGCGGGCCTCGTACATTTCGAGCGGAACGTTCTTGAGATCCAACGACAACGCCAGTGGATTGCCCATCTTCTGGTATTGCGCGCGCTTCATCAACTGGTAGTTGTCTACGACGTAGATCCTGCCCTTGGTATCCTTGCGAGTGTCGTTCTCCAGGACCACCATTTCGCTCGGCTGGCGCACTGCCGCATAAGGCTCCGCCGTAATGAAGAGCGAGAAACTTCCAAGTTGTGTCGTGGCTTTGAGCTTGCCCTTCCCACTGTTGTCGAATAGAACTTCACCCAGATTGATCGCGCGGCCCTCTTGCGACACTGCCCACAACACGTAGGTGAGGAATTCGGTCCCCAGACTCGACGGGGACGTCAAACCCTGAATCTCTGCCTCTACAGTCGTCACACCCGGTTTCGCTTCGACCTTTGCCTTTCCAGCGGCTTGGCCGATCAGCCCGGTGCCGTTGAGGTCGACCATCGTCGATCCGCGTCCTACCTGGTAGCCAATCGCTTTGACGGATCTGCCAGTGAAGCCTGAAGGAGCCGTCTCCGGGCTTTGGGCCCACGATATTGTCGCTGACACGCACAGTGCCGTAATCACAAGCAGTGTCTTGACCACGCTGTGTACCTCTTTCTGGAGGCAGAATGCTGTCTTTGCTACTAGGGGCTTATTTTTTACGGCAGTGACAACACGTTTAAGCCCGTACTTCCCGCGCCGTCTTGCTCGACACGGCGGCAATTCACAAGGGAGATGTTTTTTGTTGATCTTTGGGGCGTTTGAATAGTCGCTATTTCATCAACTGGACACCGAGCAGCTTGTTGTAGGCTGTCCCGTGCTGCAGACTCTCGATTTCGTAGGTGTTCTTCTTTTTGTTGAAGCGAATCTTGGCGGCAGCGATTGCAGTGCCACTTCCCTTGCCATTCTTGTCGAGCACCAGTTCCAGGATGGTATACGGATAATCGACTGACCTGCCAGAGTATCGCAGCTCGACAAACGAGAGATTCCGGGCCGTCACCACGCGGACGATGGTCTTGTCGCCCCGTCGCAGTTTGCGAGCAATCGCAATCTGCGTTCCGACCCGTCCGGTTGGGGAAAGCTGTCCGACATCCTGTTTCTCCAGGGCCCGTCGAAGGGCGTCCGGTCCGTTGTCTGCAAGAAGGGCCGCATAATTTTTAATGTCATCGTCCGTGTTGTATTTGTTGACACGAAGGTCAAACGACACCGTGGAGCCGCCCGCGCCCCCTCCCACTACCGCCCAGACCCCTGAATAGTGATCGGTGCCCGATTTCTCCTCGGCTAATGCTGTGGAGCACATCAGCAATGCCACCGAAAGCGCTAACGCGCCGGCACGTCTTGTCATGATTTCCTCCTCCGGGACTGCCGGGAAGTTAATGCGCTGCCCGACCTGGCCGATTCAAGGAATATTCTGGATCAGTTGCTTCGCGACCCTCATTGTCCATGAAAGGAAAAGCCGCAACCAATCGTGGACGACAACTTCGCAACCGTAATGCGACGTGAACCCGGGCCGAGTTGGAGACAACAAGCAGAACGGCTACAGAAAGAGGCGCACGTCTTCTACTTTGCTTTTAAGCATCCTCGCGTGCGCTGGCTTCCAAGGTTGGTGGCCGTGTGCACCGCGGCCTACTTGTTCAGTCCCATTCAACTCATTCCCAGCTTCATTCCCTTTATCGGATTCCTGGATGACTGGCTGGTCGTCTTACTAGGTGTAAAGTTGCTTCACAAGATCATACCTCCGGACGTGCTCACCGAATGCCGTATGCTCGCCGAGGCCGCAGAGATCCGGAAGAAAATGAAATGCAGATCGGCAGCCTCTCTCCTCGGCAGTGTGGCAGTCGTATCTTTGTGGCTCCTCGTTACGGTAGCCGGCAGTGCGTTGATCGTGATTTACAGCAGATGATTGTGCTCCAACCCGATGAAGGACCGGTCCGCAGAATTCTTATGCGGATTCGACGGCCAAATTTTCTGGATCAGCAGCCTGCGCGCGTCATTACGCCTTCGGAGGTCCCCGGGTAGTGCGTGCCTGAAGGAAAACACGTTTCATGACCGGGGGCTGACGCGAGGTGAGGTAAATCGATGGAACAGTCGCGCCATTGGATCGAGATCGCTTCTCTGAGCGTCCAGATCGTAGCCGTAGCGATCATGGTGTCCTTCATCGTTATTGGAACGGTGCGCTGGCTCCTTCACTCTTTGCAGAAAATTGAAGGCGCGTACGAGAGGTATCGCATCGTCTTGGGAAAAACGCTTCTGGTCGGTCTCGAACTTCTTGTAGCCGCTGACATCATCGATACGGTGGCTTTCGCTTTGACGGTAACCAACCTGGCGCTTCTTGGCGGCTTGGTATTGGTGCGAACCGCTCTGGGATGGACACTGACTGTCGAGGTCGAGGGTCACTGGCCTTGGCAAAAGACGAAGGAATCCCGTATTGCATCGGAGAGAGAAGTCTCAAGGGCAGCTTGACACGGAGAAGCCGGCGGACTTGCAACCGCGACAAAGAAGAACATGCAGGATTTACTTACGGGGATCGGAGGGAATATGGTGGACCGGGTGCCGAGGCATCGGGCCCGATCTGCTGCGGGGCGACTGGAACAAGATATTCGCCCTCGCACTTGTTTTCGACGCGATCTATCAGCTCTGGGTGCTGCACTTCTTCTACCCAGGCGAGGCGCTAGTAGGCGCGTTCTTCCTGGCGATTGTCCCGTATTGCTCCGAGGCCCTGCCAACCGCCTCCTCGCGGCAAGAGACACCAGGAGAATTATTCACGAACCGAAATCGGTGACGGAAGGAAAGCACACACTATGAAAAACACCGAGACTGTTGATGTAGGAACGCAACTCGCGCATCAACGCACGGACCTTGCCATGGATCGAACCTACCTGGCTGATGAGCGAACGCTCATGGGCTGGATCCGTACGGCACTCTCTATGATCAGTTTCGGGTTCACCATTGGCAAGCTCGGGCAGGTCCTGCAGAACGTTGAATTAAAGGGGATCTTGGGCAACATCCGAACAGTGAGTATCAAGGACATCGCCTATTTCCTGGTCGTCCTTGGTACCGTGGCTCTCTTTGGCGCTGCCTTGCAGCATTGGTGCCAAGTGCACGAACTCCGCGCCATGGGCATGCGCCGCAAGCTCAGCATCACTTTCTTTGTGGCTCTGTCGCTGGTTGCGGTAGGAGGCTTCGCCCTTACTTCGCTGGTCCTGTCGCTATAGGAGACTTTGGCTTAGCCTCTTACCAGAGGCAATGCAGGCGATCCTATACTCTGGACCAGTCAGGAGCCACCTAACTCGACTGTCTGGAAAGGACGGACGCTTCGGAGGTCTCTGGGTGGACAGCAGATTCGGTTCAGTTTGCCACGCTTTGAAAGCGACGAGGCGTCTGCTGCTGACTAAAGCGCAGTAATTGCTAACCATGTGGTCGGCTTCGATATGATCTCGATCTCAACCCAAACCTGCGGGCATTATCTCACTGGCGGAATCGAATCGGCGGCAGCGCTGCTGATCGCGCTCGCCGCGCTGGAGTGACGGTTCGCGCCCTCATTCTGCTTTTCCCCGTAGCGACCCGCTCGACGATCAGAAAGAACCCTAAGAATCAGCCTCGAATCGAGAAATCGCCCACTTCTGACCCCTGTTGGTTCGAATCCACTCGCCCCGACCAACCCTTTCAATAACTTACATGCACATTTAGCCCATTCTCTTCGGCAGTGTGGATGATTTTGTAGACGACCACATCCACACGGAGCTGCCATTCGGCAAGTTGGCATTGTTCAGACAATTCTGGACAAATATGTTTCACGCGCAATATACTTTAAGTCATGTGTGCTCTGCGATTTGGCGGTGCACCGTCTAAGGAGATCATGTGCGCGTCGAGCAGACCTTAAGCCTTGACGCATCCTTCTTAAGCGCACTGCACAGCGCGAAGCCGGTTGGCGGTCTCACGCACGGATTCTACTTGTATCCAGCGCGGTTCCCGCCCGAAATCGCACGCTCAGTCATCACTCGGTTCTCGAAACCCGGCGAGTGCGTCCTCGATCCATTCATGGGCGGCGGAACAAGCATTGTAGAAGGGCTGGCTCATGGTCGGATGATGGTTGGAACAGACGTGAACGCGCTTTCGCACTTTGTTGCCTCGGTGCGCACTACGCCGCTCTCTCCGGCAGACGAATCCACACTAAAGGCTTGGACGGCGGATGTCAGTGAATTTATAGCGCGCGACGGGAGCTGGGTCGAAAGACCGGGCATTCGTAATCTTCCCCGTTCAGTCGAGACATTCATCGCAGGAATGCTGGACATGAGCCAGTACTTGCCGCTCGCACGCCAGCGTTCGTTCGCGCGGTGCGCGCTCCTCCGTCTGGCGCAGCGAGCACTTGACTACAAACCCAGGCAATCCCCAGCCATGGCACTTTCTGGCCCCGCCACTGACGGAAGGAGGTTGGGAATATGCGTTCGACTGCAAACTCGTCCAAGGCGGCGATATCGACGTTAGTACGCTTTCTAATTGCATTACTTTTCCAATGCGGATTATCTTCCCGGACAAGAGCCGGCACCCACTCTATGCCGCATACACGGCCGGGGCGCCGAGTTGCACTAGCGCAAATTCGATTTGGTATAGCTTAGACGGCAGCTTCTTGCGCTTGGTATTACACACTCCGATCGCGAACCCATGGTCTTGGACTCTCTATTTGCCAAATGGCTCTCGTGTGGACTATGCCGCCACTGGAGCGACGATTCAGGGATATCCTGTCTACGAGACGATCACGGATCGAAATGGGAACGTAATAGAATTTGCCCAAGGGACAGACGGCAACTACCACACGCACACCTTCATTCAGGATGTCGCGAACAGGGTAATTGACGTGACCCCCTGAATCCGTCCGAGATGAAGTACGATTTCGGACGCGACTGTCGCCCATGGCCCGATGTGCGACAGATCCTCACCCCGCGGCCTGGAGGAACCTTGGCCCGCAGCGTCGCCCTGGCTTAGCAACGTGCCCCGGATCGGGCCGACGTCTGGTAAAGGTTCAAAATCGCCCCGGTTCAGGGTGACTACTAGGAGAGTACGAGGGACACGTTAGGGCGCGTGCGTCGCTGTAGATAGAATTGTGATGATGAAAGCACTCACGTTCAAAAGACCTCAACAGGTTTCAACAAGCTTCCAACAGCTGCTGCGGATTCAAGGGCTTGGAAGCCCGTGATTTCTCTCGCATTTCAAGGTAAGCTTGGATCAGGTTCGGGACCAGGAGGTCGGTGGTTCGAATCCACTCGCCCCGACCAATTCCCACAACAACTGCTTGAATGCGCACTTTTCCGATGTCTCAGACGGGAGCACACGGTTGGTGAAGGGCGGACCGAGTAAAGGCGCCGTTCTGGTTACAGGAGCTTCCTCCGGGCTTGGTCTGGAAATCGCCGTTTTCCTGGCTCGGCATGGATATCCGGTGTATGCGACCATGCGGAACCTGGAGCGGCGCGCCGCGCTCGACGCAGCGGCCCAGCGCCACAACGTCGAACTGAAGGTCCTGCAGCTCGACATCACGGACGCCGCCAGTATTGCAGCGGCGGTTGACGTTATCACCAGCGCGCCGGATCCCTTGTACGGCCTGGTCAATAATGCCGGCAGCATCTTGCGCGGATATTTCGAGGACGTGTCGGACGAGGAAATGCGGGCCGTCTTCGAGGCAAATTTGTTTGGGACTATGGCGCTGACGCGCGCTGTGCTGCCGTTGCTGCGCGAGGCCCGCCGGGGGCGCATCATTGTGATGAGTTCGACCGGCGGCCGCCTGGGTTCTCCCGGCAATAGCGCCTACTGCTCCAGCAAATTTGCTTTGGAAGGCTTCGCGGAGTCCTTGGTCCAAGAGATGGCTCTGTTCGGCGTGCAGGTCAGCGTGTTAGAGCCGGGGTTTGTGCGGACCGAGCTTTTCGGAAGAAATCGGAACATCGCCAGCGGGGCGATGGCCCCCGACAGTCCGTACCGCGATTGGTTCCGGAAGCTGGAGCAGCTTACCGATCACGAAGTGCAAAGCGCGCGGGTCTCCCCCACCGACGTAGCCGAGGTGGTCCTGCATGTTCTGGAGGCGCGGCGGCCTCGCCTGCGCTACATCATCGGCGGCCGCGCGCGATTTCTGCTGAACCTGCGGCGTTATTTTCCCGGGGAAGTCTTCGATCGGATCTGGACACGGGAGATGACGCGGCGCGTGACCGGCGTACGCTAGATCGGAGCGCCGATTACAAGGGCGACTTCAACTTGATCAGCCAGATGCCCCACACCACATAGGCTTGCGTCGGCGTTCCGTAGTCGCGTCCCACGGTAGCGATGATCGTCATCCCGTCGGAACTGACGTCGCAGATGACGGGCAGGGCACGCCAGCCCTGATAATCAGCGAAGTCCGGATCGTTGAAGAACGTCAAGCGCTCTTTGTTCGACCCGTCCGGATCCATCAGGTAGTATTCGCGGGTCATTGGCTGGCCCACCCAAAATGCGTTCGGATTGTAGGTGTACGCCGAATCCTGATTGCTCATGTACACGATCTTGCCGGATGGCGCGATGCAGGAGCCCTCCTCCCAGGACGCAGGCGTGTTCGTCAGATTCGTATACGTTCCGGTGGTCAGGTTGAGGTCGTACAAATCCATGCCGTAAATGTTCTGCCCGTCGAGATTTCCCGACACCAGGAGGTCGGTGGGGGAAATGAAATCCATCGCGGTCACGTAGTAGCCGAGCTGAGGCGTAAAGATCACCCGCTCGTTGCTGAGGGCGACTCCTTTGGGTTGGAGAGGAACCAGGTCGGCCTCCTTGAGCCTCCATAAGCCCCAATTGAACTGTCCCCCGTCAGCGTAACGTTCGGTCCAGATCACCGATCTCCCGTCGGGCGTAAAGCGTGGGTTGACGGTCGCGTAAACCGGAATGCCATCGGTCGCGCTTTGTTTGACGGGAATGTTGTTTTGCTGCCAGAAATTAATGCCGTCCGTGATCCACAAGTTGGCGAACAGTCCGATTCCGGGGTCTCCCAACGGTACCTGCCCGGTGGGAGGCAAAGTGCTCAAGAAATGCTGCGGCACTTCGGACACAAAAGCGACATAGGCCCCGGACGGATGGTAGATAGCATTTCCGTTATTCAGTTGGCCGATGCCGGTGCGCCCGATGGTCATATTGGCTTTGATATTGCCATTCAGATCGGCAGCGAACACGTCGTAATATCCGCTGGCCGTGCGCGCGTCGACCACGAGGGACTTCCCGTTGGGCGCCGGGTGCGCCCGGACTCCGTTGGACATGATGTTCACAATCTGGGCCACACGAGGACTGCCGTAGGGCAATGTCTGGGCTCCGGTCGTTCCGCTCCAGACAACGAAGGCGAGGGCTGCTGCTCTAAGCCAGTTCATGCTTCCATTTCTCCAGAACTCCCTGCTGTTTTCCGAAAAGAACTATCGTAGTCCAGGTTTAAGGATAAACTCCCGGAGCACAGACGTAGGGCTTTTCCGGCGGCTTGAGGCCGCAGGATTGCGGAGAGTTCGCGGGTGTCGCAACTTGAGGAATATTGGCTCCGTTCAGAACGTCCACCACCGGCGCGTACTGCCCGATAAAGCCGCCCAGCGAATTGCCTTCGCTGGTCTTATAGAGCACTCCGGAGGCCGAGCAGGCGAATGTGGGCGAGGGAAGCACGGTTCTCAGGCCGAGCGTGGTGAATGTGGTGAACGCGGGAATCGTCGACAGATCCAGGTACGTGTAGTAATTGGCCGCCGTCACCCAACTCGGCGGAGCGCTTCCGAAGCCAACAATCAAGTTCACGAACCCGTTGGGATCCGTTACCAGGTTCGGCGGTCCAATCGTCGCCATTGTGACGCCATTCTTGTCCTCGAACGAAAGGTCGAAATACCGAAGCTGCTCCGTGCCGCTGATCGAACATCCGTTGCAGGGAGTGTTGGGCATCGTGGGAAGTTGAAAGCGGATTCGCATGAAGCCCTGGTTGGCAATTACCCAGCTCAACGCCGACGGCGCGACATTTGCCAGCAGGTAACCGGAGTCCGGATTGGGGTTCGGAATGTAGATGTCCGGCCGAAACCACTGGGCGACCTGGGAGCCCAGAGTGAAGCACAGGGTCGGCCGCATTGCCCGGAACGCCTTATGCGCCCAAATCTGATCGAGGCTGAGCCAATTCTGGGCGATGGTTGAGTTCCTGGTGATCACCTGGCTGGGCAGGATATTGTTCGGGTCATTGGCAGCGGCCTGGCTCAGGGGGACAGCGCACCCTGTGCTCAAATCCCGGACGATCGCCACCGGCGTGGTCAGACCCACGTTTCCAGTCGAGGTTTGATTGAGGTATTGACGCACCGTTACCATGCCGCCGATATTCGGTCCGGCATCGTCGTGCGGCGGAAATCCGGGATAGACCAGCGGGCTGCCGTTCCAGGAGACGCCCGGATGGCGTTGGGTGATGTCCACGACGTTGGCGTAGACGTTCAGATTTCCATAGCCGCATCCAGGTTGAATGTTCGCCGGCTGAGTGCCGCCCATTTGAAGCGCGATGGCATAAAGCTGATTCGGCTGGTACGTTACACCGGGCAGAAAAGGATTGACGAAGGCGGTAGACAGCGGAATCAACTGGGAATCATGAAAGGACGTTTGAGTGTACAGGTGGCTGTCGTCGGTTGCAATGTTCAGGTAGCGGGACTGCGGGAAATTGCCAATCAGAAGGATCTCGTACTTCGGGTTGACGTAATAGAAAAAACCGGCATAGGTCTCGATCAAATCGGCGGCATCCGCGCCATTGCTTTTCGTCGAAGGAAAGGTAAAGATATAACAACTATTCAGAAAGTTCTGCAAAAATGTCTTGCCCGGGTCCGGCGGAGTGTTGCAATTGCTCTGGCCGAACGCCAACGATTCGCCGCCCAGCGCGGCGACCGCGATAGTCAACAGCAGTATGAACTTTCGGAGATGCATGGTTGCCCTTCCTGGGTCTGACTCCTGCGGGAGATTATGGCGCATATAAACCGTACATCCGGAAGCTGCGATAGGAGGCACCCGAAGCCTGCAGATTGTAATCGATGGGGCCGCTCAGTAAGATCTCGGGAGACTGGCTGGTAATTCCCGGCGTCGTCGTGACCAGCCCGGAAGCGAACGCGAGGTTGCCGTTAGACAATAATTGCGCGCTACCGAAGGCGGAAGAGTACGTTCCCAAGTCGCTGTTGACCGCCTGAATCACGGTGTGAGCGGCTTCGTTGAGCCAGTAAACCTGGCCCCGGCTGTTGGCGCTCGGATTCTGCGATCTGCGCACGTTGCCGTTGTCAAAAACCGAGAGCAGGGGTTTGCCGGCGATGTCATATTCGGCATCGTGCTGATGGGAGAACCAGGGGGACGGATCGGTGGGTGCGGGCGAAATGACGAAGTCCCCTTGATTGCCCAGACGCCACAACACCTTGCCTGTTCCGGCGCCGTTCTGGTAATCGATTTTGATCACCCAATCCTGATGACGCAACGACAAGATGAGATTGCCATCGGCGGAACTGTAGGCAACCGAGTTGCCGTGCAGCCAGTCGTTGGCGGTATTGGCCAAAGCCAAGGGAGGGCAGCCCGGCTGGCCTTGTCCGCAGGTTTCGCCCAAAGTAGCGAGCCGGGTGGTATCGAGCTGATCGAATGCATTCCACGACCACACAACCTGAAGGTTGAGATCGAGTTCGACCAGCATGTTGCCGACGACGTCTACAGTGCCAGGACCCTGGACGCCCGTGAGCAGCCGCTCATTGCTCGCGAGCGCGATGATGTGCCGGTTCGGCAACAGGATGGCGTCGTGATTGAAGGAAGTAATGGGGTCCTTTCCCATGGCGACCAGTTGGGAGGAAACCTGCTCCACATTCGTCTCGCGAACGACATTTCCGAGCAGATCGATCTGTTGGAGGAGCTGCTGGCTTACCAGGGTGCTGGCGGGATCATTCGTTGAAAGAAGCATGGTTCCGCCCTGTAGCGGGCGATAGATCGTTACGCCATTCTGCGCCGGCGAAGCCAAAGCAGCGTCGTACCAAAGGATTCTTCCGGAAAGGTCCGTGGCGACGGGCAAGCTCGCGGGAGAACCGGGGAAATTGATATTGCACTGGAGAACGATGGACGCCGCCGTATCCGTTTTCGAATCAGGGCCGGCGATGACCGTCTCGGCCGGGAACGTCAAGCTGCCAGGCAACGCGCCGGTCGTGAAGAACAATAGTGGCCCGTTGGTAACGGAGCCGGAAAGCGCAACCTGGTGAACCAGGTAATAGGTGCTGCTGGGGCGCATCCCGGCGACCAGGAAGTTCATGCTGAGCCCGGCCACGCAAGGCTGCCAGGGAGTAATTTGCGGCGAACCTGTTGGCAACTGGAATACGACGCGCATATAACCGCCCGCGGCACAGGGCGGAGCGCTGTAGAGAGCGACAAGCGGGTGCGAAGTGGCATGGACCACCGGCGTTGTGCCTGTAACGTTGGACGTAACAGTGAACGACGCCGAAGCGCTGGCGGTGTTCCCGGTGCTCCGGTTCTGAATTGTCACCGTGACCTGATACACAGCCTCGTGTGCCGTCGGAGTCCAATTGAAAACACTGGAAGGATGGTAATCGCGAACGATATAGGAGGGCTGTCCCGAGGCGCCGATTTGCCACCGGTAGACCAAGTTACCCGAATCGGAATCGCTACCGGTCGCCGTCCACTGGATGCTCGTACCCAACGGCTGAGGCGACGCAGGTGAGGAAGCTATACTCACGCCAATCGCGGCGTACGATGGCAACACCATCGCGAAAGCTACACAGCGGGTAGCGAAATGGATAGACATACTTCTGCGGGTTGAGCGATTTTATCCGATCCAGTGGGCCGAGTCTATAATTTTCTTGCGAGACGGCAGCGCTCAAGTACTATGCCGGCTGCACCTTCTATTCTTATCAAGTTGTTGTGACGGCATGCCTTTCCCGAGCCTGAACTTCTTGTATTGAGTAATAGAACCACTAGTAACTTCCACTGCCTTAGTTATTGCCGGATCTCGCGGAGGTTATGATACCCTTGAAATTCTCTTGGGGAGGGCATGTACTTCGGGGTCAGACAGGGATCTTGATTCAAGGCCGGCCGGCTTGAAGGGAGCCACGCGAGCTACTGCGGGCTGGTTGGCAATGGCGTCCTTTCGTAACCCGCCATCCCTAGTCGAAGAGATTTGGATCGACAATCAACATGTTCACCGCCAGCTCGCAGCCTTCTGACCTTTCTCGCGAACAGATCTATGAGCGCCTGCGCGCCGTTGTGACCGACCGGCTGGCTTTGACGCCCGAGCAAATCAGCAGCCTGGCGCCCGACCTTCCCGTTGTCGAGGGCCTGCAACTCGATTCGCTGGCGCAGGTGACATTGATCGCCGGAATCGAAGACGAATTCCACATCCAGCTGGAGTTAGCGGATCGCCAGAACGTTACCACGATTGCCGATCTGGTCAGGCTCATTCAAGAGCGCAGCAGCGGCAATTAGTTCCTGAGGCAATATGGAACTCCAGGCAACCCGGCAAACAATCGTCGATGTGTTAATTGAGCTGTCCAACCAGACGCGGACCGGCGCCCGGTTCGTGCGCCGGAACGGGGAAGCCGAGTTTTACGCCTATCGCGATATCCTGGCGTCGGCGCAGGCAACCGCGGCAGCTCTGCAGAGACGGGGCATTCAGCCCGGCGATCGCGTGGCCCTGATTCTGCCGACGTCGAAAGGCTTCCTCGACGCTTTCCTCGGCTGCCAGCTTGCAGGCGCGGTTCCGGCGGCGATGTACCCGCCCTTCCGCTTAGGCAAACTGGACGAGTATTTCAGCCGCACGCGCCAAATGCTCAGCAAGATCGGCGCCCGCATGCTGATTACCGACGCGCGCATCGGTAAATTGCTTGGCCCGGTCGCCAGCGGCGTCCAGTGCCTGGAATCCGCCGTCGATATCCGCGATCTCGAAGGCGGCGATGCGCCGTGGCGTAAGCCGGACGTGCCGGCCGACGCCCCCGCCTTTCTGCAATTTTCTTCGGGCAGCACGCGCGAACCGAAGGCCGTGATCATGACGCATCGCAGCCTGATCGCCAATCTGGAGATGATGGCTTCGGCCTTTCGCGCCATCCCTGACGCCAATCCCGAACAGGGCGGCGTGTGCTGGCTGCCCTTGTATCACGACATGGGCCTGGTGGGATGCATGCTCACCGGACTGTACTACCCTGCCACCGTCACCTACATTTCTCCGGAAGATTTCATTGTCCAGCCCTCGCTGTGGCTGAAAACCATTTCCCGCTACAAGGCCATCATTTCGCCGGCGCCGCATTTCGCCTACCGCATGTGTTACGCGAAAATTCGCGACGAAGAGATGCAGGGGGTCGACCTTTCCAGTTGGAGGCTCGCGTTGAACGGAGCCGAGCCGATCGAAATCGAAGGCATGCGGCTTTTCCAGGACCGGTTCTCCCGGTGGGGCTTCCCGCGGGAGGCCATGACGCCTGTCTATGGCCTGGCGGAAGCCGGCTTAGCGGTTACCTTCTCCGATCTCCAGGCCCCGCCGCGTATCACCGAATTCGATCGCGAGCTTCTGGCCACGCGCAGCCAGGCCGCGCCGGGAACCGGCCGATCCCTGCCCAGCGTCGGAAAGCGGCTGCCCGGGCTGGACGTGCAAATCTGGGACGAGAACGATCAGACGGTGCCGGATAACCTGGTGGGCAAGATCGTCGTCCGAGGTCCTTCCATCACCCCAGGCTTCTTCAACGATCCCGACCTTACCAGCGCCGCCATTCGCAAGGGCTGGCTGGACACCGGCGACCTGGGATTTTTTCACGAAGAGAATCTGTACATCGCCGGCCGCGCCAAGGACCTGATCATCATCCGCGGCCGCAATTACGCCCCGCAGGAAATCGAAGACCTGTTGTTCGACGTTCCGGGCGTTCGCGCCGGTTGTTCAGTGGCCGTCAGTGCGCCGATTGGATCCGAAGGCGAGCAGTTGGTCATCCTCTCCGAAAAAGATACGCGCCTCCCGGTGGCCGAAACCGAACTCGCCGCCGCTATCAGCGATAAAGTCCTGGCAGGGATCTCCCTGCGGCCCTACCTGGTCCAGATTCTCGAACCGGGGACCTTGCCGCGCACCTCGTCCGGCAAGCTGCGCCGCTCCGACGCCCTCCGTATGTTTCTCGCCGGTGAGCTCATTCCTCCCGAGAAGGTCACTGCCCTGAAAATGTTTGTTGAACTCGGCAAATCGCAGATCGCCTGGGGCCGTTTTCATCTGCGTAAAGAGTAATTCCCTTGATCACACTTTCCTCAGTAACGATCTTGCGGCTCTGCTGCCTGCTTACCTTCTCGGCGACCCTGCTCTATTCGCAGGCCCAGAGCAGTTCGGCCAATCTGAAAGGCTCGGTTGAGGATCCGTCGGGCGCCAGCATCGCTGGGGCGAACGTCTCGGTCAAAGATCCGCAAACCGGGTTAGCCAGAACGGCCGTCTCCGATCGCAACGGAGAGTTTACCTTTACCTCGCTTCCGCCCGCGAAATACAACTTGCGCGTGGAGGCCTCCGGCTTCGCCGCCAAGGATGTGGAGGCCATCGAGCTGCTGATCGGCTCAACCGTCAAGTTGACGGTTCCCTTGTCGCTCGAAGAAGTCGGAACACAAGTCGACGTTACGGCGCAGGCGCCTGTCATCGAAACGGACCGCTCCCAGCAGTCCAGCACGCTGGAGCAACGCACCATCAACAGTCTGCCCATTAATCGCCGCAATTACCTCGATCTGACGCTGCTCACTCCGGGCGTCTCCGACTCCAACACACTCGTCGATTCCAACGATTACCGGATCGCACAAACTCCCCAGTCGGGCCTCAGCTTCGGAGGCGCCAATGGCCGCTCGAACGCCTTCTTTATCGATGGAGTCGAGAACTACGCCAATTCCGGCGGTGTCCGGATGTCCGTCAGTCAGGAAGCGGTGCAGGAGTTTCAGATCAATCGCAGCAGCTTCTCGGCCGAATTCGGCGGATCGGCCGGCGGCACCGTGACCATTGTCACGCGCTCGGGAACCAATGAATTGCACGGAGACTTCTTCGGATTCCTGCGCGCCACGGCTCTGGAGGCGC
>Ga0335071_10003142_pt1 | contig 17527 bp, 11 predicted proteins | sample Lox_Sample_15_FD_206724 | JGI IMG/M metagenome (GOLD analysis project Ga0335071, IMG submission 206724) | Soil microbial communities from Loxahatchee National Wildlife Refuge, Florida, United States - Lox_Sample_1.5 | ecosystem: Environmental > Terrestrial > Soil > Wetlands | place: USA... | reverse complement strand
TGGTCACAGTATTCAGGTTAACCTTAAGTTCGACGGCAAGCGCCCTTACAGTTGGAAGCTGCTCCCCTGCCTTAAGGTTTCCCGAGGCTATCCCGAATTTTATCTGGTCAATTATCTGCCGGTAAAAAGGGACACCCGCTTTGGGATCAAGTACAAAATTGATCATGGTGAAGTCGGATTAATGTACTATATTAATAGTACAATATTACTATATATCCTCCAATTGTGCAAATTTATTTTCTCGGTGAGCTCCTCCGAAGCTCCCGGATATTGCCTGTCAGATGCCTGCAGCCGCACTGCAGGCTATTGTTATACAGCTCATCCGGAGATTAAAGGCCTGGTCATCTTTCCGACCAGCAGCTCATCCTGAGTCTGCTGACCTTCCTTTGTTGATTTGCCCCGGAGGGGATTAATGAAATTATACCGGGGTAGAAACAGCCAATCCCGGGCTTCTCTTACCGGCTTGTTTGAGATAAAAAACCAATCCCCTATCTTAGCATTCTCTTAATTGATAACATCATGTCAATAGAAGTCCGGGAGGTAACAAAATATTACGGCAGCCAGAAAGCACTAGATAATGTCTCATTCACGGTAAAAACGGGCGAGATAGTTGGTTTCCTGGGACCGAACGGCGCCGGTAAATCGACAATGATGAAGATCATTACCGGATTTGTTCCGGCATCATCTGGTAAAGTGGAAGTATGTGGCATCGATTCGGGAAAGGGCGATTTAACCATAAGAAATACAATAGGCTATCTTCCGGAGAACAATCCGCTTTATCCTGAGATGTTCGTCAGGGAGTACCTCGGATTTGTAGCATCGTTTTACAAATTCCCCGGCAGCAGGAAAAAGGCAATAGACAATATAATTGTCACCACCGGGCTGGCATCGGAGCAGAACAAGAAAATCGGGGCTCTTTCAAAGGGGTTCAGACAGAGGGTTGGCCTGGCACAGGCATTGATCCATTCTCCTGGGGTTTTGATCCTCGATGAGCCCACCACCGGACTGGATCCTAACCAGATAGTCGAAATAAGGAATCTCATCAGGGAAACCGGAAGAGAGAAGACAATAATGCTATCCACTCACATAATGCAGGAGGTCGAAGCCATTTGCGACAGGATTATAATTATAGATAAAGGTGTCATTGTTGCTGATGAAACCAGGGAAGGCATACTTTCGAAGGTCAGAAAGCAATCCCAGAGAGTGACCGTGGAATTCGACAGGGACCCTGGAGAAGAATTGCTTCATTCGCTGGGGGGACCAATTACGACCACGAAAACAGGAAATAACAAATGGCTAATCGAATCGGCAGGTGATGAGGATATCAGGCCACAGGTTTTTTCATTTGCAGTAAGGTACAATCTCACTGTTCTCTCAATGCAGAAGGAAGGCAGCAGCCTCGAAGAGGTTTTCCGGACCCTTACCTCCTGATTTTTTTGCTTATAACGATTATTTTTATTTGCTTTGTCCCATCAAAATTCAGGTGGAAAGATTTGTGCTGATTGCAACCACGGGAAAAAATGCTAAAATGCCGATATTCCGGTCATTCCAGTCAACCAATCCTGCCATCATTTGTTAAACAATAAATTTTAATACCATATGGGATATTTTTTCACATCAGAATCAGTTTCAGAAGGGCATCCTGATAAGGTTGCCGATCAGATCTCAGATTCACTTCTCGACGAGTTTCTCCGCTGGGACCCTGAATCAAAAGTGGCATGTGAGACTTTCGTTACAACAGGTTTGGTTGTATGCGGGGGTGAGGTCCGCACAGAGGGTTGGGTTGATGTACAGGAAACCGCCAGGAGGGTTATAAGAAACATAGGATATACTAAGGCTGAATACCGCTTTGACTGTGACTCGTGCGGTGTCATCTCCACCATTCATGAACAATCGGCCGACATCCGGCAGGGTGTTGTACGCGAGAGTCCCGAGGAACAGGGAGCCGGTGATCAGGGCATGATGTTCGGGTATGCCACGCGTGAGATGAACAACTTCATGCCGCTCAGCATCGACCTTTCACACGTTTTGCTGCAGGAGCTTGCAGCAATCAGGAGGGAAGGGAAAAAGATGAAATATCTTCGCCCCGACAGCAAATCGCAGGTTACAATCGCTTATGACGACAACGGTAAACCTGAAAAGATCGATACTATTGTCATCAGTACACAGCATGACGAATTCATCCTTCCGAAGAACAAGACTCTGAGTGCTGAAAAAGCTGCAGAAAAAGCAATGCAGAAGCAGATCAGGGAGGATATTGAAAATGTTCTTCTCCCGAGGGTTAAAAAAGGCCTTCCATCAAGAATTCAGAAACTATTTACCCATGGTTACAAGCTCCTTGTGAACCCGACAGGAAAATTTGTTATCGGCGGGCCCCATGGTGATACCGGTCTCACCGGAAGAAAAATCATAGTTGATACCTACGGCGGCCACGGAGCCCACGGTGGTGGTGCATTTTCAGGAAAAGATTCTTCAAAAGTTGACAGGTCAGCGGCTTATGCTTCACGGCATATTGCAAAAAACCTTGTGGCTGCCGGGGTCTGCGACCAGGCTCTTATCCAGGTTGCATATGCAATCGGCGTTGCCCAGCCGGTAGGACTTTATGTCAATACTTTCGGAACTTCAAAGGTCAAGGACGGTAAAGGTAAAATACTTACTGACGGCGAAATTGCCAACAGAGTCAGCAAGCTTTTCGATATGCGACCCTATGCCATCGTTAAACGATTTGGGCTTAAGAATCCAATCTTCACTCCAACCGCATCCTACGGTCACTTTGGAAGAGATCCGTATACCGCGGATGTTGAGGTTTATTATGAAGTACCGGGTTCGGCACCAAAATCAGTTAACGGCAACGGCAAAAAGGTATGGCATAAGAAAGTTGAGTTCTTCACCTGGGAAAAACTCGATTTTGTAGATAAAATAAAGAAAGAATTCAGGATAAACTAAACCAGTGGTGCAAGGCTCGGGAGTTAACTCCCACATCCCTGATGCCTGTACCACGAAACTTCATCATGAATATTATTGAAGAGATAAGGGACCATGTGCTTCTATCCGACGGAGCGTGGGGTACATTTCTTCAGGCAAAAGGACTGAAACCTGGGGAATGCCCGGAACTCTGGAACCTTACTCACAGGAATGATGTGCTCGATATTGCAGTCAGCTATGTGAATGCAGGCTGCAATATTATTGAAACAAACAGTTTTGGTGCAAGCAGGATAAAACTTGCATCCTACGGCCTTGGTGACAGAACAGCCGAGATAAATTCCCGGGCTGCTGCCATTTCAAGGGAGGCAGCCGGCAAAAATGTTCATGTTGCAGGTTCTGTTGGTCCCACCGGAAAGATCCTGATGATGGGCGACGTAACCGAAGAGGAGCTATATGAAGCTTTTCGCGAACAATCGGCTGCACTTGAAAAAGGGGGCGCTGATATAATTCTTATTGAAACAATGACTGCTCTTGATGAGGCATCTGTCGCTGTAAGGGCAGCCAGGGAAAATACAGGTTGCCTGGTGATGGTCACGATGACATTCTCACGGGTACCTTCGGGTGAGTTCAGGACCATGATGGGAGTATCGCCCGAAGAGATGGTCTTCTCGATGAAGGAAGCGGGTGCCCATGTAATAGGTTCAAATTGCGGGAACGGCATGGCTCAGATGGCAGGAATCGTCAAAGCAATCAGGGCCGCTGATAAGGAGATACCCGTAATAATCCAGGCAAATGCCGGACTTCCTGAGCTGGCCGGTACAAAAACTGTTTATCGTGAGACAGCGGAAATTATGGCGTCATATGTCCCCGAGCTGGTTGCTGCTGGGGTAAACATAATCGGAGGTTGCTGCGGCACTACGCCGGAACATATAAGGGCAATCGGATCTAAAATCCGGACCTGATGCAAACCAGCTGACCGCGAATGCCCGGGAAAAAGCTGCAAGTGTCATGCTTTAAAAAATTAAGCCCGGACCTTTCGTGGATTTCTCTCAGAAAGAAGCTTTTACTATACGTGCAATATTGTCGGATCTTCCCAGCGTGTAGTAGTGAATACCGGGAACGCCCAGCCTGATAAGCTCTTTCGACTGGGCAGTAGCCCATTCAATTCCGATTTCCCTGGCATCACTGTCGGTCCTGCATTTCCTAACAGCAGAAAAAAGATCATTCGGGAGGTCTATATGGAAGGTCTGGGGCAGAAGGTTGATGTCATTCATGGCCGTAATAGGCTTAATCCCGGGTATAATGGGTACATCAATACCTGACTTCCGGCACTCGTCGCGGAAACGGCAGAACCTGTTATTGTCGAAGAACATCTGGGTAACAATATAATGGGCACCTGCGTCAACTTTTTTCTTCAGGTATTCGATATCTACCTGCCTGTTTGGGGCTTCGAAGTGTTTCTCGGGGTAGCCTGCTACCCCGATGCAAAATGAAGTCGGTTCCGCGTTTTCGAGAGTCTCCTCGAGGTACTGCCCCCTGTTCATGCCGGCAATCTGCTCGACCAGGTCAAGTGTATGCTCGTGACCGTTTTTCTCAGGTATGAAGGCACGGCTACCACGCTGGGGGTCGCCCCTGAGGGCCAGAACATCGTTGATCCCAAGAAATTTCATCTCGATCAGCACGTTCTCCGTCTCTTCCTTTGTAAAGCCGCCGCACAGTATATGGGGTACCACAGGTATATTGTACTTGTATTTTACTGCTGCTGCAAGGGCTATTGTTCCCGGTCGCAGCCTGACAATACGCTTCTCAAGCAGCCCGTCGGGACGCTCCTTGAAAACAGTCTCGTTCCTATGGGTTGTAAAATTGATGTAGGCAGGCTGGAACTCGATAAGCCTGTCAATCGCAGCATAGATTCTCTCTATGCTGTGCCCCTTCAGTGGTGGCAGCAGCTCGAATGTAAATAAAGGTCCCTTTGCGCTGTTTATCGATTCTATTACTGTCATTTTCTCTTTCAGGTATTTTGTGAAAGCCACCTCTGGGCTTCACTGTAACTTATATTTTTCCTCCCAGCGTAATCTTCCACCTGGTCGTTTCCTATCTTACCGAGATTAAAATATGTTGCCCCCGGGTGAGAAAATACATATGCGCTTACAGAAGAAACAGGCACCATTGCAAAATTCTCAGTAAGTGTGACACCTGCATTTTTTTCAGCTTCCAGGAGGTCAAAAATAGTTCTTTTTTCCGTATGATCAGGACAAGCAGGATACCCGGGTGCGGGTCTTATACCACGGAACCCGTTCCTGAACAGCTCTTCAGCCGGCAGTTGTTCATCCTTTGCAAAGCCCCAGTATTCTACCCTTATCTTCTTATGTATCAGTTCAGCAGCAGCCTCGGCAATCCTGTCGGCAAGAATCCTGATCATGAAATTTGCATAGTCATCTTCATGATAATCCTTCATTTTAACCTCATCGATATCGGCAGTCACAACAAAGGCAGCAATATTATCTTTAATCCCTGATCCGGACGGGGCAATATAGTCGGCGAGACAAAGATTGGGAGCTTTATTTTCTTTGGCCTCCTGGTTCCTCAGGAACCTTAAAAATACAGCCTTGTCATTCTCTTTTCCTGTTGGAAAGACCTTAACATCATCGCCCGATGAAGATGCCGGGAAGAGACCAAGGGTTCCCCTTGAACTTACGAGCTTTTTATCCCTGATTTCTCCCAGGTATTTCTGAGCATCATTGAATAGCTTTCTCGCCTCCTCTCCCTTGACAGGATCGTTGAATATCGAAGGATATTTGCCGGTTATTTTCCATGCGAAAAAAAAGAAAGTCCAGTCAATGTATTGCTCAATTTCCAACAGATCAAACTCCTCAATAACGCTGATCCCGGGCTTTACAGGGACCGGAGGTGTATAGGTTCTCCAGTCAGTTACAAAGCTGTTTCCCCTGGCTTTATCCAGTGAAACAAGACTGCGTGCCTTTCTGACAGCACCATGCTCATCTCTCAGCTTCCTGTACTTTTCATCAACGGATGCTGCATATTTGCCAGGCTTAAGAGTATCGAGAAGACCCGAAAGCACCCCTGCTGTTTTCGAAGCATCCTTAACATATACAACAGGTTTTGAGTATGCAGGAGATATTTTTACTGCGGTATGAATTTCGGAAGTTGTAGCCCCGCCGATCAACAACGGGATACTGAGGTTCCTTCTCTCCATTTCAGCGGCCACATGAACCATCTCTTCCAGCGAAGGGGTTATGAGTCCGCTCAGTCCGACGACATCTGCCTTTTCCGAAATTGCCGAATCCAGTATCTTCTCAGCAGGAACCATTACACCCAGGTCCACCACCTCGTAATTATTGCATGAAAGAACTACACCGACAATGTTCTTACCAATGTCGTGAACATCACCCTTTACCGTTGCAAGAAGTATCTTTCCCGCGTTGCTTCTGCCGGTTCCTGTATTCTCCAGTTCAATATACGGAGTCAGCTTCGCGACAGCTTTTTTCATCACCCTGGCTGTCTTGACAACCTGAGGGAGGAACATCTTGCCCGAACCGAAAAGATCACCGACTTCGTTCATCCCGTCCATAAGGGGACCTTCTATTATGTTGATAGCCCTGGGGTAAAGCGATCTTGCCTCCTCCACATCCTGCTCGATAAACTCGTCAAAGCCCCTTATAAGCGAATGCTTGATCCGTTCATTCAATGGAAGGATTCTCCACTCGTTTACTTTTTCCTCTTTCTTGTCCTTCTGCTTGAGACCTTCAGCAAACTTCACCAGTCTTTCGGTTGCATCCCTTCTCCTGTTAAGCACCACATCTTCAGTGAGCTGCAACAGGTCTGGCTGAATCTCACTGTAAACCTGCAGCATACCTGCATTTACAATAGCCATGTCAAGTCCCGATTTAATGGCGTGATAAAGGAAAACCGAATGCATTGCTTCCCTCACGGGGTCAATACCCCTGAAAGAGAATGAAAGGTTGCTGATCCCGCCGCTGATCTTAGAGTAAGGTAGGTTCTTCCTGATCCAGCCGGCGGCCTGTATGAAGTTTACAGCGTAATTGTTATGCTCTTCAATACCTGTGGCGATTGCCAGGACATTGGGATCAAAGATGATGTCTTCAGGGGGAAATCCCGCTTTCTGTGTCAGCAGCCGGTACGATCTTTCAGCCACCTCGATTCTTCTTTCATAAGTATCGGCCTGCCCCTTCTCGTCAAATAGCATTACCACTGCCGCAGCGCCATATTTCCTAACCAGTTTTGCATGTTCAAGGAATTTTCCCTCGCCTTCCTTAAGACTAATGGAATTCACCACTGATTTTCCCTGGGTACACTTAAGTGCCGATTCAATAACATTCCATCTTGAGGAATCAATCATAAGGGGAAGCCGTGCAATGTCCGGTTCGGACATCACAAGGTTGACAAACCTCACCATGGCTTTTTCGGAGTCGAGCATGGCCTCATCCATGCAAATGTCAATGACCTGTGCACCACCTTCTACCTGTGTCCGGGCAACCGACAGGGCTTCAGCATAATTCTCCTCGCGTATCAGCCTGGCGAACTTAATTGACCCTGAGACGTTTGTCCTTTCTCCTATATTTACGAAGTTGGTCTCGGGAGTAATGACAAGTGCCTCCAGGCCACTTAGCCTGGTATATCTTTTTATTTCCGGAATCTCTCTTGGTCCGAATCCAGCCGCTTCCTCTGCAATAGCTTTAATGTGCTCGGGTGTGGTACCGCAACATCCTCCGATGATGTTAACCCATCCCCTTTTCATGAAATCGCTTACAACGGCTCTCATATAACCCGCTGTCTGGTCATATTCACCGAACTGGTTTGGAAGGCCGGCATTCGGGTGAGCAGAGACATAAAAACTGCTTTTAGCTGACAGTTCTTCGACGAACGGCCGAAGTTGTTCGGCCCCGAGTGCGCAGTTTAACCCGAGACTGAAAAGCGGGAAATGGGAAACAGAAATAATAAATGCTTCTAGGGTCTGGCCGGTAAGTGTTCTTCCGCTGGCATCCGTTATGGTACCGGAGACCATGACCGGTAAACGTACGTTCTTCTCTTCAAAAACAGAATCAATTGCAAAGAGTGCTGCCTTGCAGTTCAGAACATCAAAGATCGTTTCCACAAGCAACAGGTCCGCCCCTCCGTCTATGAGACCTCTTGCCTGCTCGGAGTATGCCTTAACCAGGTCGTCGAATGATACAGATCGGGCACCCGGGTCATTCACGTCGGACGACATAGAAGCAGTTTTATTTGTCGGACCAAGCGTACCCGTGACATAAAGATCGCTTTTGCCGCTTATTCCGCCGAACTCTGCTGCTGCAGAAACCGCTAGCCTTGCGGCCTGCAGGTTAATCTCATATGCAAGTTCCTCCAAACCGTAATCGGCAAGTGAAATACGGTTAGCATTGAAGGTGTTGGTGGTTATTATATCAGCCCCGGCCTCCAGGTATTGCAGATGTATTGACTTAATTATGTCGGGCCGGGTAAGTACCAGGAGATCATTGTTCCCCCTGAGAGGTTTTGAATGATTCCTGAACCTTTCACCACGGAACTGTTCCTCTGTAAGCCGGTGTCTCTGTATCATGGTGCCCATCGCACCGTCGAGGACCAGGATCCTTTCTTTTACTGAATCTGTAATATTCTTCTTCAAGACTAAATCTTTTAATTAACAACAGAGGCCCGACTCTAGGAAAACAACTGAATTAGCATTGAATCAGATCCCCTTAAGCAGTTGCGGATCAAAATTTTCTCCCCGTATTAACTATGAAAACATCCATTCCGGGGAGCTGTTTCCGGAGTTCATATAGTCGTGCCAGGTTGACCACCCCGATAACGTAGTTATAAATTTTGCTGCTAAAGTATTCCGACACTTCCTCAAATCCAAATAATTCACGATCCTTTTCATCCTTGTATCTCAAATATATCTCAAGCTTATGGTTGCGTGTATAGTTTTGCACGGTACCCTGCTGGAACTTCTTGTATTCGTACCTGTACCCGTAGGAATTAGCTGAAATATCCGACAATACTGCGCTCCCGGTTGCATGCCCGCCGGCGCCCTTTCCTGAAAAGAACTGTTTATCGGCAAATGCTGCCTCGGCAATTACCCCGTTATACTCATTGTCCACATTGTAAAGATATTTGTCGGAAGAAATGAAACGGGGCAGGACAAAGCTGGTTATGGTATTGTCGCTGGTCTTGCCGACATATGGCACCAGCTTGATTTTGAATCCTTTCTCCTTCGAGTATTTTATATCGAACTTTGAGATTGACCTGATCCCGTAATGAAACACCTCTTCCGGATCGAGGAACAGTCCATATGCGTGACCTGTTATTATGCATAGCTTGAATTTGGCATCATATCCTTCCACATCGAGCGTAGGGTCGGATTCGGCAAACCCCTTCTCAACAGCTTCCGAGAGTGCCTGTGCATAAGGAATATTTTCGTTATGCATTTTCGTGAGGATATAATTTGTTGAACCGTTGAGTATGCCCCTCAGGGAATATAGCAATTCGTTGTCGTAGTATTCCTCGAGGTTCCTTATTATAGGTATGCTTGCGCCTGCCGAGGCTTCATACAATAAAGAAACCCGGTACTTCACCTGCAGCTCGACCAGCTCCCTGAAATGATTGGCAATCATCCTCTTATTGGCTGTGACCACATTCTTGCCTTTGCTCATTGCCGTCTTTACAATGTTGAAAGCCTCTTCATGATCATCTATCAGCTCCACCACAAGGTTTATCGAATCATCATTCAGTATATCATCCTTATCGAAGGTGAAATTCGTCATCGGTATCCTCCTCTTCTTATTGCGGTCCTTTACACATATCCTGACAATATCTGCCTTGAAGCCGCTGCTGCTGTTAAGAACATCATGCAAGCCCTGACCGACGCAACCATAGCCGAATAATCCTATTCGTAATTTATCTCTTGTCATTTAAAAAGTTTTTAATTAGTTCTGTAACCTGCTCCGTTTCTATCAGGAACCCGTCGTGACCGTAAAAGGAGTCAATCTCTGCATAGCTGCCACCTGTAATATTTTGCGCAACATATTTCTGCTCATCCACAGGATACAGGATATCACTCCTTATCCCTATGCAGAGAGTCTTTGCCTTTACAGATTTAAGCGCATTCCTGACCCCACCTCTCCCCCTGCCTACATTGTGACTGTCGGAGAGTTGAGATATCCGGTAATACGACCAGGCATTAAACCTTTTTACAAGCTTGTCGCCCTGGTAATCCTGGTATGATGAAGCCTTGTAGTATCCCATTTTCTCATCATTATCCTCTGCCTGGGTTTTATTATAGGCGTAGGAAGTACGATAGCTGAGGAGCGCTATGGACCTGGCAGCTCTCAGTCCCTTGCTGCCACCGGCCGGGTCGCCGTTAAAAAACGTCGGATCGGCTTCTATTGCAAGCCTTTGCGACTCATTAAAGGCAATCGCCCAGGGTGTTTGCTTTGCTCCTGCTGCTATGAAAATAAGTCGCTTTATGATATCTGGATACATTATACTGTACTCAAGAGCCTGGTATCCACCGATGGATGCGCCTATGATCAGTTCAACTGAATTTATCCCCAGGTGCCTCCTCAGAACCTCATGCAGATTTACAATATCCCTGATAGTTATAACAGGGAATTCGTTTTTCCATGAATTCCCAGTCAGGGGATTTATTGAGAGGGGGCCAGTGGTTCCGTAGCAGGATCCGAGGATGTTGGCACAGACAATGAAATACTTTGATGTGTCGAATGCAAGACCATCTCCTACCATTCCCGGCCACCATGCTTCAACATCCGAATTGGCTGTCAGCGCATGGCAGACCCAGATGACGTTATCGCACGACTCATTAAGCGATCCCCAGGAATGGTACGCTATATCAATCCCGCGAAAGACAGCACCCCCTTCGGTTATGAAAGGCTCGTTACAGTGACAGGTATTCATTGAATTGTCTGGTTAATTGCCTGGTCAAAATCTGCAATGATATCATCGATATGTTCAATCCCCACAGAGACCCTGAAAAGGCCCGGTTCGACACCAGCAGCTTTCTGTTCCCCGGGCGTAAGCTGGGAATGCGTTGTCTCCGAAGGCTGTATTATAAGTGTTTTTGTATCGCCCACATTTGCCAGGTGGCTCACAATATTAAAATGTTCCACCAGCTTCACGGCACTCTGTTTTTTAGCTTTAAGTACAAAGCTGAGTACCCCTCCTGCTCCTTTTGGAAGGTATTTCTTTGCAAGATCGTGATAAGGGTTACCCTCCAGGCCCGGGTAAGTTACTTTTTCCACCCATTTGTTGGATTGCAGCCACCGGGCAAGTGCCAGAGTATTTGATACATGACGCTCCATTCTTAGGGACAGTGTTTCAAGCCCCTGCAGAAGGAGGAAAGAATTGAACGGGCTCAGTGAAGGTCCAAGATCACGAAGTGCCTCAACACGGGCTTTCATAATGAAAGCTATGTTCCCGAAAGGTGAAGAAGGATTAAAGACCTCGCTGAATCTCAGTCCATGGTATCCTTCACTCGGTTCCGTGAATGAGCTGAACTTACCGTTTGTCCAGTCAAAATCAGCCGCATCGGTAATCACACCGCCTATGCTCGTCCCGTGGCCGCCAATCCATTTTGTTGCAGACTCAACCACAATGTTGGCACCATGTTCAATGGGCCTGCAGAGGTATCCGCAACCGGCGAAGGTATTGTCAACAACCAGAGGTATTCCATGGTTCCTTGCCAGCGATGACAGGGCATCGAAATCGGGGATATTGAAACCCGGGTTTCCTATCGTTTCCACGTATATTGCCCTTGTCTTGTCGTCAATGAGCTTTTCAAATGCAGCCGGATCAAGGTCAGCTGCAAATCTTACATCGATACCAAGACCCGGTAAGGTAACCTTGAACTGGTTATACGACCCGCCATAAAGGAAGGGTGATGTGACAAAATTCTCCCCCTTCTTTACAAGGGTGGTAAATGTAATAAACTGGGCAGCATGTCCTGAAGATACTGCAAGAGAGGCAGCACCACCTTCTAGCGCGGCAACTCTTTTTTCAAACACATCATTTGTCGGATTCATGATCCTGGTATAGATGTTCCCGAACTCTTTCAAGGCGAAAAGATCCGCTGCATGCGATGCATTTTTAAAAACATATGATGATGTCTGATATATGGGTACGGCCCTTGAAAGAGTATCCTTATCGGGGTTGTGCCCTGCATGAACCTGGAGTGTTTCGAATTTAATTTTTTTTGTATCCATGATATTCAATAATTACACTATTAAACAATTGATTATTAAAATAATAAAATGATTTTGCCGGGAGAAAACACTTCCCCGTTCCATTCAGGATATAACAGGAGGAACCATCACCATCGCATGCACATAGGCATTAGCGGCATGATGAAATTGTGATGTGTCAGATGAATCGAAATCATTGTTTCCGTGTTTAATTTTTATCATCTCCCGGCTTTCCCCGGGATTAGGTCTTGGCACCTTTTTCCTCTTCCCGAGGAAGGGTTGCCAGGGTTTCACAGAGCCTAATCTCTCCGCCCTTCTTAATAAAATCAAACACTCTTCGAAAGGAAAGAATATTTGATTAGTGGGTGCAAATATAATAAAATAATCTGATAAAACAATAATCAGGACAAGATTATCCTTTATACCCGGAACAATGGTTCCTGCCCTGGCTGCTAATTATTATTTGAATACTTTTAATGAATTTAAATTAAATTTGTCGTTTTAGAACCTGATACAATGCAGAACGAGCTATTTATATACAACAGCCTTACAAGGAAGAAAGAAATTTTCGAACCTCTTGTTCCTCCTTTTGTCAGGATGTATGTCTGCGGCCCTACTGTTTACAGCAATCCGCACCTGGGTCATGCGCGCCCCGCCGTGGTTTTCGACCTCCTGTTTCGATATCTTTTGCATCTTGGATACAAAGTCCGCTACGTAAGAAATATAACGGATGTCGGTCACCTTCAGGACGAAATTTCCGATGCAGGGGAAGATAAGATTGAGAAGAAAGCCAGGCTCGAACAGCTCGAGCCAATGGAAGTGGTTCAGAAATATATGAACGCGTTCCATTCAAATATGGAAAAGCTGAATATCCTTCCTCCCTCCATCGAACCACGCGCAACAGGTCATATTATTGAACAGCAGGATATTATTAAAATACTTCTTGAAAAAGGATATGCCTACGAGGTGAATGGTTCGGTGTACTTCGATGTAGCCGAGTACAGCAAAAAATATAATTACGGCAAGCTTTCAGGAAGAGTTCTCGACGAACTTCAGTCAAACACCAGGGACCTGGAAGGACAGGATGAGAAAAGGCATCCTTTCGATTTTGCCCTCTGGAAGAAGGCTTCCCCCGAACATATAATGAACTGGCCCTCTCCCTGGAGCAAAGGGTACCCCGGCTGGCATCTCGAATGTTCTGCCATGAGCATCAAATACCTGGGCGAACAGTTTGATATTCATGGAGGCGGGATGGACCTTCAGTTCCCTCACCACGAATGCGAAATTGCGCAGTCAACCATCGCTCTTGGCCATGAATCGGTAAGGTACTGGATGCATAACAACATGATTACGATCAATGGCCAGAAAATGGCCAGGTCGCTCGATAATTTCATCACACTCGATGAATTCTTTGCTGGACGTCATCCACTTCTGACAAGGTCGTACTCTCCAATGACTATCAGGTTCTTTATCCTCCAGGCCCATTACAGAAGCACTGTCGATTTTTCAAATGAAGCGCTCCAGGCAGCAGAAAAAGGCTTATCAAGGCTTATCAAGGGCGTTGAGACACTTGGTAAGATAAAACCGTCGGATAAATCGACCATTGATGTCGAGGTTCTTAAGTCGAAGCTTTATGAAGCCCTGAATGATGATCTTAACAGCCCTGTCCTGCTATCTTATCTTTTTGAAGCTGTAAGACTGATTAATTCTGCATTTGAGGGTGATGAGAAACTGGATTCACACGACCTTGATGCTCTGAAGAAGCTCCTGAAAACATTCATCAACGATATACTTGGGCTGATCGACGAATCGGCTGAACACACCAACATTAAACTTACAGGAAGCCTTGTCAGGATGATACTTGATTCAAGGCAGGAGGCAAAAGCCAGGAAAGACTGGGCCACTTCCGACAGGATAAGGGAAGAGCTGTCGCAGCTTGGCATCACCATCAAGGACAGGAAGGACGGCACCGATTGGGAAATATCCTAGCTCCAGACGATCGCTTGGTATGAAAACACCTGGAAACAGCATCAGATACAGGTCGGATGTAGTTCTGATCGGTGATGTGCCTCTTGGTGGCGACAATCCGGTAAGGATACAATCCATGACAAATACCGATACTCTTGATACAAAGGCATCGGTTGCACAATGCATCAGGATAATAGAGGCCGGTGCCGACTTTGTAAGGCTGACAGCCCAGGGTATAAAAGAGGCCGAAAACCTTGCTTCAATAAAATCAGGGCTGAGAAAAGCCGGCTTCAGCACCCCGCTGATTGCCGATATACATTTTAACCCCGCTGCCGCGGAAACGGCTGCGGCTATTGTTGAAAAAGTAAGAATCAACCCGGGTAATTACGCTGATAAGAGGGCCTCCTTTCAAAAAGTCGAATTGTCAGAGACAGAATACAAGGAGGAACTTGAAAGAATTCACGGCAGGGTATTACCTCTCATTAATATCTGCGCCGCGAACAGTACAGCAATAAGGATAGGTGTGAACCATGGATCATTGTCCGACAGGATAATGACAAGATACGGCAACACACCTCTTGGCATGGCCGTCTCGGCACTTGAGTTCATCAGGATATTTCATTCGGAGAATTTTAAAAAGCTCGTGATCTCGATGAAATCGTCTGACATAGCGGTGATGATCGAATCGGTGCGGACCGTTGTAAGGATGATGCAGGAAGAGGGATACGCGTGTCCCATTCATCTCGGGGTTACGGAAGCCGGTGAAGGTGAAGACGGTAGGGTGAGATCGGCTGCAGGCATTGGTGCGCTTCTTAATGAAGGGATAGGTGATACTATAAGGGTTTCGCTGTCAGAAGATCCTGAAGCCGAGATACCTGTAGCGATCAGGCTTGCCAGCTGCTGCGAACGGGGAGAAGCACTTTCAGGACCAGAAAATACCCCGGATTTTAAGACCCCGGCTGAGAAACCGGCAATTTTCGGCAGCATCAAGGGGCCACTGGTTGTAGCTAATTTGAGCCATTATGTAGCTCTCAATCCCGGAGCTTATTTCGATGCAGGATTCACGCTTGAGGAAAAAAGCGGCCTCCTGGTAAAAAGTGACGGTGCTGCCGACCTGATTATCGCCTCATATTGTCCTGAAGTGATCCCCGGGGCCGCTTCACTGGTCGTTCCTTACAAGATCTGGCTCGAAAACAGGAACAGGAAAAACCTTTTTCCCCTTTTTTCTCCCGAGACATACTCTGAGACACCGGAAAGATCTGATAAGCTCAACGTAATTCTTACCGGGTCGCATTTCGACAAAGACCTCGTCGGAAAGATCGATCCTGCAACCTCCGTGCTGATCTATACATTCAACCCGTCCGTTGAAAAGCATGCCCCGGATAAGCTTTTCTCCGCGTTAGGGCGAAGTGCCGGGTCGCCGGTTATAATCCTGAATCCCGTCTTCACAGAAAATGATCCCGAAAACCTTATGATTAAGGCCTCCGCGCTCCTGGGCAGCTATCTTACCGACAGGAAAGCCGGTGGAATATCAATAATTAACCGCGGAGATATCAGATCGAGGGAAATTAACAGGCTCTGCTTTTCAATTCTCCAGTGCACGGCCACAAGGATTACCCGAACAATGTACCTTTCCTGCCCGACATGCGGCAGGACAAAATTCAATCTTCAGGAGGCAGTCAGAAAAGTGAGGGAAAAAACCGGGCATCTTAAGGGGCTGAAGATCGCGGTAATGGGGTGCATCGTCAACGGACCAGGCGAGATGGCAGGGGCCGACTGGGGATATGTAGGTGCAGCTGAAGGTAAAGTTCACATCTACAAAGGTACCGTGCCCGTTCTTAAAAATATTCCGGAAGCAAGCGCAGCCGATGAGCTGCTCAGGCTGATCAACGAGGATCTGCAATAAGAAGTCAGGCTAATTTATAGTCGAGCTGTTTCTTTTGCATGTCAGCCTTGACAACCTCAATATTCACCCTGTCACCAAGAGTGAAGGTCTTCCCGGTATGCCGGCCTTTAATGCAATAATTCTCCTCATCATATTCAAAATAGTCATCTGGCAGCTCGCGGATATGAATCATCCCTTCACACTGGTTCTCGATAATCTCAACATATATTCCCCATTCGGTAACACCTGAGATAACCCCTTCGAAAACCTTTCCGATCTTATCGCTCATGAATTCGACCTGCTTATACTTGATTGATGCTCTCTCTGCCTCGGTGGCGAGCCTTTCCATTTTTGACGAGTGCTCGCACATCTTGACATACTTTTCGTGACCAGAGGGAAATTTCTTATCGAGGTATGTCGTAAGAAGGCGATGAACCATCATATCGGGATACCTTCTGATAGGCGATGTGAAATGAGTATAATGCCTGAAAGCAAGGCCGTAATGCCCGATATTATCAACTGAATAGACAGCCTTGGCCATCGATCTCAATGCGAGGGTTTCAATGATGTTCTGTTCCTTCTTCCCTGTAACATCCTTTAAAAGCCTGTTCATAGCCTTTGGAAGTGCCGACTGGTTCTCGGAGTCGAGTTTATAACCAAATCTCTTTATAAAATGACTGAATGAATTGACCTTTTCAGGATCGGGCTTATCATGTATCCTGTAGACAAATGTCTTTGCTTTCAGCTTTTTCCCGACCAGTTCCGCTACTTTCCTGTTGGCCAGCAGCATAAATTCCTCGATGAGCTGATTGGCCGTACCGAAGTCACGGAATTTTATTCCAAGAGGTTTGCCATTCTCATCAAGCTCGAACTGGACCTCGATCCTTTCAAAACCGAATGCCCCGGCTGCAAATCTTTTTTTCCGAAGTATCTGCGACAGCCTGAAGAGTATCGCGACCTGCTCTTTCATATCACCTTCTCCCGTATCGATAACCTGCTGGGCTTCATTATACGAGAATCTCCTGTCGGAATTTATGATGGTGCGCCCAAACCATTCAGATAATATCTCAGCATCATCGTTAAGCTCAAATACTGCCGAATAAGTCAGCTTATCTTCTCTTGGATTGAGGGAACAGATATGGTTTGACAGTCTTTCCGGCAGCATTGGGACAACCCTGTCGACAAGATATACGGAAGTTGCACGCTGCCTGGCCTCTTTCTCGAGAATCGAATCGGGTGTTACATAATGTGTCACATCGGCTATATGCACACCTGCCTCCCAGTTCCCGTTCTCAAGCTTCCTGAGCGATAGGGCATCGTCAAAGTCGCGTGCGTCGGCCGGGTCGATTGTAAAGGTCGGGATATTCCTCATATCCCTCCTTGCTTTGATCTCCTCTTCAGTGATCTTCTCGGAGATGCTCCCTGCAGCCTTCTCCACCTCTTCAGGAAAATTATAAGGCAGCTCGAACTCAGCCAGAATAGCATGTATCTCAGTCTCATGCTGTCCCGGATA